>Ga0180009_10000534_pt1 | contig 52440 bp, 50 predicted proteins | sample OS_PC_MetaG_FD_123537 | JGI IMG/M metagenome (GOLD analysis project Ga0180009, IMG submission 123537) | Groundwater microbial communities from the Aspo Hard Rock Laboratory (HRL) deep subsurface site, Sweden - OS_PC_MetaG | ecosystem: Environmental > Aquatic > Deep subsurface > Groundwater... | reverse complement strand
CTCGAGCGGGCGGCTGATGCTGAACGTCCTGCTCAGCTTCGCCCAGTTCGAACGGGAGATGATCGCCGACCGGACCCGGGACAAGATGTCCGCGGCCCGCAAGAAGGGGAAATGGACCGGCGGTTTCCCGGTCCTGGGCTACGACGTCCACCCCGGCGGTGGGCGGCTGGTGGTGAACGAGGAGGAAGCCGAGACAGTCCGGCAGATCTTCACCCTTTACCTGGATCTGAGGTCACTGCAGCTGTTGGCCCGGGAGCTCAACCGCCGCGGCTGGCGGACCAAGTCCTGGGCCACGAAGGGAGGGACGTTCCACGAGGGCGTGCCGTTCCAGAAGTCCAACCTGTCCAGGCTGCTCGGCAATCCGCTGTACGTGGGCCGGGTGTCCCACCACGGGCAAATCTATGACGGCGAGCACCCCGGGATCGTCCCTGTGGACCTCTACGACCGCGTCCAAGCCCTGCTCGCCCAGAACAACGTCAGCAGTGGGGCGAAAGCCAAGAACCGCTACGGGCATCTCCTGCGCGGCCTGCTGCATTGCACGGCCTGCGGCTGCGCCATGTCGCCGAGTGTGACCCGCAAGAATGGCCGGGCGTTCCGGTACTACGTCTGCACCAACGCCACGCGCAACGGCTGGAAGTTGTGCCCGCATCCCTCCCTGCCGGCCCAGCAGATCGAGGATGCCGTGGTGGCGCGGATCAAGGCCATCGGCAGGGACCCCGACTTGGTTGCCGGGACTCTGGAGCAGATTCGCAGCATCCAGAAGAGCCGCACACCCCAGCTGGCTGCCGAACAGCGGAGGCTGGACCGAGAACTGGCCAGGCTGATTGACACGGGGCGGGATGAGGACCGAGAGCAAATCGGGCGCATCCAGGCCCGCCTCGAGGAAATCGCACGGGAGCTTGCTGTCCTGAGAGACCAAACCATCGACAAGCGGCACCTCGCCCGCAGCCTTGCCCTGTTCGATGAGGTCTGGGGCTGTCTGTTCCCCCGGGAGCAGGAACGGGTCATCAACCTGCTGATCGAAAGGATCGACTTCGACGCCACTGCAGGAACTCTGGCCATCACCTTCAAACCCACCGGAATCCGCTCGCTGGCCGACGAGGTGGCGAAGGCACAGGAGGCACTACGGTGAACGACGATGCCTTGAGGGTCGAGTTCAAGGTCCAGCTGGCTGGCCGCCGCCCCGCCCCCAAGCCGGCCCCCGGGGCCAAAGCTGAGCGCCAGCGGCAGGACCGGGCGGCACGGCGGGCCAGGAACCTCGCGCTCGCCTATTGGATCGACGAGCTCGTTCGGTCCGGGAAGGTCGCAGACCTGGCGGCCGTGGCCAGAATGTGCAGAGTATCTCGGGCGAGGGTCAGCAATGTCGTGGGGATGCTGGGGATACCTGCAGCAGAACAGGAGAAACTTGTCGGTAGTCGCGCCCCCCTGAAGAAATTGGCAGCGCCCTCCAAATTCGCCCTTCATTCCATCTCTTCTTTACCTTACCGGCCAACTGGTGTACCATCCGCCGCATTCGGAAGCCCCTCATGGGAATAGAATATCAGCCACTACCGGCACCCATTGATTCCACTGCACGGGTTGCGTCGCGGAATTCTTACAATATATGGATCCGGGTGGCCCTGGTTAGGCATTCAAGGAGAACCAATGCACGAATTCACGGATCTTCTCAAGGTTTCTACTAAGCAGATTGCCCCGCTTTACTTTCATATTGAGCTGGACGGAGGTGATCCGGTCTATCGGGAGCGGGTGTACTGCTATGAACTGTACCACCAACTCCGGTGCTTATGGCCGGCAGACACACAGTATTGCCTGAATGGTGAACTCGATAAAGCCGCCCACCCAATCCTTAAGAAACTCGGTGCTGATTTTGCTAAACCTGACCTTCTTGTCCATCAGCCAGGGCACATGGCCGGCAACAAAATAATCATAGAGGTTAAATCATCCAATGCGAAACGCTCCGGGATCGAGGACGACTTGAGAAAGTTATCCCTGTTTCGTACTAAGGTCGGTTACGAGCGCGCGATCTACTTGCTGTACGGGTATGAAGTTGACAAGGCCGCTAAGCTAGTACGACTTGTAGCCGAGAGCTTTGCTGGTCTATCGCCAATCGAGCTTTGGTTACATGCCTATCCCGGGGAGGCGGCGACGCCATCCCTGCCGTTTCAGCCGCCCACCCTCGACGGTGGTTGATCGTCAACGATCGAGCCCACAGGGAGCATTCGCAATGATCTACAGCGCCATTCTTTCTGCGCTGCTCGTCTTTGGCAGCTTTGGTCTTGCTTCGTTACTCACATCCCTTGTCGGAGACATTGGTTGGCCCGGTCGGATCGGAGGCACTTTAGTTGGAATGGCGGTATTTCTGCAGGGTTACATGTTCGCAAACCCAGAAAAATTCACGCGCAAGCTTAGCAGCGGCATTACCCTGAAACAGCGCCTCATGCACATCGTCTATTCCGCAACTATATTCGGAACCTTTTTGTGGGCCTTCGGCGACCTTATACCCGAGAGCTAACCTTGGCGAGCGCAGGCTCTGACAATTCATTCAGACCGAAATCGCTTCGAGGCTCAGCCTAATTCATGCGTTATTAGGAAATGGAGGGGTTTTGAAGCGGTATGAGAGACCGAGCCGCCAGCCGGGCCAGGGACTTGGCGTTGGCCTATTGGATCGACCATCTGGTCAGGAGCGGGAGGTGGCCGATCTGACGTCCGCCGCAAAGCTAAGCCGAGTCTCCCGGGCGCGCCTGACAAAAGCTCTGCGGCATGCACTTCCTGCCGGTACGGAGGGTTCAGGATTGGATTCTCGCAGACAGACCCGCCAACCCTGCTTCACTTTGCCCCGTCTCCGGTACCTGACCAGGGCGACGCGCCTCTGCGGCCGCTCGCGCGGCAACACCACCTACCACAGAGCTGCCACGATATCGGACCTGCCGAGCGCGGCAACCCGCGAACCCTTTCGAATGCCCCCACCGGACTGCACTGACCTCCGACTGGACAGCGGCTGCCCTGTCATGTACGCTTGCTGCCCACTCGAAGCTATCTGGACTAGTCTTTCGCGCGGAACGCAGGTTGGCACGTCGAGTCTCCATTGTGAATGCGATTTGAGAGTTCGGTCCAATCCGCGCTACCGGCGGAATACCGCGACCGGCTACTTGAGCGACCCGAAGGTATCCAGACGCGTTTCGACCTTGAACTCAGTATCCGTGGAGCGGCCGAACGCCAGTTAGGTGGCCAGTACTTTCATGGTTGATCAATCTGAAGACGAAATTAGAATATTCCGCCACTTCGTTGAGATTGCGGGGCTCCCAGTTCTGCCTGCGACTATCGAGAAGCGGTTTCCACCAGAACCTGACGTACGATGCGGTTTGGCAACGGGTGGCTCCGTGGCCTTTGAGTTGGTCGAGATCTGCAATCCTGCCAATGCGCGGTTCATGTTCTCTGCCCAGCGAATCCACAACGCAATCATGGATGCATACAACGGGCTTGATGCACCGTCGCGCAATTCTTTCGAACGCCGCTTCGTCAACAGACCTCTTAGGTTCTACTTCAGGCCCGAGGCCTCCCTAGTCAGAATCAAGACCATACTACCGGCTCTCCTTATAGAACTACTGTCGGCGACACCGACTAACGATGAGTTCGTTTCATTCTCGCCCACTGTCGCTGGCGCGGTCATAAAGGTATGCTTCGCCGGGCGGCTCAATGACCCGGGCGCCGTGAACTTCAACCTTGGTGGCAGTTTCGACCCGACCGTACCGATGGCGGCCTTTTCTTCGAAGCTCTCAAAGTTTTACGAAACCGACTGCCCCATCGAGCTTCTGGCACATTTTGGAGGACTTGCTTGGGGTCACGATCGTCAGTATTTAAATGCCCTAGTCAAACTCCTTCGTGAACGCGGATTGGGTCCCTTTCGGCGGGTCTGGGTGCTAGACTGGGAGGGGCTAGCACTTGAGTTCCCGTACCCCCCGGTCTCGCGCATAGAAACCTAGTATGCCACTCAACCTGGCGGTCCGCTCCGCGGCCCTGAGGGTCGAGGTCAAGGTCGCGGTGCCAGGACGCGCCCTGAGCCGACGTCTGTGTCCGTGGGTCGAGCCAAGCTGCGGCAGAGTCAGGACCGGGCGGCACGCCGAGCCAGGAACCTGGCGCTGGCCTATTGGATCGACGGGCTGGTTCGCTCTGGGGAAGTGGCGGACCTGGCGGCCGTGGCAAGGATGTGTGGGGTGAGCAGGGCGCGGGTTTCTGCTATCGTGGCATTGCTGGAACAAGCGGGAGAGCAGCAGGAGCGGGCGCTCGTGAACAGCCTCATCTCGTCCCCGCCCGCCTGTCAGACCGGCCCAGCAAATCTTGGGCAATCGTTCTCCCAATTCCCTAAGCAAGATTTTGCTGACGGCGGCGCCCTTATACCGTAAGCTCCCATAACGATTCGAATCACGCCACATGCGATTATGCCCGAAAGCGGGTCGTTCCTAAAGCGTTTCAGATGCTAAACATGGCAGGTACTACATGATCACCAATCTTGCCTACGCTCTCCTTGTCATCTTCATCGTTGCTATCGCGGTGTTGGGCAATCGACTTGTTCAACAGACAAAACTGTCGCGCGATCGCGCCGCGGCTCTACGCGAGGCCAAGGACCACTTAACCCAGGCCACAGCGAAAACACAGGAACTTGAATCTTCACTGCAGCAATCCAACGAGAATTTGTCAAAGGCTCTATCTGAAGTCGCCACCCTATCTCAATATCGCGGTATTGTCGATGCTTCCGCAAAAGCTGCGGAGATTCTCGCAAATGCAGAATCAGAACGAACCTTGGCTGCCTCAGAAGCAATGACGGCATTGTCCCACGCGCGCCAGCAGGCCAAGACAATGAAAGACGATGCCCAATCTGCTCTGGATTGCGCCGCGACCCAGGCCACCAAGATTATTTCCGACGCCCATGCAAACGCGGAGCAGATCGCTGGAGAGGCCTATAAGGCAATGAACAACGCCGCCCTATACGAAAAGGCAGCGCGCGCTATGAAGAACATAGTCGACGGCTACGGGGATGCATACCTCATCCCGAGCATTAGCCTTCTTGATGACCTTGCCGAGGAATTTGGCTACACCGAGGCTGGAGAAGCCCTCAAGAACGCCCGCAAAGTGACACGGTCAATGATTCGCAGCGACACAGCCGCCTCGTGTTCATACGTTGAGGACAACCGTCGAACAACTGCCATCGCCTTCGTTACCGACGCTTTCAATGGCAAGGTAGATTCGATCCTTTCTCGCGTCCGCCATGACAACGCCGGTACGCTTTCCCAGGAAATCCGGGATGCCTTCACTGTTGTCAACCTCAACGGCAAGGCATTCCGCGACGCACACATCACCGATCAGTACTTGGCTGCCCGACTCGATGAGCTGAGATGGGCGGCGGTGGCACAGCAGCTGAAGCTCGAGGAGCGCGAGGAGCAGCGCCGCGTACGAGAGCAACTGCGCGAAGAGGAAAAGGCCCGCAAGGAATTCGAGCGAGCCATTCGCGACGCAGCCAAGGAAGAGGATATGCTACGTAAGGCCATGGCCAAGGCACAGGAGCAGGTTGCACACGCCAATGCTGAACAGCGCGCGGCATTCGAGCAGAAGCTGGCAGAGCTGACGGCGAAGCTCCTTGAAACGGAAGAGCGCAATCAGCGTGCAATTTCGATGGCCCAGCAAACCCGCCGCGGCCACGTCTATATCATTTCCAACATTGGCTCTTTCGGGGACGATGTCTTCAAAATTGGCCTGACGCGCAGACTTGAACCCCTGGATCGAGTACGCGAACTCGGCGATTCAAGTGTTCCGTTCGATTTCGACGTGCACGCCATGATTCTTTCTGATGACGCGCCAACGCTGGAGACTCGCCTGCACCGCCATTTCGCGCTTGCGCAAGTCAACAAGGTAAATTATCGGAAGGAGTTCTTCCGGGCCACCATCGCCGATATCCGTCAGGAGATCGAAGCTCTGGGTCTCGAGTGTAAATGGACTATGGCCGCTGAAGCCCGGGACTACCGCGAGACGTTGGCGATCGAAAGAGCCATCAAAGACGACCCCGCCGCCCGGGAGGCGTGGCTGAATCGACAATTGGAGCTCGATACGTCAGTTGTCGGGTTGGCTGAAGAAGAAATCGAGTGATACCGCGCTAGGCTGCGGGGTGACCTGGTCCGCACCCCCAGGGCCAAGGCCGAACGACAGGGGCAGGACTGGGCGTCTCGCCGGGCCCGGAATCTCGCCCTCGCCTACTGGATCGATGGACTCGTCCGGTCCGGGGAGGTAGCTGAGACGGCGGCCGTGGCGCGTATGTGCGGGGTGTTGAGGGCAAGGGTTAGCAGGCTCATGGGGTCCCTTGAGATGGGTCATTCAAACATTTGATGGAAGGCATGTCATAATTTCAAATCTGGTACAAGAATCGATAAAATACGTCTATATAAGTCGTCTTTGTCTTGCAGTGAAATTTGCCACAGCGACCCCTCGACCTCCTTTCTCGCAGGTCCAGTAAATGCTGAGGTCGTCGCAACGACGCCTTGGTGTGCGTGAAAAACACCAAGTACTCCGGCCAGCTCACGAATCGGTCGTGCCGATATTTTCCGCCCCGAAGTCTTGCATTGGATCGCGATCCGAAATTCCGTTCCCGCCTCCGTTCTCGAAACCGCAAGTAAATCCACCCCACCATCTTGCTGATTCCAGGCACCTACTCTCTCGGTCGCAAAGCCCAGATTTCGGTATATCGCCAAAACTAACTCTTCGAAACGTCGCGGGCTAAGGTTCACTAGCTCTTTCGGGTGACTTGCGAAGTACTCAAAAAGTTCCTGCTCTCCGGCTGCCAGGAGTTCGTCGATCGGCTTGCTTGGCTCCAAGGGGAATTCCCATAACCATTCCGGCTCAGTAATCGGGAACCCAACATCACAGAGAAGGATCCAGTAGGGCCCCAGCCATTCCCCATCAGTAGTCTTTGCAATGACTCGAAACAACCAGTCCTCTTCCCGCTTTGGGTCTCCGCCTGTATGTTCAGCTTCAATTATGATCCCCTCGCTATCGTAAAAACCACTGTCGCGGCCACCCATGATAGTTGTGCCAGGACGAAAATCGAGTATAGGTGGCATTTCTTCTGCAGTCGGATTCCACGAAAACGCTCTATCGCGCGCAAAGCGCTTTTCCGAACCAGGCTTAACGACCTGTTTCGGGGCAATGATCTCAAGTGATGGGAACATTATAGCTCCGTACCAACTTACAGCGAAGATGTGGCGATTTTCAATCCTTCCATTGGAAAGGTGGCGTACGAGGGTATGCCCCCTGAAGACGTGATCCCATGGCCCGCTATTATTATTAAGAATCGTGAACTTTGGATCTTCGTTGTAGACTTCAAACGGTCCACGGACTTCTCCGCGGCGATCTTTGAAGTAAACATTTTCTATTTTTGGATCCATAACTATAGCGACACTTTCACTGCTACCAGACAGTCATTAAGCGCACGTGACCATCATATCAGATCACTTCTTCATGGTATTCCAGACACCTCTCAATCCAAAGCTTCATGTCCGTCTTGTCGAATGGCTCACTTTGGCAAGAATACGTCATCGGGCACCTTAATGGCCCAATTTTCTCTGATAACCCCATGATTGCATAAATTTGGGGGTTTGAAAGGCTGAAAAGGTTGAAAGACGGCTCCAGACTTGGGATTATGCGGCTACGACGCCAGCAAAAACCCTGTCAATGGACGCCGTCATTCATGAGATCCAGTAAAGCACAGACCTTCAGCCGTGTCCACAATTCCGCCCCGTGCCGTTTGTCGCCCGAGGGGGTAGGGTGGGGAGTGGTCACCCGCCGCACTATTGAACCAGCGTTTATAAGCTTTTGCTCATTTCCTGATTCCGCCCCCAGGCGCAACCTAGCGTTGGCTTCAGCCGGGAGGCCGGCGTGCGCGGCCCGTGCTCTGTGCGGGGCTTCCCAGCCGAGCCGGTCATTTGCACGTTGCTGTTGGGAGGCAACAGCCAGGATCACCGAGCCCGAGCAGGTCGAACTGATCAGACCGGCGCTCCATAAGGGTACGCCACGCCGACGTCAACAGCGAGCTCATTAGCCGTCGAGCCTCGACGACTGCGGCAGCGTGAACCTCGTCCACTGCATCGCCCACCACTTGGTGGAAGTGTGGATAGCCGTCCCGACGCCAGCGCGGAATCCGGTCTTCGAGCGCACGGACCGCGCACTTGTACGCCCTCCCCGATAGGAACTTGGCATACAGGAGGTATCGCCGCGACAGCTGCAGCCGGACCTCCTCCGCTGCACGCATGTACGGCCATTCAGTGCCAGTCGATAGGTACCCTTCATGGTCCGCTTCAGCCGCCTCGACGATCAGGGAACGCACGCCCGTAAGCGCTAGCTTGAGGCCGAAGTCAAAACAGGTCTGTCGCTGATTGAACAGCGGGTCCCACACTTGAGGGTGTACATCACGGATTCCCGCGATCGCCGACCACCGCACGACCGCGCTATTGCTACAGGGACCGAGCAGGGGACACGTAAGACCCTTCCCATTAAATCCGCGGTCGCGCGGCGCAGCATTTACAAACGCATGCCCCTGACTCTGCAGCTTCCCGCTGGTCGCCGAGAATACGACGCTTGCAAACGCGCCCGCATCCTTGTCCTCTTCAGCCGATTGCAACATTGCCCGCGCCCAGTTAGAGCGCAGATAGGTATCATCATCGAGGAACGCAACCAGGTCAGGCGGGGATTCGAGCAGGCTCACCAGCGCCAAGTTGAGATTGTCCTCGAGCGTATGGTTCTCGAGTTGCGCTCGTTTGACCTGCACGACGGGCGGGAATTCGCGGATCACTGCTTCAGAATTTTTGCCCCACGGGACGAGCAGGATTCGAACCCCGCCTTCAGCTGCCAAGACAGGATAGGAGTGACGGACCCACTTGGCGGCCCTCTGGGCGTCCCCGGAGACGACTACTGCGCATAAAGAACATCGCTTCGAGACACTCACCAGGAACCCTCCCACTAGCCCAACGTGATTCAGCAGCCCCCCAGGCTTCCGGCCAACGTGAATTAAACAGCACTCAATACCCAAACCATCCCGCAGGACATCCCGCCTGGCGGTGTAGCCTCCGGACGTCCTGGCAGTGATTATCCCACTCGGGCTCGTCCAGGTCCACACCCGATCGTCGACTATCGCATATACCGCTCCGCGCTCTGGATGTACCGCCTGACCCTGCGCTGGCTGTTAACCAAAATAGCCCTCCGTGCAGGATTCCGAGACTCCGAGACACCCCCGCGTCCGGATTTCGAGCCCAGCGACCTCTCTCTTTTATCCTGTCCCCAAGAGACCTTCCAAACCCGATTCTCAGACACGTAAGCCATTCCGCCACAAAGACATACAAAAACCCCGATCCTCACCGGACCAGGGCTGCTGTTAACCTCTCCCCACCCGGGTTCGAGGCAAAAAAAGATGGCTCCCCAAACGTAACCGCTATCGAAATCATCCCGAGGTTTGGTTTCGGGTCGATAGAATATCCTCTGACAACACAGATACGACAATCAATTGCTACAATGCGAGTTACAGTGTCCCGAGGATATCTGTCCGTTGGATGCCGGCTAAATATCGATCCCGGCAGGCCCGACGAGATTGAAACCACGCGGTGCCGGCTGCTCGCGTGGTGTCGGCGGGGGCCAACTTGACTTCACTGAACAATGCCCAGAAACGACTCCATATACCCCCCTCTCGGAGCGGGGGACTGTAGAGGACCTGCTATTTCGGAAGGGATGCTAAAGCCCGTGCGAGTGTTTGCGCACGATGCTCATCGCTAACCGCCTCCCACAGTCCAACCAAGACTTCGTAAGCGCGCATAGAAATCAAAACAGGAACAGCGAGCCCATCGTCTGGCGCGTCTGCCGGAATTGCCGCCGCAAGTGCAGCCGCATTAGTCAATATGGCCCCACTTAGGGATTCTTTATTGAGGATTCCGAGGCGGCTCTCAAGAGCTCGCGCTGTGCTCGGAAGAATCCATAACCGAATGGTGTCGGCATCAAGCGCCTCGCTCTGGACACGGAAATAGTAGAGGTTCGGGTCTGAGGGCGGTGGGACATCAAAATACGGCTGAATCTTAATTCCCGCAGTTGTGGTAACGGAATACCGCTTGCGATTCGTTCCCACCTCGTAAACCCAAAGGCTCTTGCTGGATTTTCGGATCCCACGCGCAGGCGTAATATTCCACTCGGCGTAGAAATCAGTCGGATCTGGGGCGATCATTGGCTCCTCGAAATATAGGAACTCGGTCAGTGTGTCTTCCCAAATTAGCCATCCCGTTCGCATATCTGCTCGGCCGCTGGACCCGGTTCGGGCGACGCGAAGAGATCTTTCGTTTATGAGTTCTGCGTATTGGTAGAGAACATCGTCCTTTACTTTGTTTGCTTCTCTCTCTGGGTCGTCGATTCGAATTGATCGTGTTGCAGCAGGATGCATGAGTGTCGTTCCACAGACGGACTTTAGAGGGCGTCCTTTGAGCTGCGCACAACGAAGCATCTTTAATTCGACACCTAAGCCTTCATGCGCAATATCGATATGCAAATTGCTCCAGCCGGTGTCGGGAATCCCCTTGGAATTACAATACACATGGGTCCAGTCCCCCTCTTCAAGCTTGCGACCCATCATTAGGGCAACCTGTGTGGCAAGAATCCGCTTGGCGGATTGGTATTCCGTTACAGAGAACGCAGGAAGAGAGCTCATCGGGACATGCCTCGCTTAGAGATGTGGTCAGATGCGATCCTTCGGAAGTCAGCAAAGCCAATAGGCGGTGTCGAGCTAAGGAGAACTTGACTGAGCCATTCACTATACAGAGTGCGATAATCAACTTCCGTGCTACGCTTGACGTGGAGATATGGCAACGTAGGAATCTGACCTTCTCTTTGATCGAGATAGACCGGAATCGAACGCGCGACAGAATCCGCCATCGGAGTGTTTCTTGCACTACTGCTAGAGCCCGCTTTCCGACAATGTAGCAATAGATCACTACCCGCGGTATTTTCGCTTACGAGCTGCTTAAACGTTGCGTGTTGCTTGTCGAATATTTCTGCTGATTCGAGTACAAACCCACTATCGACGATTGCAGACTTGAGGGCCTCCCAAACAGAAGCATTTGAATTCATGAATACGAGAACCATCCAGTGACCAGGCCTCAACACTCGATAACATTCTCGCAGACTCTGGCGCATCAGGTCACCGTATTCGGTCACGCCTTTACCCTGCGTTCGGTTTACGATGGCCTCCTCCACGCAATCGGTAAAAGCACCAAGCCAAGATTCCCATAACAGATTCATTTCACTGTAATTGATGTTAGCGCCGAATGGCGGGTCCGTGAAAATGAAATCGATGGAGTCGTCCGGGAGAAATGATATATTTGTTGCGCTGCCGGTGCGAACAAGGGCGCGCCCCCGATAGCGCGTCGCGGTCGTTGCGAGGTGGTCCCGAATGGACTTGGCCTTGCGCGCAAACGTGACAAATACATTTGCTTCATTGAAGATATAGGGAACGTTGTAGTTGGCAGTGTTGCCACTCCCCCCCCAAAACCGATATTCAGATAGGCGTGTAACCCTTTGATATAGCGAGGTGAATGCGAAGGCGAGAAAGGCTGCGGCAGTACGGTCATTGACGCGGTGAATAGTTTTCCAGAGGTGACTCAAAGCGGTCAGGTTTCTGGTCGTGTAGAAATCCTTGACCTCCAAAAAGCCATGTCGTTTGGGTTGAGATAGATTTACTCCATCCGGCAAGACAGTTTCCGGATAGAATCCGTCAGCGAGAGGCACGCTGTCATCAATATCGTTGATAAGAGCCAAGTCCGATTCGGTTAGCGGATGCTCAATCTGTGTTCGCGAGCAGCACTTGTAGCCGAGCAACACAGGCACGGCGTAACTTCGAGCGAGTCGAGATTTTTTCAAGAGAGCGGCGCAGGCTGGGCAGGGGAACGCCGAGAGGATCTTATGCTCTCTGACGGTGTTTCCATATCGCCGGCAATGGTCCCAAAGGACAAACTCGTGTCCGCAATCGTAGCATGTGACACGATATGACCAGACCGTGTAGAGGATTTCGGTGAACTGGCCGCACTCACGACAAGTGGTTTGGTAAAGGCGAGCACGCAGTGGCTGCAGTTCTTGTATGACTGCTTCAACGGCGCTCGAATAGATCGCCGGCGAAAGTGATGACGTAAAGCGATCAGCGATGAACGAAGCCGCTGGCGACAATTCATTGAGTATTACATCGAGGCCGAGAACACGTGCTGCCACGCCCGTCATGCCACTTCCAGCAAATGGATCAAGAACGAGACCACCATTTGGCAGATAACGCGACATTACTTCCGCGATACCTTGAGGCGGAACCTTAGTGTGATACGTATGGGCATCATATGTATAGGTGTTCTTGCCCGCAGACATGCCACCAAGGCTTGCTACAGGAAGGGTCTTCGCGGCATGCTCATGGTCTGAAAGCAGTTCGCTTAGGATAGCTTGATTGCTCCCCCAAAAACCCTTGACGCCAGGCCGGACAGAAGAAAGTGCTGACGCAGAGCCTAGGGAGATCTTGATGTCATGATCAAAAAGCGGTTCCGGCTTTGTTCTGACGCCTCGGGACGCAAATACGTGCGACAGAGATGCGTGTCTCATGGTAGGAATCGTGCCATTAGTCGCCTGATCTAATAGGTCGTCGATTTTACGTTCTGTATCCCGGCTGGGATGCACGTCGCCCCTTTGCCAGCGTACAGTTGAGGCAAGTGACGCTCCCAGCAGCACTGCAATATCTGAAAGAGACAAGGAAGCCATCTCTTGTATCCGAACAAGCTTTTCTGCGGTGTCTTGTTGCCGTAGGTCCCTACGTTGCTTCACTATTTGGCCCCTTATTCTTGCACGATGTGGCGTCGGCCAGATTGAGGTAGATGGCGATTGTGGTCAATCTCCCATGCCCGAGAATGCACTGAACGCCGGTCAAGCTTGTCCCCCTTTGGGATTGCGAGGGTAGCCCAGGTGTGGCGGAGTACATGTGGCGTTACTTCTTCAGTTGGTTAACCTGGCGCGGTTAACCTCTTGCTTGGCGTTACAGCAGGGCGTCCTTTCAACCAATCATCGATGGCGTCCCTGTGGAATCGCCAGTGCTTGCCGACCTTCTGGCAAGGGACAGACCCCTCCCGCACAAGCTTGTAGAGCGTTGACTTCGGAATTTTAAGGTATACGGCGAGTTCATCAATCGTGAGAACATCGCCTGACGGTTCAGCCATCATGTAGAACTCCGACTGCGGGGAAGCGGCTCGGATAGATGACGAGGGCTTATTGTCAGTTACTGATAGTTTTTGTCAAGACAGAAATGCATGCTCAGCCCCGCCTCCGTCTGGGGGCGGTCCCCGTGCCGAGTCGCAATCGATTGAAGGAGTTAGCTCTTCTTGAGTGAACCGACGATCCCCGGCAGCACCTTCTCCGCCGACCGTCCGATCACGTACCCACCGAGGCCGATTTCGACGATGTCCCAGAGCTTCAGGACCTCGGCCTCGCCCAGGTTCGGGGCCGACCACCCCAGCCAGCGGGCCACGATCAGCGCGACGAACACGAGCATCGTGATCGGCCGCCAGGTCCGCTGAAGCCAGCTTTGGCCCTGCGCCTCCGCCTTGACGACCTCGGCGGCCGCCCGCTCGATCTCCGAGGTCCGCTCCAGGACGGCCGCCTGCAGCGCCTGCTGCAGTTCGATCCGCTTCAGTTCCTGCTCCGGGTCCGGGAAGATGCGGTCGGCGACTCCGCCAGCGACTTTCCCCAGGATGCCCAGGATTTCTCCAACCATTGCACTCTCCTCTCAGGCATAAGCCCGGTTCAGCCACCCGCCCTGGAACACGATCTGATCCGCGCTTCGGGCCACCCGGAGCCGGTACTCGCCCGCGGCCTCGGATCTCAGAGCTGCCATCAACGCCTTCTGGTCGGCTTGCTCCGCAGCCCCACAGGTCTCGGTGCCCAGAATTCCGTCGATCACTACCCGCAGACCGCAGGCCTGAAGCGCGCGCTGGAGGCACGTCACCGCCGTCTTGTTGCCGAGGTTGACGGCCAGATCGAAGACCTTGATGGCGATCGCCTCGGGCAGGAACTCGTATCGATGACCGCGCCAGTAGCGCTCCCAGTAGACCTCGACGGCTTGCGCTCGAGTGAGGCTCGCCACGTCCAAATCCGGGTTCCAACGCTGGGCGATCCCGAACTTCGTGGGTCCACCCCGATCGACAGGGTTGTCGGTGTAGGTGTCCCCCTCATGCTCGAGGACGACCTCGATCGCCCGGTCGAAGAGCTCTCTGCTGGTCACGTCAGGCCTCCCTTCGGGCCAGCTCGAGGCGCAGCGCCCCGAGGATGTCGCACAACCGCTGGCTGCGGTCCTTCATGTCGGTCTCGATCTCCTTCTGGGTCTCGTTGAGCCGTTCCATCCCGCTTCGGATCTGGATCAGGACCTCGTGGACGTCGTCGAGGGAGTGTCGGCCCGGGGCCAGCGGACACACGACCTTGAGCTCATCGAAGGCGACCTTCGTTCCGTTGCTGCCGTTGCGCCTCCACAGCTGGTTTCGGGCGAGGTCGACGGTCTGGATGGCCAGCTTCACGGCCAGCATTGTCGCCATGAGTCCGAGTCCACCAAGTCCCAAGCTGCGTGCTACCTCGAGTGTCAGTTCCATTGACAGCCTTTCATCCCTGCAAGTCGTAGTCGAAGGGGGGATCGTTCTTGCCCGGCTGGACATACGAAGCGACCAATGTCGTCCACGACACGCTCAGCCACGCCGGAGTCAGTGCCTGGAGTTCCACCTCAACGCGGTAAGTCGTCCCGACCACCAACCCGGCGATGGTCACTCGATTGTCCAGCGTGCCCGTCCAACCACTTGTCGCAACGACCGCCGAATCGCTGAGACGGACCACCCGAATCCTCGCCCTGGCCTCGGACAACGGGGCATTCAGGTACAGGTAGGCAAAGGCATTCGAACCACCCGCCGTGTACGACGTCTGAGGCAAGAGGGCCAGGAGGATCGGGTCTGGCGCAATCGTCGCCAAACGCGGCGGCAGAAGCACACCCGTCCCGTTGGCCCAGCCGCCGTTGTGCACCGAACCGCCGTACTGAGCAGACACCGTCGTGGGCACGGCCTCCGCGACCAAGATGAGGATGACCGTCATGAGAATCCGCGTCCTCATGACCGCCTACTCCCACATCATGTCAGCACGGCCATCGCCCGAGAGAAAGGCTGCGTCCGGAGCGTTCGGCTCGAAGATGAAGCGCACAGGCAGGCCCTCTCTCAGGGTGAAGACCGAGTCTCCGAGCGCTGCCTTCGGTTTGAGCCGTGACCAGGTATGCGCCGCGTCGTCGTAGACCCAGAACGACATGGTGACCGTCCCCAGGTCAGGCAACGCGTACATGTCGAGGATGTGCGCCTGCTTCGACCCAACCGGGCCAGTACCGTAGAATGGCACCCAGCCCGTGGCTTCGGCGACCGCACCGTCCTGTGCGGCCAGGCCCAGCAGAGGAAGCCATGCCGCGGCCACGACCAGCAGCACCAAGCAGATGATCTTCGTTCTCACGTTCCAACCTCTCCGTTCCGCCCCTCGTCTGGGGCACCTGTCAGGCCGCGGAGCTTCGGCGAAGCACTCCCTACGCATTCACCTCGTCCTCGACTTCGGCCTGATCCTCGTCCTTCTCTTCTTCCGGATCCTCGGAGTCCTTGGGCTGCTCTTCCTTGGGTTCCTCCGCCGGTACCGGCTCCCCGAAAATCGACAGGCCGTACTCCTTGGCCAGCGCCTGCTCGCGCGCCAGTTCGGCGAAGACGTCCTCGATGTCCTCACCCTTTTCAGCCAGGAATCCCGTCCTGGTGCCCAGACCGTTCTGGATCGAGAGCACCGCGGCCTTGGCTTCCTTCTCGGGGTCGATCCACTGCCAGCCACGAGGACGATGCCGGACGGCCATGTAGCGGGAGGGATCGCGGGAGGAGAGCTTCAGGCTGCCCGTGAGCAACGCCATGCCGAGCCAGGCCGCATACAGCGGTCGCCGCCACATGTCGATGAAGTCCTGCTGGATGGAGCGCCAGTCGTCTCGTTCGACTAGCGCGAAGCTGCGCATGGTGGAATAGCTGACGCCCTCGGCGTCGTTGGCGAGCACGTTGTAGAAGACGCTGAACCCAGAGGCGATCTTGCGGAGCATCTGCTTGATGAATGCCGGGAACTGCGCCGTGGGATGATCCGGTTCCCACGCCTTGAACTCGTAGCCATCAGGGACGATCTCGAACGTCCCCGGGTTGGCCTCCATGGTGGCAGGCCGAGGATCGCTGGCCAGGTCGCCGGCCAGGGAGTCGGCTCGCTTCTCGAACAGCCCCATCTTCGAGGCGCCGATCCGAGCGGCGACGGCCTCCGACTCTTCGTAGGCGTTGAGCATGTGAGCCGGGACCATGACCGAGTGGACCCATGTGACGCCCCTGGTCTGGTTCACGCGGTCGGGATCGTAGAGGTGGAGCATCTCCGCGGCCGGGATGAAGTACCGCTCCCGCATCAGGTCGGTACCGACCGAGTCCCAGATCCAATAGCCGACCGGCCGCCCGATGGCGTCGATCTCCACGCCCATGCGGATCTCGTTCTGGGTGCCGCGACGAGGGCGATTGAAGGTCTCGTCGATCAGGTCGGCGTCGATCGCCTGCAGGGCCAAACCGTGGGCATTGCCCTCGAACCCACGCCAGAGGCGGACAAAGGCCTCGCCATCGCAAGCCACGGTCTTGAGGATCAGCTTCTCGAAGCGGCGCAAGGTGAGCCGGCCGTCGACCGTCACCGGCGCGTTGGCCCAGGCGTTCCACGCCTCTTCGATGGCGGCGTTGGCCTTCGAGTCGGGCTGGTCGCCGGCCCAGACCTGGGCCTGGAGCTTGATCCCCATAGGTCCGATGACGTTGGTCACCAGCAGACGGAAGTAGCGTTTGACGTAGCTGTTGTTGCGGCCGAGTTCGCGGGCGCGGGCCCGCAGCATGCGGATGTCGCCGCGGACTTCCTCGTCCGCGGACCGGGTCTGGGCGATCCAGTCCAGGAGCAGGCGGTGGACTCCCGCCCCGTCGAATACGCCGCGCTGACCGCGCAACTCCCGCAAGGCTGACCGAAATGCGCGACCAAGGCGCTTGTGCAGCGGTCGCTTCATCGATCGAACCCTGGCTTGGTGAACGACACGAGCACCGGTCGCGTGAAGGCCCCGGGGTTTTTGAGGCCAGCGAGACGGGATTCGAGGCTTGCCAGGAGGCTCATCGCCTCCTTGATCGGCATCTTGGCGACGACGCGGCCGGCGATCTGGTAACTCTCCATCCCCGCGGGCAGCCGGCCCTCGATGTGGGCCCGCAGCATCGTGACCGCCCGCTCGATCCACTCCTGCTCGCTGCCTTCGGAGGCCTCGGCCAGGTTGGGCAGCACCGTGATGGCGCCGCGGTCTACCTCGTAGACCTCTCCGCCCGCGCTGCTGACCCGCTCGACCCATTTGTATAGGCCAGCTGTGAAGTCGCCCTCGGTATCGGAAGCCTCGATGGTGACCAGGAAGTCGTCGCCATCGGCGGCCGCGGTCTTGGCGAGCACGCTCGCGCCGGCCAGATGGAGCCGGAGTGTCCAGCCGGCAGATGCCGGAAAGTCCGTCAACCGCCTGCGGTAGCTGACGGTCGTGCCGGCGGCGAACTGATCGGGGAGGTTTGTGAGTTCCTGTGCCATGCGCCCACGGTGACACCGCGCTCAGGACCCGACCAATCTAAATGACATTTAGATTGGTCGGCCTTTCGCGGATGAATCACTACTGGGTGCATGGACACACCGACTGCCATCAAGACGCGAACCGTGAAGGTGCCGCGCATCCAGTACCGGGACTTCGAGGTCGAAGTCGAGACCCGCGCCGACCAAGGCGAGGGCCAGATCCGCCTCTACCCGGTGTCCTTCTCCAGCGAGGCTCCCGTCCGCCGCTACTCCTGGGACACCTGGGAGGAGTACGACGAGGTCCTGTCCCACGTCTCAGGCGACGTGGACCTCACCAGGGCGAAGAACGGCCTGCCGCTGATCAAGTCCCACCAGCGCCTTCTGCACTTCGGCTCGGTGAACGACATCGAGCTCGACGAGAAGCGCGGTCGCCTGCGGGGCATGGCGAGTTTCTCGTCCATCCCGCTGGGCCAGGAGCAGGAGACGATGCTCCGCGAGGGGCACATCAAGACCGTCTCCGTCGGCTATCAGGTTCTGTCGATGGACATGGTCTCCAAGGACAAGAAGACCGGTCTTGCGACCTACCGCTGCCGCTGGATGCCCTACGAGGTGTCCACCGAACCCATTCCCGCTGACCACAAGGTCGGCTTCGGACGCACCCGTGATGTGCCCGAGGCCGACTTGGTCGAGTTCACGATCGAAGAGCCCGCTTCCGAAGGAGAACGAACCATGAGTGTCGATGCAGGAACCCCCCAGCCCGCCGCGCAGGGCGCGCCCGCGCAGGGCAACGAGACCCCGGTCGGGCCGGCGGCGTCTGCGCCGGCACCCAAGGTGACCGAGACCCGCGATCGCGGCGCCGAAGCGGCCGAGATCATGGACATGGCCCAGGCCCACGGCGTGACCGACAAGGCCGCCGGCTGGATCAGGCAGGGCCTCAGCCCCGACCAGGTCTCGCGCGAGATCCTCAAGGCCGTCCGCACCCATGGCCCGGCGCAGCCCTCGGCCGAGGCCCTGGCCGCGATGCCGGCCCGGGACAAGAAGCGCTACTCCATCCACCGCGCGATCCGCATGCAGGCCGAACTGATGGATGGCAAGCGCGCCAGGTACGACGGCCTCGAGGCCGAGGTCCACGAGGAGCTCACGAAGCACCGCACCGGCGCGGACCACGGCGGGGTGCTCGTGCCGTGGCGTCTGAGCGACGACGACCAGCAGCGCGTGCTGGGCACCACCCAGCCCTCGGGCGGGGCAACCCTGGTCGGCCAGCAGATCATGCCCGACATGATCGACCTGCTGCGTAACCGCGCCCTGGTGCTGGTCGCTGGCGCGAAGCTCTATCCGGGCCTGCAGGGCGTCGTGTACTTCAACAAGAAGACCGGCGCTCCGACGGTGTCCTGGATGGAGGAGAACCCCCCGAGCGATGCTCCCGGGTCCGAGCCCGCTTACGGCTACGTGTCCCTATCGCCCAAGACCCTGATCGGCCAGGTGCAGATCCCCCGGCAGCTCTTGGTGATGTCCTCGATCGACGTCGAGGCCGACATCCGCAGCGACCTGGCGACCGGACACGGCCTGGCCCTGGATCTCGGCGCGCTCCACGGCAAGGGCACCGACAAGCAGCCCGTGGGCATCTACGGCGCGGCCGACGTGCAGTCCCACGCCGTGGGCGGCGTGCCCGACCTGACGGACATCACCACGATGCCCGCCCTGGTCGCGGACAAGAACGCCGACCTGGGGGCCCTGTCCTGGATGACCACCCCGCTGATGGCCGGCGTGCTCAAGCGCACGCCCCTGGTCAGCGGCTACCCGGTCTTCCTGTGGGCGGGCACCTACCGCGAGGGCGAGCTCGGCGGCTACCCCGCCCGTACCACGAACCAGATCTCCAAGACGCTGGGAGCCGGCAGCAATGAGCACGGCCTGGTCTTCGGGAACTGGAACGACCTGCTGGTGGGCATGTGGGGCAACGACCTCGAGATCGTAGTCGACGTCGTCACCAAGGCCGCCCGCGGCCAGATCCTGATCACCAGCTACTCGATGGCCGACACCGCCGTCCGGCGTGGCGAGTCGTTCGTCAAGGGCACCGGCGCGACGCTGTCGTAACCGGGCACGAAGGGATAGAACGCATGACGGAGCAAGGCACGCTCACCATCGAGGTCACGACGGGTCACTGCCTGGGAGGCGAAGGCAACGACGTCCTGCCCGGCCAGATCCTGGTGGCTCCGAAGGACCTGTCGATCGCGGACGCCCGCAAGAAGGTCCGGATGGGCTACGCCCGCGTCATCCCGTCCGTGCCCGCGGCGGGTCCGGAGGCTCCCGCGGCCTCCGGGCCCGCCACCATCAGCCATGGGGACCCGGCCACCGAAGACCGGGACCCCGACACCCTGGCGCCTCAGGGGCGCAAAGGCCGGCCGCGCGCCGGCGGGAGGTAACCGCATGACCCACCTACTGAACGCCCTGGCCCAGGCGACCGGCGTCGAACTGGCCCCGGCGGCCAGCCGGACCTCGACCCTGACCGGGACCGGCATCGACGTGCTCGAGTACGAGGGCGTGGCCCTGGTGCTGCTGAACGCCTCGGCCGGCACCGGCACCAGCCCCACCCTGGACGTGAAGCTGCAGCACTCGGACGACGACTCGACCTACGAGGATGTCACCAGCGGCACGTTCTCCCAGGTCACCGACGCGGCCGAGACCGCCGGCGTGAAGGTCATGAAGCTGAACGTCTCGGACCTGAAGCGATACCTGCGGGTGATCGGCACCATCGCCGGCACCACGCCGTCGTTCGACTTCGGCGTGGAGTTCGTCGGGATCACGAAGGCGAGCTGAACCATGTCCCTCGGCGGCTTCGACATCGCGGCGATGCTCGCGGACCTGGCTGAAGCCGGTGGCGTGGTCGAGGTCACCCTCGGCGACGTCACAGTCTTCGGGCTGCTCGACCGCGAGGCCGTCGAGATCCTGGGCGGTGAGATGCCCGCGGTCGTGGCCGCCGATGAGATCGTCCACGTCCAGAGCGGGGTGCTGCCGGGACTGCAGTCAGGGGCCGCGATCACAGTCGGCGGCACGGCCTACACCGTTCTGAAGGTCCTGCCCTACGGAGACGGGGCCATGGTCCGAGTCGCGCTGAGGACGCCATGAGCACGATCCGTGAGCAGATCGTCGCGGCCGCCGTCCTGGCTCTGGCCACCGACGCGCCCGTGGGCGTCCCCGCCCCGGTGCGGACGCGCCTGGACTCGCCCGGCTCAGACCAGTTGCCCGCGCTGACGGTCTACCAGGGGGCCGAGACGGTCGAGACGATGCGGGAAGCCAAGACCGGCACGGCCAGCCGCGGGCCCATCGTGCGGCGGTCGGTGCTGGTGAGCGTCGAGGTCCTGACCAAGGCCGGAGCAGGTGAGGAACCCGACAAGGCGGCCGATCCGATCCTGGCCTTCGCCACGACCGCGCTGGCGGCAGCCGGCACGTTCGGTGGCTTCGCGAATGGCCCCGCCGACGAGATCGGCACCAAGTTCGAGTACGAGCAGGCCGAGACATCGTTCTGCCGCGCCACCATGACGTTCCGGATCGATTACCAGTCCCGCGCCGATGACGCGGAGACCCTGACCTAAGAGGGAGAAAGCCATGCCCGAGGTCGTCAACGGCAACAACATCCTGCTCGGCAGGGGCAAGATCTACTTCGACCGGTTCGACTCGGGCGGCGTGCGCACCGGCGAGCTGTTCCTGGGCAACTGCCCGACGTTCGAGATCACGCCCACCAGCGAGGACATCAAGAAGTACTCGAGCGCCGATCGGTCGGCCGACCTGATCGCCTCGGACGTGCTGCGCACCACGCTCGCGATCCGGATCGTGGGCGACGAGTTCTCCAAGGAGAACCTCGCCATGGCGCTGTTCGGCGACACAGCGACGCTGGCCCAGACCGGCTCGACCGTCACCGCCGAGGAGATCGCCGGCGTCTTGCAGGGCCGGTACTACGCGCTCGCGATGCGTCAGGTGAGCCTGGTCACCGTCACCGGCACCGGCGGCACCCCGACCTACACCGTGGACGACGACTACAAGGTCGATGCCACGACCGGCCGCATCTACATCGTCGAGGGTGGCGCGATCACCGACCTGTCGGACATCGAGGTGGACTACACCTATGGCACCATCGCGCTTCCGACCGTGCGCGGCATGAACCAGACCTCGGTCAAGGGGTACCTGCGGTTCATCGGCGACCCCGCCCGCGGCCCCAAGTACGAGTGCGAGATCTGGCGGGCGTCCATGCGAGCCGACGGCGCCATCGGGTTCATCTCGGACGAGTACGCGAGCTTCACCATGACCGGAGACATCGAGTCCGATGCCGCCAACCACCCCAACGAGCCGCACTACCGGCTGATCAGGATCGCGTGATGAGCGACAAGCACACGATCGGCGGCCGCACGTTCCTGCCGCTGCGCGAATCCACCGTGGAGCAGGACTTCCGGTTCCTGTCCCTGGTGGGGCGGGCCAGGATCGATGAGGTGGTCATGCAGCCTGGCGAGAGCCCCGAAGCGTTCGCCCGGCGGCTGCTCGAAGTGACGGTCGAGAGCGGCGTGATCCTGGACCTCCTCGGGTGCCTCCTGATCCCGGAGGACATCGCACCCCAGGACCGGGACCCTGGGGAGGTCTGGACCCCGGAGGTGGGTCAGGAGACCGCGCGTTTTCTCGGGCAGCTGCGGGACCCCAAGGACAAGGCGGAGGTGCGCGGCCTGGTCCTGTCGCTGCTGGTCTCTTTTTTCGAGAGCGGGATCGTCTCTTTGTGGACTTCGACGACGTCCTCCACCGAGGCGATCCCGGAACCCGAGAGCAAGCAGAAGCCCCGGGCCGGTACGGCCCCTGGACCGAGCTCGTCCGCGAACTCGCCGCAGGGGACCACGACTGCGCCGAGCGGATCGTCCGCTGGCCGCTCCGGGTCGCCCTCGCCTCCTACCGCCGGCTGATGAGAGAGCAGGCGCTCGAGGACTATCGCCACCGGTTCCTCTGCTGGTGCGTCCTGGCCCCGCACAGCGCCAAGGGATCGCGGCCGAGACCGCCCGCGGTGCCCGATATCCTGAGAGGACGGTCCACCGATGGCCACCCCTGATGTGCGAGTCCGGCTATCGGCCGAAGGTGTGGCCGAGGTCGTGGCCGCCCTCAAGAAGGTTCAGGCCGAAGGCGAGAAGGCCTCGGCGAAGCAGGCGCGGGGGTTCTCTGGCCTGAACCGGGTCCTAGGGTCGACGTCCTCGCTACTGGGTGGCCTTGGGGTCGCCCTCGGGGTGCGCCAGTTCCAGCAGTGGATCCAGTCTTCGGTCAACGCCGCGGACCAGATCCAGAAGCTGGGCCAGAAGGTCGGCGCCTCGACCGAGAACCTGTCCGCCCTGCACCTTCTGGCCCGCACGTCGGCCTCCAGCCTCGGGGAGATGGGCGCGGCCCTGGCCAAGCAGAACAAGTTCATCGGCGACGTGGCCGAGGGGAACCCCAAGGCCGTCGCCACCTTTCGCGACCTCGGGCTGACTCTCGATGACTTGAAGGGCAAGGACTCGGTCGAGATCTTCGAGCTTCTAGCGCAGCGGATCACCGCCATGCCCTCGCCGATCCAGAAGACCAAGACGGCCATGGACATCTTCGGGCGGGCCGGCGCGAACCTCATCCCCACGATGAACGCCCTGGCGGACGAAGGCCTCGGTGGGGTCATCGAGCGGGCCCGCGAACTGGGCGTCCTGATCGACACCCGGCTGGCCGAATCGGCCCGGCAGATGAACGACGACTTCGAGCTCCTGAAGGCCCAGAGCGAAGGCCTCGGCACTCGGTTGGCCGCCGGCCTCGTGCCGCAGCTGTCCCAGGCGCTGCAGATCATGAGCGGCGACCTGAAGCAGACCACCGAGGCGTGGGAGAAGTTCGGCCAGGGCATCGGGCTCGTGATGAAGTTCATCGTCGCGGTCGTCTCGTCGGCGTTCGACGTGGTGGGCACGGCGCTCTCGTTCGTGATGATGCGGATCGATTCGAGCGTGCGGGCGGTCTGGGCTCTGCTGCATGGCAACCTCGACGAGGCCAAGACCTACCTGAAGACCGCAGGCGAAGCGATCAGCGCCGAGCAGAACGCGCTGTTCGAGCGGCTGAAGGCCCGGTTCGAGCTGACCATCTCCACGCCGACCGAACCCACCGCACGAGAAGAAGCCCCTGCGGAGGACTACTCCGAGGACCCGGCCGCCTTGGCGGCCAAGCGCGCTCAGGCCATGCAGATGACCCTCGATCGCGAGTTGGCGCTGGTCCGCTCGATGGGGGCTCTGCGCAACGCAGCGGAGAAGCGCGCCTTTGACGAGGGACTGAAGGACGTCCGCGCCTACTACGAGGACCGACGCCGGGCGGCCGAGGAGGAGTTCGCCAAGGAGCTCGAGGTCCTCGAGCAGAAGCGCGCCTTGCTCGACGCCGAGGTCGACCCGAGCAGGCGTCTGCAGGAACAAGGGAAGATCGACGCCGAGCTGACCAAGGCCCGCGCGACCCAGGAGGAGCGCATCGCAGCCCTGCTATCCGAGGAGCGCGACGCCGTCCAGAAGCTCGCCCAGGAGCGTCTCGCCCTGGAGAAGACCCTCCTTGAAGCCCAGGGCCGCCGTCACGAGGCCGCTCTGTTGGGGATCGACGAGGAGATCCGCCGGGCCGATCTGCTGCTCAAGAAGCAGGGTGCATCCGATGCTGAGCGCGAGGCCACCTTGGCTCGGTTGCGCAGTTCGATGGAGTCCGGGGCCAACTTCGACGAGATCAAGCGCCAGGCCGAAGCCGCGCTCGCGGAACTGGACGCCACCCGTGCCGAGATCGAGGCCCGGGTCTCAGCGGGCCTGCTGTCCCAGGTCGAGGGCGAGCAGCAGATCCTGGCCATCGAATCCGAGCGCCTGACCCTTCTGCAGAGCCTGGCTACGGCGCTCGAGCAGGCGGCATGGGCCACAGGCGATCCCGAGCGGATCGCCCAGGCCCGCGGGTTCACTGAAGCGGTGCGCGACCTCGGATATGCCGTCGAGGGCGCTCGCGCGTCGTTCGCTGCCTTCGGTAAAACCGCCCTGGACAGCGGGCGCGACGCCCTGACCGAGTTCTTCGATACCGGGATCACCGGCGCGAAGTCCCTGGGCGACGCCTTCCGCAACCTGGCTCTTTCGATCATCGCCGACCTGAAGCGCATGGCGGCCCAGCTTCTGGCCACCGCGATCATCAAGAAGATCGCCGGGGTGTTCGGCAGCGGCGGTCAGGTCGGGGGTGCGGAGAAGAAAGCCACCGGCGGCGTCCTTGGCGGGATCGGCACCGGCACGTCTGACTCCAACCTCGCCTGGTTCTCCCGCGGCGAGTACCTGGTGCGGGCCGCGGTGGTCCGCGAACCCGGTGTCCTGCGCCACCTCGACGAACTGAACCGCCGCGGAGCCCAGGCCTTGGTCTCCACCCCGATCCTGGTCGAATCCCCCGTGCCTCGGTTCGCCGAGGGCGGTCTGGTCGATGCGCCCGCCGCCCCCGCGGACCCGCAGGCCCCCAAGGACAGCCAGGTCCTGATCGGCCTGGAGGAAGGGCTCATCCTGCGCCACCTCGAAAGCCCCGCCGGCCAGCGCATCCTGGTCAAGGCCATGGCCAAGAACCGCCGGGCGGTCCGCTCGGCCCTGGGGACGTGAGCCATGTTCACCACCGGAACCGCGACTGACTACAACGACCTGGCCGAGCGGCTGCACACGTTCCTGACCGCGAAGGGGTCCGCGTTCGGGCTCGCCTATACGGGGACCGGCGACGGACGCCTGACCGACTATTCCGGGGGCGCGTCGTCCGTGGCCGAGACCTTCACCATCACGGCGACATCGCCCACGTCGTTCAGTGTGGTAGGCAGCGTGACCGGTTCGATCGGCCCCGCGACGGTCGGCACGCCGTTCGCGCACGCCACGCTGGAGTTCTTGATCTCGGCCGGGACGACCCCATTCGTCGCTGGCGACCAGTTCATCCTGTCGACCGCGCCGAAGTGGACCAGCCTACGTCGCTCCCGCGGGTGCCGGCTCGAAGCCACTCAGGGCAACGATGGCACCTACGCTGTCCAGAACCTCGTGGACGGGAAGCTCAACATCTGGCCGTTCAACGTCTCGGGCCTGACGAACCGTTCCTGGAACATCTACACCACGGTCACTCTGCCTCAGGAAGTGGAGATCACCTTCTTCGAGCCGGTGACCATCTCCGCCTACGAACTGACGCTCCACGACACCACGGGGCAAGCGCCTGACGACTGGCAGATGCAGTACTGGGACGGGGGCGCGTGGGTGACCCTCGATTCCCAGATGGGCATCGTCTTCTACAACGGCATCCCGCAGACCTTCACCATCGCCGCGCCCGTCTCGGCGACGCGCTATCGCTGGCACATCACCGGGCTGCGTTACACCCAGCTGCACATGGGCTCGCTGCGGATGTTCCGCCAAGCGGACGGCGTCGACGCCTGCTTCCACGAGTACGCCTGGAAGGCCCCGGGCAACGACGGCACGTCCGAGATCTTCGTCGGCATCCATGGGTTCGAGCGCCAGGACGCCGACTACTACGACTGGGAGATCGCCGGCATGGACGGCTGGCTCGCAGGCTCGACGTTCTATCAGCAGGTGGGCTTCCAGGGGAACCTCTACCTGCCCTTGTGGAACGCCGCGATCCCCTACTGGTTCGTCTGCGACGGCCGGCGGGCCGTGGTGATCGCCAAGATCTCCACACAGTACGAGATCGCGGTCTTCGGCCTGCTCGAGCCCTATTACTCCCCTGGCCAGTGGCCGTATCCGCTGGTCCTGGGCGGGTCGATGTCCCATGGGGAGTTCTCCGCCTGGAACGACACGGACTACAGGTGGTCCTTGTCCGACAACCGCCATCGCATCTTCACCCACGCTGACGTGGGAGGTGCGCCGGTTGGCACTGGCGAGCGCGATCCCTGGGACACGCAGTTGCGCGTTCGAAATCTCGACGGCGGGTGGAAGGCGGTCGAGGGCTCACTCGCCGATGCGATCACGTCCACCCCGCAGATCTACTACCACATCATCTGGCCCACGCGATGCGGCCTGTCCGAACTCGACCCGGGACCTGGGGCGACCTACGACCTGTGGCCGGTGATGGTCATGCTCGGCGATGTGGGCAACGGCTACAACACGCCGGGCCAGCTGCCGGGCATCGCCCTGATCACAGGCCAGGACCTGAGCGCCGAGACCCTGATCCGCCAGGGCGCGGTCGACTGGATCATCGTCCCCAACGTGTTCCGCAACGACCGGGACGACTTCTGCGCCGTGAGGTTGGACTGATGGCCGCCTCCTATCAAACCGGACTCGCCAGTTCACCCACCAACCTCCTGCAGACGCTTGTGGCCTGGCTCATGGCCCAGGGCTGGACCGTGAACCAGTCCGAGCAGGAAGGCACCGGCTGGCGGGCCCACCTGGTGAATGCCGGCAGCCTGCACGTGAACCTTCGCGCCGCGGAGAACGAGCGGCTCTGGACCAAGGGCAGCGGCGGCTACCACGACCTGGGCGACGGCGGCTACGGGATCGGCCTGTACCTGGGCACCGGCTGGGACGGCGAGAGCTTCTGGGACGCCCAAGCGGGAGGCCCCACGCGGCCCTACGACCTGACCACCTCCGGCTGCGGCATGAACCTGCCCCAAGGCCAGATATCGGCGTATCACTTCTTCGACGACGGCAACGACCACATCACCGTCGTCGTCGAGCGCGCTGCGGGGATCTACTGCCACATGGGGTGGGGACCATCCATGGAGCGGGCGTCCTTGCCCGAGCCGTTCCCTTACTTCTTCGCCAGCTCGAGCGCCCGGCTCAACACCGCAGAGACCGCCGACCTCTTGACCGGCAACCGGCGCGGTATCGACCTGACCGCCTATCCGCCCATGTCCCACACGGACGAGGACTACTCGACCATGGGCGGCTCGACTGCCCTGACCCATTGCACGGCGTTCGTGCGCGTGGATGCGGCCACGTACTCAGGCCGTTGGATCGGCGACTGCAAGGACGAGAACGAGGGCTACGGCTGGACCGGTCGCCGCATGCGCGATGCCCTGAACAAATGCCTGGCCGCCCAAGGCGGCATGGAAGAGGACGAGTACGTCAACTACCAGTACCTGTGGGACGACGGTTCCGGTGGCCCGGGTGAGCGCACGCTGCAGAGCGCGTTCGGTGGGGCGCTCATGCTTCCGTTGCACTGCTTCGTCGAGACCGTCCCCCAGGGCCGCTGGGCTCCGATCGGCTATCCGCCGACGGTGCTGTGGACCGAGGCCGTAGGTCGCGGGTTCAGCGCGGGTGACGTCTACCAACTCGGCGGCCAGAACTACATGCTGTTCCCGCTCTTCGCCGTCAGGAAGGCCGCCTGATGGCCACGGCGATCACCGTCCCCAGCCCTCTGAACCTGGTCTCCGGGACCGACTTCTCTTTCGACCTCCGGGCGGCCGTCCTCGATCCGGTCAGCACCCGCCCCCTGCAGCGGGTCGGGATGAGCGTCGGCGTCCGCACCATGCTGGCTGATCCGCGTCCTGTCGCGATGCAGAAGGACGGCGGCGTGGCCCCTGTCCACGGCCATGTCGTTCTCGGCCGCGTCCACGTCATCCCGCGCAGGATCGATCTCGGCGCGGTGGTATCGGACCAGGAAGCCGAGGTCGAAGTCTGGAACGCCGCCATCGACCGCGCCCAGATCCTCGAGGAGATCACCGTCGATGGCCCCACCGGGATCGAGGTCACCGACCACCTCGGCCTGCCGGCCCACTTCCCGGCATCGCGCGCCGAAGTCTACCTGGTCAATGCTCTCACCGACGGCGATGCCCTGATCGACAACCTCGTCACCTGGGTGTTCACCGGGCTCGATCCGCTGGGCACCAACCTGCGCATCCTGGGCTTCCGGCTCATCCCGTTCCCGTTCCCTCCGAACTGGGCGCAGCCCGTGAGCGAGACGTTCGGGTTCATGACCGACATCATCGTTTCGTACCGCGGCATGGAGCAGCGCATCCAGCTGCGCACCGTGCCGGTGGGCACGATCCGTTACGCGACGCTCCTGGATGACTTGCGCGATGCCCAGATGGCAGGCGCCATCCTCTTCGGCAACCAGGCCCGGGCGTTCGGCGTCGGCCGCTGGCAATTCCAGACCCGGCTGCTGCAGAACGCCAGCGCGGAAGACCACGACGTCTTCTGCGACACGTCCGACATCCCGTTTGAGCCCGGCGGCATGGTCCTGCTGTGGACCGACCCCTACCACTGGGAGGTCCAGACCATCGAGAGCGTGCTGCCGGACCGCGTGGTCCTCAGCTTCGGGCTCATCCAGTCCTGGGCTGCAGGTCCTACCATCATCCTACCGATCGTGGTCGGCCGGCTGTCGGCCGAAGAGGGCTTCACTTGGGATGCCCTGTCGATCGCATCCACCTCGCTCACTTTCGACATCGACGGGTTCCGGCCATGAGCTACCTCGGCTACGACGTGCTGGAACTCAACTACAACCGCATCGGCGCGTTCGAGGAACGGCTGCGCCGGAAGTTCACGCTCCTGAACTCGAAGACCGGCCGGCGCGTCGCCGACGAGCAGGCCCCCGCCCCTGCGGCATCGCGGCCGTTCACCTGGACGGCCTTCGGCCGCGACGAGACCACGGCCATGCGCACGTTCCTGGACGCCCGCCGCGGCCGCGCCGTCCCGTTCTGGTTGCCCAGCTTCCAGTGGGACCTGGCCCTGGCCGAAGACGTCTCCCAGAACCAGTCCAGCGCCACGATCTGGTGGGTCCGGTACAAGCAGCAGATGTGGGGCACGACCGGAGCCAGGCGTCACCTGGCCATCTGGTCTCTCGGCGACAGCACCATGGACTACTGCAGGATCACGGGCGCCATCGATGTGGCGAACTACCAGACCGAGACCCTGACCCTCGACCCTGTGGCCCAGCGCGAGTACGGCCGCACCAAGACCGTGCTGTCGTTCCTGAAGTTCTGCCGGCTGGACGAGGACCGCATCGAGATCTCCTACCCGAGCCCGCAAGTGGCCGAGGCCACGATCCGCATCCGAGAACTTCCCCTGGAGGCGCCGCTGTGACCTACGACGCCAGGGAGAAGAGCCGGTACCTGGGTCAGCCCGTCGAGGGCTTCCGGTTCGCCCAGGGCAGCAACCTGTGGCTCTACACGTCGGCCGATCGGGCGATCACGCTGCCCGCCGGAGTGTTCGCACCTGAGGCCATCACCCGCAGCGAGCTCGATTTCTCCCAGGAGGACACGGGCGAGACGATCGACCTGACGCTGCCGCGGCCCAACCCCGTGGCCGCTCTGTTCATCGGCGACCTGCCGTCCACGCCGGTCTGGGTCACCGTATACCGCGCCCACCGCGGCGAGGAGTCCCTCGCGGTGACGATCTTCAGCGGCAAGGTGATCCGCGCCCGCTTCGAAGAGTCCGAGGCCATACTCACCGGCGCGAGCCTGATGGCCATGCTGGCGCGCACGGTGCCGATCCTGGCCATGCAGACGCCCTGCAACCATGTGCTCTACTCGGCGGCATGCGGTGCGGACCCCGGAGCGTGCCGCGATCAGGTCACGGTCACTTCGGTCGCGGGCGCGACGGTCACTTCGAGCGGGTTCGCCCTGCGCCCTGACCAGTGGTTCCGTGGGGGCCGTCTCGAATCCTCCACCGGCGAGACCCGCTTCATCGTCGACCACCAAGGCGACACCGTCACGCTGATCTCGCCGATGCCTGGGCTGTCGTCCCTCGACCAGGTGTGGGCCTACTGGGGCTGCGATCACCTCGAGGCCACCTGCCAGAACAAGTTCAGCAACCTGATCAACCACTTGGGCTGGTCGCGCCTGCCGGGCCGAAACCCCTTCTCCGGGAGGATCGACTGATGGCCTTCTGGATCATGGCCCTGGTCTACATCGTCGGCACGGTCCTGTACGAGGTCCTGCGCCCCAAGCCGCAGTTCGACAAGCCGACACCGTCCAGCCTCGGCGACTTCCAGTTCCCCACGATCGGCGAGGGCCGGACCATTCCCGTCGTCTGGGGGACCTGCAAGCTCTCCGGACCCATGGTGACCTGGTACGGCGATCTGCGCATCCAGGCCATCAAGGAGAAGGTCAAGACGGGGCTGTTCTCCTCAAAGGAAATCACCACCGGCTACAAGTACTACCTCGGCATCCAGCTGGTACTATGCAGTGGTGAGATCGACGAGGTCCTGCAGATCCGGTTCGACGACAGGCGGCCTTCTGCAGGCTACGCCCACGTTCCGGATCTCACCCAGATCAGCATCAACGCCCCTGGCTTCTTCGGCGGCGAGGACTCCGAAGGCGGCGTCAAAGGCAGCGTCTACGTCTACCGCGGGACTCCCACCCAGCCGGCGGACTCCTACCTCGAGGCCCGTATCGGGGAGAGCCTGCCCGCCTGGCGAAGGGTCTGCTACGCCGTATTCCGGCGCGTCTACGTGGGGACGAGCCCCTACATCAAGGCCGTCTCGTTCGTCGTCCGGCGCTGCCCCAATGGCCTCGGTCTCACCGGCGGAGCCCACAACATCGATGGCGACGCCAATCCCGCAGCCATGATCTACGACATCCTGATCTCGCCGTCTTCGGAGAACGGTCTCGGGTTGCCGGTGGGGTTTCTGGATGTTGCCGCGTTTCGCTCGGTTGGACAGACGCTGGCCGACGAAGGCCTCGGACTTTCCATGCTCCAGGATCGCGGCACAACAGCGAAGGACCTCGTCCTTGAGATCCTGCGCCACGTCGACGGCGTCATGTACGTGGAACCGGCGTCCGGCCTTCTGACGATCCGCCTGGTCCGGTACGACTACGATCCCGAGGCGATCCCGGTGCTCGATGCGGACTCGTGCACGGTAAAGTCGTTTGCCCGGCCGTCGTGGGGTGACCTCAAGAACACCGTGCGAATCGGCTACGTCAGCCGTGACGCCGGGTTCATCGAGAAGACCGCCCAGGCCCAGGACCTCGCTGGGATCGAGGTGCAAGGCGGCGAGGTCTCACTCCAGGATCTCACCCTTCGTGGGCTCTCGAATGCGACGTCTGCCCAGCAGGCCGCAGCCCGTGCCCTGGCGGCTCTGGCCTATCCGCTGGCTACGATCACCATCGAGGCTGACCGCTCGGCTTGGGCGTTCCGGCCCGGGGCGGTATTCAAACTCGTCTGGGACCCGCTGGGGATTGCCGGTATGGCTTGCCGGGTGGTCCGTGTGGGGACTGGCCGCCTCGACTCCGGGAAGATCGAGATCGAAGCCATGGAGGATATCTTCGCCGTGGACTGGACTGGCTACTCGACTCCGCCAGCGTCCGGTTGGGAAGACCCTTCCGGTGACGTCCCGGCACTGACCGACCAAGTTGCCCTGGCCGCACCCTATGAGGCGGTGAAGGATTACGGAAGCCTAGGTGCCGATGTGCAGCTGGCCATCACGCTCGCCGCTGCTGGGGTGACCGGGGTCTCCCTCGGATACCGGGCCTATGTGGCTGACGGCGCGGGCGGCTGGGCGCCACCGGTCGATATCCCGTTCTTCACTCCATCAGGGGTTCTCAGCACTGCGATCGACGAACTCACGAGCGAGATCGTCGTCGCCTCGGGTCTGGACACCGACCTCGTCGAGTCGGTCAGCGCGCCCGACTTTTCCCTCGGGGTGAGCGTCGCATGGGTGGCCCATGAGGGGGTGGAGGAGTTCATCGCGTTCCAGAACGTAGTGCAGGGCGAGAGCAACATCACGCTTCAGGTCATCGCGCGGGGGTGCCTCGATACTGCGCCGACTGCATTCTCGGCCGGGACGCGGGTGTGGTTCATCTCCTACGGCAACCAGATCGTGAACATCCGCGGGCCGGTGCCTCCGACCATCAACGTCTACAACGACATCCGATTTCAGGCCTACAACAACCAGAGCGAGTTTCCGTTCACGTCGTGCCCGACATCGCAAGTCGTGGCGACCACGCCAGCGCGGTCAGTAAAGGTCTATTGCCCTACCGACCTGCGCTTCAACGGAGAGAGCTACCCGGCGTCCATCACGGGCGAACTGACAGTATCCTGGTCGCACCGGAATCGGCTCGGGACCTGGAGCTATGTCGACTCCGGCAAGACGACGTCATCCGAGCCGGGCACAGAATACGACGTCCTGGTCTACGGGGAGCTCGGCACGCTGGTTCACACCGAGTCGGGATTGACGGGCACGTCCTGGACCTACCTCGAGGCGACGGAGATCGCGGAGTCGGGGCTCGCGCGACTCAACGACCATCTGCGGGTGATCATTCGGACATACGGGGCGGGACGGACTCATGAGGCGATTCGCGAGATCGAGTGGAATGTTGAACGTAACTGATCAATGGAGATTGGGAACTAATATTGCCCGGCGATGTCCAAGCGGCCGTAACTGTTCGGAAAGACGAGCTTGCGAATTATAAGACAGAAGGTATCTTGATTGCCTATGGGCATTATGAAAACAGTTCTGATTGCGACTCTCTGGTCGCTCCTCCTGGCGCCGACGGCATGCCTTGCCGGCGCTCTGGACCATTTCTGCCCTTCCTGTCCAGAGACACCCTGCGAACACGAAGTTCATTGTTCGAGTGACCCCTGCAACATCACCGTGGTCCCCCTGCCCGACAGCCGGTGCAAAGGTGATTTGTCTTTGGACATAGATGCCAGCGTCCACGCTCTCGTCGAATTCGGCGGAATCGCCTCGACGCCTGGTGACGCTGCGCCCTTTGTGGCTGACCCGTGCGTCTCGCTTCCGCTGCCCCTGCCCTCCGGCTTTCCGCCTCTCCGCTGCTAGCCTCACCGCTGAAGACAACCCTGGATGATTCGTCGGGCCGATTCGTCGTGCCACGTCTTTAGGCTGCGCTGATCTCGGAAAAGGATTCAAACCATGAAACTGCTTGGGCGCTTTCGCCTCGGGCAAGCGTTGGCGATCGTGACATTGCTGGTCACGCCGGTGTTCGCCGATTCCTCGCCACCCGACACCACCGCCATTCACCCTGTCCCCGTCCCGGAGATTACGGACGGCGAGGATATCACCGCGGTTCAGGCCGGTGCGCTGGCCTTGACCCGTAGCCCTCGCCTGGCGGTTTACGATTTCGAACGCAGGATTCGGGATGCGCGCACTCTCCAGGCCGCCTTGCGCCCCAACCCGGAACTCGCTTTCGAAGTGGAGAACTTCGCGGGATCCGGTGACCTGTCGGGCTTCGGCGGTTCCGAACTCACCCTTTCGGTGGCCCAGCTGTTCGAGCTTGGCGGCAAGAGGTCCAATCGTCGAGAAGTCGCCCGCTTCGAACGCGAACTGGCGACCTGGGACTACGAAGCTGTCCGTCTTGAGGTCCTCAGCGATGTGTCACGGGCCTTCGTCGAGGTAGTCGCCGCTCAACTGCGGATCGCGCTCGCGGATGACCTGATCGAGACTGCCAAGCAGGACCTCGTCGCCGTCGGCCGGCGTGTCGAGGCCGGAGCAGCTTCGCCGATCGAACGGACGCGTGCCCGGATCGCCCTGGCCACCGCGGAAATGGACCGCGAAACCGTGGCACTCGCACTGACTGCCGCCCGGGTCCGGTTGGCGACGACATGGGGTTCCGACCAGCCGAAATACGGCCGCGCCGTGGGCGACCTCGAACAGGTCGCACCGCCCCCGACGGCGTCAATGTTGGAGCAACGCCTGACAACGAACCCCGACATCGCACGCTGGGCGACCGAGCAATCCCTGCGCGAGGCATCCCTGAATCTGGAGCGTTCCCTGGGGAAGATCGACCTCGTCGCCTCTGGCGGATTCAGGCGTCTTGAGGAATCCGGAGACAACGCCTTCGTGGCCGGAATCGCGATTCCGCTGCCGGTTGCCAACCGGAATCAGGGGAACGTCCAGGCCGCCGCTCTCGAACTGGCCAAGGTCGAGAAGGAACGTCTGGCAGCAACCAGTACCGCGCAGGCGGCGCTGGCATCGGCGTACGCTGACCTCTCTGCCGCCTTCAAGGCCGCAACCACGCTCAGAGAAGAAATCCTACCGGCCGCCGAGGAAGCCATGGCGACCGCCGAGAGTGCCTACCTGAAAGGCCTCTTCAACTTCACCGATGTTTTAGCTGTCCGCACGACCTATCTCGATCTGCGGGAGCGTCATATCGCGTCCCTCGCCAGCTACCACATTGCCCTCGCCGAGCTCGAGCGCGTCGTCGCCGGGCCTCTGAGTCAGGTCGAGAACAACCAGGAGCGTCCGTAACATGAAACCGACGAGCTTTCCCATCCTAGAACGCAGGTTCGTGAATCAGGCCGCACTTGTTCTGCTGGCCCTCTCCCTGGCGATGCCGCAACTGTCCGCTCTGGCGCAGGAACCGGGTCACGAGGCCCACGGCGACGAACAGGGGCACGACGAAGAAGGACACGAGGAGATCGTGAGTCTCAGCGCCGAAGAGATGCGTGAATTCGGCATCGTCGTCGCCGAAGCCGGCAACGCCACCCTCACGAGCAGCGTCGACCTACCCGGTGAGATCCAGACCAACGACAACATGCTCGCCCACATCGTCCCACGCTTTTCCGGCATCGTGACCGACGTGCGTGCTCAAGTCGGCGACAAAGTCGCGGCTGGTCAGGTTCTCGCCGTCATCGAAAGCGACGAGAGTCTGTCTCCCTACGAGGTCAAGACCCTCATCGCCGGCACGGTCATCGCCAAGCACATTACGCTTGGCGAGGCGATCTCGCGGGAGCATGCCGCCTTCGTCGTCGCTGATCTCAGCTCCGTCTGGGCGGACATCACGGTCTATCAGCGGGACATCAGCACAGTGGCAGTCGGCCAGGATGTCCAGATCTCCGGGGGACACGCCCACCCGGCCGTGACTGGCGCGATCTCCTATGTCGCTCCTGTCATCGACGAGGAAACCAGAACCGCCTTGGCGAGGGTCATTCTGCCCAATCCGGGAGGCACTTGGCGTCCCGGCACGTTCATCACGGCCCGAATCCTCCTCGAAAGCTTCGTCGTGCCCGTCGCCATCCCGCGGACGGCGCTACAGCACTTCGAAGATCAGGACGTCGTCTTCGTTCAGACCCCGGAGGGCTTCATGCCCAGACCCGTGACCGTCGGACGGTCGGATGAGAACACGCTCGAGATCGTCTCGGGCCTCGCAGCCGGTGAAAACTACGTATCCCAGGGTGGGTTCACGCTCAAGGCGGAACTCGGCAAGGGATCCTTCGGCGGCGGTCACGCGCACTGATTGGAGATGACGCCATGCTCGAACGAATGATCGAATTCGGCCTCAAGAACCGCCTGTTGGTGCTCATCATCGCGCTGATCGTGATGGGCGCCGGCTACGCCGGCTACACCCGCCTGCCGGTCGACGCCTTCCCGGACGTCTCGCCCAACCTCGTCCAGGTCTTCACGGTGACCGAGGGCCTCGCGCCCGAGGAGATCGAGAAGTACGTCACCTTCCCCGTCGAAGCCGCCATGACCGGTCTGCCGGGCACCGCCAAGGTCCGATCGGTATCCAACTTCGGACTGTCGGTGGTCAACGTCTACTTCCGCGACGATGTGGACATCTACTTCGCCCGGCAACTCGTCGGCGAGCGACTGCAAGAAGCCCGAGAACAGATCCCCGAAGGATTCGGCGACCCCCAGATGGGCCCGATCTCCACCGGCATGGGGCTCGTCCTCTTCTACTACCTGGAAGACACGACCGGCGAGTACTCGCTGGAGGATCTGCGCACGATCCAGGACTGGCTGATCAAGTTCCACCTGCAGACCGTGCCCGGGGTTACCGAGGTTCTCGGCATCGGGGGCTTCGAGAAACAGTATCAGATCAGGATTCGACCCGAGCAGCTCCTGCGCTACGACGTCACCCTGGACGATGTGATCGCTTGCGTGCGATCGAACAACCTCAACGTCGGCGCGCAGTTCATCGAGAAGAACTCCGAAGAGTTCATCGTCCGTTCCGTCGGGCTGGCGACCGGCATGGAGGATCTCAGCTCGATCGTCGTCAAGACCGTCGACGGGACCTCCATCTTCCTGTCCGATCTTGCGGAGATCGGATCCGGCGGCGCGATTCGTCGCGGACTGCAGACCCGCAACGGCACCGGAGAGGTGGTTTCCGGACAGGTGGTCAAGCTATTCGGCGCCAACTCGTCCACCGTGATCGGCCGTGTCGAGTCCAAGCTCGAGGAGATCAACAAGATCCTGCCCGATGGGGTGCGCATCGTTCCCTACTACGAGCAGAAATCGCTCGTCGAGGCCGCCGTCAAGACCGTGATCAACGCGCTATTGCAGGGTGTCATTTTGGTGACGATCGTCCTGCTTGTCTTCATGGGCGGTCTGCGCCCGAGCATCGTGGTCGCCCTCTCGCTGCCGTTCTCGGTGCTCTTTGCGTTCCTGCTGATGGAACGCTTCGGCGTCTCGGCCAACCTCATGTCGCTCGGCGGCCTGGCGATCGCAATCGGGATGATGGTCGACGGTACCATCGTCATGGTGGAGAACATCGACCGCCGGTTGCGGATCGCACCGCCGGACATGACCCGTCTGCGGACCATCTCGCTCGCCTGCGCGGAGGTCGGCCGTCCCATCCTGTTCGCTATCACCATCATCATTCTCGTCTTCGTGCCCCTGTTCACGCTCCAGGGCGTCGAAGGGAAAACCTTCCGGCCGCTGGCCTACACCGTGACCATGGCCATGCTGGGATCGCTCATCTTCGCCCTGCTTTTGGCGCCGACCCTGAGCAGCCTCCTGATGCGGGTCCGCCGGCGAGATGACTCCGACGGTGACGGTGAAGCCCTGGTGGTACGCTGGCTCTTGAAACCGTATCGGCCCGTCGTCCAGTTCTTCGTCCGCCGTAGCTGGGCGGCCATCGCAATCGCGGTGGTTCTGATGGTGGCCGGCGCAGCGGTGGTTCCTCGCCTCGGTTCGGAGTTCACGCCCAAGCTGCGCGAGGGGACCATCGTCGCCCGTCTGACGATGGCGCCCTCGATCTCGCTGACCGAGAGCCAGCGGACGGCGCAGATCGTCGAGCGGCGCCTGATGGCGATTCCCGAGGTCCGGGAGGTCGTTACCCGCATCGGCCGCGGTGAGGTCGGGGCACACACCGATCCCATCAACAGCGCCGAGATGTACGTGATCCTCCGTCCTGAATCCGAGTGGCGCGTCGCCGGAGGCCAGGAAGCCATCGAGGACGTCATCCGCGACGAGGTCGGCAACGTGCCCGGCGTCCTGGTCAACCTGACCCAACCCATCGAGATGACGGTGGATGAACTCCTGGAGGGCGTCCGCGCCGAGCTCGCCGTGAAGATCTTCGGCGACGATCTCGACGTCCTCAAGGAACGCGCGGCGGAGATCGCGGCCGTCGTCGGCTCCGTTCCCGGCGCCGCCGACGTCCAGGTCGACCAGGTCAGCGGCGCTCCCCAGCTGCTCCTGCGTATCGACCGGAAGGCGATCGCCCGCTACGGGATCAACGTCGACGAGGTCCAGGGAGTCATCCGGGCCGCGGTGGGCGGCGAGGTCGCCGGACAGATCTACGAGGGGATCCGTCGCTTCGACATCCTGGTCCGTTTCGTCCCCGAGGCTCGCCAGACCGCCGAGAGCATCGGCCACATCCTCATCACCGCCCCGGACGGGGCCCGGGTGCCGCTGGACCAACTGGCCTCCATCGAGGAGATCGTCGGACCCCGGCAGATCACCCGCGAGGACAACCAGCGGTTCATCTCCGTGCAGTGCAACGTCGTCGATCGCGACATCGGCTCGTTCGTCGCCGACGCACAGGACGCGATCGATGCCTCGGTCGAACTGCCGCCGGGTTACCTCGTGACCTGGGGCGGACAGTTCCGCCTGCAGCAGGAAGCGAACCGCCGCTTCGCCGTGGTTATTCCGGCGACGCTGTTGTTGGTCTTCCTCCTGCTGTTCGGCAACTTCGGTTCGATCCGCAACTCCATCCTGATCCTGCTGAACATCCCGCTGGCCCTGGTCGGCGGCGTGGTCGCGCTGTGGCTGACGGGCCAAAACCTTTCGGTCCCGGCATCAGTAGGCTTCATCGCCCTGTTCGGCATCGCCCTGGAGAACGGCATGGTGCTGGTGACCTACCTCAACCAGCTGCTGCGCGACGGGCTACCCGTCGCCGAGGCCTCCATCCAGGGCGCGTGCCAGCGCCTGCGCCCGGTCCTGATGACCGCAATCACCACGGCGCTCGGTCTGTTTCCGCTGCTCTTCTCGCACGGAACCGGCAGCGAGGTCCAGCGTCCGCTGGCCACCGTTGTCGTCGGAGGCCTGGTAACATCCACGATTCTCACCCTGCTCGTGATCCCCGCCTTCTACAAGTGGTTTGCGGTCAAGGTTGAGCACGAGGTCTAAGCCATGAAGGAGAGCAGTCATGAAGGAGATCAAAGCCTACATCCAGACGCACAAGCTGGCGGACGTTACCTCGGCGCTCCATCGCATCGAGGGGGTGACGGGGATGAGCATCGTGGACTGCCGCGGCTTTGGTGCGGGCTGGGCCGGCACGGAACACGCGTCCGACTCCGAAACGTTCAGCTATCGAAAAGGCGTGAAGATCGAGGTATTCTGCCGGGATGACCTCGCCGCGGACATCATGGCAGCAATCGAGCAGGCGGCACACACCGGTTTGAAGGGGGATGGGAAGATTTACGTCACGGACATTTCGCACGCGGTTCGTATCAGCACCGGCGAGACCGGTGAAGCTGCCGTGTGAGACCGTCCGCGACGAGAAAGGGCCGCCACCATGGGACACGGACATTCGCATCACCCGGACCCTGAACAGACCGGAGACCGTCGACTGCTTGCCGCCATCGTTGTCAACGTCCTGCTGACCGGCGCCCAGGTGGTCGGCGGGGTCATCTCGGGCAGCCTGTCCCTGGTGGCGGACGCCTTGCACAACCTGAACGACGCCGCGTCTCTTGGTATCGCTCTGATTGCGCGTCGAATTGCGCGTCGGCCGGCAGACAAGGTTCGCACCTTCGGCTACCGGAAAGCCGAGGTGATCGGTGCCCTGATCAACACGACGACACTGATCATTGTCGGCCTTTACCTCGTCTATGAAGCGGTCGCCCGCTTCCTGCAGCCCGAGCCCATCGACGGGTGGATCGTTGTCATCGTCGCGAGCTTCGCTCTTGTCGTGGATCTCGCCACTGCCCTGATGACCTTCTCGATGGCCAAAGAGAACATCAACATCAAGGCCGCCTTCGTCCACAACGTCGCGGACGCCCTCGGATCGCTCGTCGTCATCTGCGTCGGCATCCTCGTGCTGGTGTTTCAATGGTACGTCGCTGATCTCATTGCCACCCTGCTCCTGGCCGGCTACATCCTGTTTCAGGGATATAAGCTGATGGCAGAGTCGGTCCGCATCCTGATGGACAGCGTCCCGGTCGGGGTCGACCTCGACCGGCTTACCGCACGAATGGCCAACGTTTCCGGCGTCCATGGAGTCCACCACGTCCACGTGTGGCAGATAGATGAACACAATCGCGCGCTCGAAGCCCATGTCGTTTCGATGGTCGGCTTTGAGGATTCAGAGACAATCAAAGGAACCCTGAAGAAACTACTTCGCGAAGAATTCGAGATCTCTCATACCACCCTCGAATTCGAGCCGCAGGGAAGTTGTTTGGATAGAAGCGGACCGTGCGGCAATTCTACGTCGTAGGCCCGGCCGTCCATTATCCGAGCACGGCAGCCTCTTGATTCGAACCACTATCCCCACAAGGAGTGGGATCAATGAGTGACTGTGGGTGCACAGCAGAAGTGACATCGGTCGAGGCGGGTCGGACCCTCAGGCTCGCCCTCGCGTTGAATGCGACGATGTTCGTAGTCGAGTTGATCGGCGGGGTCATCGGGGAATCTTCCGGGCTCATCGCGGATTCTCTCGATATGCTCGCCGACGCGTCTGCCTATGGGATCGCCATCGCTGCCGTGAGCCGTGGGTCGCTATTTAAGGCTCGTGCGGCAACGGCCAGCGGTACTATCCTTCTCCTGCTCGGCATCGGTGCCTGCTTAGCCATCGTTGGCCGAGCCATCACGGGCAGCGAGCCCGAAAGCCTGATCATGGCGATCCTGGCAACACCAGCCCTCATCGTGAACACCATCGTCCTTCGATTGCTCTCCAAGCACCGCAACGGCGAGGTCCATCTTCGAGCTACCTGGATCTTCACGCGCGCTGATGTCGTTGCCAACTTGGCCGTACTGGTCGCGTCGCTTCTGGTATTCATGACCGGCTCGCGTTATCCCGATCTTGTGGTTGGCTTTGGAATCGGTCTCTATGTGATACGCGAAGCACTCGAGATCCTTCGAGATGCGGCTAAAGCGAGAGCTGCCGCGCGGTAAACAGCGATCGGTAGCAGTGCTCACCCAGAACGACGTTCACATCGCGAAGTCCCACTCCGACACATCGACCATCCCCCGGGTAGATAACCAAAGGAAGCATTCTATCCGCTGTAGGCGGACCTGAGGTCCACCCCGGGAGTGACGATGTTCCGTAACGAAGCGCTTGAACGAGGCAGGTTCAAGCGCGTCCCCGATCGCTGGGAGACCGAGTTCGGCCGCTGGGTGGCCGATTTCGGCGTGCCCCGCATCGTCGCCGGCCTGGCCCACGACCCCACCCTGCGCGTCACAAACCAGGCTGTCTATGAATGGCTCCAGGGCCACACGCCCCGTCCGGCCCGCGCCATGGCCCTCGTCGAGATGTCCCGAGGCCGACTAACCCTCGAGGCCATCTACCAACACAGCCGGCAGATCACGCAGCCCGAAGGCGACTCCGGAGGCCCGCGATGAGGATCGACCTGCAGATCGACTCCGCTCCCCTGGTCTTGCGTCTGCAGAATGGCCAGCGCCGTCTAGCCTACGCCGTCGTCAACGCCATCAACAACACGGCCAAGCGGATCCAGGCTGTCGAACGTCGGCGCGTCGAGGAAGAGTTCACGATCCGCAAGAAGGAGTTCATCCGCCGCCAGGCCGCTGTCATCAAGCCGTTTGCCAACGTGAAGCAGGGCAGGCCGTACGCCGAGATCGGTGTCGGGCAGAAGCCTCGTCTGCTGCTCTCTGCGTTCGAGCGCGGAGCCGAACGCAAACCGTTCACGCAGGGGGCCAGGCGTGTGGCCGAGCCTGTGGTCGGCGGACCCGCCCGCCCGCGGTTCACGCAGCCCGTCCCGCCCGAGCTGCGCGTCCGCCGTCTCCGCTTCGATCTCACCAAGACCGGCCGTCGCCGTGTCGGGGTCACGCGCACCAAGACCTACCTCGTACCCGAGGTCGGCATCTTCCAGCGCACGGGACCCGGAGCCTCGCGCCTAGTCTACGCCTTCACTAGCGGCAAGAAGCTCAAACCGCGGCTCCGGTTCGTCGAGACCGCCAAGAAGGAGTCCGACCGCTGGTTCCGTGAGGAGATGGAGAAGGAAGTGCTGAACGCCATCGCGAGGTCGAAAGGAAGAGGCCTGTGAACCCGAGTGTTTCGCATGCGGCTTCGCCCCCGCGAAGTCACCAAATCATAACTGACGATGCCGTAGGTACTTCCGGGGCTATCAGCCGCGGGTGCCGGCGACCTCGGCTTTCGTAGCGTGGGAGAGTCATGAAACAAGTTTCCACCGACACCAATTGTTCCAGTTCCGAGAAGTCCGAAAAGTCTTCAAACGCGCCCGAAACGGCTCCTAGGGGCGATTCCGCGCGATCCGAGTCTCCCGTGATCCTGCCCGGGAAACTGGAACACTGGAACATCGACCGGCTCCGCCCCTACGAGCGGAACCCGCGCACGCACAGCCCCGAGCAGATCACCAAGATCGCCGCCAGCCTGCTCGAGTTCGGCTGGACCAACCCGATCCTGGTCGACGGCGAGGCCGGCATCATCGCGGGCCATGGCCGGCTCCTGGCCGCCCGCGAGCTGGGCATGACCACGGTCCCGGTGATCGAGCTCACCCACCTGACCGAGGCCCAGAAGCGGGCCTACGTCATCGCCGACAACCGCCTTGCCCTCGATGCAGGCTGGGACGAGGACCTGCTCGCCGAGGAACTGAAGGCCCTCGAGGACCTCGACTTCAACCTCGAGCTGACTGGCTTCGATCTGGACGAGTTGCACGATCTCCTCGACGACGAGACCGTCGAAGATGCCCCCGCCCCGGAGCCTCCCGAGGAGCCCACCAGCCGGCAGGGCGACCTGTGGGTCCTGGGCAACCACCGCCTTCTGTGCGGCGACAGCTGCGATCCCGCATCGGTCGATCGGCTGCTCGGCGGCCAGAAGATCCACCTCGTGAACACCGACCCGCCCTACAACGTGAAGGTCGAGCCGCGCTCCAACAACGCCATCGCCGCCGGCCTGTCCAGCTTCCCGCCGTCCACCAAGAGCGCGGTCGAGGCCTCCGACGCCAAGGGCATGCACCACCAGGGGTTCGACCTCGCGCGGCACAAGACCAAGTCCAAGCCCACCGGGAAGATGCGCCCCAAGGACCGCCCCCTGGCCAACGACTTCGTCTCGGACGAGGCCTTCGACGAGATGCTCTTGGCGTGGTTCGGGAACATCGCCCGCGTGCTCCAGCCCGGGCACTCGTTCTACATCTGGGGCGGTTACGCCAACTGCGCCAACTACCCTCCGGTGCTGAAGGCCTGCGGCCTGTACTTCAGCCAGGCGGTCATCTGGGTGAAGGAGCACCCCGTGCTCACCCGCAAGGACTTCATGGGTAATCACGAATGGGCGTTCTACGGTTGGCGCGAAGGAGCGGGCCACAACTTCTACGGCCCGACCAACGCCGTCGACGTCTGGGCGGTCAAGAAGGTCAACCCGCAGAGCATGGTCCATCTGACCGAGAAGCCGGTCGAGCTGGCCGTGCGCGCCATTCAGTACTCGTCGAAGCCCGGCCAGAACGTGCTCGACCTGTTCGGCGGCAGTGGGTCGACCCTGATGGGTGCCGATCAGACCGGACGGCATGCCTTCCTCATGGAACTCGACCCCGCCTACACGGACGTGATCGTGATGCGGTGGCAGGAGGCCACCGGCCAGAAGGCCACGCTCGACGGGGACGGTCGCACGTTCGACGCGGTCGCCGCTGACCGCGGGGCTGCTCGGGATGAGTAGGCGGTGGCCGGGGGAGCGAAGAAGGAGCTGATCTCCCAGCGCGAGTACGCCCGCAGGCGCGGCGTGACCCACGTCGCGGTTCAGCGTGCCGTCAAAGCAGGCCGCATCTCCACCGTGAACGGGAAGATCGATCCCGCGCTCGCCGACCAGCAGTGGCAGGAGAACACCGACCAGAGCAAGCCCCGCAACCGGGTCACGGGCAACCCCAGGCAGACCAAGACCCCGGGCGAGCCATCCGAACCCATGGACATGGGCGGAGCCGATGAGATCGTCGGCGGCCCATCGACGGCCACGGGCTACGCCAAGGCCCGCGCCGCTCGCGAACTGTACCAGGCGCAGCTGGCGAAGCTCGAACTGGACCGCAAGCGTGGCACCCTCGTCCGCGCCGACGAGGTGCGTCTCGGCGCGTTCAACATGGCCCGCAAGGCGCGCGACCAGTTGATCGCCCTGCCCGAGCGCCTGGCCTCCGTCCTGGCCGCGGTCGACGAACCAGCCGAGGTCCAGCGCATCCTCGAGGAAGAGATCGAGCGGATCTGCCAGGAGATCGCGGATGCAGAACGGCCGTGACACCTACGAGACCGCCTACCGGGCGGGCTGGCGGCCGGAGCCGCGACTGACGGTCAGCGAGTGGGCCGACGAGCACCGCGTCCTGGGCAACCGCTCTGGCCATGCCGCGGTGCACTGGCACACCGACACCACGCCCTACCTGCGCGAGATCATGGACGCTCTGGGTCCGCGGTCGCCGGCTCGCCGGGTCGTGTTCATGAAGGGCTCGCAGCTGGGCGGCACCGAGGCCGGCAACAACTGGCTTGGGTACGTGATGCACCATGCGCCGGGGCCGATCCTCGTTCTACGCCCCACGGTGGATGAGGCCCGGCGGTTCAGCCGGCAGCGCCTCGATCCCATGATCGCCACGACGCCCGTCCTGCACGAGCTGGTCCGCGAAGCCCGGTCACGCGACGGCGGCAACAGCCTCCTGATCAAGGAATTCCCTGGCGGGGTCCTGTTCCTGACCGGCTCGAACTCCGCGACCGGCGTCAAGTCGATGCCGATCCGCTGGCTCTTCTGCGACGAGATCGACGAGTACCCGGGCGACGTGGACGGCCAAGGCGACCCGATCGCGCTTGCGGAGAAGCGCACCACGGGGCCCCTGTACTCCCGGCGCAAGGTGTTCCTGGTCTCGACGCCCACGATCAAGGGTATCTCTCGGATCGAGCGGGAATTCCTGGCCTCCGATCAGCGACGGTTCTTCATCCCCTGCCCCGAGTGCGGCCACTTCGACTGGATACGGTGGGAGAACATCCGCTGGCGCGACGACGACCCCAAGACCGCAGCCCTGGCCTGCGTCCACTGCGGCGTCCTGATCGAGGAGCGCTTCAAGCCACAGATGCTCAACCATGGGCAATGGCGCCCCACCGCGAAGGGCAACGGCGAGACGATCGGGTTCCACCTCCCCAGTCTCTACTCGCCCCTGGGCTGGCTGCCGTGGTCGGCCACCGTCGCTGAATTCGTGGAGTCCAAGGAGAACCCGCTCCGGCTGAAGAACTGGGTCAACAGCGTGTTGGGTGAGACCTGGGAAGAGCGCGGGGAGACCGTCGACCCAGACAGCCTGCTGGCCCGAGCGGAGCGATACGAAGCCGAGGTGCCTACTGGCGTAGGCGTACTCGTGGCCGCGGTCGACGTGCAGGGCGACCGCCTCGAGTGCGCGGTGAAGGGGTACGGCGCAGCCGAGGAGTCCTGGCTTGTCGCCTTCTCCCAGTTCCACGGCGATCCGGGGCGCGACCAGGTCTGGCTTGACCTCGACAGATTCCTGCGGACCGAGTTCACGCACGAGAGCGGCCAGAAGGTCCCGATCTCTTGCGTCGCCGTCGACAGCGGCGGCCACCATTCCGAGCAGGTCTACCGGTTCTGCCGCGCTCGGATCGACCGGCGCGTGTTCGCCGTCCGTGGTGGCTCCGAGCGTGGCAAGCCTCTCGTGGGCCGACCGTCCGATCACAACCGCTATCGGGCGAAGCTGTTCACCCTCTGCGTCGACACCGGCAAGGAGATCGTCTACTCGCGTTTACGCATCGGGTCGCCGGGGCCCGGCTACTGCCATCTGCCCGAATGGATCGACGAGGAGTACACCGCCCAGCTGACCGCCGAGAAGGCCATCCGCAAGTGGATCAAGAACCGCGGCACGGTCCGTGAGTGGGTCAAGACCCGCGATCGCAACGAGGCCCTCGACCTCGAGGTCTACTGCCTGGCCGCCCTCTACATCCTGGGCCCGTCGTTCGTGAAGTCCCTGCCCGAACGCGCGGCAGCCCTGGCCAACCTGCGCGAGGTGCCCGTCGCGGCCGAGCCGGAGCCGAGCATGCCTTTGCGGCGCCCCCGGGGGTGGATCGATGGCTGGCGGGGGTAGCCGGGGCCGATCCCGGCCCGGGGAGAGCCTTCAGGAACGCCAGATTCTGGCCCCATTCCGCCAATCCGCGCGCGTCCATAATACACTGCAAATAATGCACTTACTGGTCGATTCACCTTCCCATTCGGCCGCGAAAGCTCGTCACTGTAAGTGCGGCGGGCACGGGGCCCGACGCCCCAAAAGGAGAGCATCATGACGGTCAACGAGATGATCGAACGCCTGCAGGAGGCCGCCGAAGGTGGGTTCGGCGAGTGCGAGGTACGCCTCGCCTTCCAGCCCAGCTGGCCACTGCAATTCACCGTCGCCGGCATCGCCACGCCGGACGACGAGTCCCGCGCCCAAGGCGAGCCCGACGAAGAACCCGATGACGCCGCCTCGGTGGTCTACCTCTTCGAAGGCGGGCACCCCGATAACGCCTCCCCCTACGCGCCGGCCTGGGCCTTCGCCGCGGCGCAGTGAGGAGGTCGGTCCCATGTCGAAGAACCATGACCGCCCCGCTCGCCTCCGCTTCAGCGACGGGATGGAGTTCGACCTCAGCGGCGACCTGCGAGTCGTCCACCGGCGCGACGGCTGGTACGTCGTCGGCCGGGGGATGCTCATCCCCGTCGCCGATCGCGAAGAAGGCGACCGCACGGTCGCCCAGATGACAAACGAAGGAGGCAGCGACGATGCGCTACGGACCTGATGACAAGTTCTGGGTCGTGGTCGACCCGAAGCCCCACAGCACGCTCGAGGACCTCGTGTTCGAGGCCTCGTTGCGCGACCTCGATCTGCAATTCAAAGGCGGACTGCAAATCGACGAGAACCCGACCCTGTTCACCGACCGGCAGGAGGCGCGCCTCGAAGCCTACGGACGTCTGACCGCCATGCGGGCCAGCCAGGCCATCCTGCGCGCCGGCCGCGAGAACCCCGACACCAGGATCGACCGCGTCGAGATCTACGGCGCTGACGGAACGCTGGTGTTCGCTGCCGACATCCCGCAGGAGGTGGACTGACATGGCGAAGACCGCGACACCCAGGTTTGGCCTGAAGGCCCATCAGGTGTTCTGGAACGAGCGGGGCAGCATCGTTTGCGCCTGCTGCCACATCCCGTACCCCGGGTCCGACACCTGGATCTGGGAACGATGGGAGGAGATCACGCCCGCTGACATGGCGGAGATCGACCGCCAGGGCGGGCGCGTGGCGTGCGAGGGCTGCGGCAAGGATCCCAGCCGGATCGTGCGTCTGGACCCGAGCGAGAGGAATTGAACCATGGCCAAGACCACCAAGAAGACCACGCGGGCTCGCAAGCCCGCCGCCGAGAAGCCGGCCGCCGAGGCCAAGACTAAGACCCCGCGCGAAGAGCTCTGCGTGTTCGCGTTCCGGCTGACCGAGGCCGAGCGCGACGCAATCCACAAGGCCGCCGGGCCGGCGAAGGCGTCGAAGTTTGCGCGCAGCCTGCTGGTGGCCGCCGCGACGAAGGACGAGGCGGCCGTTCGGGCGATCATGAAGGAGGTCGTATCCGAAGCCTAGCTCGCTGGATCCCGTTCTGAACCGACGACCTCTCGGCGAGCCGAGGGGTCTTCGGCATTCATGTCGACTCCTCCGCCGACTTGCCCCCACTCACATGCTCCCCGTTCACGAGCGCACGGATCTGCCCGAGGATCGCTACCTCAAACTGCCCGGCAGTCTCACGATCGATCGGGTGATGCAGCGGGTGAGGTCGGCCATTGGTCGCGAGCTTTCGCGGGTAGGTCAGGAACAGGTGGCCGGTCGGGTCGCGGCGGATGGCGATGTCATTGAGCAGGACGCCGCCGTAGCGGCAGGAGGCGAAGGCGACCAGGCCGCTGGTGGCGTCGGGGGCCAGGCGGATCCGGACTTCGGCGATCAAGTTCTCGGCGCTCTTCATGACGTGACGACCTCCGGGTCAGTGACCTGAATGAGCGGATCCTCGGATTGGCTGCGTCGGTCCCGCCAGGCTCGGGCCCGGCATGCGTCCGAACAGAACCTCTTCAGTTGTCCGCGTCGCGTGTTCTGGGATTCGAACTCCCGCCCGCACAGGGCGCAGAACGAAATCAGAGGCCCCTGCATTCCGTTCGTTTCGGTTCCGGGTGCCTGGATACCTCCTGGCCTCTCCGCGACTCTCACAGCGCCTCCTGGAACGCTGACCTCTTGCGGCGACTGGGGCGCCAAAGAATCGCCGCCGGCGCGGCCGGAACTACCTTCACCCCGCCTATACGCGCGCACGCCGAAAACGGGGGGTATTTCCGTGAGGGGGGAAGAAGGGGAAGGAAGGGAAGGAAGTAGAAGAGAGTGTGTCTTATAGCGAGTTACGGTCCGAGCTTTCTTCACCTTCGTTCACCTTCCTTCACCCCGAATTCGACCTTCGAAGAGGCTTCCTTCACCTTCGTTCACCTTTCTTCACTGCTTCCTTCACCCTCCGCCCTTCGTCGCGTCTGACGATGACCCAGCCAGGCGGTAGATCCGACCTGTCCGGCCGGAAGTCGCCTGCACCTGGACGACGATGTCGCCTCGCTGCTCGAGCGTGGTCACCAGACCGGAGAAGCTCTTGGCGTCGGTCTTCATCCGCTTCAGCAGCACGCCATGGGGCAGCGCCCGGTCCGGAGCGGCACGCAGCTTCTGCAGGAAACGCAGGCACTCGGCATGGAACGGATTGTCCGCGACATGGGATTGGGCCATGAACAACATCCGCTTGGTCTGGTGCAGGATGAGGCGGCTCGCCCAGGACGCGGCCGTCTTGCCGATCTCGGGTCGCTCGTGGTTCTCGCTCACGGCGTAGATCAGCGCGAGCTTGCGGGCGTGCTCGCTGACTCTGCCCCACACGGTCGTCCCGACGCTGTCGTCGGCCGCCTCCGCCTTGGCATACTCAGCCTCGGCTTCGAGCCTGGTCTCGACCAGGACGTCGGTCGCCTGATCGGTGTGCGGGACGACCCGCGGCACGGGATGCCAGTTCTCGAGGTTTCCGGTGCCGGCTCTGAAGTCCGCCCACCATTGCGCCGTCTCGAGCACGCGCTCCGGCAACGGAAGCAGCCGCGGTTCCCGTCCGGTCGAGCGGCTGCCGCACTCCAGCACGATCATCCGGGCGAAGAACCCATTGGTCAGCATCCGCTCAGAGAGCGCTTCGTAGTAGTGGTTCGGGATGGCCGTGCCAAAGACCACCAGGCAGGGCTGGTCGATGGCCCCAGGCGCGTCCCGCCCCGCCTTGCGGCGCATCGGGAAGATCGAGTTGGCCGACGAGTACATGGTCAGGAGCGTCTCCATGATGCTCTCGTACCGGGCGTCGCGGGCCTTGTTGATCGACTGGAGCATTCCGTCGATCTCGTCGGTCTGGAACAGCATGGCCGGCTCGGTGAAGAGTGCGTCCTGCAGGCCCTCGCCCGAGGCGAACCGCCCGCCGATCTGACCGGACATGCCGAGCGTGTGCAGGATCTCGGCGTTGATCTTGCGCGGGCGGTCCTTACCCGCAGACGAGTGGGCAAGGCCGAGGATGTAGACGTTCGTCCTGTTGTCGCCGGGGTCACGCACCTTGCGCCCCGCGAGGGTGGCCAGCAGCGCCAGCGCGCCAGCGAATGCCATGGAGCTGTTCGGATACGGAGCCGTTTCCAGGCAGTAGTCCATGACCTCGGAGACGAAGCCGGGGATACGGAGGAGATCGACCGGCAGCGGGCCGGGATCTGGCATCTCGGGACCGCTATCCTCGGGCTCGGTCGCCCCGGGATTGTCCTGCCGCCAGTGGTCCTCCACCACGGCAACGGCGACCTGGTCGGGCTCGTACCGGGCGATGCTGGTCGCGATCCGCTGGACCTCCCGGTCCTTCAGCGGCGGGCTGCAGCGGTCGAGGTTGGCCCGGACCAGGGCGGCCAGGATCTCCTCCTGGCTCATCCCCACCCGGCGCATGGCTCCGCCCAGGCGCGCCAACGTGGCGTTCCGGTGCCCGGCTGGTATAACGTTGCCACCGGCGGCCGCCGGAGCGCACTGGGGCGCCACGGGCGGGCCCTGGGCCGCAACCGGCCTATCCTCCGCCGGCCCGCCCGGCCCTTGGGCGAAGAGGTCCGCGCCACCTTCGACCCGGGATCCAAGCCACGCGGGAGCTTCGGGCTGATCGGCCGGTCCTACCTCGAGCGCCCGGACCCACCGGTACGGCTTGCCGCCCACGACCGAGGGCGGCAGGACGATGTAGCCGCCGTTGGCCCGGGTGTCGACCTTCGGGGCGAGCCGACCGGCGGTGCTGCTCCAGCTCTTTCCAGCCGGCTGCCGGAAGATGTAGTGCCGGCCGCCGCGAGGCGTCATGGAGAGCGGGCAGTCCCCGATGCCTTCCAGGTCCTCGCCGGGCCACGGATTGTCCGCCCCGTCGACGTCCACGACCAAGAGGCCGGCCGTCGGCATGCCGATGTTCGCATCCGGTCGAGCCGTCCACCAGGCCTCGATCTGGCTGGCGTCCGTGGTGGCGTCAAGGAACCCGTGCGGCGTCGCGGGAGCCTTCCCGCCCGGCACACACGGGAAGACCGGGTACCCGAGTTCCGCATACCTCAACGCTGCCTGCAGCAATGTCGTCCCGGTCTCGGTCATAGACACCCGATCGCGGTCAGAAGGGTAGGTCATCGTCATCGTGCGGGTCGTATGCCCGCACGCCGCCCTCGGTCATCGCGCCCACCGGCTCGAGGTCATCGTCCATCCCGGGCTCCCGCCATGGCGGCGGTTCGCCCAGTTCGTAGCCCACGATCTGAGGGAATTGCTCCCCGACCACCGTCCGCACGGTGATGGCGCCGGTCTCGCAGAGGGCTCCGTCCTGGGCCAGGGCCGCGGCCTCGGCCGCCGTCAGCGGCACCGGAGCGTTCGACCGCTTCCGCCACCACGACTCGGCCTTGTGGCGGGCCCAGCCGCCGTGCTCGAAGCAGATCCACTCGCTGTAGTACTGGTGGAACCCGACCTCGTACTCGACCCGCAGCGTCTTGGGTGCATCCTCCGGCGCGCCCTTCTTCGTGTGGACGCTGTAGAAGACCTCGCGGACCTCGTGGACGGCCGTCGTGACCTCGCCCGACAGGATGCCCTCGGTGGACGCTGTGGCGTCGTGCTGTTGCCGTTCCGGCGGTGGGAACTCGTAGCCGCAGTCAGGGCACACCGTGTAGCCGGTGGCGATAAGGCTCCTGCACACGGGGCACTGCTTGGCCGGCGCCTCGCCGCCCATGCGGTGGTGGACCTCCCGGACCCGGATGGCGTCGACCGGCCCGTGTCGCAGCACGTTGCCGCCGAAGTCCAGGACCAGGCAGTTCTCCTTCCCCTCGCACAGACGGAAGCCCCGCCCGACCATCTGGTAGTAGAGGCCCGGGGACAGCGTCGGCCGCATCATGGCCACGCAGTCGATGTTCGGGGCGTCGAACCCCGTGGTGAGCACGTTGACGTTGACCAGGTACTTGATCCGACCCTCTTTGAACTGAGCCAGTACCCGGTCACGCTCCTCGCTCGCCGTCTCCCCGAATACCGTGGCCACGGGCTCGCTCGCCATCCGGCCCAGCACCGCGGCGACGTGCTCCGCATGCCGGATACCGGTGGTGAACACGAGCACCGATCGGCGCACCTGCGCCTGCTCGACGATCTCCCGACAGGCCGACTCCACGAGTTCGTCGGTGTCCATCAAGTCCTCGGCCTCACTGGCTATGAACTCGCCCGCGCGCACGTGCAGGCTCGACGTGTCCAGCGGCTGGGCCGCGCCCTTGGTCACCAGGGGGCAGAGGTAGCCCTGGACGATCAGCTCCTTCACACCGATCTCGTAGCAGACCTCGTTCAGGACGTTGCCCGGCTCGCAGATCATCCCGCTCTTCATCCGGAACGGCGTCGCGGTCAGGCCGATCACCCGCAGGTGCGGGTTCACCTTCCTGGCGTCGTCGAGGAACGTCCGGTACATCCCATCCCCATCGGGCGGGATCATGTGGGCCTCGTCGATGATCACCAGGTCGAACGCGTCGAGCTCGCAGGCCCGCTTGTACACCGACTGGATGCCCGCGATGATGATCGGGTGCTCGGTGTCCCTACTCTTCAGGCCGGCCGAGTAGATCCCGGTCTTCATCCACATCTCGGGCGCCACGACCTGGATCTTCTCCAGCGCCTGCTCGAGCAGCTCCTTCACGTGGGCCAGGATCAGGACTCGTCCGTTCCACCGGCCCACCGCGTCGCGGCAGACCGTGGCCATGACAGGCGTCTTGCCCCCGCCGGTGGGGATCACCACGCAGGGGTTGTCTTCCCGGTCCCGCAGATGCTGATAGATCGCGTCTACCGCCTCCTGCTGATAGGGCCTCAGTTCAAGCATCGACGATCTCCTCCAGGCGCACGAGGGTGCGGCCGCCGCGGACCG
>Ga0180009_10000533_pt1 | contig 52445 bp, 46 predicted proteins | sample OS_PC_MetaG_FD_123537 | JGI IMG/M metagenome (GOLD analysis project Ga0180009, IMG submission 123537) | Groundwater microbial communities from the Aspo Hard Rock Laboratory (HRL) deep subsurface site, Sweden - OS_PC_MetaG | ecosystem: Environmental > Aquatic > Deep subsurface > Groundwater... | reverse complement strand
GAGGCAATAAAGCCTCTGTTGAGAGACCGGATATATGGCTGCAATCTTGATCTCTGTTTTGACATCAATTTTTGAAAACTTGGCTTGCAATAAACGAGGAGTCCATATATGGGTATACTCCCTAAATTTATAGTCAAAAATTGACTAATTTTATGAAGGTACGGAGTATGTCTAGCAAAGAGATGACGAGCAAAGTAGATAACAGTACTCATGCCTAAACCTTCTTCTTTCCAACGCGCACGAGAAGCTCCGGACCTCCCTACAGGCACGATCAAATTTATCCTGTACTGTATTAGCAGTTTCCCGGTTTTATTGATGTTAATGTTAATTCTCGAGACCGGACAGGCGGCATGCAATATTCTGGTTCCTTATGCAGTCAAGGCTATTATGGATGGCGTGGCTTCATTGAGCGGGGACACCGGCCCGGTACTGAAAACACTGCGACAACCATTGCTATTGCTGGCAGGCTTAGCTTTGGCCGAAATCATCTTCAGTCGAACCAGCGGTGCATTGCTGATTATTATCGGACCTCGTTTGCGGCAAAGAACCACTCAAAAACTTTTTGCTTATTTGCAGTATCACTCGGTTAGTTACTTCGGCAATCACTTTGCCGGAGCACTAGCACATCGCATTAGCGAAACAGCGACCAGCGTTAATCATACGACGTGGTCGGTTTTGTGCGAATTTTGGCCAATTACGGTAACCTTTATCGTTTCAATTTTTTTATTGCTTGAAGTTAATCAAGGACTAGGACAATACGTTGCAATCTGGGTATTGGCCTATATTGCCATTTCTTATTGGCTTGCCACCCGTTGTCAGCATTACGCAAAAAATTACGCAGCGACTCGCAGTCAGGTCAACGGCAAAATCGTCGACGCGGTCAGCAACATGCTTAGCGCAAAGTTGTTTGCCCGTCTCAATTACGAGCGCCGTTATTTGAACGAATATTTGGAAACCGAAGTTCGGGCCGGACGCAGGACATTTTGGTATATGGAACGGGTCCGCTGGTTTCAATTCATTGCCGCCGCCGCACTCAAGATAGGGACGGTCTACTATGCGCTCACACTTTGGGATGGCGGCATAATCAGTGTCGGCGACTTCACAATGAGCATTGCTTTGGCGTTATTGATTATCAGCGACGCCCGTAATCTAACCCGACGATTTTTAGAGTTTTTCGAATATGTCGGCAATGTTGCCAACGGCATCGATACCATCGTTCGACCTCACGATATTGTCGACAAACCTGAATCTACGCCTCTAAACGTGACAAATGGCCGGATCGAATTCCGTCATGTTCGTTTCGGTTACGATCCCTCGCACCCGGTTTTCGAAGACTTAAACGTCATCATCGAACCGGGGGAACGGGTAGGTCTAGTTGGTTTTTCCGGGTCCGGAAAATCTACCTTTGTCGCGCTAGTGCTGCGCAATTACGAGCCTCAAGAGGGAGCAATTCTAATCGATGATGTCGATATTGCCGGTGTAACACAAGATTCCTTGCATGAACAAGTCAGTCTGATTTCTCAGGATCCGAGCTTGTTTTACCGCAGCCTCAAAGAAAATATCGGTTACGGAAAACTAAATGCGGAGGATGCGGAAATAGCCGGCGCTGCTCATCTCGCGCATGCAGAGGAGTTTATCAAAGACATGAAAGAAGGTTACGATGCCCTAGTAGGGGAACGCGGAGTCAAGCTGTCCGGCGGACAGCGTCAACGCATCGCCATTGCTCGCGTCATGCTAAAGGATGCGCCGATTCTAATTCTTGACGAAGCTACATCCAGTTTAGATTCGGTCACTGAAAAAACCATTCAAGAAAATCTCGACCGAGCCATGGGTCGTAAAACCGTCATCGCTGTTGCGCATCGATTATCGACGATCGCCCATCTGGACCGCATTTTGGTCTTCGACAACGGTCACATTGTCGAGGACGGCAGCCATAATGAATTACTGGGTCGAAAAGGATTTTATCATCGGCTTTGGTCAATGCAGGCAGGTGGTTTTTTGCCGGAAGAGGCTGTTAGCTATTAGCTAAATAGAATAAACCGCATTTGTCGTTGAACAAGTAGAGCAAAAATTGTTCTGACAGTTATTGCTTTACTAACCGACGGTTCGATCAATTTGATGTGCGATAGATCGCTTTACAGACTAGCCAAGCAAAAACTAACAAAACGGTCGTGAAAAAAGTTAAAATGTGCGGCTTTTAACTCTCCGCGCACTTTCAAGCTGGATAACTATTATGTTAAGCAAATATAACACCGATGACTTAAGAATCAGTGAAACGAAAGAAGTCATTGCGCCTGTTGCGGTACACGAAGAACTGCCGATGAATGAACTCGCGGCAACCACGGTGCTGCAAACGCGCGCCGAAATACATGACATATTAACCGGAGATGACGACCGCTTGTTAGTCGTGATCGGCCCGTGTTCGATTCATAATCCGGAAGCTGCGATCGAGTATGGAAAAAGGCTCAAGGAAATCAAAGACGAATTGAAGAAAGATCTACTGATCGTGATGCGGGTATATTTCGAAAAGCCCAGAACGACGGTCGGCTGGAAAGGTTTGATCAACGACCCCGATCTGGATTCCAGCTTTGATATCAACAAAGGCCTGCATATTGCCAGGCGCTTATTGTTGGACCTGAACACGCTGGGCATGCCGGCCGCAACCGAATATCTCGATTTGATCACACCGCAGTATGTTTCCGACTTGATTTCGTGGGGGGCCATCGGCGCAAGAACCACCGAGAGTCAGGTGCATCGCGAATTGGCTTCCGGCCTATCCTGCGCGGTCGGTTTCAAAAACGCGACCGATGGTTCGATCAAAATCGCTATCGATGCGATCGGCGCTGCAATGAGTCCCCATCACTTCCTCTCATTAACGAAGGAAGGCCGCTCGGCAATATTTTCGACGCGCGGCAACGAAGATGCTCACATTATTTTGCGCGGCGGCAATGGCCAGCCCAACTACGATGCAGTAAACGTTGAAAAAGTCGCGGAAGGACTGGAAAATTCTGGGCTAAGACCGCGCATTATGATCGATTTCAGCCATGCGAATAGTTTGAAACAATATCAACGCCAGTTGATCGTCGGCGAGGATGTCGGCGGGCAAATTGCCGGTGGCGACAAACGCATCATCGGCGTCATGATCGAAAGCCACTTAAAGGCCGGACGCCAGGAAGTAATTCCCGGCAAACCATTGACTTTTGGGCAAAGTATTACCGATGCCTGCCTGGGCTGGGAAGACTCGGCACAGTTGTTGAAAGATCTTGCTGCGGCAGTCGTTGCGCGCAGAAAGACTGAAAATTGATACGGAGCGTAAATGTGAATATATTGCTAAATGGCGAACCCCGCGAATATCCGGAAGCGACAACGGTCGCACGGATTGTGGCCGATATGGGGCTAAGCGGCAAGCGCATCGCGGTTGAGTTGAATAAAGAAATCCTGCCGTTCGACCGCTACGAACAGCAAACGCTACAGGACAATGACCGCCTGGAAATCGTTCATGCCATCGGCGGCGGCCAGGACGATACCTTCACCGTAGCCGGTACCCGATTTCATTCGCGATTATTGGTCGGTACCGGCAAGTATAAAGACTTGGAGGAAACCCGCCTGGCTATCGAAGCTAGCGGCGCGGAAATCGTCACGGTCGCGATCCGACGGACCAATATTGGCCAAAACCCGGGCGAACCCAACCTGCTCGATGTTATTTCGCCTGATAAGTACACAATCCTGCCGAATACCGCCGGTTGCTTCACCGCCGACGATGCCGTGCGGACCTGCCGTTTGGCCAGGGAGTTATTAGGCGGTCATAAGCTGGTCAAACTGGAAGTCTTGGCCGACCAAAAAACCTTATTCCCCGATGTCGCCGAAACGTATGTCGCGGCGGAATTATTGGTCAAGGACGGCTTCGATGTGATGGTTTATACCAATGATGACCCGATTGCCGCGAAAAGACTGGAGGATATCGGCTGTGTTGCGGTGATGCCATTGGCTGCTCCGATCGGCTCGGGGTTGGGCATTCGTAATCCATACAACATTTTGACCATCGTCGAGAACGCCAACGTACCGATTCTGGTCGACACCGGCGTCGGCACGGCTTCCGATGCCGCTATCGCGATGGAGCTCGGCTGCGATGGCGTGCTAATGAATACCGCAATCGCCGCCGCCCAACATCCGGTCATGATGGCTGAAGCGATGAGAAAAGCGATCGAAGCCGGTCGCCTAGCATTTTTAGCCGGACGCATGCCAAGAAAACGTTTCGCTTCGGCTTCGTCGCCGATCGACGGTTTGTTTCTTTAAAATTACCGTATTGGATCACTTGGCTTTTTTCTTCGCCAAGCAACAGGCATTCGCACAGAAATGTTGTATTACGCGTCATTAACCCAGCTGACTCAGTCGCATTCGTTAATATTGCAATATAAACGTCACACTCCGTCAACATGAATTCCCTTGAATTATCCAACGCCGGCAAAATCCGAAGCTTTTCGCGGCGTCAAGGCCGTATCACCGCTGGACAGCAGCAAGCACTCACCGATTTCTGGGATAAGTACGGCCTGGAGCCCGGTATCGAATGCCGTTTCAGCGAAATTTTCGGGCGGGAAGCGCCGGTTATCGTTGAAATCGGTTTCGGAAACGGTGATAGCCTAGCTGACATGGCCGAGGCAAATCCCGATTGCGATTACATCGGCATTGAGGTGCATAGACCGGGCGTCGGCCACCTGATTATGCAACTGGAAGCGCGCGAACTGAGCAATGTGCGAATTTTTTGCCATGATGCAGTCGAGATTCTGGCACGATGCATCTCCGATCAAAGCCTAGCGGGCGTTCATTTGTTTTTTCCCGATCCTTGGCCGAAAAAACGTCATCATAAACGGCGTATCGTCAAACCTGCATTCGTCAATTTGATCACGGCAAAGTTGACACGAGGAGGTTATTTTCATTGCGCGACGGATTGGGAAAACTATGCCGAGCATATGCTGGCGGTATTATCAAATGCACCGGATCTTGATAATGCCGAAGCCGGCGGAGGATTTAGCGAGCGCCCCTCTTATCGGCCATTAACTAAATTCGAAAACCGTGGACTCCGCCTCGGGCACCGTGTTTGGGATTTGATTTTTAGGAAAAACTAGGTATAGGTGTAAATAAAAATAGGCGCAAAAGGCAATTGTGTCATTCAACATCACCGAGACGAAAAATCATACAACAGTGTCACACAACCGAAGCGCCCCCGCTCATCCAACCACTATTAACTTCTCACTGTTCACTACCAGCAGACATATCCAATTGCATCGCTTTGATGATCGTTGCCAATTCGCTTCGCTGTCTTTTTAACGGCTCTAGCTCTTGCTCCAGAATCGCTATATTTTCGGCAACGCTTCCTTTGGATTCATTAATTTTCCTCAGCATTTGCAAACGCCCTTCAATCTGTTTTTTATGATCCTTGATTTGATGCATCAACGGTGTCAACACGCTGTTACTCCAGGCGGCGGCATCTTTTTGGGCATGTTTCATAATATTTCGCGCTTTACTAATTAACGTACTATAAAGCTTGTTAATTACAATGCTTTGTTCGGTCAATGTGGTTTTTGCGCTGGTCCGGAATGCTTCGCCTTCTTCAAAGATCTGTTCTAATTCGAACTGGTATTGCTTAATCGAGAAAAGCTGCGGTTCGATTTCCTTGAAACCGTATTCGTCCTGAAACTTTTTATGAATCGCTTTAACCAAACGGCGCGTTTCATTAGTCGTATCGACTGCATCCTGCAATAAGTCCCGTAAATCGTCGAACAACTTACGAATTTGCTGCTTCATGCCGTAAGTCGTTAAACTCTTGGTCATATCTTCCCGAGTCTGCCGGATGATCTCGTCGACTTTCTCCTTGGCAAACGAGTCAATCAGGATTTTTGCCTGTACACTAAAAACCTTACGGCTAGCTTGAAAGTTTTCGACATTAACCATGTAATGCTGTTGCCTGTCGCGGGTTTCGGCCATCAACTTTTCGGTCATTTCATGGTTTTCAAAGTCCAACTTCTTGAACTCCTCCAATTGCTTGGTCGCATTGGCTAGCTTACCGTCGGTAAGATTAGACGATTCGCCCACCAAAAAACCGATATCTTTTTTAATCGTACTGAGTAATATTTGCCGTCGTTGCTTCAGAATGTCTTCGGACAAATATTTTTCCAAGGAATATAACCGGCTTTTCTCGAGCAACACGTCATCGGATTTTACCTTCGCCAGCAGCGCTTGCTTTGCCGATACCGGAAAGATTGATGATTCGTCGATATTTAAAATTCCGGCCGATGTGCTAATTTGCGATTCTATGGCGGCGTCATAACCCGTCTCACCGGCTAGATCGTCCCACATCGAATCGATTTTGTTCATGACGACAGCCAGCCCATGCTTTCTCCCGCCCCTAGCGCTACAGACATGATTACGCCACATCTCCAAGTCGCTTTTAGTCACTCCGGTATCGGCAGCTAGGACGAATATGATTGCCTGAGCACTTGGGAGCATATTCAACGTTAGCTCAGGCTCGGTACCTAATGCATTTAAGCCCGGCGTGTCCAGAATACAAAGCCCTTCCTTCAATAACGGATGCGGAAAACTGATTAATGCATGGCGCCAGCATGGAATTTCAACGGTCTCAGGATTAACGACCCCTTGCTCGGCAGCTTCACGCTCGTTCCATAATCCCAATTTATCCGCTACATCCCTTGGCACGGTCTTGGTGGCGATCAACTCTCTAAATGCTTCTTGCATTTGCGTCGGAGAATCGAAATTTAAATCAATTTGTGTCCAGCGAGCGGGATTGTTTTTATATTCGGCCAGCGAAATATCTTCTAAGCGACTTTCTATATTCAGCAAACGAATATAACTGCCTCCCTCTTCGTCATAAAATACTTCGGTGGGCGACATCGTTGTCCGACCAGGGGTTGAAGGCAACAATCGGACACCGGTTTCGGCAAAAAACAAAGCATTGATCAGCTCCGTTTTGCCGCGCGAAAACTCCGCAACAAAAGCCAGCGTAACGCGGTCCGATTCTAAGCCATTAAGGATATTCAAAATTGTCCCGGTGCTATGAACATCGTTCATCCCATAACGGATACGCCATTCTTGATACATTTCAATCGCTTGTATCAACTGACTGCGCCACTGCGAATATTCATGCAGCTGTTCTTTAAATTCCGGGTTCCTCATGGCTGGCCTTTTTTTCGGTCATTAGTCTGCAAGGTGATAAGGTCGCTTGAGTCTTTCACGCAACCGTAGCGAACGAAGTATAACGATGTAATGCGGGTAAGTGTAGACCATATCGTTGAATCTGTTAGTCACGCACAATTATTTTTAAATACCGTATTGTTTGCGGTATTCGATAATTTCATGAACTGGATAGCCTAGATCCCGAACAGTTTCCAAATATTCAATAATCTGTTCGAGTGAAACGATACTTTGGACAGGCATATCATACGTTTTTCTGACTTCTTGTGTAGCGGATTGCCCATCCGGGCTTTTTTCCTGCCGATCCAGCGCGATAAGCACTCCCGCAGGATAAGCACCCTCTCCGTTAATAATGGCGACGGACTCGCGCACAGACGTCCCAGCCGTAATCACATCATCCATAATCAGAACCTTCCCGAACAAAGGCGTACCGACGATCACTCCGCCCTCGCCGTGATCCTTGGCTTCCTTGCGATTGAATGCAAACGGCATATCTCTTCCGGTTATTCGAGCATAAGCGATCGAAGTCGCACTAACCAGCGGAATGCCTTTATATGCCGGGCCAAACAACATATCGATATTTAGTTTGGACTCCAGCAAGGCCCGCGCGTAAAACTCTCCCAATTTGCCCAATTTCGCACCGGTATCGAACAATCCGGTATTGAAAAAATAAGGACTCATACGCCCCGATTTTAATTGAAATTCACCGAATTTGAGCACGCCGCAGTCCAGGGCATACTGAATAAACTCTTTTTGGTAATCAAGCATCGCGTTTCTTTATGTAATAGTTTGAAAGATAAGTTATAAATTATCCTAAAGGATAATCATTCAGCGAATGAATTTTTCAAGGATGGTATCGAGAAAATTCCAACCGTGCTCGGAGCAACGGTAATGACCATCCGTAAAATCGACCAAGCCTTGTGCGATACATTGCTCAAGCCCCGGTTGCAGGCTGTCGAGACTCAATCCCGTAGCGGCTCGATAGTGTACTTCGGTAAAACCCTCCTTAAGTCGGAAATGATTCATCGCGAATTCAATAGGAAGATTATCGGCTTCGCACAAAACGGGCTTTTCCTCTCCAAGGGTGTGCATATACAACTCGGGACTTTTAGGTTTAACGCTACGATAAACCTCGAAAGGCAACGCCAAACTCATTTTACCGTGCGCACCTGCGCCGATCCCTAGATAATCGCCGAATTGCCAATAATTGCGGTTATGTCGGCACTGAGCGCCCAGCTTACTGTAAGCGGAAATTTCGTACTGCCAATAGCCCGCGCTTTCTAACAGTGCTTGGCATTGCATTTGCCCGGCAAAGATACTTTCTTCTCCCGGCAGTTGCGGCGGAAACTTATGAAAATAAGTATTCGGCTCCAACGTCAACTGATAAAAGGAGATATGAGTCGGATTGATATCTATGGCGGTACGAATATCGGACAAGCTGCTATATCCGGAAATTTCCGGCAAACCGAACATTAAGTCTAGATTGAAATTGGAAAAGCCGACACGTTGCGCAATTTCCGCCGATTGAATCGCCTCCGCCGCCGAATGAACCCGTCCCAATTTTTTTAATTGTGCATCATTAAAACTTTGCACCCCGATCGATAATCGATTAATCCCGATAGCTCGAAATTCAGCGAATTTACCACTTTCAAAGGTACCCGGATTGGCTTCGAGCGTAATTTCGGCATTTTCGGCTAATCGCGTTTGACGCCTAATACCGCAAAGCAATCGATCGATCGCTTCGGGTGAAAACAAACTGGGCGTTCCACCGCCAATGAATATCGTCTCAATGGGCTGTCGAACAATAAAACGCGTCAAATCGAGACTCAAATCTTGCAACAAGGCATCGATATAGCGTTTTTCGGGTAACTCAGCCTTGACCGCATGAGAATTGAAATCGCAATAGGGGCATTTTTTGATGCACCAAGGTATGTGGATATATAAACTTATCGACGGCAAGATTTTTTTGCACAATATGGAAGATGAGATATTTTAACATCGAAACTATTGTAAACGCTCGCTTTCCCTTTTGCCTGGCGAGAAATTAGTCTTGTTTAACATTCACAGTTTCAGCAGCGATAATTAAGCAATAAATATGGCATTTTGACGAAGCTGCTTTCGGAATTGATGCTGATAGATTTAAAGAGTATGTTATGGGATAGGGAAAGCACTTGGGTCGTTGACGTCTTATACCTTTCGCACTTCAAATATCGGTAGTGCCTAAAGAGGCGCCGCGGTGTTCGGTCGATTTTTGCTCCTGCAAAATCGACATTCACGCCATACTTTGACGGTCACCCCGGCGCCGAATTTTGATCTACGATGATGGGTATAATTACAACGAATTCGATTATCCATCAAAACTTCCAAAATGTGTTCCTATATTTTCCACTTCCAGTCAGACACAAGCCCGTCATACCCCCACGAAAACGGAGCGCTTGCATCGATGCAGCAGGTGGGCCAATGCGGCGATCAAGTTTGGGGAGCAGAGCACATAGATATATAACAAATAAGCTCTAGCAAAGGATTGATTTTTAAACGAATTGTTGAACATCAACGTATCATTATTGGTAACACTATGCGACTATTATTGGTCGAAGACGATGAAATTCTGGGCGACGGCATACAAGCCGGCCTAACGATGGAAGGCTATGCCGTCGATTGGCTTAGGAGCGGCGCGCAAGCTGATGAAGCACTGAAATCCAACAGTTATGAACTGATTGTAATGGATCTTAATCTGCCGGGTATGGACGGCTTAAACCTGCTTTCCGAGATCAGAAAACGAAAAGATGAAACTCCGGTCTTGATCTTAACGGCGCGGGACGGCATCGACGATCGAGTTACTTTACTCGATAGCGGCGCCGACGACTTTGTTGTTAAACCGTTCGATTTATCGGAAGTCTGCGCCCGCCTACGAGCACTAGCCAGAAGACAGGCGGGGCGAAGCGTCTCTCAAATCGAACACAAAGGCATCGTGCTGGATCCCGCAGCGCATACCGTCACTGTCCATAACACCCCGGTTAATTTATCGCAAAAGGAATTCGGCATTTTAAATTTTTTAATGAATAATATCGGCAAGGTCGTTTCCAAGGCACGCATCGAGGAAGCCTTATATTCCTGGGGTTCTGAAATAGAAAGCAATACTGTCGAAGTGCATATCCACCATTTGCGCAAAAAGCTAGGCTCGGATTACATCCGCACGGTCAGAGGCGTCGGCTACATCCTCGATGAGAATTAATGCGTTACTCACTTAAAGGCGTGCTGCTGTTTGCATTGCTTTCGGCAACGATAGTCATCTGGGCCGTTACGGCATATATTAGTTATAAAGTCACACGCGATGAAGTCGTAAAACTATTCAATGCGGAACTCGAACAATCGGCTCAAGCTTTATATTCGTTCGTCGGACAATTGCTCTATAAAGGCTCTCTGAATGAATTGTGGGACTTAGACAGCCCTGAAAAAACGCCGCTACCCGACCAGCAACTCACGCAATTACGTAAAAAAATATCGTTTCAATTGATCGATAAGACCGAGGGCTTGATTTTAAGGTCGAAAACCGCACCCAAGCAGCCGATGTCGCATTCTACAAACGGCTACACCAAAACCGAGGTAGCGGGACATACCTGGCATGTTTTCAGCGTTTCCAATGATGAAGACGAATATATCGTTCATGTCGGTCAACGTGACGATATCCGTCAGGAATTGAAAGACGAAATCGCCAATCATTTGATCAAACCATTATTGATCAGCTTGCCTTTATTCGGACTGGTCATTTGGATCATTGTCGGCCGCTCGCTCAAACCGGTCAATCGCCTGGCACGGCAACTAGCGAAGCGTGAGGCTAATTACCTGAAGCCATTATCGACGCGCTGGCTTCCAACTGAAATCATACCAGTAGTCGAGGCCTTGAACACTTTATTCATTCAGCTTGAGAAAGCCTTTGAAAACGAACGGCGCTTTACTGCGGATGCTTCGCATGAACTTAAAACTCCTCTCGCCGGTTTGTTGACTCAAGCCCAAGTCGCGATAAAAACAACCGATGACGGCGTCCGACAACAAGCATTAAGCCGTATTGAACAAGCAGTGAAACGCATGACCGGTCTTGTTCAACAGTTATTGACTTTTTCGCGCATCGAATCGGATCCCAGTTATTTGACAAAACAACCAATCAAATTGAGCAATGAAATTATTCAAATCATTGCCGAAATGGAGCCGGAGGCTCATAAAAAACAAATTACCATGGGCTTTGATAACGACACAGACGGTTTGGTCATGGTTAATTCGTTACTCATCACGATCTTAATAAGAAATATTGTCGATAACGCAATCAAATACACCCCAAGAGGCGGCAAAATATTGATCAGCCTAACCGCTAAAGCAAACCGCCCTTGTTTATGTGTCGAAGACTCGGGGCCGGGCATTCCGGCCGAACAGCTCGAAAATGCGTATCAACGTTTTTACCGTTGCGTCGAAACCGCCAACCATACCCAGGGCAGCGGTCTCGGCTTATCAATGGTAAAAAGAATCGCGGTCTTGCATCATGCCGAATTACAGATGACTCAATCCCGCTTTGGCGGCTTGAGTATCGCGTTACTCTTTCCGGCCCCACAAACCGATTACCCGGTTGCCCCAAACATCAATCCGGATTTTTTTAACAAACCGCCTTATGCTTGGCATCAACTAAAAAAATAAGGCATCGCTTATCGGCATTCGATAGCATTAGGGTTTGGTCATAAATATACCCATCGCAGATCAAAATTCGGTACCGGGGTGCCCGTTAAAGGCCTAGCACCTTAATTACTCAAAATAGTTAGCGATAGCCAATGGACTACGGAACTTAGGGCTGGGCCTGCCAAGCGAGCTACTAAACCCTCGACAAAGCTCATAACTCCAGGAAGTTATTTTTCACGAAATCCTTAGGCTCTTCGACAACCGTATTGCATAACTCGCCAATACCTTCGATTTCAATGCGAACCGTTTGCCCAGACTTCAAATAACCGCGCGGTTTCATTTTAACGCCGACGCCCGACGGCGTGCCGGTTGCAATGACATCGCCAGGCTCGAGCGTCATTACTTGACTCAAATAAGCAATCATTTGATAGCAATTAAAAATCATGTGCCGAGTATTGGAGTTTTGACGTAATTCATCATTAACCCAGGTCTTGATCGTCAAATTATGCGGATCGATGATTTCATCCGGCGTGACTAGCCATGGCCCGAGCGGGCCATGTGTATCGAATGATTTACCTAGCGTCATCGTAGGCGAACGAGCCTGCCAATCCCTAACCGACACATCGTTGGCGATCGTGAAACCAGCGATGACTTGATGCGCTTGTTCCTGGGGCACATGACGGCAACGCTTGCCGATTACAAATGCCAACTCGCCCTCATAATCCAGTTTTTCCGATACCTTAGGCCGATGAATCGTTTCACCGCTACCGATTACACAAGTTGTTTGCTTATTGAAAAATGTCGGGTATTCGGGTTTTTCCTTACCGGTTTCCTCAATGTGTTCGGCATAATTGAGACTAATCGCCAAATATTTACCTGGTCTCGGCACCGGTGCGTGCACTTTTACCTCTGTAAATGGCAGGCGATGCGAACCTGAATCAATGAGTTTTTGCAACGCCTCCAATGCCGACGTTCCAGCACTCAGAAATTCGCTCATCGAGGCCGGAAGCGCACTGCCCCCGAAACCATCGACGACTTCATCGTCAACGACAGCACCAATTCGTGTTTGCCGATTATGCGTAAAAGTAATTAATTTCATCGTTTGCTTCGTCCTGCCATTGTAATGAGACATTAATTTTAAATGATCCGGTATAAGGAAAACACGTCTCATTGGTTTTAGTCCATTCAACCTAGTCCCTTTATACTCAAAAAATGGCTAACTTTAAGAAGGTATGGGTGTGGCTAGCAAGGATGTCGGCTTCTACCACGAATGAGCCTGACGCCATTATTCAACCCGGCATTTTCTAAACCGTTACTTTTACCTTAGAAGCGCCGCCTATTCTTATATATAATGTGCCGACCGGCGAAAGGACGGTTTCGTTTTAAGACCCGTCCGTGCGTCATCAACTTTTGCTGACAACCACAATGACACCCGAACAATTTAAACAGCATGCCCGGCAAGGCTACAACCGAATCCCGATCAGCCGGGAAATTCTCGCAGATTTGGACACGCCGCTCAGCGCTTATCTAAAACTGGCCGACGGTCCCTATTCGTATTTATTCGAATCCGTACACGGCGGCGAGCAGTGGGGCCGCTATTCTATTATCGGCTTGCCTTGTCGAACTGTCGTTAAAGTTATCGGCAATGAAATCCGGGTTGAACGAGACGGCGAAACCATTGAAATATTGATTCATGAAAACCCACTGGTCTGGATCGAAACATTCAAAGATCGTTACAAAGTCCCCGATATCGAAGGATCGCCACGCTTCAACGGCGGACTAGTCGGTTATTTCGGCTATGAAACCATCGGCTATATCGAACCTCGACTCAAATCGACGAACAAACCGGACCCGCTTGGCACGCCCGACATATTACTAATGGTGTCCGAAGAAATACTGGTCTTCGATAATTTATCCGGAAAACTGCTGCTCTTGACTCATGCCGACCCCGAGCAAGACAATGCTTACCAAGACGCCGTAAATCGCCTGGAGGATTTGGCAGTCCGGCTACGAGAACAAAAAGCGCGTTCCGAAACTCACAAAGCGCCGAAACAAGTCGAGGAATCGCATTTCGTTTCCGGCTTCACGCAACAAGGTTTCGAACAAGCCGTGTTGAAAGCGAAAGAATACATCGTCGACGGCGATATCATGCAAGTTGTACTGTCGCAACGCTTGTCGATCCCGTATAGCGCCTCGCCGCTTAATTTATACCGCGCGTTACGTTGTCTGAATCCTTCGCCGTATATGTATTTTCTAAATCTCGAGAATTTTCATATCGTCGGTTCGTCGCCCGAGATCTTGGTACGCCTCGAAGACGGCACGGTCACTGTTCGTCCGATCGCCGGAACCCGCCCGCGTGGCGCGACGCACGAGCAAGATATTGACCTGGAACAGGAGCTGCTTGCCGACCCGAAAGAACTGGCCGAACATTTGATGTTGATCGATCTCGGCCGCAACGACGCTGGCCGCGTCTCGCGTACCGGCACCGTGCAACTTACCGACAAAATGATCGTCGAACGTTATTCGCATGTCATGCATATCGTCTCTAACGTCACTGGAGAGTTGCAAGAAGGCAAAAACGCCTTCGATGTCTTGGCTGCGACATTTCCGGCCGGCACGGTTAGCGGCGCGCCGAAAATCCGCGCGATGGAAATCATCGATGAACTGGAACCGGTCAAGCGCGGCGTCTATTCGGGCGCGGTCGGTTATATCGCGTGGTCGGGCAATCTCGATACCGCGATCGCGATCCGCACCGCTGTGATCAAGGATAAAACCCTGCACATTCAAGCAGGCGCCGGCATCGTTTACGATTCGGTGCCGATTAACGAATGGGAAGAGACGATGAACAAAGGCCGAGCCGTATTCCGAGCCGTCAGCATGGCCGAGGCAGGCTTGGAAGGAGAACAATCATGAGCGCCGTCAAACTGGTTATGATCGATAATTACGATTCGTTCACTTATAACCTGGTGCAATATTTCGGCGAACTCGGCGCCGATGTCACGGTCGTACGCAACGACGAAGTCACCGTGACAGACATCGAACGCCTGGCGCCCGATAAAGTCGTCATTTCTCCGGGGCCTTGCACACCTAACGAGGCCGGAATTTCGGTCGAAGCGATATTGAAATTCGCGGGCCGTTTTCCGATTCTAGGCGTGTGCCTCGGCCATCAAAGTATTGGACATGCTTTCGGAGGCAACATCATCCATGCCAAAAGCATTATGCATGGTAAAACATCACCGGTTTATCACAACGATATTGGAGTATTCAAAAGACTGAACAACCCGTTTACCGCAACACGTTATCATTCATTGGTCATCGATCAAGCCACGCTGCCGGAGCACCTTGAAATCACGGCGTGGACTCAGGACGAAACCGGCAATATCGAAGAAATCATGGGCGTCCGCCATAAAATATTTGATATCGAAGGCGTGCAGTTTCATCCGGAATCGATCTTGACTGAACACGGCCACGATCTGCTGCGAAACTTTTTGGACAGATAAATGAAGCTCATCCTACGATAAAATTCGTAAAATACCCGATTCATTGATCCGATTTCCAACTACCGACGAGAATATTAGCCAAACACTATGGATCTCAAACAAGCTCTACAAGCTCTCCTGACCAAGCATAATCTCAATCACGAGCAAATGCGCGATGTGATGCGCATTATCATGACCGGCGGTGCGACCGATGCTCAAATCGCCGCATTCTTAATTGCGTTACGCTGCAAAGGAGAAACCATCGAAGAAATCGTCGCTGCTGTCGAAGTGATGCGCGAATTAGCCGACACCATTGAAATCAGCGGCGAGCATGTCGTGGACACATGCGGAACGGGAGGAGACGGTGCAAACACATTCAATATTTCGACGGCCAGCGCTTTCGTCGTTGCGGCAGCCGGAGGCAAAGTCGCCAAACACGGCAATCGTTCGGTTTCCAGCCGCACCGGCAGTGCTGACGTGTTGGAAGCGGCCGGTGTCAACCTGGACTTAAGCCACGAACAAGTCATCCGCTGCGTCAATGAAGTCGGCGTCGGTTTTTTATTCGCACCGAAACATCACGGCGCGATGAAATATTCGGTCGGTCCTCGCCAAGAAATGGGCGTTCGGACACTATTCAACTTATTGGGTCCATTATCCAATCCGGCTAAGACACCGAATCAATTGATCGGCGTCTATGCAAAAGAATGGGTTCGGCCGATGACCGAGGTTCTGAAAAAACTCGGCAGCCGCCATGTCATCGTGGTCAGTGCAGAAGACGGACTCGATGAAATCAGCATTGCCTCATCGACCTCGGTGGCGGAATTGAAAAACGGCAATATCAATTGCTACACGATCACGCCTGTTCAATTCGGTCTCAAGCGAGGCAATCTGGAAGAGCTCGCGGTCGATAGTGCCGCCGACAGTCTAGCTATGATTTACTCGGCACTCGACAATCAACCGGGACCTGCCCGAGACATCGTCGCGCTCAATGCCGGTGCGGCAATTTATGCGGCCGGCCTAACCGACAACTTACATTCCGGCGTTCATAAAGCTCAAATAGCCATTGAAAGCGGCATGGCAAAAGCGAAATTGAATACATTCATCGAATTTTCCAACGCGCTAACTTCAAGCGAATCATCATGACCGATACTCCCGATATTCTAAAAAAAATCCTAGATACCAAAGCCGACGAAATCGCACGCCGCAAGCTGAACACGACGGTTGACATGCTGCGTGAAATTGCGGGCGGGGTCGAAGGCCCGCGCGGATTCGCCGCCGCACTACAGAGCAAGGTTGCCGCAAAGAAACCTGCGATCATCGCCGAAGTCAAAAAAGCCTCGCCGAGTAAGGGCGTGATCCGCGAAAACTTCGACCCGGTCGCGATCGGCCAGGATTATGCGATGAACGGAGCCGCCTGCCTGTCGGTCCTGACCGATAAGGAATATTTCCAAGGCAGCGAAGTCTATCTGCAAATGGTTAGGGAACGCTGTCCGTTGCCTGTGCTGCGCAAGGATTTCATGATCGACCCTTACCAGGTCTTCGAAGCGCGCGCCTTAGGCGCCGATTGCATTTTGCTGATAGTCGCCGCACTCGACGATGCGCAAATGCACGAATTAGCGAACACCGCGAACGAATTGGGCATGGACGTTCTAGTCGAAGTGCATGACGCAGATGAATTGCAACGCGCGCTAACACTCGACACACCACTCATCGGCATCAACAACCGCAACTTGAGAACCTTCGAAACCTCGCTGCAAACGACGCTGGACTTAAAAGATCAAATCCCTGAGAACCGCATCATCATTACCGAAAGCGGCATTCACACGCCTGAAGACGTCAAGCTGATGACCGACAACGCTATCTATGCCTTCCTGGTCGGCGAAGCCTTCATGCGCGCGCCAAGCCCCGGACAAAAAATGCGCGAATTGTTCGAATTGCCGTAAATTTGTCGTTTGAATTCAATACTCTTCGAAATCCTGGAAATATTAGACCCTAAACATGCCTAGGTTAGACAGCATTTCCATTAATGGTTACAAGTCGATCAAAAATTTAGATAATTTTAAACTGACTAACCTCAACATTTTATTGGGTGCAAATGGCGCAGGGAAAAGTAACTTTATTTCCGTGTTCAAATTTCTGGCAAATATGTATGACCGGAATTTGCAGGATTATGTGCAAACCAATGGCGGCCCGGATTCCTTATTGCATTACGGGCGAAAAAAAACCAAGTCTATTCATATGGAGTTTTATTTTGCGCACAATGGCTATGAATTCAGCTTAAAGCCTACTTTGGACAATCGATTGATTTTTGCTTTCGAAAAACTTTGGTTCACTGGTTATATTGCTTATGACGGCTCTCCCCGTTTTCCGTCAGATTCAATCATTCAATTCGGAGAGAGCGAGGCTGCTCTTAAAAATTCCTCCGATAAGTATGCGCAATATATCAAACCTGCCATCGCAAGCTGGCGCGTTTATCATTTTCACGATACCAGCGATACCGCAACGGTTAAACAGATTCATTCTGCAACGGACAATCTGAAACTTAAAACCGATGCCGCAAACTTGGCCGCTTTTTTAATGCGCTTAAAACGCGTCTACCCTGAAAATTACCAGCAAATCGTCAGCACTATTCGTTTGGTTGCGCCATTTTTCGCTGATTTCTTGCACCGGGAAGATACCGATCATGTTCAACTGGAATGGTTCGAGCAAGGCAATCCCGACACACCGTTTAAAGCGCATGTTTTATCGGACGGCACGTTGAGATTTATCTGCTTGGCCACTTTGTTGCTGCAGCCATTTCGGTTGATGAGCGACACCCTATTGATCGACGAACCGGAATTAGGTCTGCACCCCTACGCACTCGCCATTCTCGCCGATTTAATCAAAAGGGCGTCCGAGCAAAAGCAACTTATCATTTCGACGCAATCCGTCGAACTGATTGAACACTTTTCGGCTAACGACATCATCGTTGTAGACAGGGTAAACAACGCATCTACATTCAAACGCCTGAATGAAGAGAATCTAAAAGACTGGCTGGAAGATTATAGTCTTGGCGAATTATGGAAACAAAACATCATCGGCGGGAGACCGTCGCGATGAAACGAATGTATGTAGTCTGCGAAGGCCAAACCGAAGAAACCTTCGTTCGCGATGTGATCGCCCCGATTTTTGCGCATCGGCAAATTTATATAACTGCGCGCTTGATTTCAACATCAAAAGGCCATAAAGGCGGCGGGTTAAATTATCAACGCGTCAAGAAATTCATCTTGAATAGCCTGAAAGAAGAAGCCGATACCATTATTACCACTTTCTTCGATTTATATGCATTGGATAATGGCTTTCCATCTTACGAGGAAGGCCGGAAAATTAGCGATGTGCATCAAAGAGTCGCCCGGCTTGAGGATGCTTTTAAAGCCGATGTCGTTAAGGAAAACGAACTCTATGCAGAGCGTTTTTCCCCCTATATACAGCCTTATGAATTTGAAGGGTTGCTGTTTACCGACATAGCAAAGCTAATTGAATTAGAAACGTCTTGGGAAAAAGCTTTCAAAGAATTAAATGCCATCCGTGACTCGTTTAGTTCCCCTGAGCATATCAATGACGGTTATGAAACTAAACCTTCGGCTCGGATTAATGGAATTTTGCAAAAACCTTCATACCGTAAAATACGGCATGGCTCCTTAGCGATTAAAAATATCGGCATTGATAATTTGTGCGAACAGTGTACGCACTTTGCCGAGTGGTACCATAAATTAAATCAAATAAGATGTTCGGCCTAAATCCACTTCTTCAACCCAGTCGGTTTTATAATATACCTTTCGCACTTCAAATTTGGGCAGGCGCCAGGGTGTGCGGCAAAGGCTTTGCCAGCATGGAGCTGGCATAGAGCCTACAGGGATGTATTCACCCAGCCCCTAAATTCCATAGCCCATCGGTCATGGTTAATAGTCTTACTAATTTAGGGGCTGGGTCCTTTGACGGACACCCTGGTGCCGAATTTTGATCTGCGATGGGTATAAACTAATGACCCAGGGCATACTTGTTAGATATGCCGGATTTTTTGGGAACAAACCAACTGAGCTGACAATCACCACGCCAATCCCCGATTTACTCCCACACAAATCAATGACTGATTTCGGTCACCATCACATCGATGCCGTTTTCCTTAAGGCGGTTCTTAATGGTCGTGACGCTCGACATCTGCTCGTAAGGCCCCATTTTGACGCGGTTCCAAATCACATCGCCGACTTGGGCTTTCTCGACGCGGGATTCAATGCCCATTAGCGCCAACTTAGCACGCAGGCGGTCGGCATCGACGAACTCTCTGAACGAGCCTGCCTGCAGCAGATATTGAGTCGCCTTAGCCTTGCCGACGCGCTCTTCGCGCACCCGGGTTTTGATCTCGTAATCGGGCACGACGACTTCTTTTTCCGGTAATATCGTATAAAAATCGAAACGCGGCTCGTCGATCGCTTCCGGCTTTGGCGATTTCGTCTTTGTTGGTGTTTTAGCTTGATCGGCGACTTGTTTAGGAAGCGTTTGCTTAGTCGGGGTCTTATTATCCGGCGTAGGCCCGCACCATTTTAGTAATAACACCGGAAACACCACGATCACGAGAACAAGCACCAGCCAATTCCACCAGGTTGCGGGGACACTGGCTTTCGGTTTCGGCTGGGTTCGGTGTTGTCCCCTGTGTTTATAGTCTCTTGCCATATTACATCACTTCAGGCGCATTGATCTTCAACAACTCCAAGCCATTGGCCATGACTTGTTTTGCGGCGGAGATCAAGTTTAGCCGCGCATTCCTCAATGCCGAGTCCTCGACCAGAAACTGATGGGCATTGTAATAAGTATGAAAATCGGTCGCCAAGTCGCGCAGATAATGAATCAACTGGTGCGGCTCGTAGTTTAAGGCAGAGCGCTCAAGTACTTCGGGATAACGCGCCAAGGTGCCGATTAAATTTAGCTCGTGCTCCTCTTTCAGCAGCGCCAAATGCTTCATGCCGTCTAGCAAGTCGCGCGCCCAGTTTTTTTCGTCAAGCTGGCGAAACACACTGCATATCCGAGCATAGGCGTATTGCACATAATAGACCGGGTTTTCGTTGGTTCGCGATGTCGCAAGTTTCAAGTCGAAATCCATGTGTTGCTCCGAACGGCGCATGACATAGAAAAAACGCGCGGCATCCTTACCGACTTCGTTACGCAACTGTCGTAAGGTCACAAATTCGCCGGAACGAGTCGACATTTGCACTTTTTCTTCACCACGATACAGCACCGCGAATTGCACCAACAATACCGTCAATTTCGACTCGTCGGCGCCAAGCGCCTGCATCGCGGCCTTGACCCGCGGGATGTAACCGTGATGATCGGCCCCCCAAATGTTGATAATGCGGTCGTAACCCCGGTGCAATTTGTTCATATGATAGGCGATATCGGAGGCAAAATAGGTGCCTTGACCGTTTTCACGCACGACGACGCGGTCTTTTTCATCGCCTAAGCGGCTTGATGCAAACCAGGTTGCCCCGTCTTTTTCGTAAAGGTAACCGGCTTGTTGTAAACGGTTTAACGCTTCGTCGACCGCACCGCTCTCCATCAGCATGCGTTCGGAAAACCATTCTTGATAATTCACGCCGAACTCGGAGAGGTCGTCCTTAATATCCTGCAAGATCGTTCTCAGGCCGACTTGAAAGATGTCCTGATAAAGTCCTGAACCCAACAGGGTCTTGGCTCTTTCGATCAACGCATCGATATGCGTTTCCTTATCTCCGCCTTGCGGTTCGTCGACCGGAATATTCTCGATCAGCAATTCGGCCGGTCTTCTATATTCGTTGCCTGAGGCTTTATGAATCTCGGCCGCGATTTCGCGAATATATTCGCCGCGGTAACCATTGACCGGAAACGGTATAATTTCGCCGCATTCTTCGAGATAACGCAACCAGATACTGGTCGCTAAAATATCCATCTGACGGCCGGCATCGTTGACATAATATTCGCGGTGTACTTCAAAACCGGCCGCTTCCAATAGATCGGCAACCACCGAACCATAGGCCGCCCCGCGTCCGTGACCGACATGCAAGGGCCCGGTCGGATTGGCCGAAACGAATTCGACTTGAACCCTTTGTCCGGCACCGGCGCGGCTTAAGCCGAATTGCGAGCCATCATCATGAATTTTTTGGATGATTTGATATTGCGCATTCGGGTCAATGAAAAAATTAATGAAACCGGGGCCAGCGATTTCAACCCGAGCGACGGCGCTATCGACCGGTAATGCCGCGACGATTTTTTCGGCCAACGCTCTGGGGTTAGACTTGGCGGGCTTTGCCAGCATCATTGCAATGTTGGTCGCAAAATCGCCATGCTGTGCATCACGGGCATGTTCTATCGTAAATTTAGGGCTTACGCCCCCATCCAGGATTCCGTCTTTTTTTAAGACATCAATGGCTTGCAGGATTAGGGCCTCTAATTTTTGTTTCATGACTTCCGCGAATTTAGGTGAAAAACAACTGGATATTATCCATGAAAGTTAACCGCTTATACAATGCAGATTTATGTTGCAGCAATTCCCGGTTTGGTCGTTTTCACCGTATTTGGACATGCCCACGATGTTAATACAAATCCACCGGATCGACATCGAGCGACCAACGCACTTTTCGGGTTAATTTAAGTCCCTCTATAAGCGGCATCAGTTTATCCAGGAAACAATGCAATTCGGGCCTAGTCGCGCTTTGTAGCAACAACTGATAGCGGTACCGACCGGCGCGCCGGGACATTGGCGCCGGCACGGGACCCAACATCCGGACCGTTCGATTCACTTCGATGGCTTGCGTCAGCTGCTCGAAAAATTGCAACGGTACGTCGGAATCGGCGGCTTCGACACGCAACAAAGCTTGATAACTGTAGGGGGGCAACTCGGCCAGTTGGCGCTCGACGAGTGCGGAACGGGCGAAGCGGCCATAGCCTTCCTTAATCAAGGTAGTCAACAACGGATGGTCGGGCTTTCGGGTCTGTAATATCACCCGCCCGGGTTTTTCCGCGCGTCCGGCGCGGCCCGATACCTGTATGATCATTTGCGCCAGTTTTTCCGAGGCATGGAAATCGATACTGAAAAGGCCGCTGTCGACATCGAGCATCACAACCAAGGTGACATTCGGAAAATGATGACCTTTCGCCAGCATCTGTGTACCGAGAACGATATCGACCTCTCCCCGGTTAATACGATCGAGAGCGTCTTCTAACACTCCTTTACGTTGAGTGGTATCACGATCCAGGCGAATGACGCTTCGTCCCGGAAACAGTTGCGCTAGGGCTTTTTCGACCCGCTCGGTACCGAGGCCAAGCGGTGTCAATTGACCGGTTTTACACTCGGGACATTGCGGCAACAAGCGCTGTTCGCTACCGCAATGGTGGCAGCGCAACAGAGCTTCGTCGTAATGCACGACCATATTCGCTTCGCAACGCCGGCAACGCGCTACCCAACCGCAACCGTGACAGATCAAAGTTGGGGCAAACCCTCGCCGATTAAGGAACAATAATACCTGCTCATTTTTAGCCAGCGTTTTATGCATTTCGGCGATTAACGGCTCCGACAAACCTTCCTGCATGCGTTTATTGCGAATATCCAAAAGCAACATTTTAGGCGGAGCGGCATTCCCTGCCCTTTCGGTCAAATGTAATAACCGGTAGCGGCCTTGCTCGACATTATAAACGCTTTCCAACGACGGCGTCGCCGTACCTAACAAGACAGGAACATTAAGCAGTTTGCCGCGCACTACTGCGACATCGCGCGCCGAAAACCGGAATCCTTCCTGTTGTTTGAATGACGAGTCATGTTCCTCATCGAGAATGATCACCCCCGGTCTTGCCAGCGGCGTGAATAATGCCGAGCGCGTACCGAGCATGATCGCATAATCGCCGCGCTGCATACCGAGCCAGGCTTGTTGACGCTGTGTATCGGTCAACTTGGAGTGCGAAATCGTAATCGGCACGGAAAAACGCTGCCGGAAGCGCTGCTCTAACTGCGGAGTCAGCGTAATTTCGGGCAACAAAACCAACACTTGCAGCCCACGTTCGAGTACCGAGCGGATCACCTGCATATAGACTTCGGTCTTTCCGCTGCCGGTCACACCTTCCAATAAAAAGACTTCGAAGCAGCTCAAAGCACTAACGATTTGTTCGATGGCTTCCTGCTGCAATGGATTCGGGTGCAGCTGCGAATTTAATGTCAAATGAGTCTTGGCGTTGGCGGCGGACCCTTCTAACCTGAGTAACTGCTTGTCTTGCAGCGCTTTGGCTGCCGGTCGCCAATTTTCGAGAATCGCATTCAAGCGCGATGCCGGTACCGCGTCTCGCTCCGTTTGTAATTGGTATAACAACTGTTGTTGTTTCGGTGCGCGCCTGAGTTGCTCAGGATTTAATAAGCGACCTTTTTCGGTCAATACATAAAATTTTTCTGCTTTAATCGTAGCCGGCTTACCTTGCCTGAGAGCAACGGGAAAAGCGGCACTAAATACCTCGCCCAACGGATGATGATAATAACGCGCGGCCCAATGCAACAGACTCAAGTCACGATCCGACAACAAAGGCCGTTCATCTAAGACGGCCTCAATCCGCTTGAGCTTAGCGCTAAGGACTTCGCTGTTTGAATCGAGTCCAATCAAGAAAGCGGTTTTTTGGCCTCTGCCGAACGGTACTGTTAGTCTAATACCCGGTTTTAGGGTTTTCGGATCGAGATCCAGCGGCGGCAAATAATCGAACAAACGATAAACCGGTACCGGAATCGCAACTTTGAGGATGTACAAATGGTTTCGCACTCACCGAACCATTTCGTTTGTTATTGCCATGTGATTTAAGGTAACTATTCAGTCTTTCGGCAATTATCGTTCCCACGCAGAGCCTGGGGATGATAGGGGGATGAGAACAAATATGATTTAAGAATTTATTAAAGATATCCACATAATCTGTGGATATCTCTGTGCATATCCCGTTAATAATTGTCCTGAACAACGGTTTTTATTCGATTTTTTAGATTTGACCAATCATTAACCGGCTTGTTAATTCTTAACATATCAATGGCTTGCTAATAAAGCATGGCATTAGCAATACCGCCGAGAGCTCGGTTGATTAATTTTCGGGATTGTGTATAAACATTGAAAACCTTTAATTTCACGGCTTGACAAACTTCAACGTCATACGGTCGCTTTCGCCGATTGTTAAATACTTGGCTCTGTCCTTCTCGTTCAAACGTAGTGTAGGCGGCAAAGTCCAGACGCCAGCCGGATGACCCTTAGCGTCTTTTGGATTGGCATTGATTTCGGAGCGGTCCAGCAGTTTGAATCCGGCTTTTTCGGCCAATTCGATAACATGGCTCTCGTCGACATAGCCCGATTGCACTTGTGTTTCGATCGCGGCGCCCGGCAGGCTCCTATGTTCCACGACACCGAGAACTCCCCCCGGTTTCAGCGCTTTGTACATCGCAGCGAATATCGCGTCGGCTTGACCGGCCTTGATCCAGTTATGCACGTTCCGGAAGGTCAGCACGCGATCGACCGAACCTTCAGGCGCTATCTCTACAGCTTCGGGCGGTTGCAAAACGGTCAATTCTACCTTGCCGTAAACCTCGGGCTGTTGCCGCATTTTATCGACAAAAGCCTGTAAGGTCTTTTGAAAATAGGGAACTTTTGCGTCTTTTGAAAAATGTGCAGCATAGAGCTTGCCTTTATTTTTTAGATAAGGCGCCAAAATTTCGGTATACCAACCTGCGCCCGGCCAGATTTCGACAACCGTCATCGATTCGTCGACATCAAAAAACGACAAGGTCTGTTCGGGATGACGGTAAGCATCACGGGCTTTGTTTTCGGCCGAACGATGCGCACCGTCGATTGCTTGCCTCATCGCCGACGTTTCGGCGGTCGCCGAAGCGACGCAAAAAACCAAGCTGAGTAATACCATCATTTTATTCATTACACTATTCCCATCTAATGATTTCTTGATAAATAAGGTCCTGGAGCTATGAGCTTTGTTGAGGGTTCGGTAACTCGCTTGACAGGACGCCGTGAATACGTCCGTGTAGGCTTGACGGCGGCTTTCCCTGCCGCCGACACCTGCCAATCGAGCAACCGAACTCTCCATAAAATAGGGAAGTTATTTACAACCTAAATCCTAAATCAACGCCTCAGGCTTATCGGCCCGCAAAATCACATAATCGAAGCCCATTCGTTTACCATTTTCCGCTCACTGCTCACTGCTCACTGCTCACTGCTCACTGAAATTATCCGCCACTGCCAAAACTGCACGAGACTCCAGGCCGCCAGCATCAAAAAGGCAACCAACGTCCAGCCCGGCATGCTGATGCCGAACAGACTCCAATCGATTTCGGCGCATTCTCCGGTTCCGCTAAGCATCATTTTGATCGTTTCGGTCAACGGAAAATTTTCGAAGACATACTCCAAGCCAGGCCCGCATTCAGGCACTTGGTCGGGCGGCAAATTTTGTATCCAGATATGACGTATCGAAATCGACGCGCCTATCAATGCCACAATAGCACCGATGACTGCATAAACTTTTCTGCCGACTCCGGTCGGGTTATGTATCGCCGCGATTAAGAACGCAACGCCGGTCGCCGCAATCGCGATCCGTTGAGAGATACATAACGGACAAGGCTCGAGACCATCGACGAACTGAAAATACGCACCCATCGCCAATAAAAACGCACAGCCGGCGGCGCCCAGAAAAAACCAAATGCGCGGCCGCGATGCGGCTTGCAAGAATAAGTCATGAATCATAATCTTGATGCCTTGTTCATTGTGACAAAATTTTATTGAGATAAATGGATTATACCTATGGAGCTGACGATCGTGGAGTGGAAATGATTTTTAATCTCGCACAGAGGCTCGGAGTTTTTTTCCAGGCGAGCATCGACTTATGGATACAGGAAGTCATTGCCGCATGACACCATCAAAACCCGAAATTTTCCGACGCCCAGCCCCGTAAAGGTGCGCGGTGCGACCCCTACGCTACTGGAAGTCTATTCGGCATAGATTCCCACCGAGGAACGCAAAAATCTTGTCCTTCCCTGCGGAAGTCAATTAACGAACCATTCACGATTTTTTGAATTTAACCACTTTATTCAGCGGGCTTAAGTTAATTTCATCGACTACGATGTTAGCATTCGAATGCAGAATATAAATCACCGCATCGGCAACATCTTCAGGCTCGATAACTTGTCCGGCCTCGCCGCCGGGCTCGAAGGACAAGGTCTCGAAAAACGGCGTATTAACCATGCCTGGATTAATCAGCGCAATCCTAACACGGCTTTTCGAACATTCCTCGCGCAGTGCCTGAGTAAATCCGCGCACCGCGAATTTACTCGCGCAGTATACCGCGCCTTTGCGGCTCCCCTTGAGCGCCGCTTCCGAGCCGATAAAAATCAAATCGCCCCGCGCTTGTTTTTTCAAACCCGGTAATAATGCGCGCGTTACAAACGCCTGCCCGGTAAAACTAACCGTCATCAATGCTTCGATCGCGGCAAACGAAAACTCTTCCAACGAACCGAAACGGCCCGCACCGGCACAAAAAACCGCGGCATCGATTTCAGGATAATCCTTGCTCAACTGGGTCGCTTGATCTGCCAAACCCGTCAAATGACTCAAATCCATTTGCACCGCCGTAAAATTCGGCATCGACGTTTGAAAACGATCGGCATCGCGCGACACGCCAAGCACATGATGACCTTCGCTCAATAATTTTCTAGCCACCGCTCGTCCGATTCCGGAACTGGCGCCAGTCACCAGAATCGTTCTGTTCACAAACGGCATGGAAAAAACTTATCCGCAGATATGTAGGTCAATAACTGCTCGCTACAAAAGCCCATCATCTCCTGTTCTAAATCCTGGCGATAAGACACCATGCCCTGCTGATTGCTCAATGGTCCCGCGAAAAGTTTTTCTTCTGGATACAGTTTATGCATTTTTTTGAAATTGCTCTCCGGCAATCGAAAAACGCCTAAGCTAACCGAATGCAAGTTCTCCGGATCGATGCGCTTGAAAACCTGTTCGAACAATTGCCGGTAATGCAGCCGAAAATCGTCGGTATAGATCAACGGATCGAAACGTAAACCCAACGGCCAACCATGTGCTTGTAATTTGGCCATCGCATCGATCCGTTTTGCCACGGACGGAGCACCTGACTCAACCTTGGCCGCAATCGCTTCCGGCGATAAACTGAAGGCGACGATGCAGCGCGCAAAAGGTTCTCGCTCTAATAGTCTCCTGACCTGTGTACTTTTTGTTCTCAACTCTAACCAAGCATTGTCCAGGCCGGCAAAGACCGGAAGAAACTCTTCGACAAAACCGGTAACCGGTTCCAACGCCAAGCTGTCGCAATCGTAACCCGAAAAAAAATAGAGCCGCTCATCCTGTTTTTCCGCGCAAATTTGCTTGATCTCAATCTGGAAATCCTCGTAATTGACAAACAAGACATAGTGAGCCGACTGGTACATGCCCTGTAAAAAACAATAGCGGCAATCATACAGACAGTTGAGCATGTGCGAAAAATAATAATTTTTTCCGGTGCCTATGCCGTAGCCGGCCGGGGCTTCCAATACAAACCGCCGATACTTTTCAGCCAAAATTAGTGCCGGTTGCTGTTTTTGTAAGCGGAAGTTTTGCGCCTTCGGATTAAATACTTCGCCGAATCGTGCGCAGCCGATTATTTGCGCTTTTGGAAACCGGGCACATATTTGTTCGACTCGCGGGTGCTTACGAATCGCTTCTTCGATATAGAGGGTTTGTATCATTAATAAAGTTTAACGCAAACCATAAAGTCATGTCAGCGCTTCTATACATGCCCTCCTTTTCTATGAAAATACCCAACTCCTTAAGATATGAACAAACTCTACCCAGGCCTTGCGATTTCTGACACAATCCCCATATCGGATTAAAATAACGTAACCTTTTAAACCATATCCCAACATTATGAAAACGAAAAAAATCGGATTTATCGGAGGCGGCAATATGGCCTCCAGTCTTATCACGGGTTTGATTGCCAGCGGTCACTCGCCATCTCAAATATGGGTCTCGGATGTCAATCAAGACGTCCTTAAAACCCTAGCAAACAATTTAAATATTAATATTTCCGTTGCCAATGAAGCCGTCATCGAAGAAGTCGACGTCGTCGTGCTGGCAATCAAGCCACAGGTACTACGTGAAGTCGCGGAAAACTGCGCGGCTATCATACGGAAAAAGCGCCCGTTGGTCGTTTCGATCGCCGCCGGCATCACTCAAGAGAGCCTGAGCCGCTGGCTGGGCGCCGAAGTCGCTGTCGTGCGCTGCATGCCAAATACCCCGTCCTTGGTGTTGACCGGCGCAACCGGTTTACACGCCAATGCGAATGTCGACGACGAACAGCGCGACTTGGCTGAAAATATTCTACGCTCGGTCGGCGTTGCGTTGTGGGTCGATAAAGAATCGGAACTCGATGCGGTTACAGCGGTATCTGGCAGCGGCCCAGCCTATTACTTTTTACTGATGGAAGCGATGGAACAAGCTGCATTGTCAATGGGCATGCCGGAACATACGGCCCGCTTGCTGATTCAACAAACCGCGCTCGGCGCCGCAAAAATCGCGCTCGAATCAAACGAGTCCCCCGAACAATTGCGTAAACGGGTCTCTTCGCCTGGCGGCACCACCGAACAAGCGATCGAAGCTTTTGAACAAGGAGGCTTTCGAGATTTGGTCGCCAAGGCCATTCAAGCCGCGCATGACCGCTCGATCGAGATGTCCAAACAATTGGGAGAACAATGATGGATTCGAACTATATGTCCAATCCGGTCATTTTTTTGATCGATACGGTATTTTCGTTATATATCCTTGCCGTCATGCTGCGCTTCCTGCTGCAGTGGTGTGATGCCGAATACTATAATCCAATCTCGCAGTTTTTGATCAAGATCACGCACCCGCCGCTTCGAGTCATGCGCCGCTTCATTCCGCCGATAGGTCAAATCGATACGTCGTCGCTGGTTTTGGTCATGGCTTTGCAGATGCTGGCCGATTTTTCGATCTTGATTTTGAAAGGTATCATGATCAGCGTTAGCGCATTGATTGTTTTATCGTTTACGCAACTGGTTTCGTTGCTGTTTAATATCTTCATTTTTGCGATATTTGCCCGGGCGATTCTAAGTTGGGTCAATCCCGGCGCTTTCGATGCTGCCTCGTCGATATTACATAGTTTGACCGAGCCGCTGCTCGATACTTGCCGTAAATTCATCCCCGATATCGGCGGTGTCGATTTATCGCCGCTGGCTGCGCTGGTGTTATTGCAGTTGGCTAAAATGGTCATTTTGCCGCCTTTGCATCAATTAGCCGGCCTGATTGGTTGAGCTGGTTTTGTTGGCAACATGACCTGTTAATCCTAAGCTTGCATATTCAGCCTAAAGCCAGCCGGGACGAATGGTCGGGACTACATGGCGAGCGCCTGAAGCTGAGAATCAAGGCGCCGCCAGTTGACGGCAAAGCCAATGCCTACTTGATCGGGTTTCTCGCCAAAGAGTTTGGAATTAATAAATCGTAATGCAAACTGTTATCAGGCTAAACCGGACGTGATAAACGAATTTCGATAACCGCGCCGAAAAAATTTCGGGCACTATCGAAAACGTTAGAACTCATTGGAAAGCCTTCCGAAAGTGACTCCAAGAATCATTAACATCGACTCATCGCTGCATCCAATTCGCTTACGTTATATACTTAGTCGATTTCCGGCGAAAATATAATAATGTATGTCTAATCTTTTTGCCTATCAACCGCGCTCAAAATGCTTACGTAGCTTCGCTTAATGCTCTTTTTGCGCCTTGCATAGAAAAAAACCATGCCATCCAGGCATATTATTATAAAAATCGTCTTATTTTCCTTTTGATCAGCTGTTGCTGTAGCCGCCTATGCCGATTGCCTTACTACGAAAATACCTTAGCATTGCCGCAGTTACACTGCTTCTTTGTCATGCCCCCGAGATCCATGCAAAAAAAATGTATCGCTGGGTTGACGACCAAGGCAATACTTATTTTTCCGACCAAGTCCCTCCGGAACATGCCAAGCACCGCCGCGAAGCCTTAAACCAACGAGGCCGAGTAATCGATGTCATTGAAAAAGCCAAAACTAAAGAAGAACTAGAACTAGAACAAAGACTTAACGAGCTTCGCGAGGCGCAGGAAAAAATCATTCAAAAACAACAAAACTACGACAAGGTCTTACTTAGCACTTTCCGCAACATAGACGATTTATTGTTGTCGATTAAAAATAAGACTCGCACCATGGAAGCCCAAATCAAAGCAACGGAAGGTAACTTAAACCGGCTCAAGAGTCAGCTGTCCGGGCAACAAAGAAAGGCTGCCGCATTCGAAAGAAACGCTCAACGCGTTCCCGAATCGTTATTGAAAGATATCCGCTCGACGCGAGAGCAAATTCAGCAAACCGAAATAGCGATCAGTCGACAAATAGAAACGCTGAACCAAGTAAAAAAAGAAGACGATGCCGACGTCGAGCGCTATTTATTTTTGACTCAATCAAGAACCGATACGCAACCGAAACAACATAAGATTCCTAGCATTAAGGAAGCCAACGAACTTGGCTTGTTTTATTGCGAGAACGATCATCAATGTAACCAGGCGTGGGAAATTGCTCGAGCTTTCGTCACTTTTCATTCAACGACCGGCCCGGATATCGACACCGACAAGTTGATCATGACCCGCTCGCCGTCTAAAGATTCCGATTTGAGCTTATCGTTATCGAAAATCGCGATTAGCGATGTCGACTATCAACTTTTTCTCGATATTCGCTGTAGGGACTCTTCACTAGGCCGCGAATTATGTGCGAGTCAACGGGTCAGCGATATCCGGTCCGCGTTTAGGCCTTATATTAACGACGCCTTATCTCGGTCGGCTGAATAATAAGGTCCCTACGCCTTGATCGGTAAACAACTCCAACAATACTGCATGCTCGACGCGCCCGTCGATGATATGAACGCTCGACACCCCCCCTTTCAGCGCATCGGTTGCACAGCGGGTTTTCGGTATCATACCGCCGGAAATCGTACCGTCCGCAATAAAGTCGTCAACATCCTTTAGCGAAAGGCCGGTCAACAAATTTTGTTGTTTATCGAGAATGCCTGCGGTATTGGTCAACAAAATCAATTTTTCGGCTTTCAAGACTTCTGCAACCTTACCGGCGACCAAATCGGCATTGATATTATAGGAATGCCCATCGTCGCCGACGCCGATCGGAGCAATCACTGGAATAAAATCACTGTGATTCAACATCGACAGTACTGCCGGATCGATACTACTTACCTCTCCAACATGACCTAAATCTATAATTTCAGGCTCTTGCACTTCGATCGCATTTTTTTTCATTTTGATTTTATTGGCGCGAATAAAGTCGCCGTCCTTACCGGTCAAGCCAACCGCTTTGCCGCCATGCCGGTTTATCAGATTAACGATCTCTTTGTTCACCAAACCGCCCAATACCATTTCAACAACATCCATCGTTTCGCTGTCAGTCACGCGCATGCCGTCAATAAACTCCGTGGTTTTTCCGAGTCGCTTCAGTAGGTCCCCTATTTGAGGTCCGCCGCCATGCACGACGATGGGATTTAAGCCGACCAGCTTCATCATAACAATATCTTGAGCAAAACTGTTTTTTAGCGATTCATCGATCATCGCATTGCCGCCGTATTTGACGACGACCGTTTTATCTTTAAAACGGCGAATATAGGGTAAGGCTTCGATCAGTACATGCGCAATCTGATGCGCGGCTTTGTTTTTCATATATTCTTTATCCGTAGATTAAAAAGGTAAAACTAGCTTTGGCTCGATATTCGTCATCAATGTCCTGAACTCCTCTTGAATTCGGCGCATCGCTTGCTCGCTATCGGCTTCGAAGCGGACCACTAATGACGGTGTGGTATTCGAGGCTCTAACTAGCCCCCAACCATCGGAAAAATCGACCCGTAATCCATCGATGTTGGTAATTTTTCCATCTTTGAAATCGGCCTTGGCAAATAACTTTTCAATAAAATCAAAATTTTCGCCCTCTTTCATTGAGACGAGCAATTCCGGTGTATTGAGGCTTTCCGGAAACTCGGCAAAAATTTCGGCACTGGTTCTGGCATCCGATGACAAAATCTCAATTAGACGCGCCCCTGAATACAACGCGTCATCAAACCCGTACCATCGATCATTAAAAAAGATATGCCTGCTCATCTCTCCAGCTAATTTAGCCCCGGTTTCTTTAACTTTTGCCTTCATATAAGAGTGACCGGTTTTCCACATTAAGGCGCGGCCGCCGTATTTGGCGATCTGCTCGGCCAAATGCCTAGAGCATTTGACATCGTAAACAATCTGCGCACCGGGCTTTCTTGCTAAGACATCCTTGGCAAAGAGCATCATCAGCCGGTCCGGCCATATAATTTTGCCGTTTGAATCAACCACCCCAAGACGGTCGCCATCACCGTCGAAAGCGATGCCGATGTCCGCTTCATAATGTTGTACCGCAGCAATTAAGTCTTCCAAATTTTCCGGGACGCTCGGGTCCGGATGGTGATTGGGAAAACTACCATCGACATCGCAAAACAATTCGACGACTTCGCAACCCAGCGTCTTAAAAAGTATCGGTGCAATATCGCCGGCCACGCCGTTACCGCAATCCAATACAATTTTCATCGGCCTGACCAAATGTACATCTTCGGCGACAATACCGATGTATTCATTTACAAACATGCTGTTCTGATCGACTGTCCCGCCCACCTCAACGGCATAGTCCTGTTTATCGATGATGTTTTTAAGCATCGCAACACGCTGTCCAGCCAAGGTTTCACCTTTAATCACCATTTTCATGCCGTTGTATTCCGCCGGGTTATGACTCCCGGTAATCATCAGCCCGGTCCGCCCTTCGGTATGTTGCGTAACGAAATACAGGATAGGTGTCGGCACCATGCCCAAATCGAGTATATCCCGCCCTGTCGACACAATGCCATTGATAACGGCGTCCGCCAACTCAGGACTGGAATGGCGCCCATCACGCCCGACCACGACAATTTTACAATCCGCCTTTCTCACTTCCGTACCAAATGCGCGGCCAATATCATAAGCCAGTTCGGTTGTCAGTGTTTTGCCGACCACGCCTCGTATATCATAGGCTCTAAATACTTCTCCGCTCCCCCCGTGCAACGGTGCCGTTTCGTTTGATAAAGGAGATGATTTTGTTTGCTCGGGAACCTGAGTTGGTTTCGCTTCTGGTAACGGCATATCCCAATCGACATCCGGCATTGAGACCGGACTGGTTTCGGTTTCGGCTTCGTCTGCTTTAGCGTTTTCAACAATTTCTTCAATCGCAAAATCGGATTCTTCAAAAAATCCGTCAAAATCGGCTTCGCTTTCATCATTAAGCGCGACGACATCGTCCCCTTGATGATCCAATACTCGTTTGAATTGAACCAACGTGGAAATAATGACACTCATTTCACTCAAATTGACCGGATAATTACCATACGCATTTCCGGTCATTAGATCTTTGACGGCTTTTAAAACAATACTTTGGTCGTGGCTTAAAATATTGGCACTTTTTCGATAGCCGACAAAAAACGCAAGACAAACCAACAGCACCGCTATTGACATAATTGCCGCAATCACCCCTATATCCGAAGAGCTCCCCTCTATCTGATACCAAACATGAACTTGCCATACCGTGTGAGCAACAGGCACTTGCACGCTAGCAGCATCGCCGATAAGCGCTCGGTTTCCAACTGCTGCCAATTCGAAGTCACCCTGCCTCAGTTGAATCAATTGATTGCTGATAGAGCTCGGCTTAATGCTGTTATTAATAAAGTCATAACTCAAACTAGCCAATATAACACCCGTCACACGGCCGCCTTCTTCAACTCTGGCTGTTATCGCAAGATGCCGGTTAGCGCCCTCCCCTTGAATCAACGGCTTAGGATTCCCGCTAAAGGTTTCTTTAACCATGTCCAAATCGGCAAAGCCCATGTGCGGGACATGCTCGGTATCCAGATCGTTTATGCCAGGTAGCAATAATCTGATCTTTAATGCACCCGGCAAATATTTTTCCAATTGCGCTTCTAACGATCGAATCCGGTCCCTGTCTCTATTTTCCACTGCCTCTATTACGGCCGGATCTCGGGCCATTTTGTCAATTGAGCCAGCCAATTGCTCGATTTGTTTTGAAATACCTAAAGCAGTACCTGCGGCCAGGGCCATCGCTGAATCATGCTTAGCTTCCTTGATGCTGGAGTTATTAGCCCAATAAATGCCCGCTCCAGTCAATAGCACCAAAAATACCGCAATGATCGCCAGCGGTAAGAATATACGCTCCATCAAATGTCCCCTATCAATTTAATGTCGCCCGGTATGTCCGAAACCGCCTTCGCCCCGAGCACTTTCATCAAACGCGTCGACCAACTCGAACTGCGCCTGTACGACAGGCACGAAAATCATTTGTGCGATTCTTTCGCCGACATTAACGGTAAATGCGGTCTGCCCACGATTCCAACAGGACACGAAAATCTGTCCCTGATAATCCGAATCGATCAATCCCACGAGATTACCCAAAACGATTCCATGTTTATGTCCTAATCCCGAGCGAGGCAGGATGACTGCCGCCATAGTATTATCGGCAATATGAATCGCAATGCCGGTGGGAATCAAGATACTGTCGCCGGGCTTCAACTCTACCGATTCGCTCAAACAGGCCCTCAAATCCAAACCGGCCGAACCGGTGGTTGCGTATTCAGGCAGAGGAATATCCTTACCCAATCGTTCATCCAGAATTTTTAATTGTATTTTTTTCATTAATTTTCTCTGCGATTAAGCTCATTAACTGCCGTGCGAGTTGATTTTTATCGGTCATGGCCAAATCTACGCCGCCACCGTGCCAGAAGACCGACAGGGCATTCAGATCGCTTTCGAACCCACCCTTATCTTTACCAACCCAATTGGCCGCGACCATATCCAAATTCTTTCGAATTAACTTGTCTTGAGCATATCGCTCCAAATCGTGCGTTTCGGCGGCAAAACCAACCGTATAAGGTCTGTTATGCGTTAACCACGAAACATCGGCTAAAATATCACGAGTTTTACGTAATAAAATGACGACTTCGTCATTTTGTTTTTTTATTTTTTTATCATTAACACTAACCGGACTATAATCGGCGACTGCCGCCGCCGCGATAAAAATATCGGCTGATTGAACGCTCGCCATGACCGCTTCATGCATTTGCGCGGCGGTTTCAACCCTTATCAGGCGAGCACCATCGGGTGCTGATAATGCGACCGGCCCACTCACCAGAGTGACTTCAGCCCCCATTGCCAAGGCTGCTTGGGCAAGCGCATAAGCCATTTTTCCGGAACTGCGATTGGTAATATAGCGAACCGGGTCGAGAGGTTCCCGTGTAGGGCCGGCTGTAATCAAAATCTTTTTACTCTGTAAAACCCCTTGCGCAGTATTTATCATTAAACACTGCATGATCGCTTCCGGCTCGGACATACGTCCGAGACCCGTTTCGCCGCAAGCTTGGCTGCCGACTTCCGGACCGATGACTTGCGCTCCCTGGCTGACTAAGCGCTCTATATTTTCCTGAGTAACGGCTTTATGCCACATGACACGATTCATTGCCGGCGCCAAATGAAGAGGACATTCGGCGGCCAAAACCAACGTAGAGACTAAATCGTCGGCCAAGCCATGACTCAATTTAGCGATCATATTTGCGGTCGCCGGAGCAATCACGATGCAATCGGCCCAGCGCGCCAAGCTGATGTGTCCCATCGCGTGCTCTTGATCACAGTCCAGCAAATCAATATGCACAGGATTTCCGGATAGGGCTTGCAAAGTCAACGGCGTAATAAAGGCCACCGCCGACCGGGTCATCACTACTCTGACTTCGCACCCTTGTTTTCTCAAGAGCCGGATGAGTTCTGCAGACTTATAGGCCGCGATTCCGCCGCAAACCGCCATTAATATCCGCTTAGGAACGAGCATGAAATAACTTCGACAACTGTTGGAAAGGGAGGCCATGGCTCGATTGACGGGAGTCGGCGACAGGAATAACCGCCATCAAGCCTACACGGACGTATTCACGGCGTCCTTTCAAGCGAGTCACCGAACCACCACAATGCTTAATGCTTGTAGAAGTTATTTTACGCATGTTCTTATTATTAATAGTTGTACCGTTAAAAAATTAAATTGGATATACTTCGCGCGGTCACATTTGCGGCTTTTATGGCAATGCTATTTTGTTCGGTAGCAAGGCGCGAAAACAGGCGCATAGCAAGCTATATAACTGTTTTCGCAACACAGCTACCGGACAAAAGAGCGCGTCAGAAGAACGCAAATGTGCCCGCGCGAAGTATAATTATGGCAAGTATAGTAAATTTCTTCTACGCTTGATATTTTTGACCTAACTTGGGTAATCAATGGCAATCAAAGATTGGCCGGCGGATGAACGACCCCGGGAAAAATTATTACAAAAAGGCTCAAACGCGCTTACCGACGCGGAATTACTCGCAATATTTCTGCGCACCGGAACGCCTGGAAAATCGGCTGTCGATTTAGCCAGAGAATTACTGAACGACTTCGGTTCTTTAAAAGCGCTGCTCGATGCCGACCTGCAACGCTTTTGTCAAAGTGTCGGCTTAGGCCCCGCCAAATACGCGCAGATGCAAGCCGTTTTAGAAATGGCTAGAAGGCATTTTTGTGAAATTCTACAACGCGGTGACGCCTTGACTAGCCCCGACATTACCCGAGCTTATCTCAGCGCGCAATTAAGAGGATACAGTTATGAGGTGTTCGCTTGCTTGTTTCTCGATAATCAACATCGTGTTTTAAGGCTCGAAGAATTGTTCCGAGGTACGATAGATAGCGCCTCGGTATATCCTAGAGAAGTAGCCAAAGCCGCTTTACAGCACAACGCAGCCGCCGTTATCTTCGCACACAATCATCCCTCCGGAATCAGTGAACCCAGTCAAGCCGACCGCCACATAACCGACAAACTCAAGCAAGCGTTGGCTTTATTCGACATTCGGGTTCTCGATCATTTTATCATCGGTGACGGCTTACCCTACTCGTTTGCCGAGCATGGTTTACTGTGAAAGTTAGTAGATTTAGGTTCTTTATCTAATTTTTCGATATGCAACACAATGCCGGTTCCGGAGAGGGTGCGGTTGCTCGATCGACAGGCGTCGGCGGCAGGGCAGATTTTTGCTCCTGCAAAATCTGCATTCACGCCATCCCTGGCGTTCAGATAGCCGCCGTCGAGCCTACATGGACGTATTCACCCAGCACCTAAATTCCATAGCTCATTGGCTATGGTTAACTATCTTGGATAATTCATCCAGCACCTAAATAAGCCATGATTTTGAATCATTGCCAAAGACCTATGGAATTTAGGTGCTGGATTTAGGTGCTGGGTTCACGGCGTCCTGTCGGGCGAGTGACCGCACACCCTCCGCCACCAGAGAACTTTCATTTGTCGGGGTTATGCCAAGCCTTCATGAGCGTTACTGCAATGATTCTCGCAGAATTGAGCGAAGGCAGCGTACTAATTTCTTGAACCGATTAATTTAGCCTCCGCCTCCAGGTATTTTTCGGTCGTCCTACGAATCACTTCCTCGGGCAATGAGGGCGCCGGCGGCTTTTTATTCCAGTCCAAAGTTTCTAAATAATCGCGCACATACTGCTTATCGAAACTGGGTGGGCTCATGCCGACTTGGTATTGATCGGCGGGCCAAAAGCGAGACGAATCGGGTGTTAGCGCCTCATCGATCAAATATAAGACGCCGGCGTCATCGGTGCCGAATTCGAATTTGGTATCGGCAATAATAATGCCTCTTTCCTTGGCATATTTCGCCGCTTCTTGATAGAGAGCCAAACTGGCCTCACGCACTTTTTCGGCGAGTTCTTGCCCCATCAAATCAACCGTTTTCGCAAACGTTATATTTTCATCATGATCGCCGACAGCCGCTTTGCTGGACGGTGTATAGATCGGCTCAGGCAATTGCTGTGCCTGCTGTAAACCTTCGGGAAGACGAATGCCGCAAATATGACCGGTTTGCTGATAATCTTTCCAACCCGAACCAATGATATATCCGCGTACAATCGCTTCGACCGGTAGCGGTTTCAATTTTCTGACCACGACCGCCCTTCCTTCTAGCTGCGTGAGTTCTTGCGGATCGGTAAGCACTTCGGCCAAAGAAACGCCGGCTAAATGATTAGGCAAAATGTGTTTCAATTTACTAAACCAAAAATTCGAAACAGATGTCAAAACACGCCCTTTTTGCGGAATCGGATCCGGTAATATCACATCGAAAGCCGATAGGCGATCGGTCGTGACGATCAACATATGTTCATCGTCTATGTCGTAAATATCACGGACTTTTCCGCGAGCTCGCAACGTCAATTGCGACAAAGATGATTCGTAAAGAACAGCCGGAGCGTTCATAATGCCTCGTTATAAGAAGTTAATATCAAATCGCATACAATAGCATTTATTTTTGAATAACGGGATGACTGGCAATGAGTTGGTTGGGAAAATTCTTGGGCGGCGCCTTCGGATTTCTTTTGGGCGGTCCGCTTGGGGCTATACTAGGGGCATCGGTCGGCCATCACTTCGATTCCGGCTTGGAGGCATTCGATTTCGACGAGCGATTGAGCCCCGGCGATAAGCACCGCATACAAACCGCTTTTTTTACCGCGACATTTTCGGTAATGGGCCACATCGCCAAAGCGGACGGACGCGTTTCTCAAGCGGAAATCGATCTGGCTAAACGTGTAATGGACGAAATGGGCTTATCGGCCGACTTACGCTCAACCGCGATTAAACTCTTTCAACAAGGCAAAAACAAAGACTTTCCTCTTGATGACGCGCTTCGTCAATTTCGTCACGAGTGCCGCCGGCGAGGCGATTTGATTCGCATGTTTTTAGAAATTCAACTTCAAGCCGCGATGGCCGATGGCCATTTGAGCGAGGTCAAGGATAAACTGTTGATTAAGATCTGCGGAATACTCGGTCTTTCGCGGTTTGATTACGAGCGCATCAAATTACAAATTCTGGCGCAATACCGGCTCTATGGCAGTCAACATCGACAGCAATATCAAACGACTAAAAAAGAGGATAATTTAGCTACCGCCTACGAGGTCCTCGGCGTCCGCCCCAATGCTAGCGATAGCGATATTAAAAAAGCTTATCGCCGCCTCATCAGCCGGCATCACCCTGATAAACTGGTTGCGAAAGGCCTGCCCGAAGAAATGATGATCTTGGCCAAGGAAAAAACGCAACAAATAACCAAGGCTTATGAAACGATTAGCGAAGCACGAAAAAAATGATTGAATTAGAAACGAGTATGCTCATCTTCGTCTTCTTTTAGATGCATATTTTCATTGACTAAAGTCCCTAAGTCTTCGGCACCCAGTTTAATCATCAAGCGCACTTCATTTCTTGAGTCCGCAGAGTTTAAGGCATCTTCATAACTAATTTTTCCGGCGGTATAGAGATCGTAAAGCGCTTGATCGAATGTCTGCATACCATGTTCCCGCGAATTCTTCATTAACTCCTTCAGTTTGTGAACTTCGCCTTTACGAATCAAATCGGAAACCAAGGGTGTGTTCAACAAAATTTCAACTGCGGGATAGCGCCCTTTGCCATCGGCACGGGCAATCAACTGCTGCGCGACAATGCCTCGCAAATTCAGCGACAAATCCATAAATAATTGATTATGCATTTCGTCCGGGAAAAAATGCAAAATCCGATCCAATGCCTGATTGGCATTGTTCGCATGCAAGGTCGTTATACACAAATGCCCGGTTTCAGCGAACGTAATCGCATTTTGCATCGTTTCACGGGTTCTAACCTCACCGATCAGGATAACATCAGGCGCTTGGCGCAAGGTATTCTTAAGTGCGACTTCATAGGATTCGGTATCCATGCCGACTTCGCGCTGCGTGACAATGCAACCCAAATGCGGATGCAAAAACTCGAGCGGATCTTCAATGGTAATAATATGTCCGCTGCTATTTTGGTTTCGATATTTGATCAACGACGCCAATGAAGTCGACTTACCGGTTCCCGTCCCGCCGACGAACAACACCAGTCCTCGCTTATTCATGACCAAATCTTTTAAAACCGGCGGCAAATGAAGATCTTCGGCATCGGGAATATGAGTCTCGATGCGCCTCAACACCATTCCCGCAGCATCTCGCTGGGTAAACGCACTCACCCGGAATCGGCCAAGCTTAGGAAAGGCAATCGCAAACTGACACTCTTTGGTATTATCGAATTCGTCTTTTTGCCGTTGCGTCATCACACTCATGACAATAGCTCGAGATTGATCGTTGTTTAGCATCGTTTTTGATACTTCGATCAACTTACCGTCGACTTTTATCGTGGGCGGGCGCCCCGCAGTGATGAATAAATCGGAGGCCTTTTGCTGAACCATTAACTCAAGTAGTCGCTTAAATTCATCCATATCGCCCCCCTCTCTACCTGAACATATCTTTGTTAACCGCTTTCAACATGGCGACTTTTGAAGCCACTAAGCCTTTTTCAACCAATTCTTTCAAATTTTGATCCAAGGTCTGCATGCCTTCCTTGCGCCCGGTTTGAATCGCCGAATACATTTGCGCGACTTTTGCTTCGCGAATCAAGTTTCTAATGGCTGCGGTCCCGACCATGATTTCATGCGCCGCAATACGTCCTCCACCGACTTTTTTCAGTAAGGTTTGCGAAATAACCGCTTGCAACGATTCCGACAACATCGAGCGGATCATGTCTTTTTCTGCCGCCGGAAACACATCGATAATGCGGTCGATCGTTTTCGCGGCCGACGTGGTGTGCAACGTGCCGAAAACCAAGTGACCAGTTTCTGCCGCAGTCAGTGCCAATCGTATTGTTTCCAAGTCGCGCATTTCACCCACTAGGATAACGTCGGGGTCTTCCCGCAGCGCAGAACGCAAGGCCTCGTTGAAACCTAATGTATCGCGATGGACTTCTCGTTGATTGATCAAGCATTTTTGGCTGTCATGGACGAACTCGATCGGATCCTCAACGGTTAAAATATGTGCATAATCATTGGTGTTGATATGGTTAATCATCGCCGCGAGCGTTGTCGATTTCCCCGACCCGGTAGGTCCTGTTACCAGTATTAAACCTCTAGGCTTGCGCGTAACTTCTTCAAAAAACTTTGGCGCATTAAGATCTTCTAAACTCAATACCTTCGAAGGAATCGTTCTAAAAACCGCCCCCGCACCTCGATCCTGATTGAATGCATTGACACGAAACCTTGCAACACCCGGCAATGCAAAAGAAAAGTCGGTTTCAAGAAATTCTTCATAATCGCGGCGCTGTTTGTCGTTCATGATGTCGTAAATCAAGGCATGAACTTCTTTATGCTCTAAGGCCGGAATATTGATACGCCGGATATCGCCGTCCACCCGAATCATCGGCGGCAAACCGGCCGATAAATGTAAATCCGATGCATTGTTTTTAACGGAAAAAGTCAATAATTCAGCAATATCCATACGATTCTCAAGCGGCTAATAAAAATAGAAATACTAAGGATTTGGTTATAAACAACTTCCCTATTTTTAAAGAGGGATCGGTTGCTCGATTGACAGGTGTCGGCGGCGGGCAGATGTTTGCTCCTTCAAAATCTGCATTCACGGCGTCCTGCCAGGCGAGTTATCGAACCCTCGGCAAAGTTCATAACTCCAGGAAGTTATTTTTCGCGAAATCCTAAATAACCTTAGCCTAAGTCTTTGCTTTTTGAAAGGGCTGCTGTTTAATAGCGGTTTTTTATCATCTAAATTGTGCTTATGTTCGCAATTGCTCAACAAATCGCATCCGTTCGAACCCAAATCAGACAAGCCGAGATCGACTTCGAACGCTTACCGGGAAGCGTTCGCTTACTTGCCGTCAGTAAAACTAAACCTTCTTCGGACATTATCCTCGCCTATCTTTCCGGCTAGCGCCATTTCGCGGAAAGCTATGCTCAAGAAGCGCGGGCCAAGCAACAAGAGCTCGGGGCTTACAATATCACCTGGCATTTCATCGGCCCGATTCAATCCAATAAGACCAAGCTCATCGCCCGCCATTTTGCCTGGGTTCATAGCGTAGACCGGTTCAAAATTGCCCAGCGGCTCAGTGAACAACGCCCCGTCCATTTACCGGCATTGAATATTTGTTTGCAAGTCAACATCAGCCATGAAAGGAGCAAATCAGGCATTACTCTGAATGAGCTTCCGGAATTGGTCGACGCAGTTAAAGCCCTTCCGAGTCTCCGCCTAAGAGGGGTTATGGCGGTACCTGCACCGCAAAGTGACTTTTCTTTGCAACGAGAGCCCTACCGATTGCTCTATGAAGCGGTTTCCGAACTCAAGCATCCTAATCTCGATACGTTTTCATTCGGGATGAGTGACGACTTAAGCGCGGCGATTGCCGAAGGATCCACAATGGTCAGAGTAGGCACGTCCTTGTTCGGAACCCGGCAATACACTTAATCCGACACCACTGAGGCATCAATCTTTTTTCTTAACGATCGCCAATCCCTGATCTTTTAGCTGCTGTGCGGCTTCGAGAATATCTTTGCGGTGCTTGTTAATATATAGCCCGCTACCGATACCCATTGCCATCAACAACACAGGGTGCTTAGCAAGCTTGAGAATGATCTCCGCTCCAACCTTAGAGCCGGCCGAGAGTATGCCCAACTTGATTAATGGATGCATACTCTTTCCTTCCTGCTCTATGTTGCCAGACCCTCCATTTGACTCCTGTTCGCTCATTTACAATTTTCCTATTGTTTTGAATTGAAATATTCATGACGAAGCATGCCTTTCGCGCTTCAAATTTCGCCATCATGCGCCCTCTACCAAAATGGGAGAGGTTTTAAAAAACCGAAAATTGGGCTGCGCGAAAGGTATATTTTCTGTCCTTCGCCTGTACCCGGCAAAATATTAGCAAGACCTCTGATAAATCCCAAAATTAATGATTGATTTTTATTATTGACAGTCAAGACAACCGGTCGTATTATTTTCCCATGATCGAAATATCGCAAAAACAAATCAACCGAGATAATCTACTCAATCAAGGCGTCAAGCTATTGATGGAGCAGGGTTACCATGGTACCGGACTTAAAGAAATTTTGGATGCCGTTAAAATACCAAAAGGGTCTTTTTACAACTATTTCGGCAGTAAAGAAAATTTCGGCGCGGAGGTCATTCAGCACTACATTGAACCATTTATTAAACAGCTTGACACATATTTGGAACATTCGAATGGCGACGCCCTATCTGCGTTAAAACGCTATTACCGCGATTTGATTGCCGAAACCGAAAAACAAAACTTCAAAGGCGGCTGCCTGCTCGGCAACCTCATGGGTGAAATCGGCGACACCAGCAAAATATGCCAAAAGGCATTGCAATCCGCGGTAACTCGTTATCGCAACATTATGCGCTCTGCACTTGCACAAGCACAACAACAAGGAACCGTTCGATCCGATCTGACGGCAGAGGAAATGGCCGATTTATTACTAAACACTTGGCAAGGCGCGTTACTTAGAATGAAAATCGAACAATCCTCGGAACCCTTAAAACAATGTTGCCGGAGCTTGTTGGAGGGCTATTTCAAAGCCTAATTTTTTCAATCTCACTTGAGACGACCAGTCATTTTTAATTGGAGAAAAACATGCCAAAATTCATTATCGAACGAGAAATCCCCAATGCCGGATCATTGACAAGCGAAGACCTTCATGGTATCGCTCAAAAGTCATGTTCCATTCTTCAGAATATGGGACCGAAAATTCAATGGATTGAGAGCTATGTAACCGATGATAAAGTCTATTGTGTTTATATCGCACCTGACGAAACGGCTATTCGGGAACACGCTCAACAAGGATCATTCCCTGCTAATCGTATCAGCCAAATCAAGACGATTATTGATCCGACCACTGCCGAAACATAAGCACTTTATCACCCCAGAAACACTATCAGCCAAAGGAGGTAATCAGTCCGACTCACGAAAACTCACTATTACTCAGATAATTACAAGAGAGTGCATACCATGAAATCACAAAGCAAGAACCGTAACCTTCTTGGCAAACTAACTCAATCCGCCTTGTTTGCCGCTTCTACAATCATGATCAGCAGCCTTAGCATACATCCTGCACAAGCTGACGAAACCTGTATGTCCCCCTATATGGCCAAGATTGTCGGACAGGAAGACTTTGTTTATATCTGGACGCTCGGCATGGAAGGTGTCGGAGATGAGCAGGATAAGCTTGTCACAGTCGATGTCAATCCTAAGTCCAAAAACTATGGCAAAGTCGTCAACTCGCTGTCGGTCGGCGGACGGAATGAGGCGCATCATTCCGGCTTTACCGATGATCGGCAATACTTGTGGGCTGGCGGCCTCGATACCAATAAGGTTTTTATTTTCGACGTTCATAGCGACCCGGCTAAACCCAAATTGACGAAGGTCATCAGCGATTTCGTCGCGAAAAGCGGTGGCGTAGTCGGCCCGCATACGACCTACGCCTTGCCCGGTCGCATGCTGATCACCGGGCTCTCTAATAACAAAGATCATGGCGGCAGAACCGCTCTAGTCGAATACACCAACGAAGGGGAATATATCGCCACGCACTGGCACCCAACCGACAGCGACTTACGCGGTGCTATCAAAACCGGAAACTACGCCGATGGTTACGGTTACGATGTTCGAGTACTGCCAAGGCGCAACTTAATGCTAACGTCGTCTTTCACCGGTTGGTCTAATTACATGATGGATTTCGGTAAAATGCTGAATGATCCCGAGGCGATGAAACGCTTCGGCAATACCGTCGTGCAATGGGACCTGCATGCGCGCAAACCGAAAAAAGTCTTCGACGTTCCCGGTGCGCCGTTGGAACTTCGTTGCGCATGGGGAGCTAATAATAACTACTGCTTTACCAGCACAGCACTAACATCGAAGATCTGGTTGATTTATGAAGACCAAGCAGGCGAATGGCAAGCGAAAGCAGTAGCCGATATTGGCGATCCTTCTAAAATACCTTTGCCGGTCGATATCTCTATTTCGAGCGATGACAAAACATTATGGGTCAATACCTTTATGGACGGGAAGACCCGAGGTTTCGACATTAGCGATCCGTTCAACCCGAAACAAGTTTACGAACAAAAAATCGGCTCCCAAGTCAATATGGTGTCGTCAAGTTGGGACGGTAAACGTCTTTATTATACGACTTCTCTATTGGCCAACTGGGATAAAAAGGGTGACGATAACGAGCAGTTCTTCAAGCTTTATCATTGGAATGGAACACAACTTAAAGAACAGTTCTCGATCGATTTCATCAAAGAAAAGTTAGGCCGCGCGCATCAAATGCGGTTCGGTGCATATTCTCTTTATAGCAGCAACAGCCAGCAGCCCAACCTGCTTACGAAATATCAATAACCTCAATGAGCGGCCTCGGCCGCTCTCTGTTCCCATCGATTCGCCGGAGCGACGCCATGAAACATTTGTTTACCATCGTCATTTTGCTGTCGAGCGTAGCGGTCTTTTCCGTCAAGGCCGACAACGAAACGCTTGCGCCCGGTTACGGCGCGCTGCAATACGAACTCCCGGCCGTCGGCAGCTATCTGTTACCGGCGCTCGGAAAAGCCGCAGACGGTAAAGTTCTCGACGAACAAGGCCAAGCTGTTAACTTGCATCAACTGATGGGCGATAAGATCGTGCTACTCAGTTTTATTTATTCGACGTGCAGCGACGTCAACGGCTGCCCTTTAGCAACCGGGGTGTTTCATAAAATCAAAAACCGGCTTAAAAAGGCCCCCGAATTGAGCCGACAACTGCGTTTGTTGACGTTAAGCTTCAACCCCGAACAAGACACGCCCGAGAAAATGAAACAGTATGGCGAGCACCTGCAGGATGAAAACATCGAGTGGCGCTTCCTAACGACTGCTTCGGAAGCCGAGTTGCGGCCGATTCTCGATAATTATCGGCAAAGCATCCAGAAAGTCTACGACGAAAACGGACGTTTCACCGGCACTTTTTCGCATATTTTGCGCGTCTATTTGATCGACCGAAACAAAAAAATCCGCAACATCTACAGCGTTTCGTTCTTGCATACCGACACTTTAATCAACGATGTGAAGACCTTACTGCAACCGGTAGCCGTCGCCACTGGTAAAAAGTCGAAACAAGTCTTCAAACGCTTTCGACCCGGCGACGATAAATCGAATTACGAAAGCGACGATTACAGGACGGATAGCATCGCACTGGCCGACCGGACCGGTCAAGCTACCGATTTGATGAAAACGGTCTACAATCCGCCAAAAGGCCTGCCGCCCGTACCAGTTCCGGCAAACAACCCGATCACACCTGAAAAAGTACAATTGGGGCGGAAACTTTTCTACGATCGCCGGCTGTCGCTGAACAATACTTTTTCGTGTGCAATGTGCCATATTCCTGAGCAAGGCTTTACCAGCAATGAGATGAAAACCGCGGTCGGAATCGAAGGCCGTACCGTCAAGCGCAACAGCCCGACACTTTACAATGTCGCCTATTACACAAAACTGTTTCACGACGGCCGCGAAACCAGCCTCGAACATCAAGTTTGGGGGCCATTATTGGCGCACAACGAAATGGCCAATCCTTCGATCGGCAGCGTAATCGAGAAATTGCATAACGATAGCGAATACAAGGCTCTTTTCAACAAGGCTTTCGGCAAAGGACCGACAATCGAAACAATCGGCATGGCGATCGCAAGTTACGAACGCACGCTGAACTCCGGCAACTCAGCGTTCGACCGATGGTATTACGGAAATGAAAAACAGGCATTGAGCGCATCCGCTCAACGCGGATTCAAACTTTTTAGCGGTAAAGCTCAATGTTCGGCTTGCCACACCGTCGACAAGGAAACCGCACTGTTCACCGACAATGCGTTTCATAATACCGGCATCGGCTACCATGAAGCGATGGGCGGCGATGCCAAAACTCAGCGCGTGCAAGTCGCCCCCGGCGTCTTTGTCGATGTCGATAACAAATTGATCGCATCGGTCTCGGAAACCAAAAGCAACGATCTCGGTCGCTATGAAGTCACGCAAAACCCAAACGACCGCTGGCGTTACAAAACCCCGTCGTTGCGCAATGTCACGCTGACCGCTCCGTACATGCACAACGGTTCGATTTCAACACTAAAAGAAGTCGTCGAGCTCTATAACCAGGGCGGCATTAGCAATGAAAACTTAGATCCGCTGATCAATCCTTTGAATTTAAACGCGGCTGAAATAGACGATTTAACTGCTTTTCTGGAATCTTTGACCGGCGACAATACCGATGAATTGGTTGCCGATGCATTCGCGGCTCCGGTGGGCGATCATCAAGAGAACTGATCATCGTGCGATCCTTTTTACAGCATCGCCAATAACGATGAAATCAATTGAAAATAAATGTCCAACAATCCCGCTAACGCATTTTGATATACGGCTTCCAGGGTTTCAGTCGGTTGCTCAAGCATTAAATTGAACAAGTCCACAATCGCTGAATAAACGCTCACAAAATAGACTTCCACAACGTCAACTGCTTGATTCGTATAATTTGTCACCGGTTCGATCAATGCCGCGACCGTTGCTTGAGGGTGATCGTAAAACGCTTGCCAAAATTCGCCGGCTTGCAGACCCAATTGTGTCGCATCGACTACTGTCTGTTCATACATAGACTCGACTTTCGGAAAATAAACCTCGTTAACCTGAGCATACATCTGCGCACCGTAATCAACAGCTTGAGCATACCATTGCGAGCCCGTCTCGACCGGATGCGCATAAATTTGCTTCGCGGTAACGGCCACTTCAGCGTGCCAATCGAGCAAGACCGTTTTAATTTGTCGATACAGCTCGCTTACTTGCAGGCTCAGACTACTGTAAAGCTCCCGCGTCGGCAAAAACACTTTATGTTCGAGGTCTAGCGGTTTGAAATCGAAAAAATCGGGTTTTTTGAAAATTGACATAACTTACCTTTTTTAAAACTGGGATGTCGAAAAAAAGATGCGGCCGGGAGGCCGCATTAAAGAGGAAGGATTCAACTCTAGTCTCGTGAAGAGTGCATACAAGAGTCGAAGCAAAGTGTATCCATTAAAGGCGACCAGGAAAATGTGGCATTTTGCCGCGCGACAATTGGCCGCTAACCTTGGCCTCTATTTTGCACCGTATAATTAGTTTGGGTTTCAGATAAGCCCTCTGAACATAAATGAAATCGCGTGATCAGTCGCGTTCAGCAACTCATTGACACGCATTCATGCATTAAATAACTGTGTTATTTGACTAAGATTAGGTGAAATGACTGATTATCCACAAAAAACGCCTTGACATCGACTAACGCACTTCCTATTTCGACTTTACCTGTGCAGATGCCGGAAGGTTTGGCGCCAAGGATGGATTAACGCAAAGAATTAAACCAAGCGCTCATTTCACTCACGGCTACCTCAGTCAAGTCGGCAAAGCTATTGACCGCACCCAATGCATTTGCCGATATATTGACTTGTTCAAATTGAAACGTTTTTCGAGCTTTTGGTGCATTTTCGTTCACCTTATACACTTCAACTTCAAAAGCAACGACCGAACGCGCTTGCCGTGGAGTGTCGAAACGTTGTTCAAAATCCAATAAACGCACTTTTACAGTTAACGGCTCGCTTACTGGAATTGCTGCGAAGTGCTTGGCCAATAAAGCGGCCGGTTGCGCGATCCATCGGTCTAGGTTATAAAATTTTACAATGGTGGGGGTTAAATAAAGCTGCCTGTAGTGAATTCTCGTATCCCTTAACCACTCCGGAGCTGTTACTTCGACATGTAATGGGGCCTGCTCAGCATTTCGCTGAACAATAAGCCCAAGGTCGTGCAAAGCCGCTCCATCGGGTCTAGTTTTATAGCTACAGCCACTTATCAGCATGATTAAGCACAAACACGTTAGTGATACTTTCATTGCGGCTCCTCATATCCCGGTTCGCCCGGAGCAGGCTCGGTTTTAACCGGGCCTAATATTAATGCTTGAGGATTAGCTTCGAGCATATTGGCAACTCGTTTTAATTGATTCATTGTGGACTGTAATTCATTCATTGTTTGATGCACTTTTGGTAATGTTGTCCCTGTCAGCACATCCCCAACATTCGCTCCCGATGCGATCAATGCATCCCCTCGGTCACCAAGCACTTTTACACTATTCGCCGCCGCTTTTAAATCAATCGTCAAATCACCGATTTGACCGAGCGTAGTCTCCGTACTATTTATTAAATTCGGCATTCTTTCCAATACCTTACCCAGTTGATCCTCAAGTTTTGGCATTTTTTCGGTGACGACATTTAAATTACGTAAAATTTCACTTCCATGCTCTTCATTTTCATCGCTCAACACACGGTCTAGACGTATCATCAATTGTTCGGCTTTCATTAATATTTCTTCGCCTGAACTCAATAAACGATCCGTCAACGATGGCCGCAACGGAATTCTTTGCTCCGGCCTGTCGCCAGGTAACAACCATTCATCGCTGTCTCCCGAATCTTGTAAATCGATTTGCGTTAGCCCTGTCACCCCTTTTAGACGTAATGTCGCAAAAATCCCTCGTGTAAATCGTATATTGCTATCCACCTCAATTTCGACCAAAATTGTCAGTGGATCGCTCGGATCGAAATTTACCGTCAAAACCTTTCCGACCGCAATACCCCGGTAATACACGGTAGATTCGGGATTTAAACCGGTTACTGAGTCTCTAGTCGAGATAACATAAAGATCACGTGCCTTTTCAAAGCTACCGATCCAATACACTATGCCGACTAGTCCTATTATCAGTGTTAGTAAAAAAAGACCGGTAGCTAAAGCGTGCGTATCTCTACCCAAAACAATGCTCTCTATTCACAAAAACTTTCTCAGCGTGCTTATTATGAAAAAATTGTCTCGCAAAAGTATGGCTACACTTTAGCGCGACTTCTAACGGACCGTATGCAATTAATTTTTTTTCCGCTAACACAGCAACTTTGGTACACAAATCATTCAAAACGTTTAAATCATGGGTGACCATAACAACCGTAAAACCCAAGTCATGATGAAGCTCGCACAATAGATCCACAAATCCTTGACTCGCAATGGGATCAAGACCGGATGTCGGCTCATCAAGAAATAATAACGTAGGCTCTAAAATCAAGGCCCTGGCAAGAGCCACTCTTTTAACCATACCTCCAGAAAGCTCCGCTGGCATGAGCACCTCGTCCTTCGCAGATAAGCCAACCATCGCTAATTTTAAAGCAACCAAATGAGTTATCCATTCGAAATCCTTGACACCAATTTCCCGCAACGGAAACGCAATATTATCGAAAACATTTAACGAACTAAATAAAGCGCCTTTTTGAAACAATACACCACACTGACTTAACATCAGCCCTGACATATTTCCGGACTCATAATCTAAGGTCTGCCCCATTACCGTAACACGTCCTTTGGTCGGAGCCTGCAATCCGATCATTTCACGCATCAATGTCGTTTTTCCGCTTCCAGATGCCCCGACCAAGCCGAGAATTTCCGTTTTTGACAAACTGAAACTAATATTTTCGTGAATTACGTTGTCACCAAATTGGGTCCAAATGTTTTCCATGTGGATTGCATTGACATCATTCATGGCATTCCCGTTCCCATAAATAAAATTGCAAATATCGCATCCACCATGATCACCACAGTAATTGAAGCGACAACGGAATTGGTCGTTTCATTCCCTAAACTTTCCGAATTGGGTTTAATATGAAATCCATAGTGACAGGCTATCATTCCTATTAACATGCCGAATACCGCGGCCTTGCCCACTCCAATAAATACATTAACCAAAGGTACGGAATCAGGTAGTCTCTGCACAAACTGTTGCATACTTATATCGAGCGTGTGCCAAGCCGACACAATACCACCTATAAGAGCGGCCGCATTAGTCCATACCGTCAATAACGGTAACGTTACTGTTAACGCGACTACTATTGGAAAAATGATTCGTAGCGAATGCGAAATTCCCATCGAGGACAATGCATCTAACTCTTCTGCAACGCGCATGATTCCTATTTGGGCGGTTAACGCAGATCCTGATCGGCCTGCTACTAAAATAGCCGCTAACAAAGGCCCCAACTCTCGAATTATACTCATCCCCAAAATATTGATAATGTAGATTTCCGCACCGAAGGCTTGCAGCTGTAGTGCGGACAAATAACTGAGAACAATACCAATCAAAAAGCCAACTAACGCTGTGATGCCAAGCGCCTTTACACCGGAACTATATATAGTCATTGATATTTCCGGCCAAGGTATTTTGTTCGGTGATCTGAATAGATGTGCTGTGTCGAGCAATAATTGGCCAAGCAAAATAATTCCATTAAATACATGCCTATAAAAAGCCAAAATGACTTTATTTCCGTCCTTGAAGATTTGTACTAAACTTTTCTGTGCTTCTTCCGGCCGTACATAGCTAAAGGTTTTCCAGCGATCGAATAAGCGTTTATGTTCCGGCCTCATTTGCACTTGATTTGGAAACTCTCCCCTCCAGGCTTGCCATATTAGCCAAGCTCCCGCACTATCGAGCGCATCGACCTCATCAAGGCGCCATATACAATCCGAATTAAATTGCAGTCCTTTAAGCTCTCGAGTAATAGCTGGACTTTCGTTGATTGCTAATAAGTTCCATGAACCTTTGAGATTAATTGAGGATAAACTATTTTTCTGCTCAATTTGCAACACCGGTTTAGCGATAAGCTTATTTTTTAACGAGGCCATCAATGTATTTTTCCATTGTTATAAGTAAATACAACTATTCGACCATTCTATAACAATTTGGTTTTCGTCCATGAATCAATTAGCTTTATTGACTAGCCCATCCAATTACAAACCTAACTGTGAGGGTACGCTGCGCGTACCTAATGGATGCCATCCTTTTGCAAAACCTTAGGGCAAAAAAAAGCCCGTGTTGAGTGCTCAACACGGGCTTTTGGGATAAGCGCCTGGCAATTCCCTACTTTCACATGGCAAAGTG
>Ga0180009_10000532_pt1 | contig 52522 bp, 58 predicted proteins | sample OS_PC_MetaG_FD_123537 | JGI IMG/M metagenome (GOLD analysis project Ga0180009, IMG submission 123537) | Groundwater microbial communities from the Aspo Hard Rock Laboratory (HRL) deep subsurface site, Sweden - OS_PC_MetaG | ecosystem: Environmental > Aquatic > Deep subsurface > Groundwater... | reverse complement strand
TTACTTGAGGAAAATGACCGGTTACGCAAAGCCCTTGATTTTAAAACCAAAACCAGCTACCAACTTACCGGGGCCGAAGTTTTAGTTTTTTCGCCTTCAGCCTGGCAGCGTTTGGTAGTTATTTCGGCCGGCCGGGACCAGGGAATAGAAAAAGGTTTTTTCGCTATCGACGCAGAGGGAAATTTGGCCGGAAAAATAGTCGAGGTTGATAAAAATTTTTCTCGCTTGATGCTGGTTTCTGACCCGGATTTTTCAGCACCGGTATTTATCGGTAAAAATAATCTCGGGCTTTTTAAAGGTGGTTTGGCCGGTGCTCAAGTTCTCTATATCGAAGATGCTGAATCAATAACGGTCGGCGATCCGGTCAGCCTTAAGGTCAGCCAGCTGCCAATACCTTTAGAGATCGGGAAAGTAAAACGTTTGACTAAGGATTCAAACAGTTTATTTTGGGATTTAGAAGTAGAGCTGATCCAGAAAAAAGGATTTTTCAGCAAAGTCTATATAATCAAATGATAAAGTCGGTTTTTAAAGTTTTCCTGATTATTTTTGGATTGTTTATCTTGGATTCAGTAAAGCCTTTTGGTTACTCTTTGTCGGTAGAGTTTGTTTTTTTAGGTTTTGTCATCGTAGCTTTAACCCAACCCTTGCCGATAGCTTTTTTCGGTGCTTTGTTTGCGGCTTATTTTCGGGATTTTTTTATTTCCAGTGGTTTTTCGCTCTCCTGGCTGGAATTTCCGCTTCTCTGTGTAGCTATTCGTTATATACGTTTACACCGGATTTTTTTGGACCGTCAAAGATATTTTTTTATCGCCCGGGGGGTTTTAGCTGGGTTTTGTCTTCTGGTTCACAGCCTGGTAAATTCATTAACCAGCGGTTTGACCGGCCCGATTTTTTTACTGCAATTTTTTATTCAATCTCTGTGCCTTTATTACCTTATGGATTACCTTTTACAGCTAAAGGCCGGTCCCGACCATAGCTTTTAAATTAATTTTTCTATGTTTAGGAACTTTTTTCGGATCGTCAGCGGAAGTTTTTCCCCGGAATTACTAAAAAGAGTCTATCTCGGCGGTTTTCTTGTTCTAGCCGGGGTGCTTTTTTGGTATCAAATCATCCGCGGTGATTATTATTTCCAGCGGGCCAAGAATAATTATCTTAAAGTCATTCCTTTGGCATCAATGCGCGGGGCGATTTTTGATCGTAACGGCCAGGCCATTGCTTATGACCGGCCGGTATTCAGTATCGGGGTTATTCCCTATCAAATCGAGAGTTCCCGGGAAGGATTGTTTGCGGCTTTGAGTGAGTTCTCGGGTTCTAGCCTTAAAACTTTAGATAAAAGTTACCGCAAAAACTTTCAAAGTTATTTTAGCCCGGTGGATATAATCACTGATGTCGATAAGGCTAAAGCCTTGGCGATTAAAGAAAAATTTTCCGATTCAGTAGTAGTCATTACCCGTCCTCAGCGTTATTATCCTAATTCTTATCAACTGGCTCATGTTTTGGGTTATGTTAAGGAAGCTAAAGCTTTTTATCAAGAGCTTAAAAATTACGGCTACAGCCCCTTGGAACGGGTCGGCATTAACGGCGTTGAACAGGTTTACGATGCTTACTTGCGCGGTGCCGAAGGCGGAAAGCTCATCGAGGTCGACTCCCGGGGGAGGATTATGGGATTTTTAGGCGAACAACTTCCTCAAAAAGGCAAGGATATTACTCTTACTGTTGACAGCCGAATACAGCTTGCTGCTGACAGCGCTCTTGGCCAGCAAAAAGGTGCTCTTATCTTGATGGATTCGCAAGACGGAGGAATCCTGGCGCTGTGTTCAAAGCCGTATTTTAACCCTAATGATTTTATTAGCGGAAAAAATATTCAGGCAGTTTTTAATGATCCGGGTAGCCCTTTATTAAACCGGGCTTACCAGGCCACTTTTCCGATCGGTTCGACTTTTAAACCGATTATGGCCACTGCTGCCCTTGAAGAGGGAAAAATAACTCCGGCTTCAAGTTTTAACTGCAGTGGAGAATTTCATCTGGGTAGAGCCGCGTTCCGCTGTTGGACTATTCACGGTATCCAGAATCTTTATGAAGCCTTGGCTCATTCCTGCAACGTTTATTTTTATAATTTAGGCATGATTTTAGGCCCGGAACCGATCACTGACTGGGCTGGGAAATTCGGGCTAAATTCACTTACCGGTATAGATCTACCTTCAGAAAAGTCAGGGTTTGTTCCCAGCCGGCAGTGGAAACAAAAGGAGATCAAGTCTGTCTGGTATCCCGGTGATACGGTTAATTTTTCAATCGGCCAGGGTTATTTACTGGCTAGTCCCCTGGCGATAATGCGAGCGATGAATGTTTTTGCTAACGGTGGGTATTTAGTTCGTCCCCATCTAATTAAGGAGATTGATTCAATTGATTCCGGGATAAGTACCAGGGCTTATTTGGGGATTTCGGAAAAAAATCTTCAGGCCGTGCGTCAAGGTTTACGTGAAGCGGTCTTGCGCGATGACGGTTCAGCTCATATTTTACAGCGGTTAAACCTCAAATTCAGCGGTAAAACCGGAACTGCCCAGAATTCGGGTAAGGCCCATGGTTGGTTTACCGGGTTTTTTACCTATCAGGATAAAACTTATACTATTTGCGTTTTTATCGAACACGGCGGCGCAAGCTACGAGGCAGTGAAGATCGCCTACTATTTTTTAAAGTCGGTAATTGAAAATAATCTTTTATGAATATTTTTTCTCGAAAATTCACAAGTCTTGATTTTAAAGGCCTGAAGACTATCTGTGTCTGCTTACTGATCCTCAATATTTTGAGTTTAGCCTCGATCTACAGCAGTTTGCATCAGGCCGGCCAGTTTGCCGAACGAGAAGTCCTTTATAAACAGATAGTCTGGATCATTGTTTCTTGGCTGGCGTTGATAATTTTCGCTAACATCAACTACCGTATCTATTTTGACTTAGCTTATCTGATCTATGGTTTAAATCTGATTTTGTTGATCGGAGTAATGTTTTTCGGAAAAAGCGTAATGGGAGCGCAAAGATGGATTGAGATTTTCGGAATGAATTTTCAGCCGTCGGAACTTTCAAAAATTGCGGCAATAATTATTTTAGCTAGGTTTTTTTCCCTGTCTTCGCCGCGCGGCTTGGTCTATGGTTTTTTACTGCCCTTGATTTTTATTGTCCTGAATGCCCTGGTTATTTTTATCCAACCGGATTTAGGCACGGCTTTGATAATCGTTTTTCTATTTTTTAGTTTAGGTTTTTTTTCGCGTATCCCTAAGCGGTTTTTCATCGGTTTGATCGCCCTTGGCCTTTTGGTCTCGCCGTTTTTATTAAACCATTTAAAGGATTATCAAAAGCGGCGGCTGTTAGTGTTTATGAATCCTAACCTAGATCCCTTAGGGGCTGGTTATAGTATTATTCAGTCAAAGATTGCCGTTGGTTCGGGAAAATTAGCCGGTAAAGGTTTTCTTTCGGGAACCCAAAATCAATTTAACTTTCTTCCCGAGCGCCACACTGATTTTATTTTTACGGTTATTGGTGAAGAATGGGGATTTATCGGCTCCTTGTTTTTAATTATTATTTATTGGTTGATCTTGAAGAAAATACTCCAGCAGGCTCAGCGAGCCCGTGATGAATTCGCCTCATTTTTTTGCCTGGGAATCAGCTTGTTTTTTTTCTTTCATCTGTTCATTAATATCGGGATGACTTTAGGGATTTTACCGGTGGTCGGGCTGCCGTTGATTTTCTTGAGCTACGGAGGAAGCAATCTATTGATTGCTTCCATTCTTTTGGGCATATTTTTTAATATTTCCCGAACCGCCAGATAATGATCGACTTTAAAAATTTCCAGCGGCCGCAGCGCTACATCGGAAATGAATGGAATGTGGTAAAGAAATCTCATTCGGGGCGAGTTTCTTTTTGTTTTTGCTATCCTGACCTTTACGAGATCGGGATGAGCAACCTTGGCACCCATATCGTTTACGGGTTGCTTAATCGTAACCCTGATTTTGTTTGCGAACGCTCATTTATGCCGGCCGAAGACCTGGCGAATTACCTTAAAACTAGTAAAATTCCTTTATTCTCCTTGGAAACCAAAACTGCTTTGCACGATTTTGAGGTTTTGGGGTTTCATCTGGGTTGCGAACTAAATTTTACCAATGTTTTACACATGTTGGCTTTGGGCGGCGTTGAGATTTTTTCGGCTGAGCGCAAAGACCTAATCGTCTTGGGGGGCGGGATAGTTAATCCTGAACCTTTGGCTGAATTCATTGATGTATTCTATTTAGGTGAATTTGAGGAGGTCGCCGACCGGTTTATCGAGATTTTTCATAAATATAAAGATAAATCAGCCCGACTCAAAGCCTTGGCTGAAACAGAAGGTTTTTATGTGCCGGCATTTTACCAGGCCAGCCGCCAAGCCGACCAGTATGTTTTTGAGCAAAGATACAGTTATGCCCGGCTGCCCCAAAAACGGGTAGCAGTTAAAGATTTAAACCGTTCTTTTGTTCCGGAGGCGTGGCTTACTGCCCATACTGAGATTATCCATGACCGGATACCGATTGAGATTGCCCGGGGTTGCCCTAATGCCTGCAGTTTTTGCCAGGCTAGAGCCGTGTATACTCCTTATCGCCAGCGTCAGACAGCTACGGTCATCAACATTCTCCAAAGGCTTTATCAGGGCAGCGGTTCTGAAAATTTTTCGTTTTTAGCGCTTTCAGCTTCGGATCATTCTGAAATAGAAGAGCTTATTGATGCCGGGCTGGATTATTGCCGCAAGCGACGCATCGGGTTATCGCTGCCATCGTTGCGGGCCAGTGATATAGTCGGCCGGCTTTATAAAAAACTGTCTTCTTTTAGGAAAGCTTCCCTTACTGTTGCCATTGAGGCAGCCCGGCAGCCGTTGCGAGAAGCCTTGAATAAAAAAATAGATCTTGGGGTTGTTTTTGAAGCGGCAAAAATACTTCAAAGCCTGGGCTTAAGACAGATAAAAATTTATTTTATGTATGGTTTTCCTCAGGAGACTGATGAAGATTTGTTGGCTATCGGCGAGTTTTTAGATGATTTGTACCGCAGAAGCCGCCTGAAGTTGAGGGTGAGCCTGAATGTATTTATCCCCAAGCCGTTTTCGCTTTGGCAGGCAAAATCTATATTGCCGGAGGATATTTTGCGTCGCCGCCAAGACCTGATCCTTAGAAATCTTCCCCGGCAGAGGGGGGTCAGTGTTTCGTTTTCCTCTATTGAACGTAGCCTTTTTGAAGCCCTGGTTTCGCGAGCCGGCCGGGAGTTCGGAAAGGTTTTATACCTGGCTTATTCCCGGGGTGTTTGTTTTGACGGTTCCCGGGAGAATTTTTCGTTTGGAATTTGGAAGGAATTAATGGAGGAAGCCGGCTTTGATTATCGAAGGTGCCTGGAAGAACAAACCGCCAACTTCCCCTGGTCCTTCATCGAGTAAAACATGCAAACTATCAAATTCCCTATAGCAGTAATTTTACATAAACACGGCGAGATGGTCTATTTTTCCCAGCTTGACCTGATACATATTCTGGAACGGGCTTTACGCCGCAGCGATTTGCCGCTTTACTTTACTCAAGGATTCAATCCTCACGTAAAGATAAGTTTTAAGAACGGCTTAAAACTCGGCCAGGAAGGCTTTATTGAAGTTATCTTTTATTTTACCGAAAATATAGTTTTTTGCCGGCTTAAGGAAATTCTTCAGCCGCAGTTGCCCGAAGGATTGGAAATAATAGATAAGGAGGTCAGCGGGTAAGGAAAGTGCTTTTTATACTTTCAGCTTTAAAAAATTCCTTAGTGAATTTTTCAGCCAGTTTATGGTCGTATTTTTGGCAGGAAAAAATATTGATATAGGATTTGCGCCAGTATTCGGAAAAATGTCCGGTAATCGAACTAGTCTCGATAAACTGCAGAAGAGAATAGCCCTTAGTGAAAGGTTTGTCCAGGCCAAAATAGGGCAGCTGAACTTTACCGAACTTCTTCATTTTAATCAACTTACAAAGCTCATCTACGTATTGGCTTAGCTTTTTTTTCGAACTCATAACCGCCAGGTCACATCCGGAAAGGTCAAGAATCAACTCATAACCGAATACATTAGTTTTTTTCTTTAATGGATCGAGTTTGGAAGTGGAGGGAAAAGTAGGGTTACCAGATGGTTCGTTTGCAAGGCGAACCTCTGGGGAATGCGTTAGCTCGTCAGTCACAGAGTATTTTTCTGGTATCATCCCCTTCAAATGTTTTTAAAGTCGTTATTAACATAATAATATCTTTACTAATTAAGTTTATATCACAATTTTATTTTCTTGGCAAGCCTTTTTTTAAAAATTTTTTAATGAGCAGATAATTTATAAAAATCAAAGATTTTCATAAATTATAGTCCCGCTAACGGCGGGACGCCTGCGAATTAACTCTGGACATTTACTTTGATATTTTTATTTAGGTAAATGTCCAGAGTAAGTTCGGACAAACAACTTACGTTCGCTTTGCTCCGTAAGTTGTGTCCTCACTTAGCTTAGTAAGTGAACTGATTCAAAAGTTGCCGGCACTTCGGAAATTTTAGTTTCCAAACCCAGGGTGTCCAGTAGCTTTATGAATGGATCCGGGTCTAGCTCTTCGACATTGGCCATGGTTTTTACGTCCCAGGTCCCTTGAGCTATCAGCATTGCCACGGCGACGGGAGGAACTCCGGCAGTATAACAGATAGCCTGTGACTCTAACTCTTTATAACAGGCGGCATGGTTGCAGATATTATAAATAAAAATGTCTTTATCTTTACCGTCTTTCTCACCGTGGATCAGGTTTCCAATGCAGGTTTTTCCGGAGTATTTGGGTGCCAGAGAAAGAGGGTCAGGTAAAATGGCCTTCAAAACTTTTAGCGGCACGACTTCAATGCCTTCGGCGGTTTTTACCGGTTTTTCGGAAGTCAGCCCCAGGTTGGTCAGGACTGAAAAAACATTAATATAGTGGTCGCTAAAACCCATCCAAAAACGGATGCTATTGGCATCGATATTTTTTGACAGGGAATGAAGCTCATCATGGCCGTTTAAATAGATCGGTTGTTTGCCGACTACCGGAAAATCGTAGATTCTTTTTATCGAATGAACTTTTTCGCAAACCCATTTACGGTCGATCCAGGCCCAAACTTTTTTAAATTCCCGAAAGTTTATTTCCGGGTCAAAATTAGTAGCAAAATATTTACCGTGGTTTCCGACATTAACATCCATAATGTCAATAGTATCGATTTTATCAAAGTGATGCTTTACCGCTAAAGCGCAATAGGCGTTTACTACTCCCGGGTCAAAGCCTGCGCCTAAAATAGCCGTAATCTTGTTTTCTTTGCAACGATCTTTGCGTTTCCATTCATAGTTAGCATACCATGGCGGATCTTCACAAACCTTATTTGGTTCTTCATGAATGGCCGTATCAATATAGGCAGCCCCGGTTTGGATACATGCCTCGAGAAGAGACATATTCACATAAGATTGCGCAAGATTAAGCACTATTTCAGAGTTAGTTTCCTTGATTAGTTTTATTGTAGCCGGGATATCTAAGGCGTCTATCTGACGTGAATATAACTTTTGATTGTTCATTTTTATGTGTTTTTTTCTTTTAACACTTTCAATGATCAGGTCACATTTTTTTTGGGTCCTTGAAGCAAGGCAAATATCACCTAGAAGATCATTGTTTTGAGCGCATTTGTGTGCGGCTACATGGGCAACGCCTCCGGCCCCGACAATTAGTATGTTTTTTCTCATCTTTTAATACCCTCCTTAGGATAAGCTTTTTAAAAAATCTTCATATTCAAAACAGCGGACAGTATCTATTGTTCCATCCAATCTTTTTACCACGATTGAAGGCATTGGCAACCCGTTAAACCAGTTCTTTTTTACCATGGTGTAACCGGCAGCATCCTTGATCCGGATGATCGTACCGGTTTTGAGGGGGGATTTAAAGCAGTAAGTCCCAAAGATATCGCCGGCTAAACAGGAACGGCCGGCAACCATATATTTATAGCGGCCGTCATCCGGCGTTGAGATCTTAGCTTTTGTCTGGTAAACTAAAAGATCCAGCATATGAGCTTCAGTTGAAGCATCAATCACAGCGATATTGATCTCGTTGCGGACAATATCTAAAACCCGGGTTACTAATTCTGCTGATTGGCTGACTACGGCTTCACCCGGTTCAAGATAGACTTGAAGTTTAAACCGGCTTGCGAATTCTTTTAATTTTCTGGCGAATTTTTCTATTGGGTAGCCGGGTTTAGTGAAGTGGATTCCGCCGCCCAGGCTGACCCATTCTAGATTTTTTAGGATGCCGCCGTAATTGCCAGCGATTAAGTCGAGATTACTGGAAAAATTTTCAAAGTCGTCGTTTTCACAGTTAAAATGAAACATTAAGCCGTTGATCAAACCGGCTGATTTCTTGAGCGATTTTTTATCGGTTACTCCTAATCGGGAGAACCTTCGGGCCGGGTCAGCCAGTTTGAACCGGGAATAGCTGACCTGAGGATTTACCCTCAAACCCAATTGACGGCCGGGCAAGCTTCTGTAGAACATCTTCAGTTGTGACAGCGAATTGAAGATGATTTTATCGGCATAGGGTTTGATCTGGTTTATTTCGCCTTTAGAGAAAGCCACGCTGTAGGCATGGACTTCTTTAGCGAATTTTTCATAACCCAGGCGGGTTTCATACAGCGAACTGCTGGTTGTCCCATCGAGGTAGTCTTTCATCAAATCAAAAACCGACCAGGTAGAGAAACATTTTAAAGCCAGGACAAATTTAGCTCCCGAAAGCCGGCCGATCCTGCGGACGATCTTTAGATTTCGCAGGAGCTTTTGTTCATAGATCAGATAATAAGGTGTTACTGGGGGCATAAGTTTGTTTGTTCTCCTGTTTACTAAAATTTCTAACGGGATTTATATTAGCAATATTTGATTATTCTGGCAAGAAAAAAGTTTATTCAATAACCTGCTTGTTAACAAAGGGTATTTCTGTTAAAATCTAAACACTACTCAAGAAGCTGCCCGCGTAGCTCAGCTGGCAGAGCAGAGCATTCGTAATGCTCAGGCCGGAGGTTCGACTCCTCTCGCGGGCTTAAAATAAATAAATGATCATACCTTATTTTAAACTACTTCTAAAGAGAAATTTTTTTCTGCTTTGTTTTAGCCAAATAATCTCTCAATTTGGCGATAAATTGACTCAGTTGGCGCTGGTCGGTTTAGTCAGTTCGCTTTTTAAAACTTCTTCTAATATCCACTTGGCGATAGTTTTCAGCATGACGATTATCCCGGTGGTCCTTTTTTCACCGATCACCGGAGTCTATGTTGACCGCTGGAGCAAACGTAAAACAATGTATTTTTGTGATTTTCTGCGGGCAATAATGATCTTTACTATCCCGCTTTTTTTCCTTAAAACCCATCTTTTTCCGTTTATCTGTTTGATGATATTTTTATCGGCCAGCGCCGGAAGATTTTTCATTCCGGCCAAAATGGCTTTTTTTCCCCAGCTTATCGAAAAGAAAGAAATATTTCTGGCTAATTCTCTGATCTCGGTAACCGCGACCAGTGCGGCAATTTTTGGTTTCTTTTTCGGCGGAATAATCGTTGACCGATTAGGATTAGATGCTGTTTTTCGCTTGGATGCAGCCACTTTTTTGATTTCAGCCTTAGCTATTATTTTTATCACTGCCCGGGAAGAAGATAAGTTTTTCACAAAAAATATCCTAAAAGTTGGAAAAGAAATGGTTGAAGCGGTGAAGAGGTCATTTATCCAGGAACTTAAAGAGGGGATCAAATACATACACAGTTCAGATGAAACTAAGTATGCTTTTCGAACTTTCCTATTTCTTTTTTCCTATGTGGGAGCCCTTTCTACTGCCAGCATAAGATATTTTCAGAAAATTTTGGGCGATTCTTCTTCCAATGTTAGAGAGGTGGGGTTTATCGGGGTGTCCTTAGGGGTAGGTATTTTTATCGGTTCTTTGATCTACGGGAGGATCGCCCATCGATTTTCAATAAAAAAGATCATTAACTATTCAATACTTATCGCTTCGGGTTTTTTGATTTTCTTTACGGTTTCAATTAGAGTAAATCCCGATTCCGGGTATGCGATTTTTCTTTCTTTTATCTTGGGCTTGATTATTTCCCCGATATTTATCGGGATAAACGCACTTATCCATAAAGAAAGCCAGGCAGACCTTTTAGGAAGAATTTTCGGCAGCCTGGAGTTTATCGGCCACTTGGGCCTTTTAATCTTTATGTTTGTTTCCTCGCTTTTAGCCGACATCATGACTCCCTTTACAATTATTGTTTCGGTTGGTATAATTGGTTTCCTTTTTTCAATATTTTTTATTTTTTCCGATGATCACAGTCATTGACCACAAAGAGCCTCAAAAGGCAAAACCGTCCGAAAAGTTTTTAACCCCGAAAAAACTCTATTTGCCGCTTTCCCAGCATACCGGAAAGCCTTCAAACCCTTGTGTTAAGATCTCTGACTTAGTCCAGGAGGCGCAGCTGATCGCTAAGGCTGACGGTTATATCTCTTCTAACCTTCATGCTCCGGTTAGCGGAAAGATTGCTGCCGTTGAGCGGTATAATCATCCGGTTCTTCAAAGCGCCGAAGCAATAGTTTTAGAGCCTAGTGGAACCAATAAAGAATACTTGTTTTCTGAACCGGCAAAAAGCCTTAAAAAAGAGGAGTTGCTCGAGATCATTGCCCAGGCCGGTATCGTCGGAATGGGCGGCGCGGCTTTTCCTTCTCAGGTCAAGCTTAAGCCCCCGAAAAAAATCATTACTTTGATCATTAATGGCTGTGAATGTGAGCCTTACTTGACCTGCGATCACCGGTTGATGCTGGAAAATTTAAAAGAGATATTTTTAGGTATCGAGATAATCTGTCGGATAATCGAGCCAAGTAAGGTGATTTTTGCCATTGAAGAGAATAAGCCCGATGTGATAAAACAGCTTAATCTATACGTAAATACCAAAAAATTCAATCTACCGGCCCTTGAGACAGTAATCTTACCCCATGAATACCCGCAAGGCTCCGAAAAACAACTTATTTACAATACTACCAACCGTAAAGTTCCCGGAGGTAAACTTCCCCTAGATGTCGGCTGTCTGGTGCATAATGTGGCAACTTGTTTTGCTATTTATCAGGCAGTTTATTATTCAAAACCTTTGATCGAGCGTTTGGTGAGTTTTTGCGGCGAAGCCTTGACCTCGCCTAAAAATATCTGGGTAAAAATAGGGACATCACTGCGTGAGCTGTTTGAACAGAAGATCCTGGAGTTAGACTGTGAACCGGCGAAAATAATTTCCGGAGGCCCCTTGATGGGGATAGCACTTACCGATCTGGATTACCCGATTTTAAAATCAACCGGCGGATTTTTATTTTTAAAGCCGTCCCCAGATCCGGTTTCTGAACAACCTTGCTTAAAGTGCGCCCGCTGTGTTGATAATTGTCCGATGGGCCTTCTGCCCTTAGAATATGTCCGGCAGGTTAAACGCGAAAATTATGAAAGTTTAACCGGCTACAATATCAATGATTGTATTGAATGTGGCTGCTGCACTTACGGTTGTCCAGCTAAAATATCCCTGGTACATTATATAAAAATCGGAAAAGGTTATGTCCCTAAAAGTAACTAGTTCGCCTCATATTTTTTCCAGCGTCAATACCCGGCAGTTGATGTTTGGAGTTTTAATCGGGCTTATCCCGGTTGCTTTCGCCTCGTTGTATTTTTTCGGAATCAGAGCTTTGACCCTTATTTTAAATTGCTTAATAACTTCTCTAATTTCCGAAAGAATTATTTCCTGGTTACGTAAAAAACCTTCTACTCTAAGCGATGGCAGTGCAGTAGTTACCGGGCTGCTTTTAGCCTTGATTCTGCCGCCGTCTACTGCCTGGTATGCGGCTACCCTGGGTTCAGTATTCGCGATTTTTATCGGTAAACATATCTTTGGAGGATTGGGTGCTAATATTTTTAACCCGGCTTTGATTGCCCGGGCCTTTCTCATGGCTGCTTACCCTAAGATGCTTACCACTTTTATTAAGCCCCGGACTATTGATGCCGTGACCAGCGCAACGCCTTTAGTCTTAAAAAAATTCAGCCAGACTTCGACTGGAATTCGGGATTTATTTTTAGGTAATGTTTCCGGAAGCCTGGGGGAGACTTCGGCCCTTTGTATTCTTATCGGAAGCGTTTATCTTTTAGCCAGAAAAATTATTGATTGGCGTATACCTTTAAGCCTTATTTTAACGGTGGCAGTTATTTCCGGAACCGGTGTTCTATTGGATCCGGCCAAAGGCTCGGTTTTATTCCATCTTTTAAGCGGAGGAGTTCTTCTAGGGGCTTTTTTTATGGCCACTGATCCGGTGACTACTCCGGTTACCAAAAAGGGAAGGTATATTTTTGGAATTGCTTGCGGCTGTCTGATCATGGTAATTCGTTATTTTAGCGGCTTACCAGAAGGAGTCATGTATTCAATACTTTTTTTAAATGCTTTTACGCCGTTAATCAACCGTTACACTAAACCAAAACCTTTTGGAAGGTAAATAATGAAAGAGACGTTAAGGATTATTGGAGTGTTGACTTCGGTTTGTCTGGTTTGTGCGTTTTTACTGGCTTTGGTCTATAGCCGGGCAGCTGAAAAAATCGAAGTCAATCAGAATCAACGTTTGAAAACTGCCATTGCTAATTTGGCTCCCGGAGCGGAAAAGGTTGAGGAAGTTTCGCTTGGAGATTCAACTATTTTTAAACTTAGCGACAAAAAACAAAAGCTGATCGGTTATGCCTTTTTAGCTCAAGGCCAGGGTTATCAGGATAAAATAGCCATTTTGGCGGTGATTGATGTTTCCTTCGGGAAATTGTCGGGAATCGAGATCCTGGAGTCATCGGAAACTCCCGGTTTAGGCGGTAAAATCCAGGAAACAGATTTTTTAAAACAGTTTAAACAGCTTCCAGTAAACAATGGCCTTGAGTGTGTAAAAACTGAAGCCCAGGCTGACGGCCAGATCAAGGCTATTACCGGAGCAACGGTTTCTTCCCGGGCAGTTGTTGATACCATAAATAAAAAACTGGTGGTTTTAAAATCGGAGATCAAAAATTTAAAATGAATAACCGCGACAACTTTCTTAAAGGGCTATGGTCAGAGCATCCGGTGTTTCGCCAGCTCTTAGGCATGTGCCCGACTCTGGCAGTGACTACTTCGGCTAAAAACGGCCTTTATATGGGTATGGCAGTCATCTTTGTGCTTACCTTTTCTTCGTTGGTAGTTTCTTTGATCAAAAAAATAGTGCCGAATCAGGTCAGGATAGCAGTATATACGGTTATTATCGCTACTTTCGTGACTGTGGTCGATATTTTTTTTAAGGCTTATATCCCGGATATGAGCCGCCAGCTTGGGCCTTATCTTCCTTTGATCATTGTTAATTGTATAATCCTTGGACGTTGCGAAGCCTTTGCTTCTAAAAATAACCTGAAAAAATCCACAATTGATGCTTTGGGTATGAGCGCTGGTTTTACCTGGGGGCTTTTTGTCTTAGGCTCGATCAGGGAACTTTTCGGTTCGGGGATGATTTTAGGATTTACTATTTTAGGCAAAAATTACAATCCTTTGATCGTGATGATCCTGCCGGCCGGAGCCTTTATTGTTTTAGGGCTTTTGGTGGCCGGAATGAATAGATTGGAGCAAAAATGACCGAGTTATTATTAATTTTCATATCCACGCTTTTAATCAACAATTTTGTTCTTTCATATTTTTTGGGGATTTGCCCGTTTCTCGGTGTATCGGGAAAGATCGAATCAGCTATTGGGATGGGCTTGGCGGTTACTTTTGTGATGACTCTGGCCACTAGTATCAGCTGGCTGATCTACCATTTGATTTTGGTAAAGTTTAACCTGCTTTTTTTGCAATACGTTATTTTTATCCTGGTTATTGCATCTTTAGTCCAGATGGTTGAGATGTTTATCCGTAAGTTTTCATCCGGGCTCTATCAGGCCTTGGGAATATATTTACCGTTGATCACTACTAATTGTGCGATCCTGGGCGCGGCCTTGTTTATGGTTTCCCGAAATTACTCATTTTTAGAATCAGTGGTTTTCGGATTTTCCGGAGGCTTGGGGTTTTCATTAGTGCTTTTAGTCATGGCTGGAATCCGTCAGGAATTAGAGGATGCTGATGTTCCTCGGGTATTTAAGGGAGTTCCTTTGACTTTGATTACCGCGGGATTATTGGCTTTGATCTTTATGGGCTTTTCCGGTTTATTCAGCAGCATTTAATATCGATGATTACTACGGCAATAATAACTTTAGGAGTGGCCGGTTTTATTTTTTCCTTAACTTTAGCTTTGTTGAGTAAACGGCTGAAGGTAGAGGAGGATCCTCGCGCATTAAAAGTCATAGAAATCCTTCCTGGCTTGAATTGCGGAGCCTGTGGTTTTTCCGGTTGCCGGGCTTTTGCTGAGGCGGTAGTAAGGGAAGGCCAGATTTTTAACGGCTGTCTGCCTGGCGGGGATGAGTTAAACCAGCAGATATCGGCAGTAATCGGCGTAACTGCCTGCTTACAGTCAAAAAGCCAGGTAGTAGTCTGCCGTTGTGGAGCCGAAGCCAGTGAAAAAAAAGTGGCTACTGATTACCAGGGTCTTTTAACCTGCCGGGCGGCTCAAATAACCGGTGGAGCTTTAGATTGCCTTTACGGCTGTTTGGCCTTTGGTGATTGCTTGAAAGTTTGCCCGGTAAGCGCCTTGTCGCTGGAGAATAAAAAAATCCGTGTTGATTTTTCAAAATGTATTGCCTGCGGCAAATGTATCCAGGCTTGTCCGCGCAATCTTTTTGAATTGGTTCCTTGGTCCAAAGTAAATGATCTTTATTGGGTTGCCTGCAATAATACCGAAAAAGCCCTGAAGGTAAAAAAAGTCTGCAGCCGTGGGTGTATTAGTTGTACAATTTGCGCTAAAGTCAGCGAATCGCCTTACTATATAAAAAATAACCTTTCTTATCTAGACTACACTAAGCTTAGTAGCGAAACACCTTTGGAAGCCGCAAAGACTAAATGCCCGACCAAGTGTATTTTTTCAGCTAAAAACCCAAAAGGCGCTTAATGCCCAAGGAAATCTTAAAAGTAACCAAAGTTTTTGAGGGGAAAGTCAGCCTAAAAACTGACCGGTTGAAAATGTGCTCGTGTTGTTCGTTGTTTCATTTCTGCGGCAACCGTAAAGATGATTTCACGGTTGCCGACCAGGGAATAAGTTATAAACCCGGCGATAAGGTCGAAGTCGAGATCAGCGAGGGAAAGATAGTTTCAGCCGGGCTGATTATTTTTCTATTGCCGGCAATGATTTTTCTCGTTAGCCTGGTAGGTTTTCGCCGTTTCGGCGAGCTTAGGAGTTTTTTACTTGCCTTGGGGGTAGTTTCTGTTTATTATATAACTGTAAAGCTAAGTTTAAGAAAATGGGGTAAGCGTTGGGAGTTAAAAGTTATAAAAAAATGCGAATCGTAAATATTGCGGTATTAGCTTCAGGGAAGGGGAGTAATTTTGAGGCGATCGTCAATGCCCAGCGGCGCGGCCAGATCAGGGCTGAAATAAAGCTTTTGCTGGTTGATAAGGTCAAGGCTTTCGCCCGTCAGAAGGCCAAACGTTTGGGGGTCAGAGAAATATTTTTGAGCCCTAAGGATTATCCGACTTCTTTAGAGTTTGACCGGGCGGCAGTTAAAATTTTAAAAAGCGAAAAGATCGATCTTGTGGTCTTGGCCGGATACCTAAGGATTCTCTCGCCTTACTTTATTAAAAAATATAAAAACCGTATTTTAAATATTCATCCGGCGCTTTTGCCGAGTTTTAAAGGCATTGATTCTATCCAACGGGCATTTGAATATGGTTGTAAAATAACCGGAGTTACGGTTCATCTGGTCGATGAAAAAGTTGACCACGGGCCGATAATTTTACAGGAACCAGTTTGGATAAAGAAGGGGATGTCTCTAGAGCTTTTAGAGAAAAAAATTCATCATCTTGAACATAAACTTTATCCTTTGGCTATACGGCTTTTTATCCAAAAAAAGCTAAAAATCAAAGGAAGAAATGTTTCGACCATATAGAATCATCTTTTTGTCCATTTTAGCTGTCGGTTTATTGGGAGCTGGAAAAACCGAGAACCTGGTCAAGGCTAGGGTGGATAAGGTTTCGGTTTCAACCGGTGAACCTTTACGCTACACTTTGGTTGTTGAAGGAGTTTTTGATGAGCCAAAGTTAAAACTTCCGGAATTCAAAGGATTTAAGATTATTTCTCAGGCTCAGTCAGAGAACTATTCTCATCTAAAAAGTGGCACAAGGCTTACTCTAAAGCTGGAATATGTTTTATATGCCGGAGAGCCAGGCGAGTTAATTATCGAGCCGGCAACTATTGAAGATAAAAAGAGTGAATATAAAAGTGATCCGATTTCTGTCCGCGTAAACGGCAAGCCTTTAAAAGAAAAGAAAAAAATCCTTCCCTTTTTGAGAAACAGCACCGACCTTTAAAAATGGGGACAGGTCCCGTTCAAATCAACCCAATAAAATCAAGCGTTATTTGCTGGTTTTTACGAAAATCAAAAATATTCATAAAGAAAAGGGAATTTTTAAAAATTTTAAAAAATGACCAAAAAAGTATTGAAAACATTAGGTTAATAAAGCGGGACCTGTCCCCAAAAGTCAAAAGTCAAGGGATGTTGCGCAGGTTTTCTTCAGCTTTACGAGCGTTAAGGTAGTCTTTACGCTCGTAGAAGATATTATGGGCTTTTAAGAAATTTTCTTTGGCTTTATCGTTTTGGCCCAAGGCATACCAGGCCCGTCCCAGCCCGAAATAGCTTTCAGCTAAACCGGGGTTAAGTTCTATGGATTTTTGAAAGTATTCCGCTGCTGCATTGTTTTTTCCCAAATTAGCATAATTTTCCCCTAAACGATAATAGATCCTAGAGTTAGTAGGAAAGGATTTTAAAGCTTTCTTAAGGTAACCTATAGCTTTTTTGTATTCCGAAGGTTTAGATTTAGCCAGACCCAATTCAGTATGAGCTAACGCTAGGTCAATATAAATTTCGCTAGATTCGGGGCTTAGCTGAATAGCCTTTTTATATTCGTTAATCGCTAACTCATGTTGGCCTAAAAGCAGATAGGTGTGGGCTAATTCAAAATGAACCAGACCATAGTCAGGGTTAAGAGCCAAGGCTTTCTGAAGGTTTTTTATTGATTCATCGGAATTAGCCAACAAGCGGTAAGTTCTACCTAGCGAAAGATAAACCGGAAGATAATCAGGTTTTGAATCCTTGGCTTTATTTAGGTAGATAAGGGCTTTTTGGTATTGGCCAAGTTCAGTGTAGCTGTCGCCGAGAAGGCGGTAATTTTCGGGATCTTCAATTTTTTGCTCTATAGTCTGCTTAACCGCTTGCTCTAAATAGGCAGAAGCTTCTTTGAGATCGCCTAAACTAATATGCACTAGACATAACTTTAAAGAAATTCCCGGATATTGCGGATAGAATAAAGCCGCATCTTCAAAATGATTCAAAGCTTCCTGGAATTTTCCCGATACCCGATAAAATTCACCGAGGTTGAAGTGAAGGATCGGGTTGTGTGGATCTTTAATAGCAGCATCCTGCAGGATTAGGAGAGCTTGCTCTGGTTGATTAAGCAGACTGTAGATTTCAGCTAGGAGAGTCTGAGCGTAAAGATAGCGCGGAAAAACTTCAAGGGCTTTTTTGCAAAATTCAGCAGCTTTTAGTAAGTTTTTTTGGTCCGTCCGTAAATCGTAGGCAAGAGCAGTGTAGAGGCTGGCTTGAGAAAGTTTTGATAAAGTATTAGTCTGTTCAGACTTGATGTCGGCAATTGAATCAGTCGGCATAAGGTCAGGATTGGAAGCGAAGGTAATAGTCCTGGTCTTGTCATTAAAGGTATCATTGATGACAACCCGAGGGATGTTTACGAAGGAGGAATAGATGCCGATAACTTTCCGGGTTATTTCTTCGATTTTTTCTAGAGGTATCGATAAGTTTTCTTTGAATTTTTTGAATTTTATATTAAAGCCTATATTTAAAGTTCCAGAGGCATAACCCATAGTCAGATCGTTAAATTCGTAATCATCTTTATGCTCCGCGGATAAAAAAGTACGGATGATATTTTGTTGGATAAGCAAAAGTATAAATTCGGTCAAAGGGATGTCATATTTATGGATATAATTTCCTTCAATATCTTTTAGTATTTCACTGTCGATCGAAGGTATTTGAACAGTGACTACCCGTTCACTTAATTCTTTTGTGGAGACTGGGATTCCCAGAGCCCAGGATATTATTTGGAGCCTTATCTGATCTGGGATAAACACTAAGTCGTAAGAATCAAGCCTAAGGAGGTCAACCCCTCCGGTCCGTAAAATATCCGATTTAATAAAACAGTAAAATGTTGGGAGGCTTTCGATGTTCAGGAGAGCCCGGTTTATTGATTCGGAGATTTTTCGGGTAGTTTCAAAAAGGTCTTCGTCGAGCCGGCCTTCTTTATTGACTTTTAGTTTTCCCTGCTCATTGAAAAGTTTTATTGGTGCAAAGACCCAGACTGTATCGCCGACTGCCCAAGCATTGATTTTAGTCTTAAAATCGGATTGAGCGATATTTTTTATCACTTTATCAATATCTTTACGGGAATAGGTGGGGGGTGTTGAGCAGGATATAAAAATTAGCAAGCAGAGGCTAAAGATATTTTTCTTTAGGACGTTCTTTGCCATGCTTTTTGAATATTTCGACGATCTCGTCATATTCCAGCTCACCCTTAGTGACTAGCTGTTGTGAGAAATTATCGAGAAGCTCTTTTTCGCGAGTTAAAATTTCTTCGACTTCCTTAATACAGGTTTGCAATATGGTTTGTACGTCTCTTTCCATCCTTTGACGGGTTTCTTCGGAAAGCTGGTATCCCCCGAATAATTGTGAATCGCCATAACCAGACCGGATCCCAGCAGTCAGAGCGTCGAAATTACCGAGGATGCCGCTGGGGCCCATACCGTAGTTAAAAACCATTCCATGAGCTAGGAGTAAAGCGCTTTGAAAATCGCTGCTTACGCCGGAAGTGGTTGTTCCATAACGAATCTTTTCCGCAGCATAGCCTCCCAACGAACATTTTATATTAGCTAAAAACCATTCTTTGGTTTGGGTGTGCAGTTCTTCTTGAGCCCGGTGGGCTACAAAACCTAAAGCTCCCCGGTGGGGAATTATAGTTGCTTTAATGACATCATCAGTGGGGTGGGTAAGATAAGCAATGATCGCATGGCCAGATTCATGATAAGCGGTCGAGGTTTTTTCTTTTTCACTCAAAACGATATGGCTTTTTAAGCCGAAGACTACCCGGTCATAAGCCTGGGAAAGATCTTTGTAGGTGATTTGTTCGTGTTTGTTACGTACGGCAAGCAGGGATGCCTCACGCACCATGTTGGCGATATCAGCCGGTGAAAACCAGAGGGCTCGCTTAGATAATACCGAAGCATCTATCGAGGGGTCAAACTTAGTCTGTCTAAGATAATACTTGAACAATTCTTCACGGTCTTTTAAACCGGGCATATGCACGTAGATTTTTCGGTCAAAACGTCCTGAACGCACTAAGGCCTGGTCTAGCTGGAATTCAGGAACATTGGTTGCGGCGATAGTGACAATATTGTTTTCAGTCTGGCGCAAGCCGTCAAGTTCAGTTAAGAGCTGGTTGATAGTGGCATTGTGGGACATTCCGGCGCCCATGCCCATTTGGCTGGTTCTTGGCCGGGCAATACTGTCAAGTTCATCAATAAAGATCAAACAGCCGCCGTGGATTTCTGCCAGTATTCTGGCTTCTTTATACAGGCTTCTGATTCTGGCTGAACCGGTCCCTACAAACATGCCGACGAATTCACTTCCTACTGCTGATAAGAAGGGGACTTTGGTCTCAGTGGCAATGGCTTTGGCTAAATAAGTTTTTCCGCAACCCGGAGGCCCGACCATCAAAACGCCCTTTATTATCCGGCCGCCTACCCGTTTAAGGGCAGCCCGGTCTCTCATCAGGTCGATTACTTCCCAGACTTCCTTTTTTACTGCTTCCATTCCTACGACGTCTGACCACCTTACGTTTACATTAGCAACTCGGGTATTTTTGTCACCCAGTCGGCTCATTCCGCCGCCCCAGACAAAGTAGACAAAAATACCGGCGCTGATAGCTGCAGAAACTGTTCCTACCACCAGGTAGAGAAATATGGTGAATGGCAGGTTAGCCAGCATTGATTTTCGATAGAACGATTCCAATTGGAAGAATGTCCGCAGGCCTATTACAGTTAGGATAATAATACTTAGAAGTATGCAGACAGCTACACTGATCAGGGTTACTTTTAGCCAGTGGAGTTTTAGGTATTTAGAAAATTCGTTAGAGTTCATAGCGTACTCACTTACAAAAAGAATATCATAAAAGAGTTAACTTGTCTATTAATTTGCTTGTGTCTTTGGCCTCTCCAAACCAATAACAGTTAGAATATACCATAATATTATAGCTCTTGCATCAAATTAATCAAAAAAATTTAGTTTTTTGAAAACGCTTACAAGGCCATTGATCGGGGATTCTAGAATATGATAAAAATACCTTGCCAAAGAGAATTTATCTGTTACAATACCCATTATGGATTTCCAGAGTCGTCAACCCGATGAGATTTTCCAAAACCTTAAAGAAAAATTTAAGGGGCAGGGCCAGAAAAAACCTTGGTTTCCTTATCTTATTGGACTATTCATATTGCTGATATTTTTAAAATCCAGCGGCCTTTCCTTCAATCCTTTCTATACTATTCAACCAGACGAATTGGGAGTATTGCTTCGTTTCGGAAAATTCGTCAAAGCCACTAAATCCGGACTACATTTTAAATGGCCTTTTATCGAGAGGGCCATACCGGTTAAAGTGGAGAAAGTCTTTACCGAGGAGTTTGGTTTTCGCACCCAGTCAGCCGGAGTGAGAACTGTTTACAGTCAAAAATCCTATGATGATGAGTCGTTGATGCTTAGCGGCGATTTAAATGTTTTAGATCTGGAGTGGATTGTCCAATACAAGTTCAAAGATCCCTATGACGTTTTATTCAATGTTAATGATGTGGTTAAAGCCGTCCGGGATGTTTCTGAATCGGTAATGCGCCGGATCGTCGGGGATCATTCCTTCAATGAAGTGCTTACCACCAAGCGTATTGAAATCAACAACCAGGTTCAGGAAGAAATGCAGCAAATTTTGGATAGTTATAAAATCGGCATTCAGGTGGTAAAGGTGAAATTACAGGACGTTAATCCGCCCGACCCGGTAAAGCCGGCTTTTAACGAAGTCAACCAAGCAAAACAGGAAAGGGAAACGTTAAAAAACCAGGCTTGGGAGGTATATAACCAGAAAATACCTCAGGCCAAGGGTGAGGCTTTGAAGATAATCAAAGAAGCTGAAGGTTATGCTTTGGAAAAAATTAACCGGGCTAAAGGCGATGCCGAGCGTTTTGTTTTGCTTTATCAAGAATATATCCTTGCCAAAGAGGTAACTTTAAAACGCCTCTATCTAGATAATATGAATGATATTTTAAAGGCAGCCGGCGCAAAATATATAGTTGATCCAAAAGAAAAGGGAATTCTCCCACTATTAAAGCTTCAACATGAATAAAAAGATTGGTCTATTTTCCACATTGATTATTATTGTTCTGCTTTTAGCCGGGAATCCTTTTTTTGTGGTCGTTGAAGGTAGCCAAGCGATAATTACTCAGTTCGGTGATCCGATCGGTCGACCGATAACCGCCGCAGGTCTACATTTAAAAATTCCTTTTATCCAAAAAGTTACCTATTTTCAGAAACGGATACTGGAATGGGATGGTTTTCCCAATGAAATACCTACTAAGGATAAACGCTATATTTGGATAGACACTACGGCCCGCTGGAAGATAGTTGATGCCCTTGAATTTTTCAAAACCGTTTCTTCAGAGCGGGGAGGTCAAACCATACTTGACGGGATAATCGACGCTGCTGTGCGTGATGCCATAACTTCTCAAAAATCTACTGAAGTAATCCGTTCTTCAAACCAGTTATTGGAAAATTTAAAGGTGTTACAAGCCGAGGAAGGATTTATTGACGAGGGAGCCTTAGAAGAGATAAGTTTTGGCCGGGAAAAGCTGCGCCAGGAAATAGTCCAAAAAGCCCGGGAAGATTTAGGCACTCGCTATGGCATTGAACTTATTGATGTACGGATTAAACGGATAAACTACATTGAGAAAGTTCAGCGTGATGTCTATGAACGGATGAAAGCTGAACGTAAGCGTGCAGCTGAACAATATCGTTCAGAAGGAAGAGGCATCCGGGCTGATGTTGAAGGCCGGACAGGAAAAGATTTAAAATTAATTCTTTCAGAGGCGTACAAAGAGGCTCAGCGGATTAAGGGAGAAGCTGATGCTACAGCTACCAAAATTTACGCCGATGCTTATAATAAAGATCCTGAGTTTTTTTCTTTTTTGAAAACCTTGGAAACTTACGGTAATACCGTTGATAAAAATACGACTATAATTTTAACCACCGATGGCGAATACTACAAATATCTTAATAAAATTACCCCCTAAAAACTTTAATTAACTTAGTCCGATGGATACCGCCATTCTATTGATATCCTGCCGTGATCAAAAAGGCATTACTGCCGCAGTTACCAATTTTATTTATCAGTATCAGGGAAACATCGAGCATGCTGACCAGCATATAGACTCTCAATCTAATGTTTTTTTTATGCGTATCGAGTGGTCGCTGAAAGGTTTTGCTTTGGCCAAACCAAAAATCATCGCTAAGTTTGCCCCGTTGGCTAAAAAATTTAAAATGGATTATTCACTTTATTTCAGCGCCGAAACTTCCCGGATGGCGATTTTTGTCTCTGAAGTGACTCATTGCCTTTACGATTTACTGCTTAAGTTTAAAGAAAAACAACTGTTTTGCCAAATACCATTGATTATCAGTAATCATTCGCAGGCTAAGAAAATCGCCGAAGATTTTAATATTAAATTTTTCTTTTCCCAAAAAAATCCCCAAAATAAACTTTCAGCTGAGAAAAAGGAGATAGCAATACTGAGGAAAGAAAAAATTGATTTTATCGCTTTGGCCAGATACGGCCAGATTTTTACCCGGCAGTTTGTTAAGGCCTACCATAACCGGATTATCAATATTCACCATTCTTTTTTGCCGGCTTTTGCCGGTTCAAACCCCTACCGTCAGGCTTATTCCCGGGGCGTAAAGATTATCGGAGCAACCAGCCACTACGTTACTGAAAAGTTGGATGCCGGGCCGATAATTGAACAGGATATTGTCCGGGTAAGCCACCGGGATTGTTTAGAAGACCTAAGGTTCAAAGGCCAGGATCTGGAACGCACGGTTTTCAGCCGGGCTGTCCGCTGGCACCTTGAACATAAAATCCTGGTTTACGGTAATAAAACCGTGGTTTTCGATTAAAATATTGCAATCCTTTGAATTTATGCTAAAATATGCGTCTTTTCGGGTTTTATCTTAACGGAGGAGGCCAATGAAAAAACTTTCGAAATTAATAGTCTTTTTTGTCTTAATCCCGCTTATCTTCGGTTGTTCAGCCAAAAAACCAAAAGACAACACTATCATCGTCTGGCACTGGATGACTGACCGTAAAGACGCTTTTTCTGAACTAGCTACCAAATACCAAGCCGAAACCGGAGTCAACGTCGAGTTTAAACTGCTTTTTCCTCCAGAAACCTATTCGATGAAAGTGACTGCGGCGGCCCGGGCAAAAACTCTCCCTGATATTTTTGGTATTTTGGGAGAAAAAACGACCGTTGGTTCTTTTATCCGGGCCCAGCACATTGCCGATCTTACTCCTTATATGAATGAAAATTTTCAGGAGTGGAAGAACCGCTTTTATCCTCAAACTTTAGATCTGGTAGTTTTTAAAGATGGGAATTCATCACAAGTTAAGCCGGGAATATACGCTGTGCCGATTGATACTACGATTATGCAATTTGTCTATAATAAATCGCTTTTGGATAAATTGGGATTTTCAGCACCCCCGGAAACTTTTGAGGAATTCATAAAATATGCTGCCTTGGTAAAAGGAAAGAGCGACCAGTTCGGCTTTGTCTGCGGCTGGGGTGAAGGCTGGTTGTTAAATGCTTTAGCGATTGAGTGGGCAATAAACCTAATGGGTGAAGAGAAATTTTTACAGACTATCGAAAGGAAAGTTTCTTATACTGACCCGGATTGGCTTAAGGTATTTACTTTGTTTGAAACTCTGAAAAATTCCGGTATCCTTGTTCCTAATATCGCCACTATGACCAATAAGGAGTCAGAAGACGCTTTTGCAAAAGGTAAGGCCCTTTTTTCTTTTAATGGCAGCTGGTCAATAAATGTTTACCAACAGTTGAATCCTGAAATCCAATACGGATTTTTTTCGCTTCCCAAAATCTCCATCGAGCATCCGGTAAAAATCTGGGGAGGTTCTGGTTCTTCGTTTATGGTCAATGAGCGTTCGCCTAACAAACTGGAGGCGATCAAGTTTTTAAAATGGTTTACCGCAAAACAGCAGCAGGTATTTTTGATCGAGAAAACCAATAATCTTCCGGCGATCAAAGACTGTCAGGACCAGATGCCGGAAAAACTTAGAAAACTCACCTTGAATTTGTCAAACCTTACTCACCCTGATACTTGGCCGGATAATGAAGATTCAAGGGTTATTGAAGTAATAAACCGGGGCCTTCAGCAGATCGTTATGGGCCTTAAAACGCCCTCGGAAGTTGCCCGGGAAGTCCAGGAAAAAAAGGATAAAATTTTTCGAAAATGAATGCTTCCTTTAAAGAAAATAGCCTGAACTTTTCCTTTGTGGCTCCGGCCTTGTTTATCTTCTCGATTTTTTATATCTACCCGTTTTTTTACAGCTTTATTCTAAGCCTGACTAACTACGATTTAATCGGTGATTTCAATTTTAAAAACTACTACGTGGGTTTTAGCAATTTTAGAGATGTATTTACCGATAAAGATTGGTGGAAGTCGATGTATAACGGCGGTTATATCACTTTCTGGGCTTTGACTTTTCAAAACATCCTGGCTTTTGCTTTAGCTTTAGCCGTAGATAAGGTAGTAAGGCTTAAAAAGTTTTACCGGGTAGTTTTTTTTATTTTACCGGTGCTTTCAGAAATAATTATCGGCCTTTTGATGAAGCAGCTTTTAATCGGCGAACCTACCGGAAGGAATGTCTTCAATAACCTGCTTAACAGCGCCGGTTTAGGCTTTATGGCTCAGGATTGGATTGGCGGTGACCGGGTCAGGATGATTACCGCTTTGGTCCATTGTTGGAAAGGTTTTGGCTGGGCCTTCGTGATTTTATTTGCCGGATTGCAGACTATTCCCGAACAACTTTATGAAGCGGCTAAAATCGACGGCGCTAATGCCTGGCAACAATTTCGCAAGATCACCATCCCCTTAGTCATGCCGGTCATTACCCTGGTAGTTGTTCTTACTATTCTGGGGACGATGCAGGCATTTGCTATGATTCTAGCTTTAAATGCCGGCGCCGGCGGAGAAACTACGGTTCCGGTTATGATTATTTTTTCGCATCTTGGCGGCGCCAGCAAATTAGCCGGTTTAGCCTGCGCTGAAGGTTTGATCTTAGGAGCGATATTAGTGGCCGTTTCTTTCAGTATGTTTTTTGTTTCCAAAAAAGTCAGGGAGAAATACGGTGTATTACCAAGCTAAGAAAATTATTACGGTTATACTTTTACATACCTTTTTGATCAGCGTAGCTCTTTCCTGTATTTTTCCTTTCTTTTGGATGGTCAATGTATCGTTTAAGACTCAAAGCGAATATGATGCCGATTCAGGCCTAAAGCTTGCCCAGTCGTTAAATTGGGATAATTACCACAAGGTGATCTTTGAAGGCGGTTTTTGGCGCTATATCGTCAACAGCGTGGTTTACACCTTTGCTACGGTCATTTTTATTGTTTTTATTTCTTCCCTGGCCGCGTTTGGCTTTTCGCGTTTGAATTTTCCCGGTAAAAATATTATTTTTTTCATGTTTTTAGCGGCAATGATGATACCGCTTCCGGCTGGTTTTGTCCCGATTTACGCCTTGCTTCAGCAACTGGGGTTATTGAACCGGGCAGGATATATCTTTGCCATGACTAATATCGGCTTATCGCTTAGCATTTACCTTTTAAAAACTTTCTTTGACCAGCTGCCGCGGGATCTTGAAGATGCCGCGCGTATCGACGGCTGCAATAAGCTTCAGATCTGGTGGCATGTAGGTTTGCCGCTGGTTGCTCCGGCTTTAGGGGTAGTAGTTATTTTCAATGCCTTGAATGTCTGGAACGAATTTGTTTTGGCTAAGCTTATATTTACCGATGAACAGTTTATGCCGCTTCAAGCCGGGCTGATGGAATTTACCGGAAAGATGGTGACCCAGCACACTTTGATTATGACTGCTTTGACTATTGCAGCCCTGCCAATAATTATTTTGTATATAAAAATGCAAAAACAGTTTATTAAAGGGCTGACTGCCGGGGCAGTGGTGGGATGATGAAGAATAGCATATCGTATATCGTATGTCGTATATCGTTAATTTGTGTTTTAGTCAGCTTTGCCGCTATAAATTGCTTTGGGCAGGAGTCTAATGACTATGTCAAAAAAGGCTGGTCATTGAGAGGGGCTAAAAAATACCAGGAAGCTTATCGGATGATCGAGGAATGCCTTGAAAAATATTCTGCTGAGGCAGATAAGTTGGCTAAAAAATTGATCGCTTTTCCTCCCGAAGGCAAGGAAACTGATTACCAGGTAATGAACGACGTAGCTGAATCTTATTTTATTAAAGCTGAGGTTTTGCGCGATGAAGGAAAAATCGATGAAGCGGTAACTACCTTCCAAATTGTCGTGGATAAGTATCCCTTTGCCCAGGCTTTTGATCCTCGGGGTTGGTTTTGGAAAATAGCCCAGGCTGCGGCTGATGCGGTTTGCGAAATAACCGGAGTTTGTCCGGAAGAAGAAAATATTGTGGAAAAAGAAATCCCGGCTGTCCTTTATGACCAGGGTTGCGAGTTTCCGGTAGGTTACTCTAAATACGGAGAGTTTATCGATGAAGGAACTAAGGATTATAAGTTCAAGGTAAAGGATTCCATTGGTTTATCTAAGGCCGTGGGTGAAGGGATCCACCCTAATACCAGCTCAGTAAAATTTGATCCGGGATTTATTGAAACTAAAAAGGAACTTTCAACGATCGACCATTGGCAGATCCTAAACAGCCGGAATTCAAAACTTGCCTTTTATAAATGGACTATGGCTCCCGAACCTCCCGGGGTAAAGCAGTTTCATCTTGCTGAAATTTTGGAACGCAGCGGTTTGATCAAACAAGCGATCAAAGCTTATTATTCGATCTTAGTTCATTTTCCAAAAAGCTATGGATGGACTTATTGGCATACCCCTTGGTATGTTGCCAAAGTGGCTCTTTATCGGATTAAGTACCTACTTAAACATCATCCTGAGCTGAGCCTTTCCTTGGAAGGTGCTGATATCAAGATCTTAAACGGTTACGACAATGATATCCGCAACGATGTTTTTATTGTTAATCCCGGAAGGATAGAGCCGCTTTCTTTTTGGAAAAAAACTTTATTGTCCAGTGTTTGCTCTGAACGTAAGCGTGATCTCGGTAAAATAGTTGACACCCGGGGTGGAAGCGTCAAGCTGGTTAAATACGCCTCTGGCGATTGGCAAATGTTTTTAAATGATTCGCCGTTTATGATCAAATCTATCACCTACGGTCCCACCCGGGTCGGAGAATCTCCGGATGACGGCACCATGCAGAATTGGGGCACCCAGGATTTGAACAATAACCAACTTATCGATGCTCCTTTTGAGGCTTGGGTAGATAAAAATCAGAATAACCTAAAGGATGACGATGAAAAAACAGTCGGAGATTTCGCTTTATTGAAGGGGATGGGTGCTAATTCGATCCGTCTCTACCATCAGCCTTCAGAATTAAATAAAAAAATTCTTCGACAAATGCATGGAAAATATGGTATATATATACTACTCGGCGATTTCCTGGGTAAATACACCCTGGGTAGCGGAGCTGACTGGGACCCGGGAACCGACTATGATAACCCGGATCAAAAGCAAAAAATGCTTGCTAGTGTTGAGAAAATGGTCCGGGAACACCAGGATGAACCTTATGTGCTGATTTGGTTGTTAGGCAATGAAAACGTCTATGGGTTAGGCTGCAACGCTGATAAGAAACCCGAGAGTTTCTTTAAGTTTGCTAATGAAGCAGCCCTCCTGATAAAGTCTTTGGATTCTAAGAAACGGCCAGTAGCTATAGTTTCCGGGGATATCCTGTATTTAGATATCTTTGCTAAAAATTGCCCGGATATTGATATCTTTGGCACTAATGCCTACCGGGGCAAATACGGTTTTTTAGACATTTGGGATGAAGTCCGCCGGGTTTCGGGTAAAGCGGCAATGATAACTGAATATGGGACTTCTTCTTTTTCTAAAGGTTATTCTTTGAAAGAAAGTGAATTGTACCAGGCTACCTATCATAAAGCCTGTTGGAATGATATCATCTGTAATTCCGCCGGTTTTGGAGCCGGGAATGCTGTGGGCGGAATAGCCTTTGAATGGCTGGATGAATGGTGGAAGGCTTACAAACCTAACTATCATGATCGAAAGGGCCTTTTTAGCGGCCCGTTTTTAGACGGATACATGCATGAAGAATGGTTGGGACTTTGCGGCCAGGGTGACGGAAGCCAATCGCCTTACTTGAGACATTTGAAAGAAGCTTATTTTACCTATAAAGAGCTTTGGAATAAAAAGTACGAATAGAATTAGGAAACAGGATCACAGATAGGATAATAAATAGGATGACCACGGGAAGTAAAGTCTGTGATTCGGTGTTTTAACCAGGTAGTTCCGTGGTTTAGAAAAGAGGAGGTTTTGAAAATGGGTAGGAGATTATTGTTAGTTGCTCTCTGTCTCATCGGCTGTACCTATTTGGTAACAGCGAGTGCTTTAAGCGGTGAATGTAAAACGGTGGATAACTTTTTTGTCTATACCGATAAAAATTCACCTTTGAATAATTTTATCCCCAGCGGCTGGATGGGTGATTATGGAGATCTGCGGATGAATGACCAGGCTACTGATGAATTCGTTTCCGGTGCGACTTCGATCAAACTTACTTATACCGCTAAAAAAACTCAAGGCCAAGGTTGGGCCGGGATTTATTGGCAGTCAGCACAAAACAACTGGGGAGCTAAAGACACAGGAGTCGATCTAAGTAAATATAACAAATTGGTTTTAAAGGCTAAGGGTGAAAACGGCGGCGAGGTCATTACCAAGATGAAAGTAGGCGGCATTACTAAGAATGTAGCTACCGGTGAAGCTGTTGCTTTTCCGGACAGTCTTGACGTAGAATCCGGTCCGATCCGTCTGACTAAAGATTGGCAGGAATATTATATAAATCTTGTCGACCAGGATCTTTCCAGTGTCAACGGCGGGTTTGCGGTAATCTTTAACGTTGACCATGCCGCAGGCGAGCAAGCGATTTATTTGGATGAGGTTTATTTTACTTATGACCCAAATTTAAAGAAAGAAGAAGCCCGCACTAATTTCCCTTTTTATGTCTATGCTGATTCGAACTCTCTGGACAACCACTTTATCCCCAGCGGCTGGATGCCGGCAACCGCAGCTAAAGATTTACGCTTAAATACCAGCTGGAAAAACTATGCTTTTTCCGGAGACAGTTCGATACGCGTTGAGTACAAAAATGAATCGGGAACCCGTTGGGCAGGTATTTACTGGCAACAGCCGGCAAATAACTGGGGGGAAGTTCCTAACGCCGGTTACAATCTGCAAGGTGCAACTAAACTTACTTTTTGGGCCCGCGGCGACAAAGGCGAAGAAATCATTAATGAGTTTAAAGTCGGCGGTATCTCCAGCGGTGAGCATATCGATTCTGACAGCGCCAGCATCGGCCCGGTTAAACTTACTACCGAATGGACTAAATACGAGATCGATTTGACAGGTAAAGACCTATCCTACGTTATCGGCGGTTTTTGCTGGTCGACTAACATCGATGTTAACGATCCCGAAGGTATAGTGTTTTACCTCGATGAGATTGCTTACGAATAATTATTGACAATTAACTACCTGCCGGAGATAATCTCCGGCAGGTATGTCTTTATCAATCTAAAGGTTTTGCTTATATGTTCGATAAAATAATTTCTGGTTTTAAAGATCTCAAAGCTGACCGGCCGCGAATCCGGCGCTTAGGTCTGCTTTTAATTTCTTTGCTTCTAATTGGGATTTTCGGATATCTGTTGGCTTACACCCAGTATTTAACTCTGAAAGCCGAAAGTAACAAACTCCTTTTACTTAATCAAAAGTTAAGGACCCAACTAAGACTTTGCCAGGAAAGCCTTAGCTTTTGCCAAGACCGTTTCATAAAAAAAGTCGAGATCATCCCCAGTTCTTGCGGTGGATTTTCATTTTATCTTAAGGGTAAACCATTTTTAATCAAAGGAGTAGGCTACAGCCCCGCCCCGGTTGGGAAAGGCTACGATTATGAATTTTTCAGTGATGAAAATAAACCCTGGTTGGTTGACGGAAAATTAATGAAAGCAGCCGGGATTAACTGCATACGTATTTATTCAACCGGAAGTGACTTAGAGAAAGTTAAACAGTTTATTCAGGAGATGTATGAAAAGTTTGGCATTTACACTTTAGTCAGTGACTGGCTGGGCTTATGGGACTATCCCCGGGCTAATTACGCTGACCCTGAGTTTCGAGAAAAAACTAAGCAACGGGTCTTAAATATAGTTGAAACCTTAAAAGATCAGGACGGCCTTTTGATGTGGATCCTGGGCAACGAAAATAATTATACCTTTTCCGGGAGGATAGGATTCTGGACTTCTCCGGAGATCGAAGCCCTGCCCGAAGCCTGCGATAAACAGAATAAACGGGCTGAAATCTACTACACTTTCGTTAATGATCTGGCTAAAGAGATAAAAAAAATCGATCCGGTCCATCCGGTGGCTTTGGGAAATGGCGAGGCTAATTTTTTAGAAGTGGCTTCTCAATACGCACAAGACATCGATGTTTTAGCGATAATTATTTATCGGGGCAAGCATTTTGGCAACCTGTTTAACAATATCCAGCGTACTTTCGACAAACCGGTTTTGCTTTCAGAGTTTGGTTGTGATTCCTACGATGCCTATAAAAAACAGGAAGACCAAAAGGTTCAATCAGAGTTTATTATTTCTCAGTGGAAGGATATCTATGGCGCCACAACTATTAGCGGTAATTGCCAGGGCAATTCTATCGGCGGTTGCCTTTTTGAGTGGTCGGATGAATGGTGGAAACATAATGAAGGCTATAGAGACGAGTGGAGCGTCCACAATACCGAAGCTGGCTGGTCACACGGCGCCTATTTCTTCGACATCCGGGCTAAAAATAACTTAAACATGAATGAGGAATGGTTTGGTATAATTTCTCTCGGCGATGAGCAAGATGGGGTAAATAAGCGTTTACCGAAAAAAGTTTATTATGACCTGGGCGAATTTTTCGTCCGGCCGCATACCGACTAACCTGCAGCAGATTTTTCAATTCAGTTTCAATAACTAAAGACTAATTAGTAATGTTTATAATCCGGTTTACTCTTTTGCCTATTTTGATATAATATAGAGCGGATGAAGAATTATTGGAATATTGCCATAACCTGTTCGCTGTTGTTCCACGGAGCATTTTTCCTGAAGCTTCCGGCTTTCAGCAATTTTTTTGCCCGAAAAAAAACCGTTTTGAAAAAAACAGCTGAAAAAGAGATTGTCATGATTGCTGAAGAGATTAAAGCTGAGATTGAAAATAAATCCGGGCCGATTTCCTTGATTAAACCGTTCCCATACACTGAAAATATCATTAACACGTTGATTAAGAATCCCGGTTCAGGGCCGATCGATAAGCCAAAAGTTTTTGAAAGAAATGTCAGCGAAATAATCCTTTCGGAAATTCCGCCGCATGATAAAGAGTTGAATAAGAATCCGGCCTATATGAACTATTACCGTCTGATCCGGGAAAAGATCCGAAGCAATACCTACCGTTACTACCGCGCTCCGGATACCGGAAAGATCTTACTAAGTTTTATTGTTCTTTCTAGTGGCGGCCTGGGAGGGCTTTCTTTTGAAGAAGAATCTGAAAACAGCAATGTTTTGCGTCAAATCGCTATTGATAGCCTTGAAGCTGCAGCACCTTTTCCGCCGTTTCCTGTGGAATTGCAAAGCTATACCCGGCTTAGTTTTCGGATCCCGATTTATTTTAGAAATAATTAGATTAAGATGGTGCGGAAACCAGCAGTCAGCGGTCAGTTTTACCCCGGCGATAGTAAAACTTTAGGAGTGATGATCGATGGATTAATCCCTAAAGAGACCGCGCAAGTGTCAGCGAAAGCCGTGATCCTTCCGCATGCCGGCTATGTTTATTCCGGCAAAGTGGCAGTGGTGACTTTAAGCCGTGTTTTGCCAAGGAAACGACTGATCATGCTGGGGCCAAATCATACTGGGATAGGCCCCAGATTCAGTCTTTGGAGCAAGGGTGAATGGGAAATCCCTTTTGGAAAGGTTAAAATAGATGAGGACCTGGCCGAAAAGATTTTAAATGCCGGAAGTTCCATTGAAGCCGATGAGATGGCTCATCAAGATGAGTATTCGTTGGAAGTGCAGTTGCCGATTTTTTACCGGCTTTTTGGCGAATTTAGTTTTGTTCCGATTGCCTGTCAGGCTGCAGATCTAAAGACTTATCGGCAGGCAGCCGAGCAAATTGTTGGAGGTTTGAAAAAAATAGATCAAGAGGTTCTTTTTGTGGCTACAACCGATCTGACTCACTATGAACCAGAGCTGGTTGCCCGGGCAAAAGACCGGATAGCCATTGCAGCGATGATAAGCCTTGATGATGAGGCTTTGATCCGGGAAGTTGAGAAAAATCAAATAACTATGTGTGGAGTAGCTCCGGTTGCAGTCTTACTGGGTTGTTTAAAAACAATTGGCGCCCGCAAAGCCGGGGTCTGCCTTTATCAGACCAGCGGCGACTCAAGCAGTGACTACGGTTCAGTAGTCGGTTACGTCGGGATAACCATTAAATGAAGGAGAAATGATGGATCAGGAAAATCAAAAAAAAGTCGATGAAAATTGGAAAAACCAGGTTAACAAGGAAAAAAAGGAATCCGTAGATAGTAATGATGTTTATCATCAACCGACCTTTTCAATTTTTCTATCTTCCTTGGGAATGCAGGCAATGATTGCTATGGGTAAGCTGGAAAATCCTTTAACTAAAAAAAGTGAGACTAATTTTGAACAGGCCAGATTCCTGATTGACACTTTAGGAGTTATTGAACAAAAAACCAGAAATAACCTCAACCCGGAGGAGAAAACACTTTTAGAAGAGTATCTTTACAATTTACGGATGATGTATATAGAGTTAAAGAAGTCCACTAATGATTAACCAGGAGGATAATGCTTATGAAAACGAACCAGAGAAATAAAATTTTAGTTATTCATGGCCCGAATCTCCATCTTTTAGGAAAGCGCCAGCCGGAGGTGTATGGAAATTTTAGCTTAAAGGAGCTTAACCAGGGCTTAGCCGAAAAAGCCAGAAAAAAAGGAGTGGATTTAAAAGTTTTTCAATCAAATTCCGAAGGCGAAATCGTTGAAAAAATAACAAAATTTAAATATGATTTTTTGATCATTAATCCGGCTGCTTATACCCATACTTCGGTGGCAATCCGCGATGCGCTTTTGGGGGTAAACAAACCGACTATAGAAGTGCATATTTCTAATATTTACCGCCGTGAAGAATTCCGCAAAAAGTCCTTGGTCAGCGATGTGGTTTTAGGGCTGATCAGCGGATTAGGCAAAGAGAGTTATTTACTGGCTCTTGATGCGGCAATAACTTTTTTAAAAAGCCGAAATTTTAAACCGTGAATTCGAGGATAAAAAAATGTTTGGCTTTATTGGAAAAAGCAGATTGTCCGGCTCTTTTAGTCTCTAACCCTTTAAATACCGTTTACCTTACTGGATTTTCTGATATTTCGGGGTGTCTTTTGGTGAGTTTAGCCGCCAAGCCAGTCTTTTTTACCAACTTTCTATACCAAAAAGCCGCGGCGAGAATTAAAAACTGCCGAGTAGTCGTTGCCGAAGGCTCCCAGGACCTGCTTAGCCTAATCGCTAGAACGGTTAAAGCCTTGAAAATTAAGCGATTGGGATTTGAACCTGACAATTTTACCTACGGCCAATATCAAGTTTTAAAGGCTAAAGTTGATGGTTGTGGCCTTAAATTGGCAGCGGTTAAGGGGTTTGTGGAGAAGTTACGGATGATCAAAGAGCCGCGGGAATTAAAACTGATAAAAAAATCAGTAGAGATAACCCGGCTGGCTTTGACTTATGCCGGCCAGATCCATTCTCAGATAGCGACTGAAAAGGATTTAGTCATTGAAATAGAACGTTTTTTACGCCTTAAAGGCGATAGTGAGATTGCTTTTAATACTATTGTTGCTTCTGGCGGAAACACCGTTTTTCCGCACCATTTTTCTAACCATACGCAAATCAGCAATAAGTTTTTCCTAATTGATTTAGGCTCAAAATATTATGGATATTGCGCTGACTTGACAAGGGTATTTTTTTGGGGTAAAATGCCCATTCTTTTCAAAAGAATATACGATACGGTGCGTAAAAGCCAGGCTGCGGCGATTAAGAAAATTAAAGATGGGGCCAGGGCTTGCGATGTTGATTTGGCGGCCCGCCGGATAATCGAAAAACAAGGCTGGGGCAAGTATTTTGGGCATGGTCTAGGCCATGGGATCGGTTTGGCGGTGCACGAAGAACCCCGCTTAAACTCAAAAAACACCGCAGTGCTCAAGGAAGGCATGGTGGTTACGGTTGAGCCGGCGGTTTATTTTAAAAATCAATTCGGTATTCGCATAGAGGATATGGTTTTAGTAAAGAAAAATCACTCTGAGGTGCTTAGTGGGGATATCCATAGGTGAGTTAAAACCCGGGAATACTATTTTGTATAACCAGGAGCTTTATATCATATTAGCTTGCGAACATGCTAAAATCGCCAGAGGATCTGCTTTCTGCAGGGTTAAGCTGAAAAACCTAAAAACCAACCAAGTCTTTGAACGTACCTTGCGCGATTCCGATAATGTCAGCGAAGCGGTCACTGAAAAACGTAAGCTCCAATATCTCTATCAACAAGCCGAGCAATACCATTTTATGGATTTGACGACTTACGATGATCTTTCTTTATCAAGCTCGCGGATCGCCGATAAGGCGGTTTGGCTAAAAGAAGACTTGGGGTTGATCGGATTTTTTTATGATGATCAGCTGATTGATTTAGAACTACCGTCTTCATTGATCTACGAAGTCGTTGAAACTGAGCCGGGTTACAAAGGCGATACGGTAAAACAGGGAACTAAACCGGCAAAACTCAAAAATGGCTTAGTAGTTAATGTGCCGATTTTTGTAAATAATGGCGAAAGAATTAAGGTCGACACGCGGACAAAAGCCTATTTAGGACGGGCCTAAAGGGGGTGAAGATGGAAAACGAGATGGAAAGGCTGAAAAAATTTATTAAGTTTATGGACGATAATAACCTTGCCGAGATAGAAATCGAAGAGGAAGGTAAGCGGATTCGCCTTAAACGTAATGTTTCAGGCGTACCGATTATGAATCCAATTCCCTCGGTTGGAACCGAAAACAAGCTAGAAAGTACGATCGAGGAAAATATCGTTGAGATAAAATCTCCGATGGTGGGAACTTTCTATCGGGCTCCTTCCCCAGGTACAAAACCTTACGTGGAGGCCGGCGAAGTCATTAAACCCGGAGATGTGGTCTGTATAGTAGAAGCAATGAAACTAATGAATGAGATTAAAGCTGAAGTCGGTGGAAAAGTAGTAAAGATCCCGGTAGACAACGGAGAACCGGTTGAATTTGGACAAACTTTATTTATTATTGAGCCGGCTTGATGAGGGTTGACTGGTGTTTTCAAAAATATTGATAGCTAACCGTGGCGAAATTGCCATAAGGGTGATCCGGGCTTGTAAAGAATTGGATATCAAGACGGTCGCCGTTTATTCGGAAGCCGATAAAAACTCCCTGCATTTGGAGTTTGCCGACGAAGCTATTTGTATCGGCAAGTCTCCTTCCTCGGAAAGCTACCTTAATATTTCAAGTTTGATCAGCGCTGCTGAGGTGACTGATAGTGATGCTATCCATCCTGGTTATGGTTTTTTGGCTGAAAATGCGCATTTTGCTGAGATTTGCGAATCCTGTGGAATAAAATTTATTGGGCCTTCAGCCGAAAACATAAACCTTATGGGGGATAAGATAAAGGCTAAAGACACCATGCGCCGGGCCGGATTGCCGTTAATCCCCGGAAGTAAGGCGGCGGTCAAATCAAAAGATGAGGCTTTAGAATTAGCTAAACAAACCGGTTACCCGTTAATTTTAAAAGCCAAAGCTGGCGGCGGCGGCAAAGGCATGCGAGTCTGCCATAGTGATGTCAGGTTGGTCAGCGCGCTGCTGACTGCTCAGTCAGAGGCCGAAGCGGCTTTTGGCGATTCAGAAATCTATATTGAAAAACTGATCCAGAATCCCCGGCATATCGAAATTCAAATCGCTGCCGATAATTATGGAAATATTATCTATCTGGGTGAAAGGGATTGTAGTATTCAGCGGAGGCATCAGAAAATTATCGAAGAAACGCCTTCTCCGGTTGTCGATGGGCGTTTACGAAAAAAATTAGGTGAACTTTGTTTGAAAGGGGCCAAATTCATTAATTACCGCAGTGTGGGTACCATTGAGTTTCTTCTTGATTCCAAAGGTAACTTTTATTTTATGGAGATGAATACCCGGATTCAAGTCGAACATCCGGTTACCGAAGAGGTGACCGGGATAGACCTGCTTAAATTACAAATTTCCATAGCTGCCGGTGAACCAATGAAGATAAAACAAGATGATGTTTCGATAAATGGAGCAGCTATTGAATGCCGGATCAATGCCGAAGACCCCGAAAAAGGATTCTTACCTTGCCCGGGAGCAATTAATTTTTGTTATATTCCCGGTGGCAAAGATGTTCGGGTCGATACTCATATCTATTCCGGATACCGCATACCGCCTTACTATGATTCCTTAATTGCCAAAGTGATCACTAAAGCTGACACTCGCCTCCAAGCCTTAAAGAAAATGGACCGGGCTTTAGGCGAATTTCTTATTGAGCCGATAAAGACGACTATACCTTTTTGCCGCGATGTGATAAATGACCCTGATTTTAAACGCGGCAAGTATCATACCGGGTTTTTAGATAAGTTTCTTCAACATGCAGAAGAATGATTAATTAGAGGAGGTGGTTATGGGTTTTTTAACAATTTTAGTTTATTTTATCCTATCACTTTTGGTCGGAGTTTTTTTGGTTGGTGCTGCTTGGGACCCGATAGTTTTAAATATCTTGGCTAGTTATTTTGAAAATGCTTTGTTTTCAGATCACTGGCTAAGGATGATTATCGGTTCATCCGGGATTCTGGTGATTCTGGTCTGTTTCAGTTACCTGCAACGGATATTACAGCATTCCCGGCGGGGTAAATCCCTGACTTTTGAATCTGAACAAGGCAAAGTAAGCATAACCTTGTTTGCCATAGAGGATATGTTAAAAAGGATACTTGATGCCCGTCCGGAAGTTTCCCGGGTAAAAGTCAAAGTAGCTTTAAAAAAGAAATCTATCGAGGTCATGACCCGAGGAGTACTGGCCGCTGAAGTCAACCTGATCGAATTTACCAAGGAAATACAGGAAAGCGTTAAGGCAAAGATGCATACTCTTTTGGGAGAAGACAAGGAAGTGCATGTTAACCTGGAGATACGTAAGGTAGCTATCGGGGATAAAAAAGGCTCGTCCGAGGAATACGAACCCGAAGTACCGTTTAGAAACTATGAATAAACTTTTAAGGAGGATGGGAAAATGAAGATTGGTATTCTCACCGGTGGTGGTGATTGTCCGGGTTTAAATTCGGTGATCCGCGGCGTAGTACGCAAGGCGATTCTTGACGGCCATGAGGTTTTGGGTTTGCGTTATGGCTGGAAAGGGCTGTTGGATAAAGATACAGTCAACCTGGATTTAAGGTCAGTATCCGGCATTTTACCTAAAGGCGGAACGATTTTGGGAACTTCGCGCACTAACCCCTACAAAAAAGAAAATGGTGTAAACACCGCAAAAGAAAACTTTAAAAGTTTAGGCTTAGGTGCTTTAGTGGCTATCGGCGGCGAAGATACATTAGGTGTTGCCGCAAAATTATCTCAAGACGGCCTTAAAATCGTAGGCGTCCCTAAAACTATTGACAATGATTTGGAGGGGACTGATTTTACTTTTGGTTTCGACACCGCGGTAAATATAGTCATGGAGTGTATTGACCGCCTTCACACAACAGCTGAATCGCACAACCGGATCATGGTTGTGGAAGTTATGGGGCGGCATGCCGGTTGGATCGCGGCATATTCGGGAATAGCCGGCGGAGCCGACTATATACTTATTCCCGAGATACCTATAGATATCGAAAAAGTTTGCAGTTCCTTGCGTAAACGCCATGAACGTGGAAAGAATTTCAGCATTGTAGTCGTGGCTGAAGGAGCTTTCTTCAAGGAAGAAAACGTTTGTTTACAGGAGAAAAAACTTGATGAGTTCGGACATGTACGTTTAGGCGGCATAGGCCATACTCTCGGCCGGCTGATCGAGGAAAAAACCAGTTTTGAGACTCGAGTCACAGTCTTGGGCCATATCCAGCGTGGCGGTTCACCCACGGCTTTCGACCGAGTTTTGGGGACCAGATTTGGGGTCAAGGCTTATGACTTGATCAAAGAAGGTAAATTTGGAAGGATGGCCAGTCTGAAAGGTAAAGAGGTGATTGATGTATCCCTTGAGGAGGCAACAGCTAAATTAAAAACGCTGGACCTTGATCTTTATGAGCTCGCTTCGATATTCTTTTAATACGTCAGATATGGATAAAATAATTGCTTCTGCTTTAAACGGACATCGCCAAGCCACTGAGATTATTGAAGCCAATTCCCAGCTTATTGAAAAAATAGCCGGTATCTTTATCACTACCTTAAAGAAAAAAGGTAAGTTGGTATTTATCGGTAACGGCGGCAGCGCCGCTGATGCCCAACATCTAGCCGCTGAATTTATCGGGCGTTTTAAACTTAACCGGATTCCCCTGGCAGCTTTGGCGCTTACCACTAACACTTCAACCATCACGGCAGTGGCTAATGATTTTTCCTTTGAAGATATTTTTTTGCGCCAGATCCAAGCTTTAGTCAACCCCGCTGATTGTCTTGTCGGCATATCGACTTCGGGGAAATCTAAAAATATTGTTTTGGCAGTAGAAAAAGCACGGCAGATCGGAGCGAAAACCGTAGGATTTTTAGGCCAGGATGGCGGAGACCTAGCGGGTAAAGTCGACTTGGCCCTTACGATTCCAATAGCTGATACTCCCCGGATACAGGAAATGCACATCTTAGCCGGACACATTATCTGTGAGATAGTTGAAAACGAGTTTTTTTAAGCCTTCATCCACACCTGCTTTTTTTGAAATTTTTATGGTCAAGATCAAAAAACTTAAAGAATTAGTGAGAATTACCCGGCGGTTAAAGAAAAATGGCTGTCGGATCGTATTCACCAACGGTTGTTTTGACCTGATTCACCCCGGCCACATAAAGCTGTTTCAAGAAGCAAAAAATAAAGGCGATATCTTGGTGGTTGGCGTAAACAGTGACTCTTCAATTAAACGGATAAAAGGCCCCCGAAGGCCGGTATTAAATGAAAAAGCCAGGCTTGCAATTTTGGAACATTTAGACCTGATAGACTATATTGTTGTTTTTAAAGCTTTGACTCCTTATGAAATAATCAAGTCGATCCGGCCAAATTTTTTAGTTAAAGGTGGTGATTGGCCGGAAAACAATATTGTCGGTAGAGACCTGGTGAATAAGGTCTACCGGGTAAAATTAAAAAAAGGCCACTCTACTACAGCCTTGATCAAGAAAATTAAAAAACAGTGTTAAAAAAAGAAATTTTGAGGGTCGTCGATGCAAATTTTAATCGGGCCAAGGAAGGCCTGCGGGTGGTCGAGGATACCTTCAGGTTTGTTTTTGAGGAAGATTCTTTGCGTAAGACTGCCCGCACTTTACGTCACGCATTAGACTCGATAGCCCGGGAAGAGATTTTTAAAGATGCAATCTTAAGCCGTAATTCCCGAAAAGATATCGGTAAAGCTTTAGACCGGTTAGAGATGAAGCGGGAGGATTCCCGTCAAATTCTTTATATTAATTTTCAGCGGGTTAAAGAGTCTTTAAGGGTGCTTGAAGAGTTTTTTAAACTTTTACTTCCGTTAAAGGTTTCGAAGGTCAAACAAATACGTTATCAGCTTTATCAGCTTGAACAAAAAGCAGTCAAAAAATGCTAAGCCAAGAGTTAATACAACAAGTTGCCAAAAATGAGAAAGTTAAACCTCAGTTTTTAAAACAGCAGCTCAACCAGGGCAGAGCTGTCATCCTTTTTAATCGAAATCATCCTAACTGTCAGCCGATGGCTGTTGGCGAAGGTTTGAAAGTAAAGATCAATACTAACCTCGGCCTTTCGACTAAGAAAACTGACATAAAAGCCGAATTAAAAAAACTCCGGGTGGCTTTAGCCAGCGGGACTGATACGATCATGGATCTAAGCGTTAGCCCGAATTTAGGAGCTTTACGCCGGATGCTCTTACGGCAGTGCCCTAAGCCTTTAGGAACAGTCCCGCTTTATGAAGCGGCGGTCGAAGTCGAGCGGAGAAAAGGTGATATTAACCGGATGACCTTCGATGACCTCTGGGACGTTTTGAATTTACAAGCTAAAGAAGGCGTTGATTTCTTTACCATCCATGCCGGAATCTTGAAAAAATATGTTCAAGGATTAAAAACTAAAAAAAGAGTTTGTGGAATTGTCAGTCGCGGCGGTTCACTTCTGGCCCAGTGGATGCTGAAAAATAAAACCGAAAATCTTTTTTATACCAACTTTGATAAAATATTAGCCTTAGCCAAGGCTTATAATATTACGGTCAGTCTGGGAGATGCTTTGCGGCCCGGAGCAATTGCCGATTCTACCGATAAACCCCAATTAGCGGAATTGCGTACTTTAGGAAGGTTAGTCAAACGTTGCCGCCAAAAGAATGTCCAGGTGATCGTGGAGGGGCCAGGACATATTCGTTTGGACGAAATAGCTACCAATATGTTTTTAGAAAAAAAACTTTGCCATAATGCCCCTTTCTATGTACTGGGGCCATTACCGATAGACATTGCTTCAGGGTATGACCATATTAGTTCAGCGATCGGTGGAGCTTTGGCGGCATTTTACGGAGCTAGTTTCTTGTGTGTAGTGACTCCGGCTGAACACTTGCGGCACCCTTCAGCCGAGGACATTAAAGATGGCGTTATCGCCTCGAAGATCGCTGCTCATTCGGTAGATGTTTTGCGTTTCAAGGATGAGTGGAAGCGCGACCTGACTTTGTCTTTGCATCGTTCGAAAAGGCAATGGCAAAAAGTTTTTCCTTTGACTATCGATGAAAAAAAAGCCCGTTTATACAGGAAAGACCTGCGGGTTTCCGAAGATATCTGCTCGATGTGCGGAAGTTTTTGTTCGATGAAAATTTCTGAGAAATGTAATCTGCTTAAATAGTATATTAAGGCACTTCGCCGCTGTCGGCTCAGTGCCGCAAAAAAATAAAGAATAACCCTGGGATATACTTTTTTTGCGGGCGTGGTTCAATGGCAGAATATGACCTTCCCAAGGTTGAGACGGCGGTTCGATTCCGCTCGCCCGCTTTCTTCTTCGCCCTTGGTATTTGAGTTAGGCAATTTGACGGGTTTCGAAGGAATTAAGGGTGGGTTAAAAAAATATTGTCTTTTTTTAAATTTAAGATAAGATAGTACAGTTTTCCCGATAAGGATGTTCTGCCAGCTGATATTCTTATTAAAATATAATACCGCTTTTCATGATTGATAAATTGTTTTTATTGCTTATAGCTGTCAGTTTTGCTTCCTGCGCGCCGGCGCAGTCCCGTTATCAACAACCACGCCTTCAAGTAAGTTCTTCCCAAAAATTAGAATATACCGTTAAATCCGGAGATTCTTTATGGCGAATCGCTCAGCGTTACGGAACCTCCCTTCAAACCTTAATGAAAATCAACAGCCTGGGATCAGCAAGTAAATTAAAAGTCGGCCAGAAAATAAAAGTTCCGAGTTTGGCTCAAAAAGGCGGAAAGATCTTTAGCTGGCCGCTTAAAGGCCAAGTTTTAAATTTTTTCGGCGATAATGTCGATAACTCGATTAACCGCGGGTTAAATATCCAGGCTTTGGATTCTTCGAAAGAAGTGCGGGCGTCTGCCAAAGGTAAGGTAATTTTTTCTGACCAGCTCAAAGGCTGGGGTCAGACGATTATTTTGCGTCATACTAATGATCTTTACACTATTTATGCAAATCTAGATACTTGCTTAATCAAGGAAGGTGTAATTGTCGAAAAGGAGCAAGCTATCGGCCAGGTTGCTTCCGGGAAAAATGGAAACTACTTGCTGCATTTTGAGATTCGAAAGCGTTATACTCCCCAAGATCCATTGCAATACATTAATTAGTTATTATGGCTAACGATCTACGAGCAATCAAACTTTCAGTATTCGATAAAAGATTAAAAGCCTTTGCTGACGGTTACCGGCAAAATATCGCCTTGTTGGGAAATGATTCCGACGAAACATCTTATCTTCTGCAAAAGTATATACAGGAAGCCAGCAAAAAAGATTTTATTTATATTCATCTGTTTACCGCCTATGTAGGGAAAAAGGAATTTCTTAAAGCCGTAGCCTTTTCTTTGCTGAGCGGCTATACCCAGCAAACCGACAGTTTGGATAATTTGATCTATTTTTTAAGCCCGCTGCTTCCGGCTACTACCGAAAACATCAAACGCTGCCTTAAAAATAGCTCGATCAGTTTTTTGGAAATACTGGAAGTGATCAACGCTTTTATCAATGAGAGCAACCGGCAATGTATATTTTTAATCGAAGAATTTCTGGAAGCAGCCAATCTGTTTGATGGTTTTTATGACGATTTTTCAAAATTTATAATTTTACAGAAAAATTGCATGGTCGTTTTAACCGCTTCGGCAGAAAAAGAGGCCTTAAAAGTATTTTCCGATGAACTAAACCTTTTATTTGGTAATTTTGAAGTAGTCTCCCTAAATGAAAACTTGTTTTTAAACAGTATTCTTCATCTAAAAAATAATTTATTGCCGTTAAAACCATCGCCGTTTTTTTTATCCTTTTTTGTCAATCTTCTGGGTTCGAATTCTCTTTATTGCGATTTTTTTGCCAAGTGTATTAAAGACCGGTACCGTCAGGATGATGAAGAGAACTCTATAGTTTCGGTGCTGGCCGATTGCCTTTACGTTCCCCAAACTTATTGTTTTCAACGGTTTATCAAGAAAATCGAGCAGTTAAAATTCAGCTTCAAGGATTTTAATTCGATTTTAGAGATTTTACTGCATCTTAATCAAGGCTATCTACGTAAAAAAGACCTTTTGGCGTTAGACCTTTGCGATTCCCGGGAGCTTTCCAGCAAATTACAAAAGCTTACTGATTTGAATTACCTGGTAAATTTCGGCGATATTTATCGGATTTCTGACCCTTTGTTTTCTTTTTGGCTTTCCCATGTTTTTATTTTTTACTCTTCGGCGCTTTTGCTTGATCCGAAAAAACGCAGCCAGCTCTACCGGGAAAACCTGGAAAAAGAAATAACCCTTTTTAAGGAAGAGTTTTTCACTGGTTCTTTGGAAAAAGTTTTACAGCTTTTCACTTGTTTTAAAAACGATACTCTCCGTTTAGGTAAAATTCGTTATAGCCTGCCTTCAATTGAACGGACTAAAACAATATCTGATTCGGAAAAAGATTTTCATTTGATCATCGGTGAAGGTAAAGAGATTATTTTTGCCGGGATTAAAGGATCCGATGCAGACGACAATGATATTTTTGAGTTTATCGAGAAAGGCATCAATGTCAGAGGTAAGGGGGTAAAAAAAATATTCATCTCTTTGGGTGAATTGCCGACCACTACCCGTCTGATCGCTAAAAATAACAAAATTACGGTTTGGGATCTAGCTGAGCTCAACCGCCTTTTCCAGATATACAATAAACCGGTATTTGTTAAATAGTTTGTTTTAATGAGAATTTTAGTGATTTCCGATACTCATATACCAGTAGCTGCTTTGAGCTTACCGCCAATAGTGCTCCAAGAAGCCAAAAAAGCTGATTGTTGTTTTCACGCCGGTGATTTTATTGAGTACTCGCTTTTTCAAACCCTTTGCAGTTTGACTAAGACCTATGCGGTTTGTGGCAATATGGATTGCCAACAGCTAAGGAATGAACTTCCCGAGGAGATGGTCGTACAATTAGAAGGTGTCAAGATCGCTTTGACCCACGGAGCCGGCCATCCGGCTAATTTATTGAATTATATCCAAAATAAGTTTGCTTCCCGGATGGAGGAAATAGATATTTTTGTTTTTGGCCATTCGCATTGCGCTACCGATAAAGAATCCGGCGGAAAGATCTACTTTAATCCCGGATCGGCAACTGACAAGGTGTTCACCGCTTGCCGTTCTTATGGTATTTTGGATATAAGTGGCCGTTCAATCACAAGGAGTATTTTAAAAATTGAATAAGCTCTGGGCTCCCTGGAGGATACATTATATCCAGGCTAAAAAAGTTAAAGAGTGCGTTTTTTGTAAAATCGCCAGTCAAAAAACTGACCAGGCTAATTTTATTCTTTACCGGAGCCAATACTGTTTTGCGGTTTTGAATATTTTTCCTTACAATAACGGCCACAGTATGATAGTGACTAACCGGCATGTAAAATCTTTGGAGAAGTTAGAAGATTCGGAACTCCTGGATATAATGAAAACTTTAGTTAAAACAAAGGCAAAGATTAAAAAAATCCTAAAGCCAGAGGGTTTTAATGTCGGAATTAATTTGGGAAAAGAATCCGGAGCCGGTATAGCCGGGCATCTTCATATTCACCTTGTGCCGCGTTGGAGGGGAGATACTAACTTTATGCCGGTGATTGCCAAGACAAAAATAATTTCACAAAGCTTAAAAGAGTTATGTCGACAATTTAAAAAGAAATAGTACAATATAAAACATGCAGCGCTACCGAGAAGTTTTTCCAGCATTTCATACTTTATATCGTTTGACCACCACCCTTGACGATTTATCCAGTTTTGCCATGGGTGTTTGTCGTCTTTATCGCAATGCTTTTTCCGCCGACAAAGTGGTAATTGTCTGTAAAGGCAATGCTTCTCAAGGGTTTATAAAGATTTGTCTTGAAAATAAACGCTCACAGGTAAAAAAAGGCGGCATTTCCATACTTACCCGCGTTGAGCGCGAATTGCTGAAGCAGGAAAAGGAACTGGTTTTACCTAATCGGTTGATTTATCCCTTTGTCTTTACCCATGTTTTGGGAGGTATTTACATAAAGCGCGGTTCGCACGCCAACGGTTTTAGCGAAACTGAAAAGCGCTGGTTTCTGTCTCTTTGCGAGGAAGTCAGCCTGGGCTTAAAAATATTTGAACTTTATCAAGAGCAGAAAAAAATAATGCTTAATTACATAAAGTCTCTATCCCAATTTTTAAACCAGTACGTACCTACTTCCTATTTGCACACCAAGATCATATTCCGCCTGATCAAGGCTATGACCAAGGCTTTAAAATTATCCACTGTAGAAGCACAATCCTTAGAATATGCATCGTTACTCCATGATGCCGGAAAAATGCAGGTCCCTTCACAGCTGCTTAAAAAACAACAACCGCTTACCGAAGAAGAATTTAAATTAATCGCTAAACACCCTCGCAAAGGTGTCCAATTGTTTAAAAACCTGGAAATTCTAAAGCCGGCTATACCGATAATCTTACACCATCATGAGCGTTATGATGGCAAAGGATACCCTTCGAAGTTAAAGAAAGAACAGATACCCCTGGCTTCAAGAATACTAGCGGTTTTAGATACTTTTGATGCGATGTATTTTGGCCGGCCTTATCGGCGTAAACGCCGCCTTAAAGAGATTGAAAAAGAATTTCGTGCCCAGCGCGGAAAACAATTTGACCCGCGGATTGTCGATGTTTTTCTTTCAATACTCAAACGGAAAAATATACAAAAATACTTCAAATTGTCTTCAAAAAAATAGATTGCGCCTAATTGGGCTTGCGATTAAGAAAATCCCTGTCAGGTTAAGGAAACCCTTGATTTTTCCAGGGTTTAGTTTATAATAATGGCTATGGAAGATAGACAGCTTTACCTTTTCGGTCTTAAAACTAACCCCGGCGAAACCTCTAAAAAACAAAGGGTTGGTCTTCCCTTGGATATTTTGATTATTGTCGGTGTGGTTTTTAGCCTTTCTTTGATCGTAGCCTTTTCCTTAGGGGTAGAAAAAGGAAAAAAAATAGCCTTAAGAAAGCTTAACCCCGATACGGTTGTAGCCGAACAAAGCTCCGAAGAGGTCAAAATCGACTTTGAAAAAAAGCCAGAAGTAACCAGTCCTAAACTGCCGGTAAAAGCTTCCGACACTCCAGTTGAAACTGTAAGTGATAAACAAAAATACAATATTCAAGTTGCCAGTTTCCAGCAGGAAACCGCAGCCCGTAGAGAAGTCGAGCAGCTTAAAGAAAAGGGTTACCCTACCTCGACAAGCAAGAAAGGTAAGTATATCGTAATTTACGTAGGTGAATTTGACGATAAAGAAAAGGCCAAATCTAATCTCGAACATTTAAAAAAACGTTATAAAGATTGCTTTCTGCGGCAATTGTAAGGAGGAAAATCATGGGTTTACATCCGTCATTAAAACGTGCCAATGCTTTGGGCGGCAGCCGTTCAGTAATGAATCGTACTGAACGGATAAAGTGGCTTATCGAAAAAGGTAAATGGAACCAAGGCGATCCAGTTTTAGGATTACCTAAGATAAAAATCGTCAAACTGAAAGCTCTTAAAAAAGAAAAGCAAAAACCTGAAGAAGAAGGCCAGCCGGCTGACGCCTCAAAGACATCTCAAAACAAGCCAGAATGAGGATAGGGTTTATTCTCCTGGTATCAGTTTTCTTCTCTGGGCTCTTGATCTGTGCCCCGGTTACTTATGAAGTAGCCAAGGATCAAATCAATGCTCGGGTCGATTCTACAGTCCTTTCTGAATCTATGGGCTTGTTAAGTGAGGGGCAAGAAGTCAAAGTCCTTGATGAAAAGTTTGATTGGTATAAAGTCATCCTACCCGAGACTTTTAGCGGTTATATTTCCAAAAACTTTGTTAAGGAAACCGGAAATAACCAGTTAGTGGTTACCGGCGATAGTGTCAATTTACGCTTCCGGCCAGACTTAACCTCTCCAGTCATCGGAAAAGTTAACCAAGGCGATATTCTTGATTTTATAGAATCTTCCGGGGATTGGATCAAGGTCGCTGGCTACCCGCACATCACCGGTTGGGTGCATAAAACAGCTTTAAGCCAAAATAATTTTTCACCGGAACTAACTGTTTTGCTTGATCAGATTTTCCCTCAGCTTTCCCAGCAGGACATTAAAAACAAAGTTTCTTTGCATAAACAGCTCATTGATCAGGGAGGAGTAATCATTCCTTTGCTGGAAGCTAAACTTGCCGATCCGGATATCAATGGTGTTTATAGCTTGATTGATATTTTAAGCCAAATAGCTATAAAACAAACTGAAAGCGGGGATTGGGGGCTGGCCCGCCATTTTTTAGAAAAGGCAAAAAAATCGACACCTCAGGCGGCAAGCGCTTACTTGGATGTTTTACAAAATGTCTTAAAACCAGAAGGTAAAAAGACAGCCTATCTCTATTTGAACCAGAAAGGAATGCTTTCGGCTGAAAATATTAAAGTCGCCCTGGACCAATTTAAAACCAGGCTGGATAGTATTTAAAACCAGTAATCAATGTCTATTCTTTATTTAGCAGCAGTGGTCATTATTCTTTTATTGTCGGTTACTATCCATGAATACGCTCATGCTATAGTTGCCGACAAACTGGGGGATTTAACCCCGCGCAGCCAGGGCCGCTTGACCCTGAATCCTTTTTCCCATTTAAGTATCCTTACTACAATAGTCGTGCCTTTGCTAATTGTTTTTGCCAGTCGGGGTTTGATCCCGCCTTTGGCCAGGGCCAAACCGGTAAGGATCAACCCCTATCATTTTAAAAATCCCCGTCAAGATATGATTTTAGTCGGGGCAGCCGGTCCTCTGGCCAACATTTGTCTAGCGGCGATCTGTATTCTTCTGGCTAAGATCGCGATCCCCATACTTTCCGGTATTCTCAGTTTCGCCGCATTTTTGAATTTTATTCTGGCAGTTTTCAATCTCATCCCCATACCGCCTCTGGATGGTTCCCGGATAGTTGCCGGGTTTCTGCCGATAAGGCAATATCAGATTTACCGCAAAATTGAGAAATTTGGCTTTTACCTTTTAGCTCTGTTGATGTTTTTTTTGATCGCCAGCGGCAGCCTATTAAAAATTATTGCTTTTTCACAAAACCTGATTTTTTCCATATGAACGCCAAACTTACAACCAAAACCATACCGGTGAAGTTAAAAGAAAATTCTCACTATATACATATCGGCAAAGGCCTATTTAAAACAATTGCTTCTCATATTGCTAAACTTAACCCGGGTAATTTTGGAATTGTGATCACTTCGCCTAACATCTATGCTCCTTACCGCAAGTTGATTTTAAAGAATTTTAAGCCGGGAAAATATAAGATTATCCAGGTGGTTGATGGTGAAGCCGCCAAATCGAAAAAATGGTTGTTCGAGGTGGTGGAAGAGCTGATCCGGGCCAATAGCTGGAAGCGGCGGCCGTTCATAGTCTGTTTGGGCGGCGGGACTATCGGCGATCTGGGTGGTTTTGTTGCCGGCATCTATAAACGCGGCATACCCTATATCCAGATTCCTACCACTTTTTTAGCTCAAATTGACTCAAGCATCGGCGGCAAGACTGCTATCGACAGCCCCCGGGTAAAAAATATTCTCGGGGTGATCTATCAGCCAAAAGCAGTTTTTATTGACCCGGATTTTTTAAAAACTCTTCCCTTGAGCCATTTTAAAGAAGGCCTAGCCGAAGCTGTCAAATACGGAGTGATCAAAGACCCTCAGCTGTTTAATTTTTTAAAGACCCACCATAAGAAAATCCTTCAAGGCGATCCGAGCTGCATTTTACGAGTAATAACTGCCTGTGTTGCGATAAAGGCAAAAATAGTGGAGCAGGACGAAAAAGAAACTAAATCCCTGCGGACAATTCTTAATTTCGGCCATACTTTTGCCCATGCTTTGGAAGGTTCACTGAAATATCGAAAAATATCGCATGGCCAAGCTGTAGCTTTGGGCATGGTTTATGCCGCAAACTTATCGTTTAACCTGGGATTTTGCAGTCAGCAGCCAGTTTCTCAAATCAAGGAGATCCTGGAACTTTTTGGCCTGCCGACCACCATAAGGTTTAACCAGCTAAAAGCCTACCAATCATTGGTTTATGATAAAAAATTCCTTACTGGTAGGCTGCGGATGGTGATTTTGGAAAAAATCGGTAAAGTCCGGGTATCAGAGGCTATAAGCCCCTCGGAGATAAAAAAAACGTTTAAAGTTTTAAACCGACCGTTCATTGACAAATACCGGTAAATATGGTATATTTTATACGGTTTCTACCAATTATTTAATACGGTTTGAATATTACGCTGAAAATATGGATGAACGGCGAAAATACCCAAGAATAAACATATCTTTTCCGGTAGAATGTAAAATGCTGCAGTCACGAGATTATTTCTATACTGTCAGTAAAGACCTCAGCCTAGTAGGAGCTAAGATCGTCTGTAACGAATTTCTGCCTAAAAATGATTTTATGAAGTTAAGCCTCAATTTTATTAACAAGATACTGGACGTTAAAGCCAGGGTAGTTTGGTCGAGTCAGGAACGCGCTTCTGAGCGCTTTTCAACCGGCGTTGAATTTGTCGAATTAGCCCCTCAAGCCCGTGATGAACTCACCCGTTTTATCGCCGTAACTCAAGGAAGTTAAAAATGTCTAAAGCTGAAGATAAGAGAAAAAACTGCTTAAGTTGTAACAAGTCGTTAAAGCGTTTTCAATGGTATTACCGTAATAACGGTTATTTTTGTAACAAAACCTGTTTTAGCGCCCACCTTAAGAAGCAACAAGAAGCTTCTAAATAATCCTAAATGAACGAGCGACGCAAAGAACCGCGAATCGACAAAATTATTTCCGTTAAATTGTCAGACTCGGAGTTTGACATCTTGACTGAAACAAAGAACATTTCTGCTAGCGGCGCCTATTGTCCAGTTTCTAAACCGATTCAGCCGATGACTAAATTACGCCTGGTACTTTTGCTGCCGGTTAAGAAAAACCGTTCTACCCAGATAAAAAAAATATCCTGCGAAGGTGTAGTGGTGCGGCTTGAAAATATTAACGATAACGCTAAATACCCTTACCGGGCCGGAATATTTTTTAGCACTCTCAGTGATGCCGACAAAAAGTCCCTGCGTTGCTACATACAGTCTTCATTAAAATAGGCTATCTAGCCGATGCTTGAACTTCAATTTCCCAAACCAGTAAAATTTATCTGCGGTTTTATCTATTCCGACCAAATGTCCTATCAACAAGTCAAAAAAACTCTGGAACGAAAGTTCGCTAAGGTTGATTCTGAGAGCCAGGAAATCCCATTCAATTATACTGATTATTACCAAAAAGAAATGGGGAGTGGTTTGATCCGCCGGTTTATCTCTTTTAGCCGCCTGCGGCAGTCGCAAGACCTGGTAAAGTTTAAATTATTGTGCCTGAAATTAGAAAGGCGGTTTGCTCCTGATCGTAAACGGATAGTGAATATCGATCCAGGATATCTTAATGAGGCTAAACTGGTCTTAGCCACCACTAAAGACTTTTCTCACCGCCTGTATCTTGATAAAGGGGTCTATGCTGAAGTGACCTTACAATTTAAAGCAGGTGCTTATTCTGATTTAGCTACGACCTTCCCGGATTATCGGACTAAAGAATACAAAAATATATTTATGTCTATCCGATCAATATACCGCCAGGATCTAAAAAAGAACCGTGGAAAATAAACCAGCTAAGATAAAATCGATCATCAACCTTCTCAGCCAACGCCTTGAATGTTGTGATATCTGTCCGCGTAATTGCCGTCTCAACCGCTTAAAAGGTGAAATTGGCTATTGTGGAGGAGGTAAAGACCTAATGGTTTTTACTGCCTTTTTACACTGTGGGGAGGAGCCGGCGATCAGCGGCCCAGGCGGTTCAGGCACAATATTCTTTTCAGGCTGTAATCTAAAGTGCCTTTATTGCCAAAATTATGAGTTTTCCCAGTTAAAAAAAGGCAAACCAACCAGCCCTGAAGGGTTGGCTAAAATAATGCTTGGTTTGCAGAAAGATGGCGCCGACAATATAAACCTGGTTACGCCAACTCATTTTCTTCCCCAGATACTGGGGGCCTTAAGCTTAGCCATAAAAGGCGGTTTGACAATCCCGATCGTCTATAATACTTCGGGTTACGAAAAAAAGAAGGTCATCGAACAATTAGCAGGAATCATCGATATATATTTAACAGATTTACGTTATCTAAATCCGGCTTTAGCCAAAAAATATTCCTCAGCCCAAGACTATCCTCAGGTAGCTTGCGAAAGCATTAAAGAGATGTATCGTCAATGCCCTGATCCGGAATGGGATGCTGATATGCTTAAAAAAGGCCTGATCATCCGTCATCTGGCCCTTCCGGGGTATCTTCAGGAATCGAAGAACATCTTAACCTGGATTAAAGAAAATACCCCTAAGGCTTTGCCCAGCGTCCTATCTCAATACCAGCCTTATTTTAAAGCCAATGATTTTCCGGAAATAAACCGCCGGCTTAGCAAAGCCGAATACACTGAAATTAAAAAGCTAGTAGAGGAGTTAGAGATCGATGGGGGTTGGATGCAGGAATATAACTCCCGCGAAGACCTGGCCGGTGTACATTTTAAGCCCGACTCTAAATAATTTCTGTGTTTTTTAGTGGTTTTTTGTATACTTGAAAATATTTTAGTTTCTGGTATAATGTTTTTGAGGTTAAAAAGGAGCTAAAATATGGCAAAAAAAATCAGTAAAAAAGGGAGGCCCAAAAAGGCCGTAAAATACACCAAAACCATCAATGTCCGCCTGACCCATGACCAATGGGTTCAGATCCTTAATTGGGCCCAGCGGGCTAACCTGGAACCTTCAGTATATATCCGCAAGATAGTCCTGGACTTCCTTAATATCGAGCACGAGATCAATACCGGAAAATCTCTGGCTAAAAAGTAAACCAAAAGTTTGAACTGAGAAGGGCTTAAATACCTATTCTAAGCCC
>Ga0180009_10000531_pt1 | contig 52528 bp, 38 predicted proteins | sample OS_PC_MetaG_FD_123537 | JGI IMG/M metagenome (GOLD analysis project Ga0180009, IMG submission 123537) | Groundwater microbial communities from the Aspo Hard Rock Laboratory (HRL) deep subsurface site, Sweden - OS_PC_MetaG | ecosystem: Environmental > Aquatic > Deep subsurface > Groundwater... | reverse complement strand
TACTCGTTGACCTGGATGTGGAAGAGCCAAATTCAGGGTTGTTTATCCATGGCCATCTGGTGCATCAAGAAGAGGTTTATAAAATGGTTCCGGAATGGATTGAAGACAAATGTACGTTTTGTGGCATTTGCCAACAGTCTTGTAATTTTCACGCGGTTATTCAGCTAGGCCCGGTGATTATGGTGTTTCCCGAATTGTGCCACAGCTGTTATGCTTGTTCTGAGTTGTGTCCGGTAGAAGCCCTGCCCATGGTTCAGAAAAAAATCGGTCATTTACAGCAGTTTCGGTCTGAAGGGTTACATTTTGTTGAAAGCAGGCTGGATATTGGCGAGGAGCAGGCTGTGCCTCTGATTGCCAGCACCCTCGACTTTGTAAACAAACAATTTGTTGGCGACTGGACAATAATTTATGATTCACCTCCTGGAACTTCCTGTCCTGTGATTGAAGCCACAAGCGACGCAGATTTTGTTATCCTGGTAACTGAACCCACTCCTTTTGGTTTTCACGATCTGAAACTGGCTGTCGATACCATGCGCCAATTGGGCAAACTCTTCGGTGTGGTTATTAACCGACATGGAATCGGGAATGACGAGGTTGAAACCTATTGCCATGAAGAGGGTATTCCGCTTTTAGCGAAAATCGCCAACAGCCGCGCCATTGCCGAACGTTACTCGGCAGGAAAACTGCTTTATAAGGAAGTCCCCGAGGTATTGGAAGCGTTAATCAAGATTAAACACTTTTTAAATACAATGGCGAAGGAGGTTGCGAAATGAAAGAGATCGTCGTTATTTCTGGGAAGGGCGGAACAGGAAAAACCTCTCTGACTGCTTCTTTTGCCATGATGGCCGGAAAGGATATCGTGGTGGCCGACTGTGATGTGGATGCCGCAGATATGCATTTACTGCTTGAGCCCGATTTTGAAGAAACAGAAGACTTTTATAGTGGTGAAGAAGCTTACATTGTGCAGGAAAGCTGCATTCAATGTGGTAAGTGCGAGGAGGTTTGTCGTTTCAATGCCATCGACATCGTTAAGGGCAGGTTTGTTGTGAATGCTTTTAACTGTGAGGGATGTGGATATTGTGCCCGGATTTGTCCTACAAAGGCCATCGTTAACAAAGAAGTTAAAGTGGGCGAATGTTACACCAGCAACATAAAAACAGGCACATACATGGTACATGCACGTCTTGGAGAGGGAGCTGACAATTCGGGAAAGCTGGTGGCTAAAGTGAAAAATGAAGCCAAAGAATTGGCCAAAGTTTTTAATAAGGACTATGTATTGGTGGATGGCTCTCCGGGCGTTGGTTGCCCGGTGGTGAGCAGCCTCAGCGGAGCCTCTTTCGTTATTCTGGTCACCGAACCTACTGTTTCAGGATTACACGACCTAAAACGGGTTTATCAGCTGGTGAAAAAATTCAACATAAAAACAGGTTGCATCATAAACAAGGCCGACCTAAATGTAGAAAAAACCACTGAGGTAGAGTCGTTTCTAAAATCGGAAGCCATCGTTCATTTAGCAAATCTGCCTTACGACGAAGATTTTACCAAGGCCATGGTAAGCGGAAAAACCATTGTTGAATACAACCATGGCTTGTTGTCGGAGCTCATTAGTAACAGTTGGAATAAAACCCTTGAAATCTTAAAATAACTATCATGGACACAAATCAGAATTACCTCGAAGAAGACCTCGCCGAGCTGGAGGGGATGACTTGTTTTTCACTCGAACAGATCGTTGAACGATCGCTGTTGGGAGAGATGTTACATCACCTGGTGCTGGAGTCGAATCCGCAACCGGACTACTATGCCAAAAGTCATTTCCCGCCTAACCAGGCCAGAAGTTACGACCGCCGGCTGATGTTGCCGATCAAAAAAGGCATTGCCTGTTTTCAGGATGAGGTGTACCGAAAAGCCTGTGACCTGACCCGTCAATTTGGTGATGGAATAAGCATTTACCCAGGTCAGATGACTTATCAAAACGAAATGCATCAGTGTATTCGCATTAACACCAAGACTACTGATCATCTGCCACAAATTGTTGATGAACTGGAGAAACTTGGCCTTCAGTTTTTTTCTGATCGCAAAGTAGAACCGTACAACAGTTTTATTTATTACAAACGGTTTACGGGTTTCACCCGACTCATGCCTGCCGTATACCACGATAATACAACCCTTCACAGGTATTTTTTCCGTGTAAACGGGAATATCGGTTTTCAGGATTTTCAAAAGGGAATTGAGCAAATAAAAAACAGTTGTCAGTTCTATTTATTTGATTCTTTTCTGGCTTCTCTGTTTTTCAGAAATCAGGTAATCGATTTTGTAGGTGTTTATTCTGAACATTGTGAAACCGAAAGGCTTGTGGAGTTTAAAAACGAAGTAAAGAAAATATTCGGGTAACTTTAGGACACAAAAGTCCCAATCATAATTATTAACCAAAAGATTAAAAATCAAATGAAAATTGCTTTTACTACTAAGGAAAAAACATGGGATTCTGCGATGGATCCCCGCTTTGGCCGTTCGGCCTTTTTTACCATTTACGATGATGAACATGATGCCCTTTCTTATTACGACAACAGTTCAGTAGTTAACGAAGCCCATGGCGCAGGGCCGAAAGCCGCCCAAACACTATTTGAATTGGGAGTTAACGTGCTAATTACCGGCAACGGTCCTGGTGGCAATGCTGCGGCCGTAATTGCTAAAGCCGGAATTGATGTGTATGTCGGCGCAAGTGAAATGACCGTGAAAGAAGCCCATGAAGCATTTCGTAACGGACTACTGGCCAGAGTATAATTCGTTCTTTTGGTAGAATGAAGTAATAATCTGAATTCAATATGGCTGAAATTGTTTTATCTGAGCTCGTGCGCAATTTCAAACATGCGGTCATGATCAGCGGGTTTGTTTTTTTGATGATGATGGCCATTGAGTATGTCAATGTGCAAACTAAAGGGCTGTGGCAAAAGGCATTGCAGGGAAGTCCCTGGAAGCAATTGTTGTTTTCGGCTTTGTTGGGAACCATCCCGGGCTGTCTGGGTGCGTTCACGGTAGTTTCCTTTTTTTCGCATGGCCTTGTTTCGATAGGAGCGGTGGTGGCAGCTATGATTGCCACGAGTGGCGATGAGGCATTCGTTATGCTTTCCCTGTTTCCACAGGAGGCCATTTATCTTACCCTGTTGCTGTTTGTCATCGGAGTGGTTGCGGGTTATTTTACAGATAAATTTTACAAGCCGGTGAAAATTTTAGCCGGTTTGCGCGAAAATAAGTTTCCACTTCACGACGAACCAAATTGCAAGTGTTACGAAAATCAAGCCTTTATTAACCAATGGAAGCACCCCTCGGTGTATCGTTTGTTGCTGCTGGCCATTGTTTTGCTGTTGCTGGCAGCCATACTTTTTGGTTATCTGGGTGTTAACGCCAAGATGTGGGTGAAAATCACATTGCTTGCCGCGATTAGTTTTTCGTTGTTTGTAACCATTACCGTACCCGATCATTTTCTAAAAAGTCACCTGTGGGAGCACCTGGTTTTAAAACACATGCCCCGCATTTTTGCCTGGACTTTCGGTACGCTGTTCGTGTTCGGGTTAATGTTGCACTTTTTTGATGTAAGTTCCTGGCTGACAGACAATATGATTTGGGTATTGCTTGTTGCCGTATTGCTTGGCGTAATCCCCGAATCAGGACCTCATTTGGTGTTTGTGACCATGTTTTTTGAAGGGAGTATTCCTTTCAGCATTTTGTTGGCCAGCTCAATTTCGCAGGATGGGCATGGTATGTTGCCCATGCTTGCTGAATCGAAGCGTGGCTTTTTTGTTGTTAAATTAATTAATATCGGAGTGGCTTTGTTGATTGGATTAGCCGCTTTCTATGCCGGTTTTTAAAATATTCGCTTATGTTTTCTCTAAAGAATGAATTCATAATGGCTCCCGTCAAGTTGGGTTATGCCGATTCGGATGGATTTGTAAACCACAAACACTTAGACTTTTATCGACAGAGGTCGCCATTTTTGGGGGCTGTAATTCCTGAACCTTTGTATCTCGACAAAGGACTCAGGGAGTTGCCGTCTCAACTGGGGATTGCCTTCGATGATCAGCTTAGCGGATTGCGTGAGTTGACAGAAATGCTGCATGCCAGCAATACCCAGGCTATCGCTCACTTAAATCATCCCGGACGTATGGCCAACCCAAAAATTCCGGGCAATTATTTCTGGTCTTCTTCACCGGTAGCCTGCGAGAATGGGGGTGCTAAACCGGAGGCTATGTCTGTGGACATGATGCAACAGGTGATCAGGTTATTTATCGAAGCGGCCTTGCGTGCTGTAAAAGCCAATTTTGATATGCTTGAAATCCAGTTTGGTCATGGTTACTTGTTAGCGCAGTTTTTATCACCCGCGGTAAATGCCCGAACGGATGAATATGGAGGCAGCGAAGAGAACAGGTTTCGGTTTCCGTTAGAAGTAGCCAAAGCCCTCCGACAGGCTGTTTCTGTTCCGCTTATCGCCCGTTTGAGTGGCGATGAAATGATGGAAAAGGGGTTTCATCCGGAAGAAATGATTCGTTTGGCGAAGGAGCTAAAGGCTCTAGGATTTAATGCGTTACACATTACGGCCGGATCGGCTTGCACAACACCTCCATGGTTTTTTCAGCATATGTTTACCCCTAAAGGCCATACCTGGTCTTTGGCCGAAATGTTTCAGAAAAGCATTGATCTGCCGGTAATTTTTGTTGGCAGGATAAATTCTTCTGCCGATATCGATCTGCTTAAAAGCAAAGGAGCGCAGTATTTGGCTGTTGGACGCTCATTGGTTGCTGATCCCGATTTTATTGGAAAATATCAGGGAAAGATTAGTGGAAACATCCGTCCTTGTCTGGCTTGCGCCGAAGGATGTTTGGGTGGAGTTAAACAGGGCAAAGGATTGGGCTGTGTGGTAAATCCTCTGGTGAATACCTCTCTGAGTGCTCCTTTGGCGAACTCAAAAAAACAACGTGTGGCCGTGGTGGGTGGCGGATTGGCCGGCATGCAATCGGCGCTAACTTTGGCTGAAAGGGGCTTTCAGGTTGACTTGTTTGAGAAAAACAAACTTGGTGGTCAGTTTAATTTGGCCTGGTTGCCACCAAAAAAGGAAAGTCTCAAAGAGCTTGTAACTTATTTTATTCAGGAATTGAGCAGGCTAAAAGTAAATATTATTTATGCCGATGCCCGCGTTACTGATATAGAAAACGAAAAGTACTCAGGGGTGATTATGGCTACGGGAGCACATCCGGCCGTACCTCCTATCGAGGGGCTTAAGGAGTTTTATTGGACTGAATTTCTGGAAGATGACCAGCTTCCTGATCACAAAAAAGTGTTGGTTATTGGTGGTGGCATGATTGGCATGGAGGTGGCCTCGAAGTTGGTTGACGGAAACAACCAGGTGGTTATTGTTGAGTTGCTCGACGAAATGGCTGCCGGCATGGAAATGCTGGAACGGAATATGACTTTAGCCCAATTAAAAACCTTTAACACCAGTTTTTACACCGGCTATCGGGTTGCCAAAATCAACAACGGAAGCGCCATTATTGCCTCCGACAAAGATGAAGTGGTAATCGATCATATCGATAAAATCGTTGTTGCTACCGGGATGCGCAGTTACCGCCCCTTTGCACCATCTGAAACAATGGTGGTTTCGTATGTTGGCGATGCACTCGAACCCGGAAATGCTCAAAAAGCCATTCACACAGCTTATGAGCTTGCCGGGAAATTTTTAACTACCGGAAATACCTACCTTTAACCTCAAATTTAACACCAATGAAAGTAAATCATATAGGTCTGGATATTTACCCGATGAGTGAAGTGACCGATTTTTATGTCAACTTGCTCGGCATGAAACTCATGCGAAAATTTGAATTAACCTCTGAGCTGAATTTAGCCATTTTCGGTCACTCGGATCAGGTAGAGGTAATGGTGGTAGAAAAGGAGGAGGTGCGAATGGAGTTGTTTTTGTCGCAGCACAGGCGGGGGAAGTCATTGCAGCATATCTGCCTCGATGTATTTGATCGTGAAGACCTGGCCTCTCGTGCTAAAAAATCAGGATATGTTGTGATACGGGTTGAGAGACCTGTTCGCGACCTGGTCTTCATCAAGGATAAATCGGGAAATATTTTTGAGTTGTTTGAACTGGAAACCAACAACAAATAGTATTATGGCTAATAAGTTTGCATTTGCATTAGGCAGTAACGGCCTGTTTATTAATCGACATTTTGGCGATTCATCGGTGTTCAGGCTCTATCGAAAGGAGGAAAACGGAACATTGGTATTCGAGGCGGAGGTGGAAAATCCTTTCCGGGAATTTGATGAAAGCCAATCTCATGGATCAAAGGCCAAAGGCCAGGGGATAGTTGAGTTTTTAAGAAATCACGGTGTAGAGGCCATTGTATCACGGCAGTTTGGACCTAACATTAAAATTGTACACCGACATTTTATTCCCATTAAAACCGGGGTAGAAACACCTGAGGAGGTATTGTTGCTGATCGAGAAAAACATGAAATGGATTGCCGAGGAGTGGAATACCCGCTCAGAAGCCTACCATTTGTTCGCTCTAAAAAATGGAATTGTCAAAATGGTGGTGGATAACAAATAGTGTAGTTGTCACATTTTATCCCCCTCCACCAGGCGCAGCAAACCGCTTGATGTCGAAGAGCTTTACCTGGATTCATGCCTGAGAGCTTGACGAATTTATTTTCCTCAATTGTAATGTTTTATATCTTTGTTATCTTTTTTTTTGGTGTAAAATCCGGATAGTATGTTATAAACCAGGGTGTAGACTTAACAGCCTGAAATCCAGACCCACCATATCAGAGCGTTTGGTTAAAATTATTATAGACCCCCGTAGGGGAGACATTATCATAGAAAAGTGGAATACATAAATCCAAAACCCCGCAGGGGTGACATTATTATAGACGAAAAGAATATATGCAACCAAAACCCCGCAGGGGTGAAATAAAACAGTGAGCTATGCCTGGAACCTATTCCCAAATCTACATTCAAATTGTGTTTGCAGTACGCGGACGTGAAAATCTAATTTCAAGAGATTGGAAAGATGACCTGTATAAATACATGTCAGGTATCATTACGAATAAAGGTCAGAAATCAATTATTGTAAATGGCACATCCGACCACATCCATATTTTTGTTGGTTTAAGGCCATCAATGGCAATTTCAGATTTGGTTCGTGATGTTAAAAACAATTCGAGCAATTTTATAAATGGCAACAAACTTGTAAAAGGGAAATTTTCCTGGCAAGAAGGATACGGAGCATTTTCTTATGCGCATTCTCAAATCGAACAGGTTTACAAATACATTCTCAATCAAGAGCAACATCATCACAGAAAAACATTTAAGGAAGAATATGTGGATTTTTTGCAAGAATTTGGAATTGAATACAATGAAAAATTCTTATTTGATTGGATTGAATAATATCACCCCTTCGGGGTTTAATAACGAATTAAACAATTTTCAATAATAATGCCAGCCTTTCAGGCTTCAATTACCGTCTGATAATGAATTCGTGGAGATATTTTGCTGAGGTTTTTTCACTTTTACTCGTGCATTCCCCGAAGAGTCGGGGCAGGCTGTAACATTTTAAAAATTGGTTAACAGAATCTTGGAGAAATTTACCTGTACAGGCAATAAAAACAGCTGATTTTTGGGTAACAAAAAAATGAAAATATTATGCATTTATCTCATCAAGCAAAATTTAGTTTGTCAATTAAAAAATTAGCGGATCATGTTTTTAATATTCAAGTAGGGGTAAACTTCTTTTAAATTGTCCTATTTTTGAGTAATAGCTTGATAACAACCTAGTTTATTAGTATAATTTGTAAAAATCGTATATCATTAAACAAACCGGATATGAAAAAGACATTTCTTACGCTCATTTTTTTTATTTTGATATCAGGTTATCAGCTCCTGTCGCAATGTGTTGCTGATGCAGGACCAGATAGGGTGGTGTGTAATGAAAACAACGGACTTGTCCCGTTACAGATAGGAGGGAGTCCAACGGCTGTTTCCGGAACACCCCCGTTTACCTATACTTGGGAGGGTAGGCAAGTATTAACGATTGGAAACCTGACTTTTGTCAAAACCGCCTCCGAAATACTGAACGATACCACTTTGGCCAATCCAACAGTTGTCGATAATGACTTGTTTAACAACTTCAGGTTGATTTTAACTGTCACGGATGCTAATAACAATATTTGTAAAGATACCATGGATATCTATTATTCAATATTTGGCATAAACATGAGTATCTTTATGTTTACCATAAACCAGGGTGATTCAATCTTGTTAAACTGGGGTTCGAATGTGGATGGAGGAATGCCTCCATTGCAGTATTTGTGGCGTCCCAATCATGGGTTACGAGATTCAACCCATCTTAATTTTTGGGCCAAGCCCCAGCACACCATAAAATATTTCGTCACAGTTACTGATACTGCCGGGTGTACCTTTGAAGGCCCGGATTATTATGTGGTTAGTGTGAATCCGGTATCTACTAACGAAACAATTTCAACAAATGATTATATGTCGGTATTTCCAAATCCGGCTTCTGAAAAGATCAATTTTCAATTGACCAATCTGGCACAAGGCAAGCATGTATTATCAGTTTATAATACTTCAGGAGCTTTGGTGAGTTCCCAACCTTTTCTCGAAAACATGCTGGTAATTGATGTAAATAACCTTAATTCAGGATTTTACAGTTATCAATTATCAAGTGAAAAAAGGGTGGTTTTACATGGCTCTTTTGTGGTTGAGTAATAAACCAGAGAGGTACTCAATAGCAGAATTATTTGTTAGTTTTGTTTAGTTTGATTTGTATGGTTAGTAGTTTTGTGTAATCATGAAAATCCATATCATTTTCTTTTCCCTCTTGTTTGCCGGAATCCAATCCATGTCGGCGCAACACCTGAAATATTTCTCCAACGACACCTTGGATTAAATTGTACGTTTTGGCCTATACTACCAGGGTGATCACTATTTTTTCACGCATACCGGAGATTATTACCATCAACCCAGTCACCCGTTGCTTACTGGAGTGGAGGGTTATTATTCAGCCTTAATCCGATTGGATAGCTCATTGAACATGAAAGATTCGCTCGTGTTTGAAAAAAACCGGAGTGGTTACTATTTCAATCCATTTAGAATGATTATTTTAAATGATACCCTGTTTGTCGCCGGAAGAGCAATCAGAGAGGATGGTTCTGATGAGCAAATGTTTTTAAACCGATACACACTCGACTTTCAATTGGTTGGGTACTCGCTATTTGGCGATACCGCGAAAAACGAGATTATTTCGGATTTTGTATTGAATAGCAAAGGTAATTTTGTCCTCCCCGGTAAGTTTCTTTCGGATAATTGGCAAAGCAGGTATTTTTTACTATTCGAAGTCGGCAGGCAGGGTGAATTGCTCAGAGCAATCAGCGATACTACTTTTACTAACGTAGAAGGGCCTCAGGCTGTTCAACTTCCTGCGTTAAAAGATTACCATTTTGTCGACATGTTTTTTATCAGTGTTTATGATTCATCCTTTAATTTAAAGCACACCATTTTCCCTGAGTTTTATAATTGGTTTTTATACATGCATAGGATAAAATACCATAAAGATGATAATTATTTTTTAGGGGGTATAATGTCTCAGGTTTTCAGCGAAAATTTGAAAAATTTGCCAATTGCCCAGGAATCTCATCATGAAATTACCTATTATATAGTTGATGAATCGGTGTCACCTGTCGACTCGGGGTTTATTTATTTGCCTGACACCATCGACTTTTGTGGTGGGCTCGACTATTCATCAAATGGAACCCTTTGTTATGGTGGTGTTCATAATGCACTGGTTGATATGTTTCATCCAGGCTTTGAATTGGTTGATAAATGGCTTGTAGCAAAAAGCATGAACTATAATGCCCAAACCGAAAACTGGTTTTTCCGTTATGGCGGCGATGCCAACTATAGCATGTATGGTTTGTATTTAACTCCTGAAAACGAATGCATTGTTTATGCTACCCGCTTCGACTGGCGGCATAACGACAGGAGGGAACGTGATATCCTTATCATGAAAATAGACAGCACGGGTTTGCTGGTGGGTCAAAATTCGGATATTGAAAAAGTTCAGTGGTTAAAAGTCTATCCTAACCCGGGGTCTCACGAGCTCACCGTCGATGCGGTTAATTTAAACGGAAGTTTCAAGCTCTATAACTCAACCGGTGAAATGGTATTGGAGCATGATGTAATCGGCTGGCAAACAACCATAAACACCGATCAATTACAAAAGGGGGTGTATATTTATGTTTTAGAAGATAAAACCAAGGGTAAACTGGCTGTGGGCAAGTGGATAAAACAATAAACCCGTTGCATTGTAATCGTCTATTAGTACCGGATTACAATCCTACCCTGTGTTTGTCGGTTTATGGCCGGGTTTTTTCGGTGGTTTGATCCGCAGTTGTCTGCCCTTTGCTAGTGGGCATAAAATTCAATCATATCACGGATGGCTTTTTCGCATACCGGACAAAAAGTGTCGCCTGCAAAGGTCTTCATCAGGCAATCGGGTGTGGGGCGGTACATGTTTTTGGCAACGTATCCACCGCCTTCGAAAGCGCCAATAGCCTGACTGTATTTTTCTGTGTCGGGGGTAGGTATGGGGGTGCGTTTCTTTACCATGTTTTTCCATTTGCGCTCAAAATCGACCAAAGTGGTGATATTGGGTTCCCATGGCTCTATGCTTAAATTGTAAAAATCGTTGTACGAGGTAGAGGAGTCGTAATACTCATCGGCCAGACCAACAAATCCATGGCCCAGTTCGTGGATAAAAATTTTTGCCGACTGCTGGTTGCTGTTTACACTCACATTGTAGTAATTGTAAATGGCTCCTCCCCCGTATTTCTCGGTGTTCACCAAAATGTAAATCTGATCGTATGGCGCGTTGGCAGCCAGGTCGCGAACGCTTTTAAAATCGTAAGTCATGCAATAGCGCTCACTATCGAAGGTGTAAAAAGTGGTGTGCAATACCGTGTTTTTCCAGATCCCGTCGGCAGGGATGTCGTTGCCCGATTGTTTGGAAGGCGCCCAAATGCCGTAAATATTAAACTTGTCCTGGTATTGGTCGTAAGGGCTAAAGCTGAATAGTCCTTCGGCAAACTTTTGACAATCTGATAAAAACAACCCCATTTCGTCTTCGGTGTAGCCTTCGGGCAGAATTACGATATCCACATTTTGAGCAGGATCGCCCGATTTTACCACTTCAAATGAAGGGTACACCAGCCGCCGGTCTCTTTTAATAAAATAATCCGACGGGCGGACAATATGTTCCATTTGTGGCTCCATCACGCCATCGTAATTTCTGGCATAAAGCACTATTTTCACCGGATTTTTTGGAAAAGGAAACACCACCGATTCCGAAAAAGTACGGTTTATTTTTGTGGCTTCGTCGGTGGTCTGCCATTCGCCGAAAAGCGTGTTGTAACCTCTTGAATATAAGAGTGAATCGGTAGCCAAATCCATTACTTTTACATAGTAGTTTCCGTAATTGAACGTGTCGATCAGGTTAACTTTTGATCCTCCCCAGTAGGGTTCCTCAATCAATTCGTCGAAAGTGTAGAAATGCGCGTTCTTGCTGCCACTGTGGTAGTAATCCATGCGCATGGTTTTATCTTCAAAATACCTATCGAATTGTGCAAATCCCTGAACTGTGATCAAAATCATCAGGGTTGATATAATTTTCTCCATTTTGATTTTTATTACCCGACAAAAGTAGTAAAAGCGCTGTTTCATTGCTTACCTTTGTAACCTTTGGGGTGAATTGGCGTCCAAACGAAAAAAATGGCCGGTGAGCGAAAACGATCATAGCATCATACAACGGGTTAAAGGTGGCGATAAACAGGCTTATGCTGTGTTGGTAGATCGTTACAAGGATCGGGTTTTTTCGCTGGTTTTGAGCATTGTGCATTCGCGCGAAACGGCTGGCGAGCTGGCTCAGGACACTTTTGTGAAGGCTTTTAAGAGCTTACACCAGTTTCGCGAAGAGGCTTCTTTTGCCACCTGGATTTATCGCATTGCATATAACACAGCCATTTCTGAAACCAGAAAACGGAAAATAAATCTGGTTAACCTTGACGAAAAGATGGCGCAGCAGCTTAGCGCTTCCGACGATGAAGAGGATACCCAGGCAGAGGCGTTGCTCAGGTTGAAAAGGGCGGTTTCGGTTTTAAACCCCGAAGAGCAGGCGATGATCAGGTTATATTATCATGAAGATAAGTCGGTGGAAGAAGTTTCGCTTTGCCTGAATTTATCGGTGGCCAACGTAAAAGTTAAACTGTTTCGCCTTAGGGCTAAACTAAAAAACATGATGGAAGAGTACGCAAATTCGGCGGTTGTGGTTTAAAAATAGTTGAGATATGGAAAAAGAAGATCTGAAAATCAAACAGTTTTTGGAGCAGATGGCAACGGAGTCTGCGCCCAAAGGGTTTACTAACCGGGTAATGGAAATGGTGAACCAAACGGAGTCATTGCCCGTCCGCAAGGAATCAGGGGATTGGATGTTTGGACTGATTACGGCATTGGCGGCGGCCATAGGTTTTCTCACTTATTTTCTCTTCGACCCAACCTTTGCCAAACGGTTCTTCGGTAGTGTTTACAGTTTTATGCTAACTGCAGTGCAGTCTGCAAAGGGGCTGTTGCAGGAAGCGCTACCCGCAAACACTTTCATGTTTAGTAAATTTTGGATTGGCCTGGTGGCGGCCATCACGCTGTTGCTGGTTTTAGAAAAATTGCTCAGGCGAAGACAATTGCACACGGGTTTGTTTTTTACTGTATAAAGCCGGGTTTAATGCTAAATCAGTTTTTTTACCAGATCGGTAACCCTTGAAAGGGGTATAATTTCGATATTTAGCTTTTTGATATCGAGTCCTTTCAGTCCATATTTAGAGACAAAAATTTGTTTAAAACCGAGTTTTTCTGCCTCCTGTATCCGGTTCTCCAGTCGCGACACGGCCCTGATTTCGCCCGAGAGCCCTACCTCGCCTGCAAAGCAAACATCCTGACCAATAGCGATATCTTCGGCAGAGGAGAGGATGGCCGCCACCACAGCCAGGTCGATGGCCGGGTCGTCGACACGCAACCCGCCTGCAATGTTTAAAAACACATCTTTGCTGCTGAGTCGGAATCCGCTACGTTTTTCTAAAACTGCCAGCAGCATGTTCATCCGCCGCAAATCGAAGCCCGTGGCCGAACGTTGTGGCGTTCCAAAGGCAGCGGTACTAACAAGAGCCTGCGTTTCGATGAGCATAGGGCGCTGACCTTCAATCATGGCGGCAATGGCCACACCGCTGGTTTCTTCATCGCGTTGGCTGAGCAGCAGTTCGCTCGGATTATTTACCTCACGCAGCCCGTCTGCCCCCATTTCGTAAATTCCTAGTTCAGAAGTGCTTCCGTATCTGTTTTTGGTAGTGCGCAATATCCTGAACCCGTAATGCCGGTCGCCTTCAAACTGCAACACGGCATCTACCATGTGTTCGAGAACTTTTGGGCCGGCCAGGTTTCCGTCTTTGGTAATGTGGCCAATAAGCAGCACAGGTGTGTTGCTGGCTTTAGCAAAACGCTGCAACTCGCCGGCGGTCTCACGAATTTGTGTCAGGCTGCCTGCCGAAGCTTCAATGGTATCGGTGTGTAAGGTCTGGATGCTGTCGATAATCACCAACTCGGGCTGTAGTTCGAGGGTATGCTGAAATAAGTCGGCGGTGGAGGTTTCGTTCAGGATATAACACTCCGGATTGTGCCCTTTCAGTCGGTCGGCGCGCATTTTGATTTGCTGATGACTTTCTTCACCCGACAGGTAAAGAATTTTTTTTCCTTGCAGGTTGAGTGCCATTTGGAGGAGCAGCGTAGATTTTCCAATCCCCGGTTCGCCACCGATAAGCACGATAGATCCAGGCACAAGTCCGCCACCCAGCACCCGGTTAAACTCAGCACTTTTGGTGTCGATACGGTCTTCGCTTTGGTTTACAATTTGATGAACCGGAACGGGTTTTGATTTTTTTTGATCGCTTACGAACCCAACCTTCACCGACGAAGGTTTACTCACCACTTCTTCAACAAACGAATTCCATTCGCCGCAGGTAGGACATTTTCCAATCCACTTCCCCGAAGCGTGTCCGCAGTTGCTACAGTAATACATGGTTTTTGCTTTGGCCATACGTGGAAACAATTTTGTGTTTAGCGCAACAAAGTTATACTTTTAAACCTTGTCCGGTTATGGTTGTTCATAGTCTTGGAATGCTTTATTGAGGCAAAACCATGGTGAATGTGCTGCCCACGCCTAGGGTGCTGTCCACCAAAAGCTCTCCGCCCATTTTTCGGGTCAGGTCGTAGCATAAAATCAGGCCGATACCAGTTCCTTGCTCATTGTTTGTGCCAGGTGTTGTGAAATGCGACTCAATTTTGAAAAGTCTGCTCACCTCCTCTTTCGACATTCCCTTTCCTTGATCGAGCACTTGTATGCGCAACGCTTGGTTGTCTTTTTCGGCTTTTATGGTGATTCTTTTACCTGAACCCGAAAATTTGATGGCATTCGACACCAGGTTTCGCAGAACAGTTAAAAACATGTTCCGGTCGATGGAGGCTGACAGGTCTTGTTGAAAGTCAGTTTCGATGGCAATTTGTTTTTCTTTCGCGTTGGGTTCGAGCAGTAGCAAAGTGTCGTCGATCAGGGGTAAAATTTTTAAATCATCAGGGCTGTATTCTATTGCCCCTGATTGCAGGCGAGCCCAATCGAGCAGATTTTCGAGCAGCCGGAAGCCTTGCGATGAAGACTGGTACAATGAGTTGAGAAAACTTCTGATTTCCTGTTCTGAAAACTGATCCAGGTTTTGTTGCAGGATGTCAGTAAACGAAATCATGGCGCTAAGCGGGCTTTTCAGGTCATGTGCAACCATATGAAAAAACCGGTCTTTGGTGGCGTTCACCTGCTCAAGTTCCTGGTTCTTGCGGGCAATGATGTTGTTTTTGGCTGTTAACCCAACATTCATTCTGTTTTTAAGCGCCAGGTTTCGCCACAACAAAATGGCCAGCAACAAAAACAGCAATCCACCGGTAAAATAGTATATGTTAATCAGATTTTTATTCTCCAGTTCTTTTTGTTTTTGAGCAAAGCTGTACTGAAGTTCTTTATTCTCGATTTCTTTTTGAAGGAAATGCAGGTAATTCATTTCCCTTTCTTTTTCCTGGTCAAAGAGGCTGTCGGAATAGGCTTTGTAGTCAACATAATACAAAAAAGCCCTTTGGTAGTCTTTTTTTTCTAAATATATATCCGACAATATTTTAGAGATTGTTTTGAGGTCGTAAAGGGCATTAATTTCTGTCGCCAGATTCCTGCTTTGGAGGGCATATTTGAGGGCTTCATCAGGATAGCCCAGTTGATGCGCTGCACGGGCGATGCCTGTGAGCGCGTAACACTTTTCCCAATTGTTGTCGTAAGGGGTATGCTGCAATACTTTCAAATGGGCATTAAACGAGGTTCGGTACTCACCCAGGTTGTAATATATCTCGCCTAAAAGATTGTAAACACGCAGTTCCTCTTCGGTATTTTTTATGTTTTGGCTATAACTGATAGCTTTTTGAGCATACACCAATGCGCTATCGTAAGCTCCCATGGCATTGAAAGTGATGCCCAGATTGAAGAGATTTCGATGTTCCATTAAGGAATCGTTTACCTGTCGGCACAACACGATCGAACGTTTGTGGTAATCAATAGCCTGGTCATACTTTTCCTGCACATTCAATATCAGGCCAATGTTATTTAGTCCTACTGCAATGCCATGCGTATCGTTTTGCTGCTGCGAAAGTGTGAGCGCTTCGGTAAAAAATTTTAACGCCCTGAAATAGTCACCTGTCACATAATAGCTTCCTCCAATTCTGTTTTTAATCGTGGCCTGTTCATTCAGGTTCTGTGATTCGATGGCATGTACCAAGGCCAGGCTGTAATAAAACAAGGCCGTGTCGGGGTAGGTAAACTTTAAGGAGTCGCCCATCCTGTTGTAGAAATTGATGAGCTCATGGCTTTCCTCCTGTTGATTTAGCGCCGTTTGGCTGCTGCCCACAAAAGGAAGAATCAAAAAAACCCAACACAAGCAAAAAACCTTGGTTACATTCACAGGACGATATTGATTAGGATTAAGCTTTTACTTTATCTGAAGCGAAGGTAGTGTAAAAAATCTGATGTGGTTCAGAAAACCAGAATAAAAAATTGCAAATCCGGAAACAATGAAGCAGGTATTATACCATCTCAATAGCATTCAAAAACTTGCATTCATCTTGCAAATAGTTCTATTGATCTGACTGCCATTCATTAAAACAGTTTTCGGGATGGCAGAAGCCCCCTTTATCTAAAAATCAGGTAGACAAGTCTAAAGCCAACCCCAATGGCCATTCCCATTAAAACATAGAAAATAACAAGTTTCGATTTGGATTGGTGTTGTGCGATGAAAGCATCCATAATTTCGATGTTCTTATTAAACTGCAAGGCCGCATTGTAGTCTCTGATCTTGCCAAAGATAACGTTTTGAGATTCATTTAGTTTGTTAAGGTTTTCGACCACGTCACCATCCAAATCGGCGCAATCACTCATCAACAATACTTTGAGCGAATCCATATAGGCTAGTTGGTTTGTTAAATGCTCAATCTCTTTTTTATAATTCCGTGCATTAAGCTCCAGCCTTTCTTTCACAAAAGCTGAATGGCTTAAATAATCAACAATTGAATTTTCCAGATCATCTAATACATCGCGATTATAAACCTCTACCACGATATAGAAGGGTACTTTTTCGACACTTAAATCGGTTGTAAGTTCCTGATTGTGTATGTTGATGCCTTTTATTGACTTGATATCTTGGCTTTGTTCGACAGGCAAATCCAAAAGAACCGATAGTTCATTATACTGCTCATTTTGAACCAACTGATTTAATTTGAACAACATATCACCATAAATCTTTTTTTCTAGCTGGGCATAGGAAACCGTCATTTGACTGTGATAAATGTCCTTTTTAAACCAGGAGAAAACGCCACCCACGATACCAAAAATCACAGCAAAAAGAAGGAACCCAAGAAATTGCTTTTTAAAACCGCTAACAAAACTCTGAAACATGGCACTGAAAAAACCTACAGCCTCTGCCCATTGGTTTTCAAGAGCTTTCCATGTTCTTTTGCCCTCCTCCTTAGATTTTTTTATTGAGTTGTTATCCATATTAATTCCATTATTTTTGCAAACTTATTGAATTAATTTACTACAACATAGTAGATTAGTTATTATTTTGATTTTAACTCTTCATTCAACTATGCAAAAAACACCGGGAAACATTAAAAACTCAAGTTGGAACCTAGCCAATATTTTGTTGTATCCGGTGGCTTTTTTAGCCCTTACCCCTTTTTTTATCGATCGATTGGGAGAAAGTGATTTTGGTGTGTGGATGCTGGTAAATTCCTATGTTTATATTGCTGTACATATTGTGAGTTTCGGGATGGGCAATTCTATTACAGCTCATGTGGCAGAGGCAATTGGGAAAAAGAATGACAAGAGCCTTTTTAATTATATCAACATCTCCACCAGAACAATTGCCGCCATTAGCTTTTTTACCGTAATTGCGGGTGTAATCGGGTATGTGATAAGTAATTATGGCATAGTGTTTTTTGGCGAAAGCCTTGATAAAATATTGATCGTTGCCACGTTGGTGATATCGGTTAAATTTTGGGAATTGTTATACCAAAGTATGCTGAAAGGCTACGAGCGTTACGATTTAGCTTCCGTTTACAATATTATCTCCAAACTACTGGTGTTAGCAGCCCAATTGGCTTTGGTGTTGAGAGGTTTTGGGTTGTTGGAAATTTTTGTCAGTAATTTCATACTAAATCTTATCATGGCCATAGTGCAGGCTATTGTTTCCTATAAACAAGTAAAAGGCTATAAGTTTAGTTTTGTTCGAAGCAAATTGGAGCGCAGCAATTTATTTCACTTTGGTTTATGGACTTGGTTACAGACAATTATTTCGGTGTTGGCTTATCAACTGGATCGCTTTGTGGTGGCCATTTTTCTTGGTCCGGCTATCACAGGTTACTATATTCTGGCCTCCACGATAATCAACCACATGCATATGGCCTTTGGAGCAGTTGTGAGCTGGTTACTGCCAAAAATATCACGAAAAAAGGAATCAGATTCAAATATTAAACTATACTTCACCAGCCTGAGAAGCTTTTTAACCGGCTTTAGTTTGCTGGTTATTTTACTCACTTACCTTCTTTATAGGCCGGTTTTTACCTTGTGGCTGGGGGCTGAAAAGTTTGACAAAATGAATGATTTCTTCAGGCTTTTCCTCGTTTTTGAGGCCTTTTTGCTGCTTACAATTGTTCCTCTGTTTTACTTGAATGCCGTAAAAATGTTGAAATTTATTACTTCTCTGGAATTAATGTATAAATCCGGTGTAATCATTGGACTGTTGGTGGCTTTTGCTATTGTTCCGACAGGGAATAGCATTATTGTAGGGCAGATTATTGCTTTAGCCGTGTTAATTCCTGTGGAGTATTTCTTAATAAATAAGAGAATTCTGTTCGATAGTCCGTTAAAGGAATCGGTTTTAACAATCTTTCCTTCTGCAATGATTGCCTTGACCATTCTGTTTTCGCAATGGTATTTAGGTATGGCCTTTACATTAGCTGGCGCAGTGGTGTTTAAGGTTTATTTTCTTGACGCTAAACGATTTAATCTTAAATTGTTGCTCGAATGACGGAAAAGCCAACATATAACTACCTTATTGTGTATGCAATAATCTATTTCTTCTTCAATAGTTTTTTGTTGCCGCAAGGACTTTTGTACAGCAGTCTGTTGACACCTGTAATGCTCTATTTCCTCTTTAAAGAAAGGAAAATCAGGTGTTTGATTTTGGGAGGTGCTTTTTTATTACTGCCGCTCCCGTTTCACTTTTATCAAGGCGTTGAAACCGGTAGTTATTTGATTTCTGTTGCGATGGCTTTTTCAATCCTCATTTTGTTTTTCGCAAGCTATAATCTTGTTTTGAACAAGGAGGAAACAATGGTTAAGATATTTAAAAAGGTCTTGATATTGAATGGTTTTTTTGTGCTAATTGCACTGCTTGTTTTGCCTTTCGAAAACATCAGAGAACTTTTATGGTATAATGAAATCATCACCAAAGGACTACAGGTAATACCCAGACTTAAGTTATTTACTTACGAAGCCTCTTATTATTCATTTATCATGATGCCCGTTTTTCTGTTTTTCATGCTTAGAATTTTAAATGGATTCGAAAAGCATGCCATGATCATCGGGCTTTCCATCTTTTTATCCCTCCTGTTGTCGCTTTCTTTTGGTGTAATTGCCAGCTTATTGCTATCTGTGTTTATTGCCATGCTGTTTTATTGGAAGCTTTCAAATGCATTTTACAAGCGCTTTGTGTTTTTAAGCTCCACCGCTTTTATTGCCATTCTGGTATTCTTGGCTTTTGTGTGGCCTGAAAACCCCATTTATTTCCGAATCAATAATATACTCAACGGACAGGATACCAGCGCTATGGGAAGATTGGTTTATTCGTTTATGTTTGCCAAAGACTTAATCGTTCAATACAGTCCTGTGTTTGGGATTGGCCCGGGTCAGATTAAAATTGTGGCCCACGATATGATTGTAAACCATTACCAATATCAGGGTAACATTGCAGAGATTGTCCGAATTCCCAATTCAATGGCCGAAATGTTGGCTGTTTATGGCCTCTATGGTTTTTTGGCAAAACTACTGGCAGAAATCTATTTCTTTTTCAGGTTCAGGCTTTTTCAGAACACCTATTCATTCATTTTATTTCTGTTTCTTTTTATTTATCAGTTTACAGGAAGTTTTATCAGCAATGCAGCGGAGGTGGTAGGTTGGGCTTTTGTTTTTGGCCTCAGGTTTAATGAGTTTAATATAAATTCGCAAAAACAGGAGACCTCGTGAGTGCCCCATTAAAAATAGCATTTATTGTTCGATCTACTCTTTTTGAGGTGGTTGGTGGCGACAATCTGCAAGCTGTAAATACAGCTACAGAGCTCAGGAAATTAGGGGTTCAGGTGGACATTAAAAAGGCCAATGAAAACATAGATTACGCAAAATACGACCTGCTTCATTTATTCAATATCATAAGGCCGGCCGATCATTTAAAACACATAAAAAGAGCCGGAAAACCTGTTGTCCTGAGCACCATTTACTTGGATTATTCTGAATTTGATCAGGAGGGAAGAGTAGGGATACAAAGAAGAATATTGCGCTTATTTGGTAAAAACGGTGCTGAGTATTTAAAAAACAACCTCCGTTTTATCAAAAGGCAGGACAAGCTGGTGAGCCCGGAATATTTACTGAGCCACAAGCGAGCTGTTGGTAAGATTCTTTCGCAGGTAGACCTTCTCTTGCCGAACTCGGTTTCTGAATTTCAAAGGCTTACACAAGATTATCATGTAGATGTGCCTTATCATGTGGTTCCCAACGGAATCAACGTCAGCCTTTTTGGCCAAATTCCCCGTGTTAAAAGAGAGGAAGACAGGGTGTTGTGTGTAGGTCAGATTTACGGATTAAAAAACCAACACCGACTCATCGAAGCCTCACAAGTGCTTGGGACGAAGCTAACCATCATCGGTAAACCTCCTCCAAATCACCTTAAGTATTATGATTTTTGCAGGAGTATGTCAGGTTCTTCTGTTGAGTTTGTTGATTTTATTCCTCAGGAAGATTTGTTAAAATACTATGCCAGATCAAAGGTTCATGCCTTACCAAGCTGGTTCGAGACCACCGGATTAAGCTCTCTCGAGGCCGGTGCAATGGGCTGCAACTTGGTTGTTGGATCGGGTGGAGATACCCGCGAATATTTTAAGTCAAGAGCTTCATTTTGTAACGCTTCAGATACCCAAAGCATTATCAAAGCTCTGGAATTTGAGCTTAATAAAGCCAATGAGTTTACTTTTAGAGAATACGTGTTGGCAAACTATAGTTGGAAAAGAGCGGCAGAGGAAACTTTAGTTGCTTATAAAAAAGTGCTTAACCATGAAAAATAGACTTTCCATAGGAATTATTGGCACAAGAGGTATTCCTAACGAATATGGAGGCTATGAAGCAGCAGTTCAGGAATTAGCGCCACGGTTGGCCGAGCGCGGGCATAAAGTGGTGGTTTATTGTTCATTGGTTCAAAAAAGCAGGATAGATGAATGGAAAGGTGTGCAACTTGTGTATAACAGAGATCCGGAAAAACGCGTGGGATCTGCCGGACAATTTTTGTACGACTTCCGGAGCAATTTATCAGCCCGTCAACAAAAACACGATGTAATTTTTCATATGGGCTATACCAGTGATTCTGTATGGTTTAAACTCTGGGATCCTCGCGCTGCTCATATTACCAACATGGATGGGTTGGAGTGGAAACGAACAAAATATTCAAAATATGCGAGGATATTTTTATCCTATGCCGAAAAACTGGCCGCAGTTAACAGCCATGCTTTAATAGCAGATAATAAGGGAATTGAAGATTATTTGAAAAAGAAGTACAAAACACCGGTTTTGCAAATAGCTTATGGTGTAGAGATACCAAAAAGTTTTTCAGAGGAGAGCCTCAGTCTGTATAATCTCAGGAAACAGGAATATGATTTGGTAATAGCCCGGATGGTACCTGAGAACATGATAGAAACCATTATTCAGGCTAAAATTGACTCCGTTGATTCCGTACCATTGATCCTTTTTGGAAATCATACCAGATTTAGAGATGAGTTGATTTCCAAATACAAAGAGGAGCGTATTGTATTCAAGGATGCCAACTTCAACAAAGATGTATTGGATGGGGTCAGGCATTTTTCGCGGTATTACATTCATGGACATTCGGTTGGCGGAACCAATCCTTCGTTGCTTGAAGCGATGGCTTCTAGGTGCCGGATTATAGCCCACGATAATGATTTTAACCGCCATGTTTTATTAAGTAATGGCGAATATTTCGCCAATAAAACACAACTGTCATCTGTATTTAATTGTCAACGAATGGTAATAGAACCGCTACAGGTTGAAAATAACATAAACCTGTTGATGGAACACTATAACTGGGAACAAATTTGTGATCTTTATGAACGTGCAGCCCTTCAATATTCGAGATAGAAAGCAATGGTTGTGGTTTGCCATTTGGTTTTCTCTGCCGTTAAGTATTCAGCTTAACAGCATTGCGATTGTTTTAGCGTTCGTTATTTTTGCAATCCAAGCCATTCACAAACCTCCCTCAGTCAATAAAGAGTATCTGTTTTATGTAGCGCCACTCGTGCTCTACTTCCTTGTACAGCTTATCCCTACAGGAGAACGGCTTTTTAATCTATTCACCTTAAAAGAAATTGAGCAGCAGTTGCCGCTATTGGCTTTTCCGATGCTTTTCATGTTTTCTCAAACAACCAAAAAGGAGTTTTCATCTACCGCTTCATCAGCTTTGTTTTTCTCCGTTCTCCTAGCTGGTATCCTGATGGTTTCAGAATCGGCCTGGCGTTTTTCTGGTAGTCTCAGCCTCGGTGTTTTTACCTATCATAGCCTTGCAGAGCCATTTGATTCAGGCGCTGTATATTTTAGTTTTTTTATCCTTGTTGTCTTGCTGAGAATGGATGAAATGCCTTGGTTGTTTAAGTATAACTATGCAGGCCTAAGCGCTGTTTTATTTCTTACGGTAGTTCTGTTTTTAATGGCCTCAAAGCTCCTGCTGACTTTTGGCATACCCTTTATTTTAATAAAACATCGTCATTTTATATTCCGATTTTTAAGGTCGTATCGCTTTGCGCTTCCTGTTATGTTGGTTTTGCTCTTGATACTGATAATCCCGTTAACTCAAAGGTTATCGAAGATTGCAGATGCAAATTTAGAAATAGTAAACCATGAGACTTATGCCTACGATAGCCCGTTGAATGGCCTGAACCTGAGATTAATTCAATTAAGGTTAGGGATAGAATTACTTCAGGAAAATAAGGCCTGGCTGTTTGGCCTCGGGATGGATCAGGCTCAGGAGTTGCTCAATGCCAAGTATATAGAGAAAGGAATGTATACCGGCTACGCGGGAACAGAAGACACAGGGTATTTGAATTACAATTTTCACAATCAATATATGGAAACACTTGTAAGGAGCGGTATAGTTGGCTTTTTGTCGCTGCTCCTCATCATTGGTGTACTGATAAAAACAGCCAGAACTAATAAGTATGCAAATTCATGGGAGATTGGAATAATCCTATTGTTCTTTTTAACAGAGTCTGTTTTGGAGCGGCAAATTGGAATAGTGTATTTTTGCCTGCTATATTCGGCATATTTCCCGACTAAATTAAAAAAAACTGATGATTTTCGGATATAGACTTCAACCATTAAACACACCTGTTTTTGAGATTCATCAAGAGATAAGTCTCAACAACAAACTCGATCATCCTTTTAACCGATTTCTAAAGCGTTTTTTAGATGTCGTGTGGTCTGTTTTGTTTTTGTTGCTTATTGCGCCCTGGTTATTTCCCATTGTAGCTATTGTCATATTGTTTGATTCGAAGGGTGCTCCATTCTTCATACAAAAAAGAACAGGGAGGGGGCGCAAGACATTTCATTGCGTTAAGTTTCGCACTATGGTAAAAAACGATGAGGCCCACAGGTTGCAGGTGCAGGTTGACGACACGCGAATTACAAAAGTTGGCAGGTTTTTGCGGGAAAATCACATTGATGAATTGCCTCAGGTTTTTAATGTGTTTTTGGGTGATATGAGCGTAGTAGGGCCTCGGCCGCATATGTTGCGCCATAATGTGGAATATGCACAAATGAGCCCCAATTATCATATGAGGCACGCCGTAAAGCCAGGAATGACAGGGCTGGCACAGGTTAGAGGTTATCATGGAATGATTGCTGATGACGAGGATTACAAAAACAGGCTGAGCTCGGATATTGAATACATACACAACTGGAGCTTTTTTGGCGATATTGAAATATTTATCATGACCACCATAAAAATATTATTCAAACTTGACTAGGACTGAACATACAGCAGATTTACAGGAGAGCATCCTGGCGACCTTGAGGTATTTTGCCTTGTTTTCCTATCCGCTTCCGGCTCAGGAGGTACATCGTTTTCTTAGCAAAGCAGCGTCTTTAGAGGAGGTTGTAGTTTGTTTGAATCAAATGCAGCATGATCAAAGGGTATTCCTTTCTTCAGCTGGCTTTTACAGCATTGATGACAAGCCGGAATGGTCGGAAAGAAGAATAAAGGGAAAAAATCAAGCCGAAGTGCTGTTGGGAAAAGCAAACAAGTATGTGCGTAAAATTATGCAGTTCCCATTTGTGAAAGCTATAGCTATATCCGGTTCTCTTTCAAAATATTATGCCGACACGGATGGTGATATTGATTATTTTATCGTAACAGAAAAAAACCGTCTTTGGATTAGCAGAACTTTACTTCATTTGTTTAAAAAAACAAGTTTTATCAGGGGGAATGAGCATTTTTACTGCATGAATTATTTTGTGGACGAAACAGCCCTGGAGATTGACCAGAAAAATCTTTATTCGGCTATTGAAACAGTTACACTGATTCCGGTTTTTAACGCTTCATTAATTTCAAAACTCAAGGAAGTTAATGAATACTGGATTCGAGACTTTTTGCCAAATGAGTCATATGCCGATGATCATAGGTATGTGGTCAACTCGAAAAGAAACATGCTACAGAGGTTTGCTGAAAGGATGATAACATTAATTGGTGCGGATAAACTGAATTTAATTTTGATGAAAGCAACCGATAATAAATGGCGCAAAAAATGGAAACACAAATCCTATCCGATGGATCAGTATGATCAGGCTTTCCATACCACCATTCATGTCTCAAAAAATCATCCGGCGAACTATCAATTGCAGATATTAACGGCTTTAAAAACCGATGAAACAACCAATTTAACCAAAGATTTTGCAGCATGCGAACGGTAATGATTATTGGAGGTTCCGGTTATTTGGGAAATAGCGTGCTTAAAGCGTTGTTGACAGAATACGATGTGGTTTATGCCACCCAACACAAAACACCAGTTTTAATTCATGAAAAAATTCAGGTCATAAAGGGCGGGCTTAATGGGGTTTCCTCTGAGCTGCTAGCCCGGATAAAGCCTTCCTGTATCTTTCATTGTGGACGTCCAACGTTTTCCGGTTTTAGATACCTGGGGCGTAAACTGGCAGCTCAAAAGGCGTATGGTCTGAATAAAAAACTGATGCGTGACATCAAGAAAAGCAACATAGAAACCAAGCTTATATTTGCCTCCGGGAGTCTTGCCTACGGAAATTCGCCACAACCTCACGATGAGTTCGCCAAATTGAATCCCATTTCATATAGTCGGCAATATATCAAAGGGGAACTTCCTGTTTTAAACGAAAAAGGAACACATAAGTTTAAAGTACTGGTTTTAAGATTTCCTTGGTTATTGGGTAATGCCTCTTGGTTTAAATGGTTTTATTTACAAAACATCCAAAAAAGTGGTGAAATACCTCTGTTTGGAAAGGGAAACAATTTTATGTCATTAATCGATGTAAAGGATGCTTCGGCGCTTATGACTAAATATGCTGAGGTAGTGGGCCAAACCGGTGTGTATAATATTTTTAGTCCTGTACAAATCAAGCAAAAAGAGTTTGCTGAAATTGTTGCCCGTGTTTTTAAGGCTGAAATTGTGCCCTATTCAAAGATTTACCCAAAACTGGAAACTGCTGCACTTGAGGCTTTTCAGTCCAATATTATACTGGAAACCCGACACCCTTCGGTACTTAATGCCTTTAAATTTGCAAATCCCGAAGAGACTTTAACAGCTGTTTTTCAAGACTTATAGCCCTTACATCTTTTTGAGAACGAACAAGGTATATTCTCCCATCGACCACAAAGGAGTTTTTTGAATTTTCTGGTCTTTCTGCCAAAGTTTTTCTGCTTTTTGAGGATTATTTCTTACTTTGTGATCGTTATACCAGGGCGGATAAAAAATACTGTAGCCTTTTCTCTCCAAAACCTCGAATTGGGAGAAGGATTTTTTTACAAAAGACGGGCTGTAGCAATGCGAGGGCAAATGACGATCAACACTATAACCACCCCAAACTTTACCTAAACGTGCAAAGGCTGTTTTAAAGTTTAGCTTGATCATTTGAACTAAAAGTTCACGCATGTACCATTTGTTGACGAAGCTTAACGAAGCTATCCCGTTTTTCTTCAAAAGTTTATGAATTATTCCGGCAGAGCGGCCAAGATCCTGAACGGTATTCAGCGCTCCAAAATATACATAGATTAAATCAAATGATTCTTCCCCGAACTTATCAATCAGAGTCCTCTCATCAGAAACAATGGCTTCAGCATTCATTAACCCGGCGTCATCAATTTTTTGTTGCGCAAGTCGAATCATTTCCGGAGATATGTCCACAGCAGTAAAGTGGCAGTCGGGATATTTTTCGGCATACCAGGATACATCAAAACCGGGGCCACAACCTATCTCCAGGACTTTTGAAAACGGGTATTTAATGGTAATGCGTCTGAAATCATTTCTAATTTTATCCAGAATAGAGTTTAATTCAGCCCGGTCTTCAAACCCCAGCCTAGCATCATCGTTATAATAATTGCTTACTTCTGTATAGTAATTGTCAGGATGATCATTCATTTAATGGTTTCTTTAATCGAAATCAAATGTATAAAAAAGTTATCATTTCTCACACAGGTATTGTTTTTATTCATATCTTGCTGCGTGGTTTAGTGGACAGTTCGTTTATTAAGTGCCTATAAGTTGTGTCAAGTAATTTACTTTGTGATGCCAGTATCAATTTTACGTCGGACATTTCTACTTTTTATCGTACTTGTTATTGTTATTCAGGGCTTTGGTCACGATGGGATATTGGTCGATAAAAGGCATGTCATTCAAAAAGGCCTTAGTCAAAGCAGGATTTTGAGCATTATCGAGGATCAGCGCGGGTTTATGTGGTTTGGTACTGCCGATGGGTTAAACCGCAACGATGGTTACCAGATTAGGGTGTTTAAACACCGTTTTAATGACACCCTTTCGCTGCCAAACAACACCATTGCCGGATTGTTAGAAGACCCTGATGGAAATTTTTGGATGGCTACCAACAACGGCGTTGCCTTTTTTAATCCGTATACAGAAATATGCCAAACGCTAAGGGAAACCGACTCTTCCCGCATTGCGATGGGGGCAAACAGGCTCACCTCTTGCACCATCGACGAGCAACAAAATGTGTGGTTTAGCACCGATGGCTACGGGATTTTTAAGATTAACCCAAATACCTTCGAGCGCACTTATTATTTTTATGATAAGAAAGATTCACTGCGGTTAAATAAAGTTCAGAAATTGTATGCCGATAGCAAGGGCCGGCTGTGGATGGGTTATTTTTTTGTTGATACCATGCTGGTTTATCAACCCGAAAAAGATACATTACTCAGGTTTTCAATTAACCGAACCGGAGGCCTTCAGGATGCCTCCATACGCAGTTATTCGTTTTACGAAGACCCTGAGAAAAGAATCTGGTGCAACATGTCAGATTATTTAACAGGAATGACCAGACTCTACTATTGCAACCACCAGGATGATGTTTTCCATAGTTATGAAAACGAAATTGCTTTGACGGAGAATAACCCGGCACTTACAAAAATGACTGCCATTACCTCAATCACAGGAAGCAACACGGGCGATATTTACTTCAGTTCATCCATAGGCGGTGCTTATCGCTTTAAATTTGGAGAAGCTCCCCGTTCGTATTACGTTGACGAACCTGGTTTCGACTTGCCCATCAGCTGTGTTTATATCAGTTCAAACAACTTGGTGTGGCTAGGCTCAAATGGCTATGGAGTTGAGTTCTCAAATCCTGATTACACCGATTTTAATCTGATTAATTATATCAGTCGTGAGGATTTCAAAGTGGTGAGTATTCGTGCATTTTATGAGGACAAAACCCATTATTGGGTGGGTGGCTATGACGGATTGGTTAAAATAAGTAAGGATTTTCGTTCCATCCAATACATTGAAATATCAAATGTGTACACCATCGCCGCCCATGCCTCCGATCCTAATCTGCTTTGGCTCGGATCTGAAGGTACAGGGCTTTTGTTGTTAAATAAGCAAAGCCTTACTTATTCTTTTGTCGAAACACGCATACCCGGCAGGCATTACAGCAAAATAAAATTTATCTACAAACTATTTTCCATTTCAGAAAATCAACTGCTTATCGGTGATCCTGAAGGGTTAACGGCTTATAATCCCCTGACGGGTGAGGTAACTACTTTTCCTTTTAGCGAAACCTCTGCCATAAATGGCGAAATGACCGTGAGAAGCATCGGTAAAGACAAGGCCGGGAATGTGCTGATTGGTTATGTGAATGGGATCATCGGTCGTGTGAATTTTGATGAAGGAACCGTAGACAGGTTTTTAGGCATCACCGATTTGCGTGAACTGGATTACTACGATCCGGTAAATTGCATTTATCAGGACGATGATTTGGTGTATTGGATTGCCTCAACTTTGGGCTTGTTTAAATACAATCCGAAAACCGATAGCCTAAGCCTTTTTACTGAAGAAAGCGGTTTGCCCAACAGTCACATCTATGGTCTGTTACCCGATGACGAAAACAACTTGTGGATGAGTACCAACAACGGCTTATCATGCTACGATATCAAGGAGGATGTGTTTCGAAATTTTGATGTGAGCGATGGATTGCAAAATAATGAATTTAACACCGGAGCGTATTTTAAAGCTCAAAATGGACTGCTCTTTTTTGGGGGCATTAACGGATTCAATTATTTTAACCCACAAAGGATTAAGCAGAACAGTACCCTGCCTGATATACAAATTACTGATATAAAGATTGATGGCCGATCCAGTCGACTTAGTAAAGATCAGCTAGCCAGGCATAAACTTGTAATTCAACCAGACGAAGAAATTATCACCTTCGATTTTGCAGGGTTGAGTTACATAAACAGCGATCGAAATCAATACAAATACAAAATCAAAGAGCTAAATCCAGATTGGATTGAGCTTGGAAACCAGCATCAAATTACTTTCAATAACAAGCCTCCCGGCATTTACACCCTGGAAATTCAGGCTTCAAACAATCATGGATTGTGGCTCAAAGAGCCTTATGTGCTTACGGTGAGTATTCTGCCTACTTTTTATGAGTCTGATTATTTCAAAATAATAGCCGCAATAGCGCTCATCATCCTGCTCATATTTTTAGTGAAATGGCGCCTTAGGCAGATTACCCGCCAACGTAACAAGCTTCAACAGTTTGCCGATCAACAAACCTCCAACTTACGGGCCATCAACGAAACACTCAATAACGTGATTATCAGACAAGAAAACACCACCAAAGAACTGGCCGCTTCCAATAAAACCAAAGATAAATTTCTGTCGATTATTGGCCACGATTTGATGAGTCCGCTAAGCATTATTCTTGGTTTTTCCGACTTGTTGGTTAGCCCGGGAGAGACCTATAGCCCCAGAGAAAGAGCTTCTTTTATACATACCATTAATGCCACAGCCCGGGAAGTAATTGCCTTACTTACCAACCTGCTTCAATGGGCTCGTCTTCAAAGCAACACCATTAATGTCAGTCCCGCAGAGTTTTTAGTGAAAACCTTAATTAGCGATACCCTCTTGCTTTTACGTGGCCATATCGAAGCGAAAGAGCTAAATTTACATGTCAATGTTTCGTCCGATTTGATCGTTTATGCTGATAAAAATCTGGTGGCTACCATACTGCGCAATCTCCTGTCGAATGCCATAAAATTCACACCAAAGGGAGGAACCATTTCATTAAAAGCTGTTTCTGAAAGCAACATGGTGCTTATTCAAATCGAGGATACCGGTGTCGGAATTTCGGATGAAAACCTCTCACACCTCTTTGGCGATGAAGGGTTCACAACCAAAGGCACGGAGAATGAATCGGGTACAGGACTGGGTTTGCGGTTGGTTTTCGAGTTTGTTAAACTAAGTGGAGGAAAAATAAGTGTAGACAGTGAACCAAACAAAGGAACTACCTTTGGCTTTACCCTGCCACGGAAGAAATTTCAATAGATAATTATTACATATTCAAGCTTGTGAAAAACCATTTTTCTGTTCTCCTTCAAATTGTTTTATTGTTATCGTGTTCATGGTTAAAAAGCCAGACTGCTGAGCTGTATTTAGCAAAATATGTAAATCCCATGATTGGTACGCAAAACATGGGACATACCTTTCCCGGAGCAACGGTTCCATTTGGCATGGTTCAGCTCAGCCCCGAAACTGGCAACGAACCCATGTTTATTGATGGAGTTTACAATAAAAATGTTTACAGGTATTGCTCAGGATATCAATACAATGATACAGTAATATATGGCTTCAGTCATACCCATTTCAGCGGTACGGGACATAGCGATCTGGGTGATTTTTTGGTCTTGCCTACGCTTGGTAAACTAACTACTGACCCTGACAGCGGGGCATTCTCCACATTTTCGCATAACGACGAAAAAGCCTCTCCGGGATATTATCAGGTCGATCTGGCCAGCTTTGGCGTTGTAGCTGAACTCACTGCCAGCGAACGGGTTGGTTTTCATCGCTACACTTTTCCCAAATCCGACAGCGTTCACGTGCTCCTCGATCTGATCTCAAATATTTACCCTTTCGATGAAAAAAATGTATGGACTTTTGTGCGGGTCGAAAACGATACCCTTGTTACCGGCTTTCGTCAGACTACCGGCTGGGCACGTACACGAACTGTATATTTTGCCATGGTGTTTTCAAAACCCATGCGCTCGTATGGGCATCGAAAATATGATCAGTCGCCCTATAAAGGGTTTTGGCGTAAATTTAATGAATTTGAGAATTTTCCTGAAATGGCAGGAAGAAAAATCAGGGCGTTCTTTAATTTTAATACCGATGAAAACGAACAAATCCTTATAAAATTTGCCCTCTCATCGGTAAGCACCCCGGGCGCCTTACTCAACCTGCAAAACGAAATCCCGCACTGGGACTTTGATTCGGTTGTAGCTGCCGCAAAACAGAAATGGAACAAGCAACTGAATAAAATACAAGTTGTTACGGATACCGAGGCGGAAAAAGAAACCTTCTATACGGCGTTGTATCACACCATGCTTAGTCCGGTTATTTTTGAAGATGTCGACGAAAAATACCGCGGACTTGATGGAAATGTTCACTTGTCGGATGGGTTTACTAACTACACTATTTTTTCATTGTGGGACACCTACCGGGCATTACACCCCCTGTATAACCTGATCGAGCCAACCCGCAATGGCGACATGATCCAATCTATGTTGGCTCACTACAACCAAAGCGTTCATGGGATGCTGCCGGTGTGGAGCCATTATGCCAACGAAAACTGGTGCATGATAGGTTATCATGCAGTTTCTGTTATGGCCGATGCCGCCGTAAAGGGTAATAAATCGTTTGAATTGCCGCTTGCACTTGAGGCTGCGGTTAGTACCTCTCAGGTTGGTTACTTCGATGGACTTGATGAATACATGAATCTCGGATACGTGCCTGAAGACAAAAGCAGTTCGTCGGTCTCAAAAACACTCGAATACGCCTACGATGACTGGTGTATAGCTCAGCTGGCAAACCTGGCTGGCGATTCTGCTGCTGCACTGCACTACCTTAACAGATCAAACAGTTTTTATGAGTTGTTTAATCCCAACTCCCGGTTTTTTCAACCTAAACTAAGCAATGGCAACTGGAAAGAACCGTTCGATCCACTCGAAACGCATGATCAGGGGTTTATTGAGGGCAATGCCTGGAATTACGGATTGTATGTTCCTCACCAAATGGATACGCTGGTGGCGATGATGGGTGGGAAAGCTGCGTTCTCGTTGCATCTGGATTCGCTCTTCAACATGCACCTTGACGACCGGTATTTTGAAAAAACAGAAGACATTACCCGTGATGGCATCATTGGAAACTACGTGCATGGAAATGAGCCCGGCCATCATATTCCTTATCTTTATAATTGGACGGACGAACCATGGAAAACCCAGCATCGTGTGCGACACATTCTCTCAACTATGTACGGTAATGGCCCGGATGGCCTCTGTGGAAACGATGACGCCGGTCAGATGTCGGCGTGGTACATATTTAGTGCTCTTGGATTTTATCCGGTTTGTCCGGGATCGCAGGATTATGCTCTGGGTAGCCCACTGGTAAAGGAGGCTGAAATACATCTTGAAAATGGAAATTGCCTTTTTGTTAAAACCCGGAATCAACACAAGAACAATGTTTTCGTTAAAAAAGTATTGTTGAACAACAAACCGATAATCAGCGGGATGATAAGTCACGATGAGTTGGTTGAGGGCGGGGAACTGTTGTTTATTATGTCCGACAAACCCAATCCGTAGTCTATTGTTTTTCTGGTATTTTTTCCAATAATTGCAAGCTGTTTTTTTGCAATAACCCAATAATTACAATAACTTTGGGGCTTAATTAATTTGTCATGAACGAATCGAAGAACAAAGTACAGTTTCTGGGTGCTGCCAGCACGGTAACCGGATCGAAATATCTACTGCACCTGAACGGAAAAAAAATATTGGTCGACTGTGGGCTCTTTCAGGGGCTGAAGGCTTTGCGTGAGCTAAACTGGCTGGATTTTCCTGAAGACCCTTCCACCATTGATTGTGTTTTACTTACGCACGGTCATCTCGACCACTGCGGGTATCTACCACGGTTGGTCAAACAGGGTTTTTCAGGTTCTATATTTTGCACGGCTCCAACCGCCGATCTGGCCGCTATAATATTGAAAGACAGTGCCAAGATTCAGGAAGAAGACGCGGCTTATGCCAACTTGAAAGGGTTTTCCAAACACTCGCCGGCTTTGCCACTTTACAACCTGGCTGATGTGGAGGCCACGATTCCTTTGTTTTATCCTGTGGAGGTCGATAAAACAATCGAATTTACTGACCGGATTTCTTTTCAATTCAGGCGCGATGCCCATATTCCGGGTGCTGCTTTTATCGAAATGCAGGTAAACGATAGCCGGATAGTTTTTTCGGGAGATTTAGGCCGACCGAACGATCCCATGCTACTTCCTCCCGAAATACCGCAACAGGCAGATTATTTGTTTATTGAATCAACTTACGGCGACCGTGAACACACCGAAGAGTCAACCGAGGACGTGTTGTTGCGCATTATTAACAACAGTTTACTCAATCATGGGCCACTTTTTGTGAGCAGCTTTACCGTCGACCGTGCCCAGGATTTCATGTACCTCATCTGGAAATTAAAACAGACCAATAAAATACCTGACATCCCTGTTTACCTCGATAGTCCGATGGGTGTTGACGTAAGTAAGTTATTTCTAAAATATCCTGAATGGCAAATTATTGATCCCGAGGTATTTCAGCAGGTGTTCAGCAATACCCGCATGGTGCACTCCATTGAGGAAACCCGTGCCTTGGCCCGGAACAAAAACCCGCATATCGTGATTGCCGGCAGTGGCATGATGAACGGAGGACGTATTCTCCAATATCTTGAAGAACAGCTCGGAAACCCCAATGCCATATTTGTTTTACCCGGTTATCAGGCCGAAGGAACACGCGGACGTACCCTGGCCGAAGGAGGACAGTCGTTAAAATTGCGTGGAAAGTTTTATGCCGTAAAGGCCACCATCGAACATATCACCACCATGTCGTCGCATGCCGACCAAAGCGAGATTCTCGACTGGTTAAGGCAAATTACAAAGCCTCCAAAGACGGTTTTCGTTACGCATGGCGAAAAATCTTCCTCCCTTGCGTTGCAGCAAAAATTGTCCGATGTGTTTGGCTGGAATGCCGTTGTGCCAAACCTGATGGACGAATTCGATTTGGAATTGTAGATCACGATGGTGTTTTGGATCAAGTCTCCCCTTGTGAAAAGGTACTTACTTATTTAATTTTTTAGCGGTGTGTTCGGCTTTTAAAAAAGTCGTATTTTGCTCTCATGAAAGTCTCCTACACCGAAATAGCAGATGTTGTGGAAAAACAGCACGGAATCGACCTGTTAGTTTATGAAAGTGCTTTTTTGTCGAAAACAATAACCCGACAAATGAAATTGGCTGGTTTGCATGAGGTGTCTGATTATGTAACGCTGCTAAACAATAAATCGGAAGCAAGGCTTTTAATCGCTTCGCTTAACAATTCTTACACCGAGTTTTTTCGTGATCCACTGGTCTTTGGTCTGTTTGAGAAGCGTGTGTTGCCCGAATTGTTTGAGCGAAATAAAAACAAAAAGAATGGCGAAATAAGGATGTGGTCGGCTGCTTGTTCTACAGGTGAAGAAGCTTACAGCCTCGCCATTGTGTGCGACGAAGCCTGTGTAAATCAAAATCAAAAGGTACGACACCGCATTTTTGCTACCGATAAATCCAGCGAAGTGATACAACGTGCGCTAATCGGTCGGTATAGCCAGACTGCTCTTGCACAGGTGACTTTCAAACGGCTTTTAACCCATTTTGAACGGAGTGATGATTTTTTTCTGATAGCAGAATCACTGAAAAAGACAGTGGATTTTTCGGTTTACGATCTGCTCGACGAAAACTCCTTTTCACCTCCTGCCAGTATTTTTGGTCACTTCGATGTCGTTTTTCTTAGCAATGTCTTGTTTTACTATCGTGAAGATATGCGCCGGAAAATATTGCTTAAAGTCACGAATAGCCTTGCAAAAGGTGGTTATTTGATAGTGGGAGAAGCTGAGAAGCAAATTGTTGAGGAAATAAATGCTTATATTTGTTGCTTCGGAAGCTCGATTTTTAAGAAGGTATAATTGTAATTTCACTGTTGGTAATAAATACAGCCCGTATGAAACTAAATGACATTAGAGTAGGAAGACAGCTAACCATCAGCTTTGGCATCATTCTCGTACTGATAATATTGTTAGCCGGAATATCCTGGGATCAATCGAACAGCATTTCGCTACAGACGCAAGAAATTTACGAGCATCCACTTACCGTCCAACGGGCGCTTGGCACTTTAATGACGGATATACAGGCCATGCACAAGGGAATGAAAGATTTGTTTTTGGCCGAAGATGAAAACGAACTGGAAACCGTTCTTTTACAGTTAGAAATCAACAACGCGGAAGCGGAAACCCAATTTTCCATCATAAAAGAAAATTTTTTGGGAGAGCCAAAGCTAATAACTCAAGCTCACGATAATTTTGTTCAGTGGAATGCCATACGGGCTGAAACCATTCGCATTTTTCGCCAGGGTAAGGTAGAGGAAGCTGCGGATCGCACAAAACCTTCCGGAATAGGGGGCGCACAGGCTAAAAAATTGATTAACAGCATTGCCGAAATACGCGAAGTAGCAGTAAGCTTTGCTGATCACTTCTATCAAACTTCTGAAAAACACAACAGAAACCTCAACTTGCAGCTACTACTTATAACTTTGTTTATTTTGCTGGTTACCTTATTGATGGTTCTATGGCTTACCAAAAGTGTAAAACAGCCTTTGTTTGAATTAAAGCGTGCCGCTATCGCTTTTGCTGGCGGACAACGTCAGGCACGCAGTAGATTTAGCTCTGCCAATGAATTTGGAGAACTTTCGTCAAGTTTTAACAATATGGCAGCGCATATTGAGGAAGAATTAACGCTCCGTGAGCGTGTAGAGAAATTTTCTGAAGTGATGCTTCAGGAAGAAGAAGCCGACAGGTTTTGTCAAAACGTACTCAATCATTTATTGCATGAAACAGACGCTCAGCTGGGAGCTGTTTATCTGCTTAACGAAAAAACATCCGCTTTTGAGCCTTTTGTTTCCGTTGGGATGGAGGTTGAAGGCTGTCGTCCTTTTTCAGCTAAAAATCTTGAAGGTGAGTTTGGCAAAGCTTTAGCAGAAAAAAAATGGCAACATATTACCCGTATTCCCGACGACAGCCGCTTTGTTTTTTCCGGTGTAAGTGGAAGCTTTCAGCCACGGGAAATTATTACCATCCCAATCGTAGCTGCGCAACAAACCATCGCGGTAATCTCACTTGCCAGTATCAGGGAGTTTGAACAAAAAGATCTCAAATTAATTGGCCATATTTACGATATTCTTTCGGCTCGTGTGCGCAGCGTATTCATGCACCGTCAGTTGATTTTACTCTCCGAAAAACTACAGGAAAATTACAATTTACTCGAAATTCAAAAAAATGAACTCGAAACCAGTTCTGATATGTTACAAGAGCAAAACACCGAACTGGAAGAGCAAAAAAGAGAACTGTCGGCTCAGTCGCGCGAACTGACCGAACAAAATACCGAGCTCGAAGTGCAGAAAAATCAACTTGTGGAAGCCAACAAGCTTAAAACAAGTTTTCTTTCTAACATGAGCCACGAACTCCGTACGCCACTTAATTCAATTATCTCGTTATCAAGCTTGATGGAGAGACAACTTACAGGGACCATTTCTGAAGAGCAAAATCGGTTTCTTGAAATCATCAACCGCAATGGCAAAAATTTGCTTGAGCTTATCAACGACATCCTCGATTTGTCGCGTATCGAAGCAGGGCAGGAATATCTTGAATTGGAATCTTTTGATTTGAATCAATTGCTTGGCGAAGTTGTTGAGTTACTCAAACCGCTGGCTGATCAAAAGGGGATTGATTTTGTTCAGGTCAACCCGGATCAAAGCGTATGGATGACTTCCGACATAAAAAAATGCAAGCATATTTTCTATAATATCGTCGGAAACGCGATCAAATTTACGGAAGCCGGGAAAGTTGAAGTACTCGTAAAAGCGGCCAATAATGAAGTTGCGGTTCAGGTTTCCGATACCGGGATAGGCATCCATCCATCCCATGTTGAAAATATTTTCGATGAATTTCGGCAAGCTGATAGCAGCACATCGCGCCGTTATGGCGGCACGGGCTTGGGACTGGCCATTGCCAGAAAATATGCCCACATGCTTAAAGGAAGTATTCAGGTAGACACACAGCCCGGTAAGGGGTCTGTGTTTACGGTGATACTACCTCCGGCTTACTTCCAAAAACCGGAAACATCAACCGCCAATGTCAGAAATAGATTGGTTTCGGATCGCCCTGTTGAGCCCGCAGCACGTGCTACCGAAGTTGTAAACGACGGAAAAAGTATTCTCCTGATCGAAGATAGTGAAGCGGCTGTAATTCAAGTAAAAGACGCTCTCGAAAATCATGGTTTTGAGGTGATTGTGGCTTCGGGTGGAAAATCTGCCCTTAAAATTCTGGAAACTACCATCCCCGATGGGGTTATCCTTGACCTGATGATGCCGGAAATTGATGGTTTTTCAGTATTGCGAAAGATTCGCGAAACCGAAAATATGGCCCTTGTGCCTGTGTTGATTCTTACCGCAAAGCACGTTACCAAGGCCGAACTAAACTTCCTGAAAGGAAACAACATTTTTCAGCTTATCCAGAAAGGCGATGTGGACCTCCCCAACCTCCTTGATGCAGTGAGCCGAATGGTAACGCCTCACGAAATAAAGGAAGACCCCATGCATATTAAATCTTCTGTCCGGCATAGTCCTCCTTTGGTATTGATAGCAGAAGATAACAAAGACAATATGCTGACAATAAAAGCATTGCTAGGGAATGGATATCAGTTTATAGAAGCAGAAAATGGCGAACAGGCTGTTAAGCTTGCCATTGAATATACTCCGGATTTGATATTAATGGATATCGCTCTCCCGGGCATGAGCGGAATGGAAGCTTTTTCACAAATCCGAAGCAGGGAAAATTTAGCTCATATTCCAGTTATCGCGGTAACTGCCAACGCTATGGCAGGCGATCGTGAAACTATTCTCAATCATGGTTTTCATGCTTATCTGGCAAAGCCAATCGATGAAAATATATTTATCCGTTTAGTAAACGATTTGTTTGGTAGTTAATGTAATTTTTGAATTCAAAGGTCGCTGCGATGGTGAATGAGGAAATAAAAATTTTGGTAATCGACGATATCCGTGATAACCTGATTACTTTAAAAGCATTGATCAGGGAGTCTTTTCCCGGTATCGAAATCCTTCTTGCCCAAAATGGAAAAGATGGCCTTTTAATGGCCAGAGAGCAAAACCCGGATGTCGTACTTCTTGATATTCTTATGCCCGAAATGGATGGATTTGAGGTTTGCCGCCTTTTTAAAAGTGATCCCGTTTTGGTTGACATTCCTGTCCTTTTTGTAACGGCCTTAAAAAGTGATCGCAATAACCGGGTTAAAGCCCTCGAAGTGGGAGCCGAAGGGTTTTTAACTAAACCGGTAGATGAGGTGGAATTATCGGCTCAGATTAATGCCATGATTAAAATAAGGTTTGGCAACCTGCGGGCACACGACGAAAAAGCCTGGCTCGAATTACTGCTCAAACGAAGGACGAAAGACTTAGAAAAAGAACTCGCTGAAAAGCGTAAAACCGAAAACGCCCTCAAGAAAGCAACCAAAAACTGGCGTATTACTTTCGACTCTCTTCGTGATGGAGTTATGTTGCTCGACCTGAACCAAAAAATATTACAATGCAATAGTGCTATCCTTCATATGACCAATAAAGCAGAGGAAGAGCTGATTGGTGAAAAATGTCATGCCGCTTTTAAGAACATGGGCTGTGCGGATAAAGCCTGCCCTTTCTCTGAAATGACCCGTTCTGAAAAGCGTGAAACCACAGAGCTGGTTATTGGCAACAAAGTCTACGACATTATTATTGATCCTGTTTTCGACGATCGAGGAAAACTAAGTGGTGCTGTGCACATTTTCAGCGACCGCACCGACTTTAAAGTTAGTGTGATTGCCCAGGAAATTGCCCTAAAAATTGCCAAAACCAATACACGAAAAATCACACTCAAAGAGCTCCTGCGCATGGTTCGCGAAGAGCTGAATAGGTTGATTGATGCAACTAATTTTTTTGTAGCCTTGTATCAACCTGAAAAGGAAACCCTGCGAAGAGTGGTATTTGAAGACGAGCAGGACGATTTTTTTGAATGGAATATACACGATTCGTTTTCGGGATTGGTGGTCGAAAAAATGAAAGCGATTTACCTGCAGCAGGATGAATTGGAGCTACAGGCAAAAGCTACCGGACGACGGCTCATTGGTGCAGTGCCTCAATCATGGCTTGGCGTGCCTTTGATAATTGATGGAAAAGCCGTGGGGGTAATGGTGGTACAAAGCTATACCACTGCCAATGCTTTTGACAACAGAATCGGCATTGTCGAGATGCTGGCCAGAGAGATTGCTCTTTTTATGGAGCGGAAAAAAATTATAGACGACCTGATTACCGCAAAGGAAATTTCTCAGGAAAATGAAATCAGGTTTAAGGCTTTACATAATGCCTCTTTCGGAGGTATCGCCATTCACGATAAGGGGGTGATACTCGACTGCAATCAAGGCCTTTCAAAAATTTCAGGTTACGCTGTCGATGAACTGATAGGGATGGATGGGTTGTTGCTCATCGCCCCTCAGCACAGAAACACAGTGATGGAAAAAATTCAAGCCGGTTACGAAAAGCCTTATGAGTCGGTGGGGCTGCGTAAAAATGGGCAGGAATACCCATTAAGGCTCGAAGGCAGAAACATCCCTTATCGTGGAATGAGTGTGCGGGTGGTTGAGTTTAGGGATATAACCGATCAAAAGTTGGCCGATAAGGCTTTGCGTGACAGTGAAGAAAAGTATCGCTATCTTTTTGAACACAACCCACAGGTTATGTGGATTTACGATATTGACTCCTTGGCGTTTATCGAAGTAAATACCGCAGCCCTAAACAAGTATGGATATTCAAAGGAGGAATTTTTAAACATGACCCTGCGGGAAATCCGACCACATGAAGATTTAAATCTGTTGGAGCAAGATATTGCAAACACAACAGAAATGTTAAATACCGCTGGAGAATGGCGTCACATAAAGAAAAATGGTGAAGTTATTTTTGTTGAGATTATTTCACATCTTATAGTGTACGAAGGTAAGAAAGCCCGTTTGGTGTTAATAAACGACATCACAGATCGAAAGTTAGCAGAGGTCAAAATGCGGGAAAAGGATTTGCAATTCGCCAAACTTTCCTCTAATCTTCCGGATCTGATTTACCAATTTACCAGGCGACCGGATGGCAGTTATTTCGTGCCTATTGCTTCTGCCGGTATTAAAAACATTTTTGGATGCTCGCCTGAAGAGGTGGTGGATAATTTTGAGCCTATTGCCCGTGTAATATATCCCGACGACCGCGACAGGGTAATGGAAGACATAGAGCACTCGGCTAAAAATTTGTCTTACTTTACCTGCGAATTCAGGGTGCAGATACCCGGAAAGCCTGTGCAATGGATTTACTCCCGATCGTCGCCTGAAATGTTACCCGATGGCAGCATTACCTGGTATGGTTTTAATGCCAACATCACCGAAATTAAGCTTTATGAACAAGAGTTAGTGGCGGCAAAAGAAAAAGCCGAACTTAGTGACCGCTTGAAATCGGCATTTCTGGCCAATATGAGCCACGAAATCAGGACACCCATGAATGGTATTCTCGGCTTTACTGAATTGCTGCGTGATCCGGATTTGAGTTACGACTCTAAAATTGATTTCATACAGATGATCGATAAAAGCGGTAATCGTCTATTAACAACAGTGAACGATATCATTGAAATGTCGCAGATTGAAGCCGGAGCTGTAACTATCCATAAATCTGCTATTAAGCTGGTGAGGTTTGTTGATGATATCACACGGTTTTATGCCGAAGAAGCTAAATCCAAGGGCATTGATCTTGCTTTTAATGCTGAAGATGTGCGTCTGGATATGATTGTTTACAGTGATAAAAACAAACTGAATTCTATCCTTACCAACCTGATTAAAAATGCCATTAAATATACTTTTAAAGGATGGATCAAGGTTGTACTTTCGATAGCTGACAAACGAATGACGCTATCGGTGCAAGATACCGGCATTGGCATTCCTCCTGATCGTCAGGAGGCTATTTTTAATCGATTCGAACAAGCTGATATTAATGATAAAATGGCTCTTCAAGGCTCAGGATTGGGTTTGTCCATTACAAAAAACTATGCAGAACTGCTGGGTGGTCGTATTTGGCTTGAGTCGGAAGAACATGTTGGTTCAGTGTTTTATGTTGAATTACCTTTAGAAAAGGCGCATATTGCCAACGAGTTGAAAACAGAATCTGACCTTACGAGCACCTCTGTTCAGGCCAATTTCGACTTACCTCGATTAACAATTCTTGTTGCCGAAGATGATGAGGCAAGCTTCGAGTACCTCTCTGTTCTTTTGGCTAAATGGGAGACTGAACTCATTCATTGTAAAAATGGTGAGGAGGTGTTGGAGCAGTTCAATTCCGAAACGAATATCGACTTGATTTTGATGGACATAAAAATGCCCGGAATGGGTGGCCTTGAGGCTACCAGGGAAATCCGAAAGAAAAATGGGACAATTCCAATCATTGCACAAACGGCGCATGCGTTTACCACTGACAAGGAAAGAGCATTGGAAGCTGGTTGTAACGATTATATATCCAAACCAATACAAGGGAAAGAACTGATGCGGTTGATAAGGAAGAATGTAATGCCCCAGCCTAAGGATCGTGAGTCGAATAACTAAAAAAATAGCGTTCATTATTTTAAAATGGCATATAGGCCATTGTAAAAAGCAGAATTATTAATGAAAGAATCTGAAAAAAGTGATCTTCAAAAGGAGATAGATGAGTTAAAAGCACTAAACAAAAAGTTAGAGCAAAAGGAGCAGCTCGCTACCAGACTTCTTGATAACATCAACGATCTGGTTTTTCAATATGAATTTGTTCCTCAACGGCGTTTTGTGTATGTTTCGGCCTCGGCAACAGCCATTACAGGCTATACCCCTGAGGACCACTACAACGATCCTGATCTTGGATTTAAAATCGTGCACCCCGATGATAAGTACTTACTGGAGTCGACCACTTTTAGTCCAATTCAACCTACGGAAAACCTGATCATCAGGTGGGTAAAAAAAGACGGCACCTGCATTTGGACAGAGCAAAATATCACTTACCACTGGGATGAAGCGGGGAATTTGCGCTCCCTTACCGGAATAGCCCGTGATATTACCATGCATAAACAGATTGAAGATCAACTATCAGAAAGTCAGTATAATTACAGTCAGGTGCTCAACTCAATGCAGGAAACCCTTTCGGTATTAAAAGGTGATGGAACTATACTTTTCTGTAACAGGAATGCCGCTTTTAAAATCGCTTGTGCGGATGACCCGAAAGATGTAATTGGCCGGAAATTGGGCGATATTATTCCACCGGATCAAAATGAAGTTATCCTCGATAATGTAAACCAGGTAATTAGCACCGGAAACGTGTTGCGCCATGAGGCGAAAATAACCACCAAAAAGGGGGATGTTGTCTTGCTCAACACCCTGCAACCGATTCTTTATGGCTCGGCCAGAATTCCTTGTGCCCTGTCTATCTCAATGGATATTACTGATTGGAAAAGTGCCGAGCACATAATCGAAGTGAATGAGCATAAGTACAAACAAGTATTTGAAGGAGCAGGCGAAGCAATTATCGTTGTGGATAAAATGGCCCGGGTGGTGGATGTAAACGGCTCATTTGTTGAGATTACAGGAATTCCAAAAGAAGAGGTGGTGGGTAAAACCGGTTTTGTGTTAGCAAAAAAGTTTGCCGACAAAAAGAATATTCCACAACTTTTATCCATGGTAGGAAATATTGTATCGGGTAAACCCAGCGCTTCGTATTCTATGGAGTTCAGAGGGAAGTCGTTGGAGATCAATACAAAAATTCCGAAATCCGGTATTTATGCTGTGGGCATTATCAGGGATATAACCAAACAGAAAGAGTATGAAAAGGCATTGCGTGAAAGTGAGAATTTATACCGGTCTTTAATCGAAACTACATCAGAGGGATTTTGGTTGATTGATGAAAAAAGAATAACACGTGATGTAAACAACTCACTTTGTAACTTATTGGGATACAGTCGTGAAGAAATTATTGGCAAATCGCCTTTGGAGTTCTTTGACGAGGAAAACAGGAAAATCTTAATCCGTGAGATGTCGCAAATCGAGTCAAGCCATCACCGGAATTACGAGATTGAATTTTTACGAAAGGATGGGAAAAGGTTGTCTGCCTTGTCGAGTGCAACTACCCTTTACGATGAAAAACGAAATATCATCGGCGCTTTCTCCATGGTGAAAGACATCACCGATATAAAGGAAAAAGAAAAGGCTTTGCAAGAAAGTGAACTTTTTGCAAAAACAATTGCCAATACCACACCAGCCTTGTTGTACATCTACGATGTGGGAATGCAAAAAAATATCTGGGTAAATGATGTGCATAAAAAATTCTTTTCCGAATTCGATGAGGATCCTGATAATTTAGATGCAGAAACCATTGGTGAGTTGAGTCATCCTGATGACTTTAAAGCCTTATTGCAAAAAATGGCGGAAATGATGGCCGTTGCATCTATAGAACGGTTTGAACATGAACTTCGAATTCTCGTAAAAGACCGTTGGAAATGGATGAAGTTATTCGTTTCTGTCTTTAAAAGAAATGCAGATGGTAATGTGAGTCAGGTTATTGGGGCCTTGTTTGATATTGATGAACAAAAGCATGCTGAGGCGAATTTGAGGGTTGCCAAAGCAAAAGCCGAAGAGTCGGAACACAAAGTGCGGAGCATGTTCGAAAACACACTTACTGGTATACTGTATTGTGATCCCGACGGGAAAATTTTAGAGGCGAACCCCGCCATTCTTAAAATGGTTGGTTCTCCCTCGCTTGAGACTTCGCTTCAGTTGAATCTTTTTAATAATGAAACACTTATATCTATCGGTTTTGCAGATGACTTAAAAAGGGCTTTCTCGGAAAAGGTGGTGGTTTCGGGCGAAAAGCACTATGTAAGCAGGTTTGGTAAATCTATTTATGTAAAATACTCTCTTGTTCCGCTGGTGGTAAACAGCACAGCCATTGGAGTTTGGGCGAATCTTCACGACCTGACTGATCTTTGGGAAGCTCAAAACTCATTAAAAATTGCGAAAGAACGTGCCGAAGAATCGGATCGGTTGAAATCAGCCTTTCTGGCAAACATGAGCCATGAAATCCGAACACCAATGAACGGTATTCTGGGTTTTGCCGAGTTGCTGAAGGAACCTGAACTGAGCGGCAAGCAGCAGCAGGATTATATTAAAATTATTGAAAAGAGCGGTCGACGCATGCTCAACATCATCAACGATATCATCGACATCTCCAAAATTGAATCTGGTCTGATGGAAGTTAACCTGTCGATGTCGCATGTTAATGATCAACTCGATTATCTTCATCATTTTTTTAGTCCTGAGGCTGCGGCCAAAGGAATACACTTCACTTGTAGCAAAGGTTTGGCAGACGAAGACGCGGTTATCCTAACCGATAAGGAAAAACTCTATGCTATACTGACGAATTTGGTAAAAAACGGATTGAAGTATACGCGACACGGGCAGATTGAGTTGGGGTATGAGCTTCTGGACTCGGAGACTCCATATCTCGAATTTTATGTGAAAGATACCGGAATAGGGATACCTAAAGGTCGACAAAAAGCAATTTTTGAGCGTTTTATTCAAGCCGATGTGCTTGACACCAATGCTTTTGAAGGAGCCGGATTGGGTTTGGCCATCACGAAAGCTTACCTCGATATGCTTGGTGGTTCTATTAGGGTTGAAAGCAAAGAAGGGGAGGGGTCAGTGTTTTACTTTACCATACCCTACAGCCAGGTTAACAAGGTGTCAGGCAAGGCGGAGGTTAAAAGCCAGAAGAAAAAGGTGGTAACCAAGAAAAAATTAAAAGTGTTGTTGGCCGAAGATGATGAGGCATCGCAAATGCTCGTCAGCTACGGTATTAAGTATATAGTTAGTGAGTTACTGACCGTAAAAACCGGATTTGAAGCTGTAGAAGCATGCAGAAATAACCCTGATATCGATCTGATATTAATGGATATCCGTATGCCCGACATGAATGGATACGATGCCACAAAGCAGATCAGGGAGTTTAACAGGGAAGTAATTATCATTGCTCAAACAGCTTATGGTCTGGCCGGCGACCGCCAAAAGGCCATTGAAGCCGGCTGTAACGATTATCTCTCAAAGCCCATAAAGCTCGATAAGCTCACTTCTTTGCTTAAAGTTTATTTCGGATAAGGAGAGAGATTCGGTGCTAATTATATTGACTAAGAATGTGATCGGCTATGTTTAAATAAAGGTAAATGTCTTCGGTGTGTTCGCCCCGATAAACAGATGATCTTTTGTGGCCCAACCTCACCACCACCGCCTGCTGATCGGGAATGGCAAAAATGTATTGACCTAATATCCCTCGCGTATAAGGTATTTGCCGGTTTTTATCATGAATTACCCACCAGTGCAGTCCGTAAAAATCTACCGGTTGGCCTTTTTCGTCGATAAGATAGTTGGCCGGTTGAATGGTTTCTTCGATATAAGCTTCTGAAACAACCTGATCCTGGTTCCATTTCCCTTTGTTTAGAATAAGCTGTCCGATCCGTGCAAAATCGCGAGCGTTGGTATTAAAACAGCAAAAAGCTTTTTCTATTCCATCCTTTTTATCGAGTGACCAAAAAGCATCGTGGGTCGCGCCGATCTTTCTCCACAGTTTTTCCGAAGCATATTCGCTGAGTGTTTTTCCTGTTGCCCTGTTCAACACCATGGCCAGTATTTCGGTGTTTCCACTCTGGTAGTTGAATCGTACCCCCGGAGTTTCAACCAACTGCAAATTGGTTACCAACGCTCTCAGGTTGTCGCCGTAATAGGCCTGGGTAGTAATGCTGTTCAGGTTGGAGTAGGCTTCATCCCAGTTTGTTCCAGAACTCATGGTGAGTAAATCGCGCAGGGTGATTTTATTCTTGTCTTCTCTTGCAAATTCCGGTAAAAAGTCACCCACCGACTGATCGAGGCTGTCGATAAGGCCTTCGTCTATGGCTATGCCCACCAGCAATCCAACAATGCTTTTGGCTACACTAAACGAATTTGACACGGAATTTTCTGAATACCCTTCCCAATATTTCTCGTAGATGATTTCGTCGTTTCTAATAACCAAAAAGGCTACCGGATCGTAATGCTCTAATTGCTCTTGCAAGGAGTCTGGCAGCTTAACTTTGTTTAGGTCTTGCGACAGTTTCCAAGGATCAGGTTTTCCGGCTCGAACCTGGCGGTTTTCAAAAATCTGGTAGTCGTTTAGCGTGGGATTTCCATGTTGTATGGCGTTTATAACATAAGTCGGGATTATCAGGTAAATCCCCAGTCCAACCAGGAATAAAACGGCTAAAACGAATCGGGGCTTTTTAGTGCTTTTGAAATGTCTCATGTGCAGTGATGTAATAACCCACAAATTTAGGCCATTTATTTTATCATAGGGCAGTATTGGCAAGTGGTTTCATAACATTTGTAACTTTGCCCGTTCAAAATGCAGGTCATGAAAAAAATATTGGGGGTGATAAAAATATTAGGCCCGGGGTTGTTGTATGCCGGAGCTGCTATTGGGGTATCACATCTGGTGCAATCTACCAAGGCAGGAGCCATGTTTAATTTCGATTTGGTTTGGATACTCATCCTGGCTAATCTGCTTAAATATCCTTTTTTTGAATTTGCGCCAAGATATGCTCTTTCTACCGGACGCAATCTGGTTCAGGGATATGCCAGCATAGGTCGTTGGGCCTTGATCTTGTTCTCGGCTCTTACGTTGCTCACCATGTTTGCCACCCAAGCCACTGTTACTGTGGTCACTGTGGGGCTCATAGCCTATGTTTTCAATATCAACATAAGCCTTACCGCGCTTAGTTTTGCCATTCTAATAATAGCTATGTTGGTGCTGCTGATAGGTCGGTTTAGTTTACTCGACAAGATCATAAAGTTTATCATTGTGCTTTTGGCTTTATCAACTGTGCTGGCCTTATTGGCGGCTCTTGGCATAGAAAAAGAGATCAAATCTGAGGCTTTAGCTAATTTTGACTGGTTCAAGCACGCCGATATAGTTTTTCTGATTGCTTTCGTAGGATGGATGCCTGCTCCGCTGGAAGTTTCGGTTTGGTCGAGTACCTGGAATTTGGAAAAGATTAAGGAGTTGGGTTATAAACCTTCTTTAAAGAACACCCTGACTGAATTTAAAATAGGATACATCGGCACGGCACTCATGGCTTTGGGGTTTTTGAGTATGGGGGCTTTGGTAATGTACGGAACAGGTGAACATTTGTCGCCAAATGGTACTATATTCTCCGAACAGCTTATTCGGATTTATACCACCAGCTTAGGAGGATGGGCACATTGGGTAGTGAGTATCGCGGCAGTAACTACGATGCTCAGCACCACCATAACCGTATTAGACGCGTACCCACGTGTGCTGTCTGCAATTTTCGTTGAACTCACCGGAAAACCTTCTAAATCTGAGATAAAACTCTACAGGATATTTCTGCTTGTCATGGTGACAGGAGCTACCCTCACTATTGCCTATGCGGCAAAATCAATGGCCTTTATGGTAACCGTTGCCACTACCATGGCCTTCCTGACCGCACCTTTCTTGGCCTGGCTTAACTACCGCGTTGTTACCGATAACCATATGCCAATTGAAAACCGGCCTGGTTTGTTTTTACGTGTGCTTTCTTTGGTGGGAATTTTCTTTTTTGCAGCTTTTGCTGTGGTTTATGTTTATAAGTTTATGAGTTTATGAGTTTATGAGTTTATGGGTTTATGGGTTTATGAGTTTATGGGTTTATGAGTTTATGGGTTTATGGGTTTATTAGTTTATGAGTTAGGTGAGTCTCTTCCACAAATTAATATTTCAATCTGATGTCAAAGATAATTATAGACCAATTAAGTGATAGTCCTCCATATTTTAACAGACTCCCCGACAGCTAGATACGTTTAAATTTTCAATCAGGTTTGTTTTGAGCATTTCTCCCTAATCTACTTTAAACTTATCGACTTATCCACTCATAAACCTACTGAGGAGATTCGTCTTCATCAATTTCAAGTTCACCGCGCACGCCATATATTTCACGGTTACTGAACGACTCATTAGCACGTAAGCTGTCGCCGTAAATTACTTTGTCGGGGGTAATAATTGTTACAAAAGTCCCTGAGCGGATAGTTTTTTTCCTGCGATCCCAATACAAATTTTCGGTAAACAGCTGTTCCTGGGTTTCAAAGTTCTTCACTACCACATCGTTACGCGCACGCATATCTTTACTGCGTTCAAACATGATGCCATAGTTTGCCTTAATTGAGGAAGTTTCCCGACCGATGCTATCAAAAATTATCACCTCGAACCCAATGGGGAAAACGGTATAGGGATCTTTGCCCTCATATTTTTCCATAACAGGGCTTATAAGACGAACCTGCAATTTTGCCGAATCGGTTCGGGTAAAGTCAACATCAAACGCCCGAACAGATACAAACAGGGAATCGTCACTGGCAATTTCCTTAATGGTCTCCAGTGAATTTTCACAGGAAAAAAAAGCCCCTACCATCGTAATGGCAAGGGCATAGAAAATATTTTTTAGCTTCATACTCATGTAAGGATGCTGCTACTTTGCAGCCCTGACAGTAGTTTCTTCATTGATCCAACATCCTATGGAATACGGGTCCCCTTCGTTGAGGTTATGGAAGAAAAGCAATTCGGTAGGCGGGAAATACTTTTGATAACTTTGAATACGCGCGTTCATCTTTTCAACCAGATCAGAGTCAACACGCTTTGCTTTTTCATATTTATCAACAGCAGCCCAATAAGCCACTTTGGTGGTCAGTTCATCTGAGCCACAGTCCTTGGCACTGGCCGCATAGCAATCGCCAATGATAACATAAGGCTCGCCTTCGAGCGAATTAAGTGCAGCGGCTTTATAGGCCATTTGACGTGCTTCGGAATACCTGCCAAGGCTCATGTAGTCTTCGGCAAGAAAAATCATGGCCATGTAGGCTCTGGTTTCATTCTCCTGTTTTGTGGCTTCTTCCAGATAAGGTATGGCATCGGCATAACGTTTTTCGATAAGCAACATCTTCCCGATCAAATAGGCCGCTTCAGGTGAAGGTTCAGCCTTGTACAGCGCCACGGTAGCCTCGAAATAAAGTGGATCATCGATACATTGTTTTTTATCCAATAGATTGGTGATTTTCTTCATCAAAGAAACATCGGTTGGATTGGCGTTGAATTTTTTTCTGTAAATCCTAACCAGATCGCCACAGTTGGCAAAAGGTTCAAAGGTACTTTCGATGTTGCCTTTGATGTTTACCCACTGCTCAATACTTTTCTCTTTCTGCGCTTTGGTGTATTTTTCAATATTGTGATCAACGTATTCACTAATCATGTCGTAGGCATCTACAACGGCAGAAGTGTCGGCTTCGCCACTCTTGGCCATGCGGGTAAGCGAGCGGAAGTAGTAAATAAAAATCGGTCCCTGGGTTTTTTCTTTTTCCAGACTAATTGATTCACCCAGAATATCATAAACATTTTTATACTGTTCGGGGTCTACCTGATACAGATCGACGCCCTTACGTCCAAGGATATCTCCTCTTTGCGGATCGTGGGGTGGTTTGTAGTCGTTGGGGAAGAATTCGATCCTGCGGTCATAAATACTCATCAGGGTATCGATAAGTCCTGATTTCTTCTTTGCATCCTTGGCTTTGGATATTTCAAAATTGTACATTTTTACCCCATCCACGTATACATTTTCGGATGAACGGGGGCAATGGTGGTAAACCCAGCGCCATGATTTAAGGGCATCATTGATGGTTGTATTCTTGTAGTTGCTCTGTTTCCATTGTTTGTAAAATTCGCGATACAGGGAAAGCTTCATCACACAGGTCACGCTATCGCTCCCATATTTCGATCCGTCATCTTGCGGCCTGTTATCAATTACCGGGGTTTCGGCCCGTACAGCCAAGGCGAAACCGATGCTTAAGAGTAGTGTTAATACTTTGGATTTCATTGTATTAGTTATTTATATTAACAGTTTATTGATATTGACGTTTATAAAACCAGATCTCCTGAATAGATACACCAAGAGAGAAATTAATGAAGTTTTCCTGTATCAGATTATTCTTCGTAGTGCCACGACGGCCAATCTCCACACTTAAATCTATTCCGGTTTTCGACTTCTTCATAGGAAAACCAACACCAAAACTAATGCCATATTCACTAATTTGGGTATCGTACAGGTTTAGGTAAGAATTGTTGTACCGCGCTCCAACGCGATAAGTCATTCGTTTAAAGAGACTTGAAATGCTGGTGTGTTTGGGTTGAATTTGTGCTCCCACAGCCATACGCCACGAATTGGTGAGGCTGTCGTTTCGTCCAAAAGAGCGATAGCTTTCCCAATTTTGCCATTCAAAGTCAGCACCAATGGTCCACCTGTCGAACTTCTGGTAGGCAAACCCAACACCTAATTTCTGAGGCATTACAAGTTTCCCTTTTTCTTCGGGAGTATAAACTATGGTATCAATCACATATTCAACCAATTCACCGTATCCGCCAAGCAAAGTTGTTGAGAGATAATCTCGCTTGGCATTGATCATGAATTTATTGGCGTAGGTAAGACCAAAAGTAACTTTACGTGTTTCATCCAAATGCCAGTCGTATTGAACACCATAGTCAAACAAGATATCGCTCACTTTGACCCTGCTGTCAACTTTTGTTCCAAAAATATAAGTGGAATCGGGGAAGTAAACCATACTTGAGCGGCTCGTTTGCCCGAAGAGGTAGGTGGCATTCAATCCAATGCGCAGGTTTTTAACCGGTCTGAAACTATGCCCCCAGAAAACCTGGTTTAGTCCGCCATCACCTCTAAAAGCGTGAACCACATTACTAAAATTCTCCACCTCAATCTCGGTTTCAATGTTATAGCCAATTTTGCTGTACGGGAGCACGCCAATCGCCATGCGGTACCATTTGGTAACGGGAAATCCGGCCATGACGTAATTTAAGGTGAAATCGGAACCGCGCTCTGTTTCACTTGTTGTTTTAAAGGTCGTTGAATTCCCAAAAATACCCACCTCAAACATAAAAGCCGATGAATCCTGGATCATATACGAAGCCGGGTTGGCGGGATTTATGGTTGTAGGATCGGCGATAGCAATAGAAAGGCCACCCATTCCCATAACGGCTGTGTTAACATTGCTGCTGCTTAACTCGCCCAGCCCGAATAGCGAGTAAGGAGAGTTTATCCCTGTTTGACCCAAGCCTACAGTGCTGGCCAGAACCAACAGAAACGATATCAATATTTTACTTATTCTCATTAAAATCAAGGATTTTTTTTAACCCCTGTATTACAATATTCGGGGTTGCAAAGATGTCACTTTTTATGTATTTTTCAAAATATTTATAGTCGCCACCGCTCAGCACCAATTTAAGTGATGGGAACAATCCGCGATAGCGACAAATGAGGCCTTCAACTTCGGCAAGAACTCCATTTTTTACCCCACTATCTATACAGGCATTTGTGCTTTTTCCAATCAATTCAGCCTCCTTTTCAGGTTCATGCTGCAATAACGGCAATTTACCTGTAAAAGTATTCAACGCTTTGTATCGCATAACTATACCCGGACTTATTCCACCACCCAAATACTGTCCGCTGGCAGTAACAAAATCAAAAGTTATGCTTGTTCCGGCATCAATCACCAGCAAATCCGTTTCCGGAAAATGGGTCATAGCTCCTGCCACAGCAGCAATGCGGTCTTTGCCAAGAGTCTGCGGAGTTTCATAATTCAACGCGAAAGGCAAAGGCGTTTGGTGAGAAAGGCGAAGAAAGGTCGTGCGAGAATTCAGAAAATGATCCACATCATCGGGGTAATGGGTAACATGTGAAAGAATGCAAGACTTGATTTCGGTATATTCATCGAACAGGAAGTTAAGATACTCCACAGTAAGCTGATCCACAGTATGCAAAGAAATTTGCTCCTCTTTCCTGAAAACGGCCAGTTTGGTATTCGTATTACCTAAATCGATGATTAGTTGCATGTAAAAGTATAAAACCGGAGCAAATGTACAGCACGAAAGCAAAGACCTGATAATTTTTTATGATTTTTTTTGAGAAATAAAAAAAAGATGTACTTTTGCACTCCCATTGAGTTGGTACCATAGCTCAGTAGGTAGAGCAATGGACTGAAAATCCATGTGTCCCTGGTTCGATCCCGGGTGGTACCACGCAAAAAAGACCCTGTAATGTTTACATTCAGGGTTTTTTTTATACCGATTCCGAAGCACTATCCTGCCGAGCTACACGAAAATTTATGAAATAGTGAACGCTCAAACCCGCACTGCTCAGGCTCGCCTGTTATGTACTATATTTGTCTTCCCGTGGACTTGTTGGCTTTTGCTATTTGCTTTTTTTCTCTTCAAATGTAACGGTACATTTTGCCAATAGCCAATAGCATCGAAATCAAGGGTATAAAAAAAGGCCGGATTTTTCCGACCTTTCTTTTAGCTCCCCCTGCTGGACTTGAACCAGCGCTTGTCCCGCGCATGCGGGAACCCTCTGATTAATCCCGCAAATGCGGGACTCTAAC
>Ga0180009_10000530_pt1 | contig 52550 bp, 55 predicted proteins | sample OS_PC_MetaG_FD_123537 | JGI IMG/M metagenome (GOLD analysis project Ga0180009, IMG submission 123537) | Groundwater microbial communities from the Aspo Hard Rock Laboratory (HRL) deep subsurface site, Sweden - OS_PC_MetaG | ecosystem: Environmental > Aquatic > Deep subsurface > Groundwater... | reverse complement strand
AGGTTAATAACGTTTTTATAGCGTAAAAATACGGATAAAGTACTTATACAGGGTTTAAAAATCTATATACTTTGGCTCTTTAAATGGATTCTGCAATTTATGTCTTTTCTTAATTTCTTTACGGAAAAAGTGAAAGCTCAAGGGATTTGTTCCATTGAGTTTAGAAGCGACGGATACGCTATTGCATGCGCTTCCGAGCCTATATCCGCCAGACAAAACATCTTATTTTGTGATTTTTTCCCGCACCGTATTGATAAGCAAATCAAAGATTCATTAAACAGATTAGTCGAACAATATTCATTGTTTGATATGGATTGCAACATTGTATTGCCGCCTGATTTTTATCGACTGTTTTTATTGAAGAAGCCGAATGTGCCTGAAGCTGAATATAAATCAGCCATGCGTTGGCAAGTCAAAGAAATGATCGAGTTTCCTTTAGAAGATGCTGTTGTTGATATTTTTTATCCGGCGCCAGAAATTAAACATTACAGCCATGAACTGTTTGTTGTGGTTGCCCAAAATTCTTTTCTTGTGACACGTGCAAAACTACTTAAAGAGTGTCATTTGAATCCTGTTTCTGTAGATATTCGTGAATTTTCTATACGCAATTTAGTGAATGTGTTTGGTAATCCAAAGGAAACCACATTGGTTTTGGATATGCATGAGAAGCATTGTTTGATTGTGTTCGTAAAAGAAGAGCAAGTGTATTTTTCAAGACGAGTGAATGCGGGGTTAGACTCACTGAGAAATACAGCAAATCAATCTAATTTATATCTCGAAATCAAACGTTCTTTGGCTTATTACCAGGCAGAGTTAAAACAATTGAAACCGGAGAAGCTTCTGTTTACTCCTAAAGCGCAAGACAACAAATTGCTGCTTGAGAACTTGGCAAATGAATTAGAGTTTCATTTTGAAATGATGGATCTCAATCTCTTGGATAAGCAGCAAAAAATGCCCATGGAGAAACAAGAGAAATGTTTTTCTGTTTGCGGAGGAATTTTTAGGAAGGAGCAACAGTAAGCATGTATCAAACGATTAATTTATTACCGAAATTACAGGAATTGCCCAAACAAAAGTTTTCGGTAGATGTCATGTTTCTTGGTTTGGTCGGTTTTCTGTTGGCGCTTACCTTGCTTAGTGGAATTTTGTTTTGGATTAGTTCTGCAAATAAAAAAACCATTACTAAATTGCAGGCGGTGAAGCAGGAAATGTCTAAACAGTTGGTAACTGTAAAAGCGGAACTCAACAAATATGTTGCAGATGAGAAAACACAAATAGATTCAAATTCTCAATTGGAAAGGGTTGAGCAAATGCTTGTTGTAGTACAGGCGCAACAAAATGCTAGTGTGGCGTTAATGTCTCAATATTTGAAAGGGTTGGCTGAAAACACGCCCGCAGGGGTATGGCTGGAATCTATCAATATCATGCCTATTCAGAAAAGAATTGACTTAAAAGGCATGGCTATTCGTTCTTCGATGATTCCAGCCTTTATAAAAGAATTAAATAACTCCCCGAGTTTTTCAGAAGAGGTTTTTAATACCTTGCATGCGACTAAGACGACCGACAAACAAAAGCAGACTTTTGTTAGTTTTGAGCTGAGTACTAATAAGACACAAACAGAGGGCCGAAAATGAAGGCACTTCTTTTTAAGTTGAAAAGCACGATTAGTTATCTGACTTTACGAGAGCGCATTTTTTTATTTTCTGTTTTGGTGATGATTGTTTTTTTCCTTTGGTTCTTAATTATTTGGCGGCCTTTTCAAAAACAGCGCGTATCAAACAATGCTCACTTGCTTCCTTTGAAGCAAGAAGTGAGTTTGCTGCAAAAAGAATTGAAACAATCTCAAGAACATTTGTCTCAAGTTTCTTCTACGACATCCGTTCCACAAAAAGAACTTTTACAGGAAAAACAGAAGCAGCTGAGGCAGTTGCTCTCAAAAATGAGCGAAAATTTGGTGCCAACAAATAAGATGATTGAAGTACTAAAAGATTTATTAGATGGCGATCGACGGTTAACTTTTTTGTCGTTACATAAATTACCCGAACAAACATTGGCAGGGTTTGGAGAAGACTTTAAAGCATATCAACATGGGATAGAGATTAAGTTTCGCGGAGATTATTTTTCGACATTGAATTATTTAAAGGAAATTGAACAATCAAAATGGCACTTTTTTATGGATCAGTTGACTTATCAAGTTACAACTTATCCTTATGCGGAGATTACGATGCGCGTACATACCTTAACTGTGGGTGAGGGTTGGTTGCATGTATAAAATACTTGTTCTGTTTTTGATGTGTCTTGTGTGGCCATCGGTTTATGCTGCAAAAATGCATGACCCAACACGGCCTTTTGGTGTTGATGCTGTTTCTGAATTGTTACCGCCCGGCGTTCAGGTGACTTCGATTATTGTTGGAAAAGATCGAGCGGTTGCCGTCATTGGCGGTCGGCATTTAAAAATAGGCGATAGTTTATTAGGGGCAAAAGTTGTGGATATAAAGCCTTATGCTGTTTACTTGAAAGGAGCCTCCGGAATTTTTACGGTACCTGTTTTGTCTAATTCCATAAAAAAGCTCTCAGAAAATCAGGGGAATTCTAACAATGATTAAACATGTTCTCGTGCGCAGCCTTCTTGTTATGAGCGTTTTTTTATTAAGCGCCTGCACAGTCACGGCTCCACATGATTATGCAACTTCTAAAGATGCAATCAGTCAGGCATTACGGTCTAGCATTGCTTCTAATCGGCGAAGTGCTCAGTCCTCTCAATCAAATATTCCTTCATCTATCAATGAAGCCTTAATGCCTGATGTAAATGTGGCGGTTTCTGCTTCCGGTCAAGAAGTGCAAAAACGTTTTGATATCTCTGTTGATAACGTGAGCGCAAAAGATTTCTTTATGGGGCTCGTGAAAGACACGAAATACAATATAGTGATTAGCCCTGAAGTGAAAGGCAGTATTTCTCTGCATTTGAAAAGTGTAACGATCCCTGAAGTTTTAGAAGCAGCGCGAGATGTCTATGGGTATGAATTTAAAGTAACGTCCTATGGCTATCGGGTGATGCCTAGGGAATTAACAACACGTGTCTTTACTGTGAATTATTTAGATTTGGTGCGTAAAGGAAAATCGCTTACCAGTATCAGCTCAGGAGAAGTGACAAAATCTAGTATTGCTGGGTCGAATACTTCTAGTTCAACTTCTAGCCGAACTCAAACTTCAGAAACGCGTCCTAGCGCAGAAGTTGCTTCAGAGTCTGAAACGGATTTATGGAAAGAATTGAAAGCAAATCTCGATGCGATTATCGGGACGAAAGATGGTCGATCTGTTGTGATCAATCGCGAAGCAGGAATAGTGATTGTTCATGCTTATCCAGATGAACTGCGGGAAGTGGCTCATTATTTGGATAATGTGCAGAACGTGATGGGGCGCCAAGTTGTTATTGAGGCGAAAGTTCTAGAAGTGCAGTTAAATGCAAAATACCAATCGGGTATCAATTGGAACGTGCTTGGTTTGCAGCAAATCGGTAATCAAAATTTCAGTGACAACATGAAATTGTCCGACACTGATTTCACAAAGATCTTTTCATTGAATATCCACAGCGGGACAGCGTTTGCGACCATGATTAATTTGTTGAACATGCAAGGGAAAGTGAATGTGCTTTCCAGTCCACACATTGCGACCACTAATAATGAAAAAGCAGTGATTAAAGTTGGTAAAGATGAGTTTTTCGTCACAAATGTTTCAAACGATACTTCTACTGGCTCATCCAGCAGTGTTGAAACGCAAGATGTTGAATTGACTCCTTTCTTCTCTGGTATTGCATTAGATGTCACACCGGAAATTAGTCAAGATGGGCTGGTGACTCTTCATATCCATCCCGTTATTAGCAAAGTTGAGGAGCAGACAAAGACCTTTACAGTAGGCGGGCAGGAACAAAGCCTTCCTCTTGCAAAGAGTACTATTCGTGAATCCGATAGCATTGTGAAAGCTCGTAATGGGCAAGTGATTGTTATCGGAGGATTGATGGAAGATGCCTCTTCAGAAGAGACAGCTTCAACGCCAGGCGCATCACATGTTCCAATTATTGGCGATCTTCTTTCTTCGCATAGCAATGAAGCTGAAAAATTTGAGTTAGTAATTTTGTTGAGACCTATTGTTGTAGGCGAGAAAACATGGACAAAACAACTAAAGAAATCAGCCCGAGTAGTTGCTTCATTACCTTCTGATTTTAAATACGAAGCGAAGATCGATTTAAAAAAGAAAAAATCGCCGTATAGCTTGCCGGCACACTATGAGAAATAAACGATGTATTTAGCTCACTTTAAATTTGATGCTCATCCATTCACATTAACTCCGAATACAAAGTTTTTTTGTGATTTGCCAACTTATCAGGAAGCCCTGAATACGATCTTGATGAGCCTTGCGCAAGGAGAGGGATTTATAAAAATAGTGGGTGAAGTTGGTTCGGGGAAAACCTTGCTGTGTCGCTTATTGTTAGATCGACTACAAGGCAATACGGTAAGCGCATATCTTCCAAATCCAGATTTAAATGGCCGTGAGATCTACAAAGCATTAGCGAGCGAGTTGGGGCTTTCGTTCCCTGAAGATGCTGACAAAGCGCAGTTGATGCGTTTGGTAAATGCCGAGTTGATTTCTCTCTATCAAGCTGGCAAACGTGTTGTTCTTATTGTTGATGAAGCGCAAGTTTTGTCTTTTGAAAGCTACGAAACAATTCGGCTGTTAAGCAATATAGAAACCGAGTCAGATAAGCTATTGCAGATAGTTTTGTTTGGACAACCTGAGCTGGACGTGCAACTTAACCAACCCCGATTACGTCAATTAAAACAGCGTATTACTTTTTCTTATCATTTGCGTCCTCTCAGCAGAGACGAACTGGATGCTTATCTGTCACATCGTTTATCGACAGCGGGATATACATGGGGTGATTTGTTTTCCAAGTCGGCTCGTTCACTTTTGTATAAAAGCAGCCAAGGAATTCCTCGATTAATTAATATTCTTGCTCATAAAGCATTGTTATCAGCTTATGGACGAAAGAAAACAGCTGTGAAAGCAAAAGAAATGAAGTTGGCGATTCGTGATACAGATAGTGCGGCACAGCCTTTTTGGGAGTGGGGCGATCGTCTATTGTTTTGGGGATTTAATATTATTGTGGCGTTGTTAGTTGTTTTGAGCATAGAAATTTATTTTTCTGTAGGAAGATAAAGATGAGTTTAATTAATACGGTTTTAAAAGATCTGGAAGAGAGTCAGAAAAGAAATGAACAAAATGCCCAGAACGATATTCCTCAAGGGCTGTCTAAAGGTCCTGATGGGAAAAAGCGCTCAAAACGTTTTCTTTCGTTTATTTTTATTTTTGGTTTATTAATTATTTTGGGTTTTGGTATTCACTTTTTTTGGATTGCAGAACCTTTTGCAAAGAAGTTACAAATCGCTCAACCGAAGCATCAAGAAGCAATTGCAGTACAAGTGAAATCTTTGACAAAAGATGAAATGCAAAAGGCAGAGCAGCAATCTATTACACCCGCCGTCGAGACAGCTTCTTTGCAACATGTTGTCATTACTCCTGAATCGCAAACGACGATTGTTTCTTTTAATTTGACTCAAGACATACATTATTCGATTTCACATGAAAATCAGAATACTGCACTCTTCTTGACACTCAGTAACACGACATTAGCCGATGGTATTTCACCGTCCGTGGAAAAGACTTCCATTCAATCCATACAATTCAAAACCGAAGCAAATAATGTATTAGTAACCATGCAGTTATTACCAGAAACGACTGTTGAGAAACTTGGTTTTGTGCAGCATACATTGCAGTTGGTTCTGCATAATCCAAATCAAACGGCTGTTGTTCCGGAAAAGAAAGAGGTCGCGTTAACGCCTGTTGAACAAGCACAAGATAAATTTCAACACGCCGTTGATCTCATCAACGCTGGCGATACGTATGCCGCCATGAACTTACTGGGGGAGGCTATGAATTTATCGCCTTCCGATCGATCGATTAGAGAAACATATGCAGCATTGTTGATTAAGAATGGTTATGTCGCGCGAGCGAAACTCGTTTTGTCCAAAGGCCTTATGACGGATCCTTCTTATGCGCCGTATATTTCCATGCAAGCACATATCTATGCCAGCCAAGGCTTACCAACACGGGCGTTGCAGTTGTTGCAGAGCAGTTCTCCGTCAATGAAAGATTATCCAGACTATTATGCGTTGATGGCGGCGTTGTATCAGAAAAAAGGACAGTACATGTCGGCCGCTCAAATTTACGATCAATTAACGCAATTGCAGCCAGACAATTCCATGTGGTGGGTTGGCTTGGGCGTCGCTTTAGAATCGACAGGCAAACACAACGCCGCTGTCGAAGCATATCAGCGAGCGTTGACAGGCAAACCGTTAACCCCGCAAGTACAGGCTTTCGTAAAAGGAAGACTGGATTAGATTTACTGTGTTTGGTTCATGTTGAAGGCGCTTTATATGAAGTGTCTTTAGCGTATTTATAGTGGAAGTGAAACGATGGCCGGGAAAATTAAACTTGGAGATTTGTTGGTTGAAAAACAAGTCATCACAGAACAGCAACTCAAGAACGCATTGAAATCGCAACGTTTAAATGACAAGAAATTAGGAGAAACGTTAATCGATCTTGGTTTTACCGATGAGAAAACGTTACTGAATTTTCTTTCTGAGCAGTTAGGTTTTCCTGTTATCGATTTAGCGAAATACGAGTTGGACTACGCGCTTACAAGGCAGTTGCCTGAAAGTCACGCAAGGCGTTTTCGAGCTATCTTATTAGCAGAAGAAAGCGACGGTAAATATTTAGTGGGGATGGTAGATCCATTGGATATTTTAGCCGTGGATGAGCTGTCTTTAATTTTAGAACACCCCTTAAAGTTGGCTTTAGTTCGTGAAGCAGATTTAAAACGATCTTTAGATACGATTTATCGCCGAAAAGGTGAGATTGATGATTTCGCTGAACAGTTAGAGCAGGAATTGGATTCTTCTAGGTTGGAAGAAGCAGAAGCGATTGCGCTTGCAGATACATCTGTTTTGAAATTACTGCGTTCTGTGTTTGAAGATGCCGTTCAAGTAGGCGCTTCTGATATTCATATTGAGCCTTTTGAAGACGTTGTTCGTATCCGTCTGCGCGTAGACGGTGAATTACAAGAGCAGACCATTGATGAAAAACGTGTTGCAGCAGCATTAAGCCAACGTCTGAAATTAATGGCTGGTTTGAACATGGCAGAAAAGAGATTGCCTCAAGACGGACGATTTAACATTACTGTAAAAGGTATGCCAATCGATGTGCGTTTGTCGACGATGCCTATTCAGTATGGTGAGTCCATCGTGATGCGATTGTTGAATCAAGCGGAGGGCTTTATTCAGTTAGACAGAATTGGTATGTCGACAGAGTTGCTCAAACAGTTTCGAGACCTAATTAAATTGCCTTACGGCATTGTGTTAGTTACGGGCCCAACGGGTAGCGGTAAAACAACAACGCTTTACGGCGCTATTTCTGAAATCAATGACATTAAACGGAAGATCTTGACGATTGAAGATCCGGTGGAATATCGCATCGATCGCGTGAATCAAATCCAGGTGAATGCTCAATTGGGCTTAACCTTTGCAAGGGTACTGAGATCTTCCTTGCGTCAAGATCCAGACATCATCTTAGTCGGTGAAATTCGTGACCAAGAAACCGCTGAAATTGCTATGCGTGCAGCACTAACCGGACATTTAGTGTTAGCAACTTTACATACCAATAATGCAGTGACCTCTCCTCTCAGACTCATTGACATGGGGGTTGCGGGATATCTGGTTGCTGCTACTACTCGAGCGATCTTGGCGCAACGACTCGTGCGAAGAATTTGCCACAGTTGCAAAACGGAATATATCCCTGAGCCACAAGACGAAGCATATTTTCGAGAAGTCTTAGGCGAACGATTTGATCAAAAGAAATATTTTCATGGAACCGGATGTTCTCAATGTAATTACACGGGTTATAGAGGTCGTACGGGTGTTTTCGAGTTGTTAGAAATCAAAACCACAATGGTTGATCCTTTAAGGCGTAATGATTCTGGTGGTTTTGAAGAGGCTGTGCGTAATGAGAAATCGTTTAAAACATTATTGGATTACGGTTTTGACTTGGTGATTCAAGGAGAGACCACATTACACGAACTCATGCGAGTTGCCGGGGAACAAGAGTAAATAATATGACTATCTATCAATACAGTGGCCGAGATAATCAAGGAAAAATTATTCAAGGAACAGTTGATTCAAGCTCGACCGAAGGGGTTGTGAAATTTCTTGCCGCGAAAGAAGTGACGCCTATCCAAATTGAATCTTTGGATGCGCAGAAAAGGCCATTTGGTGAATTAAATATTGAATTGACCACGGGCAAGGTTAAACCAAAAGAACTTATGAATTTCTGTGAACAGATGGCGACATTGCTGGAAGCCGGTGTGCCTGTTATTGGGGGTCTTCAGCAACTTGCAAAAAGCACGAAAACAAAAACGATGAAAAATGCACTCAGCGAAATTGCGGAGGGCATTATTGCTGGAAAAACGTTTACAGACATGTTGCGAGAGTATCCGAAGATTTTTTCTCCTATTTTTATCAGCATTATTCATGTGGGTGAAGATACCGGAAATTTGGATGTTGCTTTTTCACAGCTAACAAAGTTTATTGAAAATGCGATTTTGAATCGTAAACGGTTGGTGTCAGCGGTGCGTTATCCGTTAATTGTGATTAGCGCGATTTTGGTGGCGATGGTCGTGATGAATTTCTTCGTGATTCCAAAGTTCGCTTTAATTTTTTCTTCATTTGGAAAAGAACTGCCGTTGCCTACCCGAATTTTAATTGAATCTTCAAATTTCTTGACGACTTATTGGGTATGGTTATTGATCTTTATTATCGGTGTCATCATTGGCATTCGATATGCCTTAACAAAAGAGAAGATTCGGTATGCTTGGGATAAATATAAATTGCGTTTTCCTTTGTTTGGCAATTTGCAGCTTAGAATCATGCTTTCTCAGTTCACGTGGGTATTAAGTTTGGTGTTGCGCGCAGGCGTTCCTATTATTGAAGGAATAACAACGGTTGCCGGTGCTGCAGACAATCTGTTTGTGCAAAAGAAAATTTTGGAAGTCAAAGACAGCATCGAACAAGGCGAGAGTTTTTCTCAATCAATTACTCGTGCTGCGTTATTTAACGAAGCGGCATTGCAGATTATTGCGGTCGGAGAAGAGACCGGACGCTTGGATGAAGTGCTTGGCAAAGTGGCTAGATATTACGAGAGAGAAGTAGATTACGACATTAGGCGGTTAAACGATTATGTGGAGCCTGTGTTGTTAGCGATTGTTGGTTTGATGGTTGTCATGTTGGCATTAGGCGTTTATTTGCCGATGTGGGACATGATTCAGTTTGCTCATATAGGTTAGATCAAACGAGGGGAAGGCAATGGAAGATTTAAAAAAAGAAATCATAAGTTGTATCAAAGAGTCAAAAGGTGTTGCCAGTTTTGCAACGGTGACGCCGGACAATAAACCTTGGGTTCGTTATGTTTCTGTATCGGTTTCAGACGATATGACGATTCGTTTTTCTACTTGTGCAAGCGCAAGAAAAGTCGAGCAGATCAAGAAAAATCCAGAAGTGCATTTAACTTGCGGTGTTACCGATCCAAAGAACTGGAAAGACTATTTGCAAATTCAAGGTATTGCGCACGTCTCCACAGAAAAAGCAGAGCGTGAAGCTTTTTGGAATGAAGAGATCGCCAAATATTTCGATGGCGTGGATGATCCCAACTACGTCGTCGTAATCGTTAAACCTTACCGTGTCGAACTCTGCAACATCACCGAATGGAACCCAAAAATCTGGGAAGCCGAAACGAAGTAGATGACTGGAAGTATTAATAAGCTTCTTAAAAATCGGTGAGTCGGTTAAGTTTTGTAGTCGGCTGGAAATTAGAAATTCCTGATGAAATCCCTGGCAATACGAGCGCTAAAACATCTCATATCGTTGTTCCGAAGCTGTTATTGATACCCCCAGTTTTCAGATCACTCAAAATAAAAATCTAATAAAGAACGAAAAATTCGCAGAAATGAAAGAAATATTGAGACGTATTGTTTCGCCAAACTTGATAAAACCGTGAGGAAGGCAAGAGCTTGTTGAATCAAAACGGGAAATTAAAACAATAAAACACGAGCTAGCAAGACAAAGTTAGATTTAGAAGTCAGAACGATTTTAATGCTTTGTAACAAGATCGAAATTTCAATGGAATGCCGTCGATCTATCCAGTTGTTCTCACCAAGATTAGCAATCACATCAATTTATCGGAGTGAACTCCCGTATTTTGTATTCTTGAATGCAAGGGTGTTCGGTTGAGTTGCTGTCTCTTAATAACCACGTTTGGTCTGCAATCATGTTGATGAATTTATTTTGCCGACTGATGGCGCGCCAATGGACTACCACATGCAGTTGGTATTGATGATGCGGCAAAAAAGTAATTTCAAGTTTCTGGACGCGATGGAGATTGCTGCGAATGTTCTTTCCAACCCCGTCATACCATTTTTTATAGTCCGCCTTATTGCGCACAGTGATTTCAGGGAAAATCATTAACAGCTTTGAAGGACATAGCAGAGCATAAGACTGTCGAATATCGGCACGATCATCATGCAAACCAAACCAGTGATACACAAACGATCGAATTTGATTCGCGTTAAACCGATGACCTTTTCTCCCCTGTAACGCATGTTGGTAATTAGCAAGAGCAACATTCGGAACTGTCGCGTGAGCAACACCTATCTCTAACAACAAAACACATAAAAAAATCCAATGTTTCATAATGAAGTTCTCTTTTGTTTATATTTCAAAATTAACAACCGACAATTTTGGCACATTGGTAAATGCTGCATCGTTAGTTATAAATTTCACGGATCCTTCTAAAGATAAAGCACTTGCTGCTTGAATCGCGTCTGGTGTTTTTAGCCTATAACGTGCTCTGATTTGTGTTGCTAAATCTATTACTCGCGCATCTAACTCGACTATTTTCACACCAGGGTTTGCAAAGAAATCAACATAGGTCTGATACGTTTGCAAATTATTTTCTCGGAGCGGGCACACCAAGCATTCCAAAATACTTAAACGAGAGACGGCGAGCGGAGCACGAGGATATTGACGATTGATGCGCTGCATCGTCTTTATCCACTTTGAGTAATAAGGTTCTGCCATCTCTACCCAATAAATCACAACACAGCTGTCTAAAAAAAGAATCATGACTTTCCCCATTCTTTTTTATTAGCAGCAACCTGCTTTGAGAGAGCTTTTGGTGATTTATTTCCGGTGGATGGTTTCTCCAACATCTCTGATAAACCAGTAAAAACAACAGGCTGCTTTGCGCAACAAGCTTGGAGCCTTTCGTATTCTTCTTCGCTTAAGACGACGCAACTGACTTTGCTGTTTTTCATGATCTGTAGGGGGCCATATTGCAACTGTTCTTCCAATACAACGACCCCTCGTCGCTTCAATTCGCTAGCTGTAATGTATTTCATATCGCACCTAATTTAGTACTAAATTAGGTGCTAGTTTATTTGTTATTTATGGTAGAGCAATACTAAATTTGCAGAAATGACAGTGGAAGATATATGGAATCAATCCAAGCCTTATTTACGATGCTTAAATTAATCCCTTCTAATCTTGCACAGACGAAATATTGATACTGGCTTCTAGTTCGGTAATTACTTGATGATCGACAAGCTGTTGTAACGCTTGTTCCAGCGTTTGCATGCCGATGTTTTGACCGGTTTGAATTGACGAATGCAATTGATGTGTTTTTCCTTCCCGAATCATGTTTCGAATAGCTGTGTTACACACCATGATTTCCTGCGCAACCGTTCGACCCCCGGTTATCTTCTTGACCAGTCGTTGTGAAATAACCGCTTGTAACGATTCCGCCAACATAGATCGCACCATGTCTTTTTCAGACAACGGAAACACATCGATGATTCGATTCACTGTTTTTGCAGCAGAACTGGTGTGTAACGTCGCAAACACAAGATGGCCTGTTTCTGCGGCAGTCAACGCCATACGAATGGTTTCCAAATCCCGCATTTCTCCCACAAGAATGTAATCAGGATCCTCTCGCAAAGCAGCACGCAGCGCGATATCAAAAGTCTTTGTTTGATGCCCGACTTCTCGTTGATCTATCAAACAATTCTTATGTTGATGAATATACTCAATCGGATCTTCAATGGTGATGATGTGCCGAGAGAAGGTTTGATTGACATAATTGACCATAGCGGCCAGAGAAGTAGATTTACCACTACCGGTAGGCCCTGTGACTAAAATAATTCCGTGTGGTAACTGACACAATCTACTCAATATTTTCGGTAACCCTAATTCTTCCAAACTGGGCGGATAGTAAGGAATCAATCGCAACGCCACACTTAAGCCGCGGCTTTGTCTAAATATATTTACTCGAAGGCGAGCCACTTTCGAAAAAGTGATGGATAAATCGATTTCCTCATTGCCATTTAAGAGAGGGGCATACTCTGAGGGAATCAGGGGTTTTAGCATTTCAACAATTGTTTTTTCTTCAAGAAACTCTGCATTGACTGCATCGACAATATACAAATCTCCGTCGATTCGAACGATGGGGGGGCGGCCACACGACAAATGTAAATCAGTTGCTTTGTGGTCGATGGCGTAATCAATGAGTTGATTTATTTTCATTTTATTAAGTTCCTTTTATATGGAGTTCCTGAAGATTCTAGTTGCCATGCAAATGAAAGCGGGCATGGCAATGTTCTGGAGTGGCTATTATTTTTTGCGCATGATCACCATGTTTTTATCTTTGTAAACGAGTTTGTAGTGTTGTTGCACATAAGACTGTTTCAAAATTTTATTCTTAATATATACATTCATTTTTTTCTCATCGATCGGCTTCTCATGGTAAATAAAATTCATCGCCGTTTTTTCGGGAATGAAATCTTTTCGATGGTTCAGCACGATTTTACTGAGGTAATACGTCAAGACGTACTTATGCACGATCAGGTAATCCGGTTTTATTTGTTGTATATGTTTAACCATTCCAGGGATGTCGATGAATTGTTCGAATGTCGCTCGTTTTTCAAAGAGAGGCTCGCGATCCAGATAAATGTAATTCGACATAACAGTCGCTTGATTGTTTTTGATGTGTTTGTAAATCACCTTATTCGTTAAATAAGAGCCGATGTAATACAGTTTTAGCTGCGTTTGTTTTTTAATGAGCGCGTTATCGATAGGTTTGGAAAAGAGAATCAAAGAAAGCGCACCCGTTCCAACAATTGCGGCAAACAAAATCCATGCTCTTTTGCTTCCTAAGCGTTCAAAAAATTTCGTTAAAGTGACTCCTACGACAATGCCGGCAAACGGAATGACAAACGCCAGATTGCGTGGGTCATAACTAACGGTGAATAGCCAAATCAAGAAATAGGGAACCACAATGAGTAGCGTTAATTTGCGAGCAGTGGCATCGATGAATAAGGAATACAAGGATGAGAGCGCGACGATGATTCCAGCAGAAAGGATTAACCATGGAGAAAAACCAAGCATGCTGTGTAAGTATCGAATGCCGAATAGACCGCGTTGCCAAAAAGCAAGTGTGTAATAAGGATCCGCGGATAACACGATATCGTTTGGATCCAGCGGCAGCACGGCGGGAGGTGTATGCGTGAAAGCATAGGTTGGGAGAATAAGTATCAACAAGGTGAAGCAACTGATCGATAGTGCCTTTATTTTTTGTTTGCTGTCCAAAGAAGTTTCCGCTCGAAATACAAACAGATACATCAATACGGGATAGATGGCTGCAATATAAAGACCCGACTGTTTCGTGCAAGCAGCAGCGCCGGCCATAACGGCGCCCAGGAATAAATTTCTTACAGTGTGTTGTGTTTCGTATCGAGCCTGTATCACCCAATAAAAAGCCATCAACGCAAAGAAAGCGCAGGCAACATCCGCATATCCCTCAAAAGCTCGATGGTTTAACACGAGATGACTGATGAATGTCGTTGCAATCATGGCCGCGACGTAACTAAATTTTTTGGTTCGTAAAAACAGATCCCATAAAGCGAACAAAATTCCTGCGGGAAATAAGAAGATTGTGAATTTTGAGAACAATTGCACAAAGGGGCTGCCCATAAAGACATAACTAATAGACCAATTAGTGGGTAGCAGTTGAGGGTAGTTCCAAGTGTCTGTTGGAAAATGACCTTGAGACCACAAAGTGGCCCATGTGTTCCAACGCAAGATTCCATCAGGCACAGAAAACAGCGCATGAATAGGGGAGTTGATGTATATCCACACAATGGAAACGATAGAGAACAAAGCCAACCCAGTTAAAAGAATTTTTGGTGCACTCTGCTCGGCGATAAGCGCGCACGATTGTCTGAAATGCACTTTGTTTTTAAAGGCGGTTTCTCCATAACCAAAGATAAAACGAATGAAGAGAAGCATTTCAATAACAAACAGCACAAGAAGGGCCGTGAAATTATAGAGATGCAACAAAGTTAGTAGAGCAACAAGGATGTAATTCGTGATCAAGCTGAGCGCAAAAGAAAGCAATCCCGTGCGGACTAAGCCATCATTCAAGTTGAAATAAAAAGTGATTAAAAGACCCGGTAAAAAAACCATCTGAACAAGTGCGAGCGCCCCTTGCAAAAACATTTCAAGCTCCTTTTTTAAAATATTTTTATAAGAAAATAATTCTACATAATTTACAAATAGACGCGATTGCTATCACTTCAATCATGATGAGAGTTATCGAAGGGAATTCAGGTTTGTCGCGCCATCCCCGCGATCTCTTTCCCGTCATCCCCGTAGGCGGGGATCCAGACTGGTTTGGGCTGTTTTCCATCGACGGTTTCTCGTCATCCCCGCGAAAGTTCTTCATCGTCATCCCCGCGAAAGCGGGGATCCAGAATTAATATATTTCTTCTCTGGATTCCCGCCTACGCGGGAATGACAGGGCGATAAGGGATTTGCATTTTCTACGATGACTGGATTCCCGCCTACGCGGGAATGACAGGGCGATAAGGGATCTGCATTTTCTACGATGACTGGATTCCCGCCTACGCGGGAATGACGGTAAAAACAGGTGTTGTTGGGTTGGGCGAAAGAAATTTTATCGAAGCGTCAAATTTTGTTTTTTAGTCTCAAGCGTTTCTCTAGCCTCATTTAGAAAAAAGGGCCAGTTAAGGAGGGAAGTTTTTACTATAATTTCTCGGCCTTCTTGCTCTGCACTGGCAACAGCCTGAGCTAGAGCCTCTATGCCGGAGAAGTTTTGATATTGCCCAAAGAAACAAGCAGCATTTTTGTCAAATATATTACTGCTTGATAAAAAATTTCCTGACAAATCTACGAAATGTATTGAAGAATTCTTTAGTAATTCAGCTACAGCCGATGCGCCTTTATATCCAAAATTATTAGCACTTAAGAGTAGCTTTTGAATGCAGTGTTTTTTCTCCTGCAGTGTTTCACATATCTTTTCTATGGTTGTGTCATTAAGATCATTGCCGCTTAAATCTAGCTGATCAATCGTTTTATCTTTATGTATTTCTAGTTGTTCTATGAAACAAGAATGAAATTTTTCAGCGGGAAGGTTCTTGAAAGCCAATGACAGATTTTTAACAAGGTTAGAACGCTCAGACATTTCGTACCAGACTGCAAGTGGCATTATTTTTCTCTTTCCCTTTCCCTTTCCCTTAACTTTTTTACCCATAATTTGTTTCTTCTTAATTTATTATTTAAAAACGATATCTCTCAAAAATAGCCCGCTTTTGACACAATGCAAACGAGCAATTTTTCCACTTCCCAATTCTTACCATTGCTACTAAAAACTGTATTACCATGCGCCTCCTTTTTGAGCTTGAGGAAACCTTATGAATGCCACAATTGCTGTTATTGGTTTGGGATATGTTGGTTTGCCGTTGGCAACAGCCTTTGGCAGGCAATTCAAAACCATTGGGTTTGATATCTCAAAATCGCGAGTAGAAGCTCTAAAAAAAGGGCGAGATGTTACTTATGAAATAGAGCCAAAAGCTTTAACGAAAGCAAAATTGCTTGAATTTACGGAAGACGCTGCCCGCTTAAAAGAAGCGGATTTTATTATTGTTGCGGTGCCAACCCCTGTGAATGTGGCGCATCAGCCGGATTTCGAACCGCTCATTGCTGCAAGCCGATTAGCCGGCGCTCATTTAAAACCTGGTGCGATTATTGTTTATGAATCCACCGTATATCCAGGCGCCACAGAAGAAGTATGCGTTCCTGTGCTCGAGCAAGCTTCCGAAAAGCGATGGAAGCAAGATTTCTTCGTCGCATATTCTCCTGAACGCGTTAATCCGAGCGATCGCAAACACACGCTCACTAATATTGTTAAAGTCGTTTCCGGCGATTGTAAAAACACATTAAATAAAGTGACTGAACTGTACGAAACTATTATCGAAGCGGGCGTGCATCGTGTTTCAAACATTAAAGCCGCGGAAGCTGCAAAAGTGATTGAAAATACACAACGGGATTTGAATATTGCTTTAATGAATGAATTGTCTGTGATCTTTCATCGCCAAGGAATAGACACATTGGAAGTGCTCGAAGCTGCTGGCACAAAATGGAATTTTCTTCCTTTTCGTCCAGGACTAGTGGGCGGCCATTGCATTGGGGTAGATCCTTATTATCTAACGTACAAAGCAGAGATGCTGGGTTATCACCCTCAAGTCATTTTGGCCGGTAGACGCATCAATGACGGTATGGGTGAATACATCGCCAGCGAAACCGTCAAAAAAATGTTGAGTTTGGGCATCGCGGTTTCAAAAGCTCGCGTGAATGTATTAGGGCTTACCTTTAAAGAGAATTGCCCAGACCTTCGCAATTCAAAAGTAGTTGATGTTGTGAAAGGGTTAAAAAAATATTTTGTGAATGTTTCCGTGCACGACCCAATTGCAGATCTTGAGTTAGCAAAAAATGAATACGATATTGATTTAGTTGCTTGGGACGATTTACCGAAATGCGATGCATTGATCATTGCTGTTGCACACAAAGAGTTGGTTGAGAAGTCACTGGATGCTTATCTCAAAAAGATGAAGCAACCTGCTTGTTTAATTGATGTGAAATCAATTTTTGATATTGCAGACCTTGAGGCGAAAAACATCCCTTATTGGCGCTTGTAGAAGTTTTGTATCCGTTATCCCCGCGTAGGTAGGCTAAGGATCCAGGAAATATCTAAACTGGATTCTTAGCTTTCGCGGGAATGACAGGGAAATGATGTTCATTTCTTTTATTACGGAATTATGTAAAGAGGCTATTTATGACTGTTCAGGGACTCAACGACGTTGAGCAAAGACCTTTAAAAGAATTTACAGAAAACGCATACCTCAACTATTCCATGTATGTCATTTTGGATCGCGCATTGCCGTTTATTGGCGATGGTTTGAAACCCGTGCAACGACGCATTGTATACGCCATGTCGGAACTGGGTTTGAAGAGCACAGCAAAATATAAAAAATCCGCGAGGACGGTAGGAGACGTATTAGGTAAATATCATCCGCACGGAGACACTGCTTGTTATGAAGCAATGGTGCTGATGTCTCAGCCGTTTTCATATCGCTATCCCTTAGTTGATGGCCAAGGAAATTGGGGATCCTTGGACGATCCAAAATCATTTGCTGCTATGCGGTATACCGAGTCGCGTTTAGCGCCATATGCACAAACGTTATTGGCGGAGTTGGATCAAGGTACTGTCGAATGGGTTTTGAATTTCGATGGCACCTTAGAAGAGCCAGCCGTCTTACCGGCGCGTTTACCGAATGTCTTATTAAACGGCGCAACCGGTATCGCTGTTGGGATGGCAACGGATATTCCTGCCCACAACCTTCGTGAAGTGGTGCACGCCTGTGTGCATTTATTGGATCACCCAAAAGCTCCTTTAGAAGAAATTTGTGAATACATTCAAGGGCCGGATTGTCCAACGCATGCGGAGATCATTACGCCTCGAGCAGAATTGATCGACATGTATCGAAAAGGGGGTGGCACATTTCGTATGCGCGCGGTTTATAAAAAGGAAAAAGAAGGCGTTGTGATTACTGCGCTGCCTTTTCAAGTTTCTGGCAACAAAGTTTTGGAACAAATCGCAGCCCAAATGCAGGCGAAAAAATTACCTGTCGTCGAAGACCTGCGCGATGAATCTGACCATAAAAATCCCACGCGATTAGTGATTGTTCCGCGTTCAAACCGTATCGATATGGACGAGTTGATGGGGCATTTATTTGCGACAACGGATTTAGAAAAAAACTATCGTGTGAATTTGAATATCATTGGTTTGGACGGCCGGCCGCAAGTGAAGGACTTGCGGACCATTTTAACGGAGTGGCTTTCTTTCCGATTGCAGATCGTGCAAAAAAGATTGCAGTTTCGTTTGGATCAAGTGGTTGCGCGCTTGCATATTTTGGATGGTTTATTGGTTGCTTATTTAAATCTCGATGAAGTCATTCGCATCGTTCGTTATGAAGACGACCCAAAAGCGCAGCTCATGAAGCAATTCAAATTGAGTGAGCAACAAGCGGACGCTATTCTCGATTTAAAATTACGTTATTTAGCGAAATTGGAAGAAGAAAAGATTCGTGGGGAACAAAAAGAATTGTCAGACGAGCGGGCCGGAATAGAAAAAACAATCTCGTCTCCTGCGCGTTTGAAAAAGTTAGTTCGTGAAGAACTGTTACACGATGCAGAGGTATACGGTGACCCGAGGAAATCGCCTTTAATAGAGCGTGAAGAAGCACATGCGCTGCAAGAACATGACATTATTTCTTCAGAGCCTGTGACCGTTGTTTTATCGAAGCGTGGTTGGGTGCGGTCTGCAAAGGGACATGAAGTTGATCCATATGCTTTGAGCTATAAATCAGGTGACGAGTGCCAAGATTTTGCATTAGGAAAAAGCAATCAATTTGCTGTATTTCTAGATTCAACGGGCCGTTCGTATTCGTTATTAGCGCATTCTTTGCCGTCTTCGCGCGGTTTGGGCGAACCGATCACCGGTCGAGTGAATCCCCCTGCTGGCGCTACCTTCGAAGCCGTGTTGATGGGAGAAGACGATCAGCTGTGTGTGTTGGCATCGAGCCAAGGCTATGGATTTCTCGCAAAAATAGGGGATTTGCACGCAAAAAACCGTAACGGAAAGGCTGTTCTGAAGGTCTCTCCACCGGGGAAATTATTGAAACCCGCATGGATCACCAATATAAAAAGCGATTGGTTAATCGCCGTAACCAGTCAAGGACGTATGTTGGTTTTTCTTGTAAAAGAGTTGCCGCTGTTGGCGAAAGGAAAAGGAAATAAAATCATCGGCATTGCTAAACCGAAATTTATGAGCGGAGAGGAATTTGTGGTTGGGGTGGTTGTTTTAACAAAAGGGCAACAGCTCCGAATTACTTCTGGAAAGCATTATTTAGTATTAAAGACGAAGGACATCGAACATTATTTAGGTGAACGCGGCAAGCGAGGCAGCAAACTTCCAAGAGGCTACCAACGCGTCACAGATATAGCGGTGGAGTAACCTTTTACGCATATCCTTCTGCAGAAGGATATATTTTAGCAAAGATAGTTTTCTCCATAAGGATAAGTTGACTAAGCGCTTTAATCGGATTTTGTTAGAGATGGTTTTTTTTAGAAGTTCAAAGGAGGTCAATGATGACTAGTTATATTGATAACAACCTATTACCTGATGAGAAAGTCATTCATCGAGGGCATAGGCATTGGATCGTGTTTGGATGGCCCATTGCTTGGGTGTTTATTTCACTTATTTTTGTTTTACGTCTTGGGTTAATGGAAAAAGTGTTTTTATTACCTCTTTTTATTGCACTCGTAACAGGCTTCGATGCGTTTATTGATTACACGCAATCCGAGTTAGCCGTCACCAACAGACGAATCATGCTTAAGATGGGATGGCTTTCTAGAAGCTCTATGGAAATTGCATTAGAGAACATTGCATCGATTAACGTAGAGCAATCGTTAGGCGGGCGTTTTTTAGGATACGGAACACTGACATTTAACGACGTAGGCAGCGCACGTTCCCCCTACAAAAACATCTCCGATCCTTTCGCCTTTCGTAAAGCAGCGTTGGATCAACTAACTAATGTAGGGAAGTGATAAATCACTTTTCTGCGAATATGTATCGTCAATTGACCGTGTATGGGAAGGCAACTATATTACTGCCTCTTAATTTTTGAGGGTTTTAATACTATGGATATAGAAGTTTTAGATCGGTTTGAACGTCAATTCGAGGCTTTAATGCAGCGTTTTAATCGATTAAAAGAAGAAAATAATTTATTGAGAGAAAAACAAGCGCAGATTTTGTCTGAGCGCGATACCTTGTCTGAAAAAAATAACATTGCTATTGAGCGCATTGAACAGATGATCGAACGTCTTAAATCATTAGGTGAATAAACAATGACAGACCAAGCAAATACCATCTCTGTCGAAGTCCTAGGCAGATCTTATAAAATCAAGTGTCCAGTGTCGGAAGTAGAGGCGTTGAAAGAAGCGGCTGCTTTTGTCGATAAAGAAATGCGGAAAATTCATGATGATGGTCGGGTGGTCGGTTTAGATCGAGTGGCCATTATTGCCTCATTAAACATTGCTCATCTGTTTTTGAGTTCTGAACACCGTGAAGATAAGTACGTTGAAAGCTTGTCAGAGCGTATTGCTGATATGCAGAAACGTATTGTTGAATTATTGACGCAAAGTGATCAAAAAGAATTTTAATACATTAAAAATCCTTACATATGTCATCACTTCTTTCCTTTAAAAAAGACTTACGAAAAGCGATGCACTTGCGTCGTGATCAGTTATCTCTTATTGAACGAACTCAATTGGCTCAAAGAGCCGCGAGTCATTTATTAGCATCTGATGTTTTTCGAAAGAGTCAGCACATTGCTTGTTATATGGCAAAAGGCGCGGAAATAAGTGCTCAGCCAATGATTGAAGCGATTTGGCGTTTAAACAAAACCTGTTATCTCCCTGTACTTGACCCAGATACTGCAGGGCGCTTATGTTTTATGCCATATGATCCTAATGACGATTTGGTCCGTGATCGTTTTGGTATTTATGAACCTTCTTTTGATCGGGTACGTGCGATCAATGTTTATGAACTTGATTTAGTCATCACTCCTCTAACGGCCTTTGATGCGAGAGGCCATCGCATTGGCATGGGTGGTGGTTATTACGATCGAACGTTTGCCTTTAAGACAACATGTACAGCGCAAAAGCCTGTTCTTTGTGGCTTAGCGTATGCCTTTCAAGAATTGCCAGAGATTCATACTGAATCGTGGGATATTTGTTTGGATGCAGTAGTCACGGAATATGGACTTTTGTATTTCTGAACGAAAACACTTTGTTGTCATTCCCGCGAAAGCTAAAGATCTGACGCAGGAATCAGCGTCCAGAAAACTTCTTTCTTCTTTCGTAATGGATTGCTGGTGCATGAATCCACGTAATCGTAATCAATAAATCGGTACGGTAAATCTTCATCCCGTCCTTCTGGGATCCCTAAGCGAGTCGTTTGAATCAATGTGTTGGGTTGATACCCCACATCTTCAATAAAAAACCGTTTCGGATCGAACGGTTGCTGATCCCATTCTTTAACCTTCAAATTCAACGCGCGGCACAACAACGTTTGACCTGCACAAAGCTTATTAATCGATCTCACCCCATTTTTTGCAGGGTTTAATTGCCGCATCATTTCAATCATTTGTGCATTGTCGTCAAAATAAGGCACCGCTGATTTCACCAAGACAGCATTACCTTTTCCTTTGCAACTAATATTCAACGAATCGCCCGCCCGCGAGTAATACATATAAATTGTGCCGGCAGGCATAAACAAAGCGCTGCGTTTTTCAGTAAAACCTAAAGACGCATGACTGGACTTGTCTGCCAAATAATAAGCTTCTGTTTCAATGATTTGAGCTGACAGCCACATATCGTGATATTTCGATCGCATGACTTTACCAATCAACTGTTTTGCCAATATCTGCGCGTCTTGGTGAAAGAATTTTTTTGGCAGCGGTTTAGACATACATCCCTCTAATACAAAGGCTCATCGCTATCGGTCGTGTTGTCAGTGTTTTTGGGTAGAGATGCACTGCTTGAAGGCAACGCATCCGTATCGAATAGTTCAAACATCGCATCAGCATCGTGCGCGGATGTGAGAAGCCCCGTTCGTTTATCTATGCGAGCTGTCACAATCCCCTCGGGCTGTACGAAAGGCGTATTTGGTTGTTCTTTTAAAGCATCGTGAATGAAGTCAATCCACAGGGGTAACGCTGCTTGCGCACCGTATTCATACAATGGCTTTGGTTGGTCAAACCCCATCCAAACCGTTGCTACTAAGTGCGGTGTATATCCGCTAAACCAAGCGTCTTTTTTCTCATTGGTTGTTCCTGTCTTCCCCGCGATGTCGTTGCGTCTGAGCGCGAGTGCGCGACGCGCCGTTCCATATTTAATGACATCTTGTAATGCGGACGTCATCAGGTAAGCGTTTTGAGGAGTAATTACGCGAGGAGCTAGCGATCCATGCATCAGCGGATTGGAGTTGTCTGTGTTATCGCTCGCAATGAGCGGTTGTGCCCTGTAAATCGTTTGATGTTTTGTATTAACAATTTGATCAATGTAATACGGCTTCACAAGGAACCCTTTGTTTGCAAAGACTGCATAAGCTGTCGCCAATTGTAACGGCGTTACATTTGCAGTGCCTAAAGCAAGTGAAAGAGTTGGCGGCAGTTGATCGCGTTCGAAACCAAAACGAGTGAGATAATTAATCGTGTAAGGAATACCAATCTTCGCTAATAAGCGAATGGAAACGAGATTACGTGATTTATTTAACGCAACCCGCAATCGCGTAGGGCCATAAAATTTTCCCGTGTCATTTTCCGGACGCCACAAATCATTTTCTCCCGTATCAGACATCACAACCGGAGCATCATTGATCGTGGTCGCGAGCGTGAGCTTCTTTGCAAGTGCTGCAGAATAAATAAAAGGCTTAAATGCAGATCCCGGTTGACGAGAGGCCTGTGTCGCGTGATTGAAATTGTTTTTGTAATAATTAAAGCCCCCATCTAATGCTTCGATGGCACCATTCTTAGGATTCAAGACAACAATCGCCGCTTGGACTTTCGGAATTTGTGTTAATACCCATTCGTGCTGATCATTTTGCATGACACGAACGACATCCCCGACACGTAGAACATCACTTGCTGTGGAGGGTAATCGCCCTAAATATTCCTGATTGTCTTGCATGATTTGTTTTCGCGCCCACGATAATCCATCCCATGGAACAGTAATGGTTTGTCCATTTTTCAAGAGCGCTGTGGCCGATTGATCGTCTAACGAAAGAACAGCCGCCGGTTGTAGGTTGTTGATGTCTGGTATAGCAGACAGTGTTTGTAACCAATCTTCCAGATTGTCTAAATTGGGGGATCCTAAATTCTGTTCAGGACCGCGATAACCGTGGCGATGATCATAGGCCATCAAATTTTTACTCAATGCATGCGAAGCCGCCTTTTGTAATTGGCTGTCGATAGTGGTGTAGACATTAAATCCTTGCGTATAAGCATTATCTCCATATTGCGAAACCATGAGTTGTCGCACCATTTCTGCGACATAAGGCGCATGCACAGAGATTTTTAGGTCGTGATATTTGGCGGTTAGTGGAGCTTGGGCCGCATTTAAATAGGTTGCTTTATCAATGTAATGTTGTTCATACATTGCTTCCAAAACATGATTTCGTCGCGCTTTAGCTGCTGTTGGATTTACCAGTGGATTCATCGTCGAAGGTGCTTTCGGCAAGCCGGCCAGCATGGCGAGTTGAGGCAATGTGAGTTCGTTCAAATTTTTCCCGTAATAAATTTTCGCAGCGGCGCCAATGCCATAGGCATGGTTTCCATAGAAAATTTTATTGAAGTACAGCTCTAAAACTTTTTCTTTTGTAAACGCATGATCGATGCGAAACGCGAGCAAAATTTCTTTTAATTTACGGGTGTAAGTTTTTTTCTGTGTGAGGAAATAATTTCGAGCCACCTGCATCGTAATGGTGCTACCACCTTGTTGTTTTTGTCCGGTGAGCACTAACACTACAGCCGCTCGTGCTAAACCAAAAAAATCAACTCCACTGTGCTCAAAGAACCTCTGATCTTCAGTCGCTAAAGTGGCTTGTATTAATTGTTTCGGTACTTGATTGAGCGTGATGGCTGAACGACGAATATTGCCGAATTCTTCAATGAGTTTGTTATCTGCCGAAAAGACACGCAGTGGACTTTGAAGGTGTGCATCTTTAAGCGTTTCAACGTCAGGCAAAGTCGTTTCAAGCCAAGTAATCCCGAAGGCGAGCGCGATGCCTAAAATGAGGCATGTAAGGATCGTATAACGGAATAGGCGTTTAAAAGTGAACATGTTTTTTGGAATAAGATGTTGCATAAGAATGAATTGATTATAGATGGAGAACCCCATGATCGCGAGGCAGATTCCATCATCATCCCCGCACTTTTCAGCCGTCATCCCCGCGCTCTTCAGCCGTCATCCCCGCGAAAGCGGGGATCCAAATGCACATCCACATAAAACGGCGAATCATTCAAAGTCATCCCCGCGAAAGCGGGGATCCAAATCTGGATTCCCGCTTTCGCGGGAATGACGGCAGGCTGCTTTCGCGGGAATGACGGCATATAAAAACGCGTACAAAGTGCGCTTACTTAAAAATCTTTGTCATCCCACAATCAATACATGAAAACATCCATTGGCCTTTACATTAATAAAACGATCTGTACCGGATGCGTTTTGGAAACAGGGGTTCCCGTCGGCGCGATCGCATGGAACCAAGAGGTCGAAGATGATCGAAAAAAAGCAAAGCAATTTTTTGATCCATTACCTCGCCGTGTAAAAAACGAAGTCAGAGTGTCGATCCCAAACGAACAGGTGCTTAAAAAAACGATTCTTCCAGACCTACACATGAACGAAGATTTTCTCGCAATCGATTTGCAATACAACCCAACAAAATACTTTCCAAACATTCATGAAACGTTAGCGATTGATTTTGAAATAGATAAACAACAGATCATTTTGTATGCCATAAGAGTGACTGTATTAAACGAGGTGTTGCATCACCTACATGAACTGTCATTAAACGTAGTGGCGATAGAGCCTGAAGAAGTCTCCATGCAACGTTACCTGAAATATGTTCCCCCCATTGAAGGCGCGACGCATCAATCAGGGCGTTTGATCGATCCTAATTATTTAAAGGTTGCGACAGGTACAGCGATGCGCAGGTTGAGGTGAGCGATATGGAGGACATTAATTTCTTACCTTGGCGTCAACGGGAGAAAGCAAAGAAAAGGAGACGATTTTTATGGTTTGTTATCAGTGGGTTTCTATTGATGGCCGTGTGTCTTTCAAGTGCGCAACTCTATCTTTCCGTTTGGATGCATCGTGTGAAAAGGCATAACGAGGAGATTCTTTTAAAGACAGAATGGATTAAAAAAAAATTAACAAAACTGAATGTAGAGAATCAATCAACAGCGTTGATGCTGCATCAAATCTACAAAGCAAAGAGAAGAAGTGATCGCGTCAAAAGACAACTGGAGGTTGTTCTTTTATCGAGCAGGGATGCTCCTCTTCGTCGAGAGCGAGCGCATAAAAAATGAATGATTTTTATCAGATGATGGGTGTCTGCATCGCTGTTTGTTCGATAGCCGGAGGTTATTTTCAATTAATCTGTCGTCCACAGTTGGCGGAGATAACTGAGCTAAAGAACGAACAGCATCAGCTGATTCAGACGTATCAACAAGCATTAAATCAAGCGCGTGATTTACGGGTCGTCTATCAAACGGCCGAGAAGAGGCGGTTCGATTTAAAACTATATAAATCGCTTTATTTTTATTCGAAACAAAATGTGACGAGCGCGATCAGAAGTTTATTTAGGACGAAACAAATAAGAATTGTGGCATTGCAAGATCGAGACAAAGACGCACAAACGGCTCTGCAAGCCATGAGATATAAAGTATTTTTTGCGATGAATCAGCTTGCGCTCAAAACAACTATTGATCACCTCTCTCGTTCATCACTTCCTATATTTATAGATTCAATAAATTGCCAGCACGCGACTGCCAATTATGTTTGTCGAGCACATCTAACCGCTTTTTCGGCACATTCCCAGGAGAACGCATGAAAAAAATTATGATCTTTTTTCTAAGCATCCTCAGTATTGCTCTTTGTGCTTGCCATCCAGGAAAAACAAAAGCTATCGAGCAGAAAGACAATGATGCTGCATTGATTGCGGATCATGAGCTGAAATCGCTGGCGCAAGAATTAGACGTCATGCAGAACTTTAAAGAAAAACAGAGATCTCAGAGGAAACAAGAGCCCACTAAACCGGTTTATTTTTCAGGTGTTCCCATTGAACAGATCAAAATGGTAGGGGCTTTTTCCTTACATGATCATTCAACGGCCTTTCTTGTTTATAAAAATCAATATCAATCCGTTCAAAAAGGGGATCGTGTTTCAAATGACTCTATTCGTGTCGGAAAAATAGAAGCTTCTCGTACCATTTTCAGCGCTTATCCGGATAAATTTGTTATTTCTCTTCTTTCACAAACAGAAGAAAGCCCCCATGAAACACAATAAAAAAAATCTGCTGATTGTGCCCATGCTGTTTTTGTCGATCATTGTTCAAGCAAAAACAACTTTTAATTTATCGTGTCACCGCATGTCGACGCGATACGTACTGAATTGGTTGGCCCATGAATTCAACAAAAACGTGATTGTCGATGATGCAATCAATGGGTCTGTCACCCTTGATTTAAAGCAGGTTTCTTACAACGAGGCTCTGAACGTTATCTTGCTTTCAAAGAAGCTTGTCAAAAAGCAGGTTGGAAACATGACCTATGTTGAGCCGTATTCTAATTTGCAGCAATTTCAGCAATTACTAGATATCGATAACGATCGCGCAGATGCTTATCGCGTGATTGCATTGAAATACGCAAAAGCCGCGGATCTGAAAAAGCTCTTAGATAAAAGGAAACAGAAAGCATCGATCGTTGTGGATGAGAGAACAAATACACTCATCGTTCAAACAGCTCCGGAGCATATGCAGCAATTGTTTCAATTAGTAAAACGATTGGATGTGCCGACTCAGCAAGTACTTATTCGTGCGCGCATTGTCAGTGTTGATGACAGTTATGAACGTGAGTTTGGTGTGCGTTTTGGGATTACGAGCGGCAATCACTTTTCAGGCACATTAGAGGACGCAAACGATCTCGCAAAAGGAGTTTCTTCTAAAGAAGTTGATGTGGCGAAACGATTAGCGGTGAATTTACCTGCCACATCAAGTCAGGCCGGGCATTTTGGATTGGCATTAGCAAAAATTGCATCCAGGACCACGTTAGATCTCGAACTATCCGCATTGGAGAGCAAAGGGTTAGCGGAAATTATTGCGGCACCCAATTTGCTGATGGCAAATCGCAAATCAGCCAGCATTGAAGCAGGTGAGGAAATTCCTTATCAAGAATCTGCTGGAGAAGGCGCTACTTCCACGAGCTTTAAAAAAGCGGTTTTGAAGTTGTTGGTAACTCCTCAAATTACGCCTAACAAAAGGATTGTACTCAAGTTGAGCGTGAATCAAGACAAGCGGGGAAGTCAGGAAGTCAAAGGGGAGCCAACGATTGATACAAATCACTTAGATAGTGAAGTAATCGTTTCGAGCGGCCAAACGGTTGTTTTAGGGGGGCTATACGAACAAACGCAAACGTACGGTGTTGAAGGAATTCCACTCCTTTCTGACATTCCGGGGCTTGGTGTATTATTTCGACACAAGAAAACAATAAATCAGCGTAGAGAATTACTCGTTTTTATTACTCCAGAGATAGTGTCTTTAGATAAATGAATACTTCACGAAAATTATCCAATATTTTTTTAGTCGGTCCTTTAGGGGCGGGGAAGAGCACGATTGGTAAAGCGGTCGCGGACGCGTTTCGTATGAGCTATTTCGATACAGACCGTGTTGTAGCAGAAAGGACAGGTGTTGATTTAAGTTGGATTTTTGATGTGGAAGGTGAGGCGGGTTTCAGAGTACGAGAGACATTGGTTTTAGAAGAGTTGGTGAAACAAGATCGCATCGTTTTAGCAACAGGTGGAGGCAGTATTTTGCTCGAGCAGAATCGAAAGTTATTAAAAGACAATGGCACTGTGATCTATCTAAAAACAGCGATCTCTCAGCAATTAAAACGGACGCAACATAATAAATACAACCGTCCATTGCTACGTTGCGATGATGTAAAAGAAAAATTAATTGATTTAGAGAGTATTCGCCGTCCTTTGTACGAAGAAATAGCCGATGTGGTTTTCAGTACAGGCCGTTCCAACATCACAATCGTCGCGGAAAGAATCGTTCGCTATCTAAAAAAATACGGATTTGTGGGAGACAAAAAATAAATTCCACTAGACATGTTGATGCAACTGCTCCTGCCTTATACAAGTTTTGTACCATATTCAAAATGAGCTGATCTATGAATTTGCTCTTCTGATGTTGTGAACGAATGCCTAATAATATTTTTATCTCATCCTCGATATTTGTAGTTTATAAACTACAATAAAGTTCAGTGAGTCCAATGTGAAATCTTTAAGGTTATACAGAACGAAAAACGGTAAAGAGCCATTTACCGAGTGGATGGATTGCTTGAAAGACCACGTTGTGGTCGCTCAAATTAATAATCGAGTACGTCGTTTGTCTTTGGGGCAACGAGGCGATTATAAACGGGTTAGTAATGGCGTTTTTGAGTTACGTATTCATTATGGTTCAGGATATCGTGTTTACTTTGCAGAGCATGGGCAAGAAATTGTTATTTTATTATTAGGCGGCGATAAAAAGGCGCAGAAACGTCATATTGAGCAAGCGATTCTCTACTGGAAAGATTATAAGGAGCGACACAATGGCTAATATTCGCGCAAAAAAAATACATGAAACTACAGGTGATTATGAAGCTTGGTTACATCAAAAGCTCCAGGATAAAGAAGAGGCTCGTGTTTATTTACAAGTTGCTTTAGATACTTATCAAAAGGATAGAAATAAAAAAGCGTTTTTATTGGCATTGAAAGATGTTGCAGAAGCGCAAGGCGGCATCAGATGGCTAGCAGAAAAAACACACTTGAATCGTGAACATCTCTATTATTTATTATCAGGTAAAGGAAATCCTCGTTTCGATACGCTCAGCTTAATTTTCAAAATTTTTGGATTTCACTTAAATATTGAAGTGGATTAAAAACTGCCATTCTCGAGCTGATAACTTGAACGGGGATAAATAAATTGCACTTTACGAAGCGTTTATTTTCTTTTGTTCTTGTGCGAATTTTTTGATCTTCCTCACAGGAGAAAGCATCACGGTTACATTTGATTCGATCGCTTGCGTACGTCCTAAACGAACGTAATGACTTTTGATTTTGATCTCGCAATTTTCGGGATCATTTTTTGCAGGAACAATGGAAAGGACATAGCTATCTTCTGTTAAGCCCTCAATACCGTGCCCAAGTTTATTGGGCCCATTCAAATATTCTTTGGCGAGCTCTAATTCCTCAAAAGTAATTGGAGATTTGCTGTCTATTTCCGTGTTTTTCTTTTCTTTTTGAATCTCAGAAACCCGCGCTTTTAAGGCATCTATTTTTATAAGAATGCTGAAAGAATCATCGCGATTTCTTTTTATCTCGTAGTGTTTCCCAGTTGCTTTCGGAATGTCCATCAACGGGTGGTAAAAAGAGAACTTTTCATAAAGGGCCTTTCCAACAAGTTTTAAAATTTCGTCGGGAGTTTTTGGCTTATTGTTTTGCACAACATTTTGATCAATATCGCATCGTAAGAGGGTTTTATCGGCCGTGATATACCAAGGCACTTCTCTTAAGCCGACGGCGTTAGAAAGATTGTTAAAAAAAGCAATCAATTTATCGCTCATATCCTGTATCCCTCGTATCTCGCTGAAAGGGGCGCATGGTAATCAGTTTTTAGCGGGGTTTGAATTGCTATTGACTTGATTGCAATGGAACAGAGAGGGGCATTTGCTTATAAATTTTCTCTTTCTATAATCAAATTCAGTAGATCGCTCTGTATCTATCAAATAAAAACAAAATATTGGAATAATGCTATGTTAAAACCAGTCGTTTCTTTTATTGCTTCTTTTTTATCTTCCGATAAGCCAATCCTTCCGATTGTTGCGGAAGAGAGAGTCGTTCCAGTTGAAAAAAATGAGAACATTCCTGCGGAGAAAACATCACAAAAAAGCGATTTTTGGTTTCAATTTTGGTGGAATGTATTTCGTGTGGGTGTCACAGGAGCAAGTTTTACTGCAATAGTTTTATCAAAATATCGTTCGTCTTATCCTTTAATGTCTGTTCAAGACGAAGGGCCTTTTTCCGAGCGCGAGCTTTTTCAAATTCCTTTGAACGGTACGGAAACTCCTCCACCGCTTGGTTTGACACCAGTCTCTCTATACGACGCATTTTCAACACTTTCTTACCCAACACTGCCAACTTTTCCTCGCATTACAACTCGACAGAATGCTAATGGATCTCATTTAACTTATTGCGAGGGACGTAATCATGACTTGTATTGCCAAGCCTTTACTTTAGATGGCAACCAGCCAGTTAATCGCACGTTGCCAGTTGTGGTGTATTCATATCCTGCAGGGGCTGGTTCTGTAAAACTCCGAGGGGCTATTTCATTGCAAACTTTGAATCGAACGGTTTTGGCCTTTAATCGAGATACAACTAATGGGTATTACTACGTACAGCAATATGAAGAAAATGATTTGCAACCGGCATTTTCCCCAGTGTGGGAGTATGAAAGAAGTTCTTTTGGTTTTGGGTTTACCTCTGGCGTCAATCAAGAAGGAGAAGAAACAATCTATATTGCCTATACTTATTACGGTGGTGGAGTTGCTACTACGACATTAGTTGGCTATAACGCTGCAAATAATTTACAAGTAATTCCTGGAACAAATTTGGATGAATCTAATTGTCCGACTAGTTATAGCGATGCTGCGACGGCTGTTTTTCAAAACAATAGAATTGGTATCATTTATTCAGGCGAAGGTACTTATTGTGGGAATAGTGCAACAGTCGCCCCCTTTATCAAGTTTTATGGTCTTGCAGGCCAGTCTTTAGGTTCAAGATTATGCTTGGTTAATACTTCTGACGCTGATTATGCCTGGGAGCAGCAGCTTATTTTCGTTAGTAATAGTGTTGGTATTGCAGGATATAACATCGACATCGATGCGATGGGAAACCGTAGAATTTATTTGCAAGCGATAGATCCATCAATGCAAACCAAATTAGGTGATCAATTTGAACCTTTTTCAAGTTTACATGATCAATCTAGTGATTTTGGTAAACGTTTGCCTGTGTTCAAACTTTGTGGCTCGGAAGATCGAGTGAGCTTTGTGGTTTATACAAAAGTAGAGATGGGCAACAAAGTGGGTATTTATGCGCGCGAATGCAAATACAGTGGAGGAAGTATTGTTCCTGTTGGTGATGTGGTAACAATCACCGAAGAAATTGGAACGCTCCAGTTCACCGGAGGTTTAGATTGCGCTTATTTAGGGGGTAATCGATTTAATAGTATTTTCCAAATGTTCCAGACCTCTAAATCAGAAGCCAGCATTGTATCGACACAAAGTTATGACCCGTATTTTATCAGCGACGGATTAACGATCGTGCGCAATGGCACAAGGGTTTTTAGTTTAAATGACCTGGAAGCAGGCGATCTCGATGCCGATACGGACCTTCTTCAATTTACCTTTGGCAATGTGACACATGGACAGTTCGAATATGTTTCCGTGCCAGGCACACCAATATTCGCATGCACGCAAAAAGACGTTAGAGAAGGGAAGGTCTTATTTCGACATGACGGTTCACAAATTGAACCCTCTTATTCTGTGGTGGTTGAAGATCCACAAGGTCATACAGCGGGGCCATCGAACGCTGTGGTTGATTTTATTCCTGATAGCGATCCTGAAATTAGTCCAATCTCAGGGAGTTTGTCTGCGCAGCAAGGTAAAAAAGCGGTCTTTTTCAACGACCGCGAACATCCTATTTGTACGAATCGTTTTGACGATGAAGCAACAGTTGTTTATCAAATGGCTGATGGAACAGCACTTCTCTCTTGGATTGGACCGTATTCAAACGGGACTCTTATGTTGACTCCTGACGGAGAGGTGCTAGCGACACAGTATGGTCTAAAGATGACTTGTTGGATTGAGCCGTTTTCTGAAAATGCCCAAAAGACTTTTTATTTTATTGTGACGCCTGCCGATCCTTTACCCTCATCTTCTGATAATACAGTGATGCATTGGGTAAAAGATGCTGTTCCGGTATTTTCAATAGCGGGTACGTCGGTGGGTATTGGGAGTGTTTTGTTTGGCGCAGTCGTGTCTGCAGGCGGGACTACGGTAGGTTTGGTCTATAGAAAAAAAGCTAAGCAAGATTACGAGAAACGTGCTGAAAAAAGTAAAGCAGCTGCAATGTTGTATGTCGAATTAGGATATCCGTTGAAATACAAAAAGATTTCTGAATTTAATAGTGGTTTTTATGCATTCACTCAAGATGTGTTGCGCGTGATAGCAATTTCTGAAGATGGCTTCAATCGAAAAAGTGATTCGGATCAGAAAAAAATCATAAAAAATTTGGCACAAGCGATTAAGAACACAGAGTGTAGTCAGAGGATATATCTATATAAATGGGGTGTTTCTCTCTTTGGACGCTCTTCTATCAATGTTCTTGAGCTAGATATAGATACAGTTGCTAAAAACTATGAGGAATTAACAAATTCATCGGGTGACGAATATGTTCGGTTTGTTGAAGAAGGAGCCGATCAAAAAGAGGAAAATTCTTCATCAGAATCTTCCGATACTGAGTCTGGACAAGAGGAAGAAGCACAACAGAAATTATTGAAACATTAAAGCGTAGAGACGCGATTTGTTGCATTCTTGGGGAGGTGCCCCCAAGAATGCACCCTTAAGGGGCAACCCCTCTTTTATCCTGAAATGACAACCCGAAACCTGGTCACTATACTTCGCGGCCCTTTGCGGGCTGCTGCCTACTTTTCGAGTAGTTCTTACGCTATTTGAATTCTGTAAGTCTGAAACAATAAGCAAATCAACGGAGACGTGACGTATGTGTTTAGCTATTCCTGCAAAAATTATTTCTGTCTTGCCTGAGCAGAAAGCGATTGCGTATATCGGTGGGGTTGAGCGTGAAATTTCTACTGTTTTACTTGATGAAGTAAAAGAAGGGGATTACGTGATTCTGCATGTTGGGTTTGCGCTGTCTAAATTGGATGAAGACGAAGCCAAGAAAACATTGCAATTGTTTGAAGACATGTTGAACCAGAAACCGCTCGAGGCTTGATATGAAATACATCGAAGAATTTCGTAATGATACTTATGCAAAGGAAGTGGCCGACCGTATTACTCAAGCAGCGGATCCAAGCCGGGAATATAAATTCATGGAATTTTGCGGCGGACACACACACGCCATCTATCGTTACGGCATTCCAAGCTTGTTGCCATCGAATGTGCAAATGGTGCATGGCCCCGGTTGTCCCGTCTGCGTGTTGCCGATGGCTCGTGTCGATCACGCCATTGCGTTAGCACATCAACCGAACGTTATTTTTTGCAGCTATAGCGACATGTTGCGTGTTCCGGGCAGTCGAAAAAACAGTTTACTGAAAGCAAAAGCAGAAGGAGCCGATGTGCGTATGGTGTATTCCATCGACGATGCGCTACGGCTAGCAAAAGAAAATTCAGACAAGGAAGTCATTTTTTTCTCTATCGGTTTTGAGACCACGACGCCACCCAGTGCGGCAGCTGTTTTGCAGGCAGATCGAGAAGGTATAAAGAATTTTTCCATTTTTTGTAATCACGTGTTAACGCCCCCCGCATTAAAAGCCATTTTGGAAATTCGAGACGAAAAAGGTGATTGCGGTGTGTCTTTGAATGGGTTTGTCGGTCCCGCTCATGTCAGTGTTGTGATAGGAAGTAACGCCTATTTATCTGCCAGTTTGGATTATAAAAAACCGATCGTGATCGCTGGCTTTGAACCGTTAGACGTTTTGCACGCCATATTGATGCTCATTCAACAAGTGAATGAAGAGCGTTATGAGGTAGAGAATCAATACACCCGTGCTGTGACACCCGAAGGTAATCAGAAAGCGCAAGCGATGATGCATGAAGTGTTTGAATTGGCGTCGAGCTTTGAGTGGCGAGGGCTGGGGTGGATACCAAGCAGTGCTTTGTGTTTGAAAGAGAAATATGCCGACTACGATGCTTCGATAAAATTTAAAGTAGAAGTGTTAACCCAACCAGAGAATACGGGTTGTGAATGCGGCGCTATTTTGCGGGGCATGAAACGACCGAATGAATGTAAATTGTTTGGCAAAGTCTGTAATCCAGAGAATCCGATTGGCGCATGCATGGTCTCATCAGAAGGAGCTTGTGCCGCTTTTTACACATACGGGAGACATCAGGAAAAATGAAAGAAATAGAGAACGTAGAGACGCAATCTCCCCGTCATCCCCGCGAAAGCGGGGAATCACTCCCCTGTCATCCCCGCGAAAGCGGGGATCCAGAGAATAAATCAACAACGCTGGATTCCCGCCTACGCGGGAATGACGAGAGTAGCGGGAATGACGAGAGTAGCGGGAATGACGAGAGTAGCGGGAATGACGAGAGTAGCGGGAATGACGAGAGTAGTGGGAATGACGAGAGTAGTGGAGATGACGGCAGAGGCGGACATGATCAACAAATTAACCTAACCCACGGCGGTGGTGGCCGAGCCATGGCCCGCCTCATCGATTCCCTTTTCCTAAAAGCATTTGACAACGAATGGTTGTCACAAAAAAACGATCAAGCTTGTTTTTCTGTCGAAAAAGGACGCATGGTGATGTCCACCGATGGACATGTTATTTCTCCATTGTTCTTTCCCGGAGGTGATATCGGATCGCTATCCGTGCATGGCACTGTCAACGATGTTGCGATGTCTGGAGCTAAACCGCTCTACCTGTCTGCAAGCTTCATTTTAGAAGAAGGATTTTCTATTAAAGACTTAGAGAAAATTGTGAAATCGATGGCCAATGCTGCAAAACAGGCTGGCGTTGCAATTGTGACCGGCGACACCAAAGTCGTTGAAAAAGGAAAAGGCGACGGAATCTTTATTACGACAACAGGGGTGGGTGTTGTTCCTGAAAATGTTTTTATCTCTGGCGATTTAGCGAAACCAGGAGATGCGGTTTTAGTAAACGGTTTTATTGGTGATCATGGTATTGCCGTGATGTCTCATCGAGAGGGTTTGACATTTCATACTGCGCTGCAATCGGATTCAGCGTCATTGAACGGTTTGGTGCAGACAATGGTAAATGCTGTTCCTTCGATTCATTGTTTAAGGGATCCAACGCGTGGAGGGTTGGCAACGACATTGAATGAATTTGCCAGTCAATCTCATGTAGGCTTTGTGATTGATGAGAAAAAAATACCTATTAGGGAAGCGGTATTAAGTGCTTGTGAATTATTAGGGCTAGACCCTTTGTATGTTGCAAACGAAGGGAAGCTGATTGCGATCTGTCCTGCAAAAGAAGCGCAAAAATTATTGTCTGCCATGCAAGCGCATGAGTTAGGAAAAGACGCTGCCATCATCGGAACAGTCATCGAAGATCCGAATCGTTTTGTGCAATTAAAAACGAAGTTCGGAGGTTCACGGGTAGTGGATTGGCTTACAGGAGAACAGCTTCCAAGAATTTGTTAGAGGTGGATGGTCTGTGCGTCATGCGGATATTCCTATAGAGGGGTGTGCGGTGTCACTCTCCCCCAGGGTTTCACCCTGGGCTATCTCATGATGCCCTTTCAGGGCATTTGTATTGAAAATGTTGATTTTCCCTAAACGTAGAGACGCGATTTATCGCGTCTCCTCTCGATACGTATTTGAGACGTGAGAAATATAGTCTCTACGTTTTTGTGCATATAGGAGGTCCTTTGTTATTTCAAAATTTTTGACGTGCACAAATCCCATTAAATCCCGCATCTCATACAAATACATGCATCTCTATGAATGAAAACACCTTGTTTTATTGGCTTTTTTTGAGTCGTTTGACACGGCTTTCTGCTGCATTGATTCAGCAACTCGTTGATGTTTTGGAACGAGAAAAGATCGCTGTTTCTTCAATCGTTCAAACGATGAAAAAATTGCAAATGCATTCTTCCATTATCGATCATGCGAAAAAAATTTCTTTGCAGACCATCGAAAAAGAAATTCAATGGAGCCAACAAGACCCGCAACATCACCTTATCGTTTATTCCGATCCAAACTATCCGCACTTGCTGAAACAAATTGCATCTCCGCCTCCTGTTTTGTACGTCAGAGGAAACGTCGATTGTTTATCGCTGCCGCAACTTTCGATCGTTGGCAGCAGAAACCCAACAGCTGTAGGCAGAGAACTCGCAACACATTTCGCATCTCAGTTGTCACGCATTGGTTTTGTCATTACCAGTGGATTTGCGATAGGCATCGATACATCCGCACACGAGGGTGCGTTGCAACACGGGCAAACGATCGCTGTCTTAGGATCAGGTTTGCAAGTGATTTACCCAAAACGCAACCAACGGTTGGTTGATGCAGTAACAGAACAAGGTGCGTTGCTGTCCATCTTTCCATTACAAACAGCCCCGTTACGTGAATATTTTCCTCAAAGAAACCGCATCATCAGCGGCTTGAGTGCAGGCGTTCTGGTGATCGAAGCGACGGTTAGAAGCGGTTCATTAATTACAGCACGTTTTGCGGGCGAACAAGGGCGTGAAATTTTTGCAATCCCGGGTTCTATCCATAATCCCTTATCTCGTGGTTGCCACTGGTTGATTCGCCAAGGCGCTAAATTGGTGGAAACAACTGACGATATTGTCGAAGAACTAAAAGGCTTGTTGTCCCTAGATGTTTGGAAAACAGAGCCGGATTCAACGCCTAAGACATCGCATAAATTAGACGATGAGCAAAAACAATTACTCGATGCGATGGGGTACGAAATAACCTCTTCCGAAGCCTTGCTAGAAAGAACCGACTTTTCAGCAGAACAAATAGCATCGATGTTGCTAATACTAGAATTAAAAGACCGCGTGCAATGCGTCAACGGAGGCTGGTTGCGAAAAGTGAGCGCTATTTGTTGAAAGAGTTTGCAACAAGGTCTGATAGATACATTCTTAATATAATCTTCGCGTAATATAGCTTTTGTGTAATAATTTTAATGAAAAGTGTTGCCGTACTTAAATGAATTAAACGAGCAGGAGTTTTGATATGGCAGAAGCGTTTCAAAAATTACGGACAAGGATGAGTAAAAAGGCACAGAAAAGAGCCAAAGAAAAAACGAAAAAATTTTTAGCGGAGATGCCTTTACAAGAATTGCGTCAAGCATTACGTATGAGCCAGGAACGTCTGGCAGAATTATTGAATACTAAACAGGCAAATGTTTCCAGAATTGAGCGTAGAACCGATATGTATATATCAACTTTACGGAACTACGTAGAAGCCATGGGGGGAGAGTTGGATATTGTTGCAAAATTTCCAGACGGTCAGGTTCGTATCAATCAATTTCGAGAGATAGCAGGATCAGAAAATCCCTAAATTTAGTGTCAGCAATTTTCGGACATTGTCCTCGAATCATGTAGAGGGCAAACAAAAAGTGAGGACTGTGCTCTTTGAGCTAGGGCCATTGGTCAGCGAGCAAAAATTGATCTTCTTGGGTTTAATCAGCTTTTTGAAGTGTCAAAACGTTCAAAATCCTCGAAATACATAAATTTCAAGGAATGCTAATCCTTAAAATAAGTTAATTTTGAGGAATTTAATAAATGAGCGAACTTACGTTCGAGACGATTAATCAAGAGAATTATTTGGATTTTATTTTGTAAATTTTTTTATATTTTTACTGTCTGAAATTGTTATGCATGAACTGACTTTGTGTCGAAACATTGTGGATATTGCGCTCGACGCACTTGAAGGCGATCGAAAGGTGCATGCGGTTATCCTTGAATTAGGTTTATTGGCCGGTGTGCAAAAAGAAGCGCTCCTGTTTTCCTTTGATGTGGTGGTTCAAAACACAGCATTAGAAGGATCAAAACTTGTGATTATCGATGTACCCGGAAAAGCGAAATGCAATCAGTGCGCTACACTTTTTTCCATTCAAAAACTGTACGATGCTTGTCCAGAATGTCGGTCTCATGATTTTCAATTATTGAGCGGTGAAGAATTAAACATTAAATCTTTGGAGGTTGAATAATGTGCGATACCTGCGGTTGTGGTGACGATCATCAACACATTGATGTAGAAAAAAAATTAATGACTAAAAACGATGAATTCGCTTTGAAAAATCGTGACTATTTAACGCGACACAATATTTGTGCATTGAATTTTGTTTCTAGCCCTGGCTCTGGAAAAACTTCTCTATTGGTCAAAACCATTGAAGCGTTAAAAGATCGTTATCGATCCGCTGTGATCGAAGGGGATCAACAAACCGATCAAGACGCATTACGAATTCAGAGTACGCAAGTCCCGGTCAAGCAAATCAACACAGGACAAGGATGTCATTTAGATGCACACGGTATCGGTCATGCGATGGAAGATTTAAAAATTCACGACGAAGATTTTTTGTTTATTGAAAATGTCGGAAATCTCGTTTGCCCCGCTTCTTTCGATTTGGGCGAAGCGCATAAAGTCGTGATGTTATCCGTGACAGAAGGGGAAGATAAACCTCTGAAATATCCCTATATGTTTCATGCTTCCAGCGTCATGTTGCTGAATAAAATTGATTTGTTGCCCTATGTGGATTTCGATCTCGGTTGTTGTTTGCAATACGCGCGACAAGTGAATCCTCATTTAACTATTTTTCCGTTATCCGTGAAGACCGGCGAAGGATTCGAAGCGTGGATTCAATGGTTAATGCAACAAAAATGATCTCGCAGCAATCTCCTCAAAAGCGAAAACGGTTGCACATCAATGGCCGTGTTCAGGGCGTTGGATTTCGTCCGTGTGTTTACCGGATTGCGATTGCACTCCAATGTACTGGATTTGTTTTTAATCACAGCTCGGGTGTTACTGTTGAAATTCAAGGCGAAGGCGTCGATCAATTTGTTGAAAAACTTCGAAAGGATTTGCCGCCGCTTGCAGTGATTGATGAGATTGTTTTAGAAGACATTGAACCAAAGAAAAACGAGGTCGGTTTTTCCATTATTCAAAGTCAAAAAAGCGAAAAAGTTGCAACGTGTATTTCTCCGGACATTTGTATTTGCAACGACTGTTTACAGGAGTTGTTCGATCCCAAAAGCCGCTTTTTCCATTATCCATTTTTAAATTGCACCAATTGCGGCCCGAGACTCACCATCATTCAAAGCCTTCCTTACGATCGTTCACAAACGTCTATGCGAACTTTTCCTTTGTGTGAATCGTGCCAAAAAGATTATTCGGATCCTCTCAACCGTCGGTACCACGCGCAACCAACTGCTTGTCCCGCATGCGGTCCAAAACTTTCCATGCCAATAGACGAAATCGTTTCCAAAATTCAAGCGGGCGAGATCGTGGCGGTGAAAGGGTTGGGTGGATATCAATTGATTTGTGACGCACACAATAAAAATGCAGTTCATCGTTTAAGACAACGGAAACAGCGTGATGCGAAGCCGTTTGCATTGATGACATTAAATGTGTCGAGCTTAGATTCTTTTGCTGAAACTTCTCCTGAAGCAGAGGAGCTATTGCAAGATAGAAGCCGGCCCATCGTGTTATTGCCTAAAAAAGTGTTCTCTCGTCATCCCCATGAAGCCGCTCTTCGTCATCCCCATGAAGCCGCTCTTCGTCATCCCCATGAAGCCGCTCTTCGTCATCCCCGCGAAAGCGGGGATCCAGAAACAACAGCAACACAGCTATTAGCACCAGACATCGCGCAAGGATTGTCGAGCTTTGGCGTCATGTTGCCGTCTACCCCGCTGCATTATTTGCTTTTCCATGGTTTGTTAGATCGTCCTAAAGGCGATCTGTGGTTCGCAGAAAAACAAGATGTTGTTTTGGTTGTAACCAGCGCAAATTTAAGCGGACAGCCGCTATTAATTGATGATCAAAAAGCAGAAAAGGAACTCGAAAACATTGCGGATGCGATCGTTTCTTACAATCGTGACATTTTGACGCGGGTGGATGATTCCGTAGTTAATGTCGTGAACCGAAAACCATTGTTTGTGCGACGTGCCAGAGGGTATGTCCCTAATGCAATAAAATTAGCGCGTTCTTTGCCACCTGGTTTAGCGGTTGGAGGACTTTTGAAAAACACATTCTGTGTTGTACGTGGGAATGAAGCTTATGTTTCGCAATATATCGGCGATCTAGAGAACGCAGAGACGATCCAATTCTTTCAAGAGTCCTTAGAGCATTTGTTGAAATTGCTGGACGTGAAACCTGAATACATCGCGCACGATTGGCACCCCGATTTTTATTCAACACAGTGGGCACAAGCACAAGGAGTGCCGGCCATCGGAGTTCAACATCATCACGCACATTGCGCAGCAGTGATGGCAGAACATCATTTGCAAGAACCTGTCTTGGGGCTGTCACTGGATGGGTATGGCTACGGCGAACAAGGCGAATCGTGGGGCGGCGAACTTTTTTTATTAGAAGGAGCGCGCTATCAGCGGCTAGGGCATCTAAAAACGTTGGCTCAACCGGGAGGAGATATTGCGGCACGAGAACCGTGGCGGATGGCCGTGAGCGTATTGCACCAGTTGGGAAAACAAGAGGCAATTCAGCAGCGATTTCATACATTTCAATCGTTGTCTTCGGTGCTACAGATTTTGGATCGAGAGATCCATTCCCCAAGAACAAGCAGTTGTGGGCGTCTGTTTGATGCAGCAAGTGCATTGTTAGGTGTGCAAACCGTTTCGGCATACGAGGGACAAGCCGCCATGTGCTTAGAAAGTTTGGTCTTGACGCCTGTTGTTGATCGGGCGGGTTGGCGTATTACAGAGAACAACGAACTAGACCTGACGCCTTTGTTCTTGAAGTTGTTGCCTATGAATCAAAAAGAGGGCGCTGCATGTTTTCACGGCACGTTATCAGCTGCATTAGCAGATTGGGTGTCGTGCGCTTCTCAAGAGACGGGCATTAAAACTGTCGTGATGAGCGGAGGCTGTTTTTTAAATAAAGTTTTAACAGAAGACTTAACACGCTTATTAATCCAAAAAAACATTCGTACTTTTCTACCCAATCAATTACCTCCCTCCGACGGAAGCATCAGCCTCGGTCAAATTTGGATGAGTGGTATAGAGTTATAGATGGAGATGGATCGTTTCAAAGGGGTTATTGGCCTATTGATGAACTTGTTAGAGAGGAATCTCAGCGGACTGACTTGCATTGAGCTATATTTTGCGTCATACAATCGCATGTAATGAAATGAACAACATGAGCAAACAAGATGATAGAAGTACTGACGTATTTGTTTGATAGTTACTTTGATACGAATGCTTTACAAAACAATTACGAAGATCAAGCCATTGATGATATGAAAAGAGAAGTGATTGAGGCGGGGTTTCAAACGCAATCCGTTGACGAAACGTTATTGTGGTTTCGCACTTTAAAAAAACTCTTAAGACTTGTTAAAAAAATAAAGAAAGTAACGCGCGGAACTTTTCGCATATTAACAGATGAAGAACAGAAACGATTGAGTGTGGACGCACAAGAATATCTACTTTCCTTAGAGCGAATCGGAGTTTTGAATGCCGTGATGCGCGAGGTTGTGCTGGATCGTCTGATGGCGTTGGATGAAGTGTTCTTAGATGTTAAAGACGTCAAAGTGGTTGTTTTTATGGTGTTGTATTACTGTCCTTCTATGAGTAAATCTCTGCAATTGTTAGAAGATATCCTGTTTTCCGAAGATAAAAGCGTTGTACATTAGATGCTTGTCACGTCATGGTTATTGTCTATACGTCATCCATTAAATTCCTAAATTTAAAAAATGAGTAAAAAATGAGTAAAAATTTAGTCATTGTTGAATCCCCGGCAAAATCTAAAACCATTACAAAATACCTTGGTAAAGATTTCGTCGTTCTTGCTTCTTTCGGACATGTTCGAGACCTTTTGCCGAAAGAAGGTGCAGTCGAGACGCAAAATGATTTCAAAATGCATTACGAAATCATCGAAAAAAATGCAAAGCATGTGGATGAAATCATCAAGGCTTTAAAGAAGGTCGATACTTTGTATTTGGCGACTGACCCTGATCGCGAAGGGGAGGCTATTGCGTGGCATATCTATGAGATTCTGCAGGAGAAGGGGGCTTTGAAGAACAAGTCTATTTTTCGAGTAGCGTTTCATGAAATTACAAAGTCGGCGATTCAAGAAGCTATTAAAAATCCTCGTGCGATTGATATGAGTTTGGTGAATGCGCAACAAGCTCGACGTGCGTTAGATTATTTGGTTGGGTTCAATCTATCCCCATTGCTTTGGAAAAAAATTCGTGCGGGTTTGTCGGCCGGTCGTGTGCAAAGCCCTGCGTTGCGTTTGATTGCTGAGCGTGAACTTGAAATCGAAAAATTCGAAACCAAAGAATATTGGAGTGTTGTTGCTCAGTGTGAAAAAGATAGCGTGTTTGATGCCAAGTTGACGGTTTATCAAGACAAGAAAGTTGAACAATTTACGGTGGTCAATAAGAAACAGGCTGCGGATGTTAAGAAAAAATTATTAAAAGAAGCCGATGGAACGTTGACGGTTGATAAAGTTGAGAAGAAACAACGAAAACGAAATCCTGCGGCGCCTTTTATTACATCGACATTGCAACAGGAGGCTTCAAGAAAACTCGGGTTTACCACGCAACGTACGATGCGTATTGCTCAGCAATTGTATGAAGGCATCGATATTGGTGAAGGTTCTGCCGGTTTGATTACCTACATGCGTACGGATTCTGTGAATTTAGCGGATGAGGCAATTCAAGAAATACGTGGGTTTATTGCGGATCGTTTTGGAAAAGAAAATGTGCCAGCAACGGCACGGAAATACCGAAGCAAATCGAAAAATGCGCAAGAAGCGCATGAAGCCATCCGACCAACTTCAATTTTGCGAGAGCCAGAATCTATTCGTCATGCGTTGTCGAGCGATCAATTCAAGTTGTACAACTTAATTTGGAAACGAACCCTCGCGTGCCAGATGATTCATGCAACGATGAATACCGTGGCGGTTGATTTGCTTTGCGGGCAGAAAAATTATTTTCGTGCCAACGGTTCAACCATTGTGACTCCAGGGTTTATTTTGGTTTATCAAGAAAGCCTAGATGACACGAAGAAACAAGAATCGGATGAAAAAGTGCTTCCACCGTTGTCCGAAGGCGATGTGGTGGATTTGCGCGATATTCTTTGTGAGCAGCATTTTACAGAACCGCCGCCGCGTTATTCCGAAGCAAGTTTGGTGAAGGCATTAGAAGAGTATGGCATCGGTCGCCCTTCCACTTATTCCAGTATTATTTCTACGCTCATTAACCGAGAGTATGCAACGCTTGAGCAAAAGCGGTTTCATTTGACCGATTTAGGGCGCGTGGTGAATCGCTTTTTGACCGAGTACTTCACTCAATACGTGGACTATGATTTTACGGCGCACTTAGAAGACGATTTAGATGCAATTGCTCGCGGTGAAAAAGTTTGGCTGCCGTTGCTTGAAATGTTTTGGGCGCCTTTTAAAAAGAGAATTGATGAGGTCGGAGAAACTGTTCAACGAAAAGATGTGACACAAGAAGCATTAGATGAAGAGTGTCCTAAATGTGGCAAGAAATTAACGATCCGGTTGGGGCGTCGTGGGCGTTTTGTGGGGTGTTCTGGTTATCCAGATTGTGATTACACGAGAAACCTTGATGAGAATGCCAAAGAAGAGGTGAAGCCGGAGGTTGTGGAAGGAAGAAAATGTCCACAGTGCGGTTCCGATTTAATTGTTCGCACAGGAAGATATGGAAAATTTATAGCCTGTAGCGGGTATCCGAAATGTAAATACATTGAATCTCTGCAAAAGCCAGAGGATACCGGGGTGCGTTGTCCTGAATGTCATAAAGGGACGATGCTTAAACGGCGTTCTAAACGAGGGAAGATTTTTTATTCTTGTTCACGGTATCCGGATTGCAAATACGCTGTGTGGGATGAGCCGATCGAAGAAGTGTGTCCGAAATGCAGGTGGCCATTATTGACGCTGAAAACAACGAAACGTCGAGGCGCAGAAAAAGTTTGCCCCCAAAAGAATTGTGACTACGTCGAAAAGGCGTAATAAGAATCGTCATCCCCGATTCTGTCGTCATCCCCGCTTCGGTGTGGATCTGGAAAAATATATTAATTCTGGATTCCCGCCTGCGCGGGAATGACAGAGCGGATCTGGATTCCCGCCTGCGCGGGAATGACAGAGCGGATCTGGATTCCCGCCTGCGCGGGAATGACAGAGCGGACCTGGATTTCAGTAAGAAGCTAAGAATGACGATGGCGAAGTTATAGAAAAACATTGAGGAACGAACATGAAAAACAAAATTATTTATGCAGGGACCTTTGATCCCATTACGTATGGGCATGTAGACCTCATTAAAAGAGCATTAGAAATTTTTGATACGGTGGTTGTTGGCATTGCTGACAATCCAAGAAAAGCACCTTTGTTTTCTTTGCAAGAACGCGAACAGTTAGTCCGAGGTGTGTTTGCTGAAGACAACCGTGTTGCAGTGAAAGGGTTTTCTGGATTGTTAGCTGATTTTGCTAAAGAACAAGAAACAAACATTATTTTAAGAGGGTTAAGGGTTGTTTCTGATTTTGATTATGAATTTCAAATGGCGAGCGTGAATCGTTTTTTGGGAGAGATTGAAACGGTGTTTCTTACCCCTTCAGAGAATTACACCTTTGTTTCTTCTAGTTTGATTAAAGAAATTGCGATAGCAGGAGGGGATGTATCGTCTTTCGTGCCTAAGCTTGTCCAAGCTGCATTGCAACGAAAATTATAGTTGCGACGCATCAATTCCAAAATCATCCAGGATGCCAAGTAATCGTTTGGCATCTTCTGATTCACTATCTTTACAGTAGACATCCACATAGCTTTTTAGAATGTAGCGATATTGTGCGTTTGTTAGGATGGGAAGAATTTTTTTAACTTTTTCCCTGTCTTTTGGATCGTCGTAATCACAACTTTGGAAAAAGATTGCCGCGAGCACAGCGGCTTTCGATGCACGCCTTGCTTTGTTCGCGTACTTGAATGCATCAATACAGTGAATGAGCGCAATTCGTTTATCCCATTCCACCCAATTCTCATAAAAATTCATTGCTTCTTTTTCGATGATTTTTAAGTCTTGTTGTGAGTGATCGTGAAGCTCGTAAAGCAAGAGCATGGCAAGCATGATCGGAGCGGATCCTTCGGTGTTTGCCCAGGAACAATTGCCCGCAGTTTGTGGAGACAATGGCAGCGTCATCAAAGGGATTAAATCGAGCGTTTCCTCAATTCCTCGCTCAATAAAAGCGGAGTGTTGGCGGGTGTACATCAATTTTTGAATCAATTGGTCTGTAAAAAGTTCAGGGTGTTTCATGACGTAGATGATCGCTGTGCCGTGCTTTTTACCAAATGCGCCGCGATCACAACGAGCAAAATAGGGGCCTAATTGCATGAAGGAAATGGCATGGCCTTGGTAAGCAACGGGGATCATTCGTAACGGATAGCTAAGTAGTTTTTGAATCGTGCTTTGATTTTGTTCTACGTTTACCAGGTAATTTTGGTAACTGATGAGCTTGCTCGCAATATGTATTGCGGTTGCGATTTTTCCAATTTGATTGAAAAGCGGGCGTAAGTTTCGAGCGGCGTAGTTGTTTTGAAAACTCAGCAACGAATGCAATGCCAACGCTACGGTGAATTCTAAATAGAAACCTTCGTAATTGATTTCGATGAAAGTGTTCGTGTTATCAACGATGTCTACTTGGCCGAGCAGCTCGAACCGATGGCCGAGTAATTTTGTGTTAATGAAATCTTGCGCGAAGTTGAGGTCTCCTCCTCGTGATCGAATGAGCTTTGTGATCGATCGATAGTTGCGTAGCAAGGGCATCACGAGGACGGGTTGTCCTGCTCTTGTATATGCATTGGGGTTTGCTTTGTGTTTGAGTAATAACTTGCACAGCTCAAGATTGTTGTTTTCAGCAGCCCAATGCAGCGCTGTTCTTCCTGTTAAATCAAATCCATTTACGTCGGCACCGGCATTTATAACGATTTGCGCTTTCTGTGTGTCGTTCACAATGGCGGTTTGAATCAGTGGTGTGTAGCCGTATTCATCGAATTTATTGAGATCAGGAGATGTTGCGAGTTGTTGCACTGCTTCGGCAGAATCGTAAATGATGGCGTCTGAAAGTGTGTGATTCATATGGTTGAAATGGTTGGTCATAAGGGGTGGAGACTCTTTTGTTGTCTCCACCGCATAGATTTTCTACATGATTTCGCATGTTACGCCACAGCTTGGTATGAAGGAATCGATGAATAAAACAGGGTCATGATAAGTGATATGCGCTAGAGCAAAGTCGGTTTGCAATGGCGTGACTTGATAAGTCAAGGTATGGGCTGCTTTGTTGTATACGGGTTTCTGTAATTTATAGACCGTTGTGTGAATACCATGCTTATTGCTTGCTTCGAAGGTCGCATAATGCAACGCAGCATTCGGATTATTTTTTGCGAAACTGTCTGAATTTTTATTCCATGCGTTGATGAATTTACTGGTTGTCGTTTGTCCAACGACTCGATGAGGCCTGTCTGAAAAATAAATCACTCTGGGTGAGACTTGTTTCAGTGTTAGTTGGTACTGCCCTGTTTGTTGCATTGGCGTGAGCTCAGCGATTTTAGCTTCTTGAATGAATAGAAGTTGCAACGGTGGATTTTTAGAGGGTGACGTCGGTAGGGCTAAAGCGGTAATGCTATAAATAAAAAGTGCGAGAGTGGTTAGAGAGCGTTTGAATATGTACATATGTAAATTCCTTTTAAGGTGGTGTTGAAAATTCCCTGAAAAGTTTACGACACATTTTTAAATGTGTGAAAAGTAATGCTGAGATTTTTATCGTTGGTTGGTGATTGGCAAAAAGGCATTTTCATTACTATATTTTTGAAGATTTAATTAGAGAAACAAAAGAGGGTCTTATGTTTAAAAGAAGAAGAATAAAAGATGAGCGAGAACAATTTGTTTCTTTGCCAGCATGGTGCGAATTGTTAAGCGAAGTGGATGTGGACATGGATGAACTAAAGGTTATTCCGTTTCAAAAAGGAGAACATCTTTTTACCGGAGCTGTTGCTTCGTGTTTAGTGTTTGTTTTGGATTTTGAGGTGCAGGTAAGCAAAGAGTGGAAGCGTTATATTGCTCTATTTCACTCGGGCATGGATCGTTTGATTGACAGCGCAGAAGACGATAGTGAGATTTCAGAATCAGAATCAGAATCAGAAACAGATGAGGATTCGGATTTGGAAACAGAGTCGGAGTTAGAAGAAGTTGAGGAAGGTCAAAATTATGAAGAGCAGCAAGCGCATCTGCGTATTTTCTTGACCGAAAGCTTGAAGCGAATTGGTTCTCTCAATTTAAAAGAGATAGAAGGGGTGCGTTTAAATGCTTTAAGCGTGTATGGAGGCCAACGACCAGATGACAACACGGAAGATGAACGGGTAGAAGAATATAAAGGTTTATTTAGATTGTTGCGTGATGACGTGTTTCGTAAAAGTTTTTATGACTTTTTGAGTCGAGGGGAAAGAGATGATTTATCGCTTTCTATCGAAGATAAGCCTCTCACTTTGCAACTGTCTCCTTACCTTAGTGTTTTTAATGGTGAAGAGCTTGGGATAACCGTAACTGTTGAAGTCGAAAATGATTCTGTGAGCACTAAGATTTATGAAGAGGCTGATGAGGTTGGGGTTTTCTTCCCACCCATCAATGCGACTGATTTGGTAAACGTGGTTTTGGAAAGTTCAGAAAAATTGCTACGAGAACAGGAAGAACGGTTGGCACAAAGAAGACTCAATACTGGGTATAGAAAAAGAATCCCTCGTTAGGGATGGCGATGCTGCAAATTGCAGAGCTATGTTTCTCACATCTTGTGTTAAGAGCGTACGAGCACTGGGAGAGGGGTATGAACTTTTTTAGCTTCAGCTAACAACCTCAATTCTGGGGGGGCCAGTTCCGGATATTGTTGTAACACTGTTTTCCAGTGAGAGTTATTTTTTATCCACTTAGATAATGCGGGGTCATTGCAGCCGACTGGAAGTTGGCTCAACCAAGGATGTTCTTTTATTTGCGACATTTCTTCTGCGGGCGCTTCATTTCCTTCAGGCGTTTGTTCTTCTGGCATTCGTTGGCCTAATACACCGGCTTTAGAGGCTTCGTGACCGGCTGAGATGAGCACTTGTAGGCTTTGTCTTTTTTCTAATTGTTTCTTGTGCTCTATTTTAGAAATTGGGCGCGTTCGATCGCTTTTTTTGCGCTTTATTTCAGAAATTGAAGATTTTGGATTGTTCATAACAACTTGTTTTTATTGATGAAGATGGAATAAGGATAGCACAAGGAATGGAGAGTGAAGGAGAAAGAAAAGGGCGATTGTTCGCCCTTTTGAATTACTTGATCTTTCCTTCTTCAAAAAGGACATGCATTCCGAATTTTTCTGTTTCAGGATTCCACGCACGCGGGTCGAAATACTTCTTTTTGAATTTTTCTTTCATGTTGGTTTTATTTTTCGTAGTTGTTTTGAAATAGCCGGTTTTTTTACCGTCTTTCTTAACACCCGTTGAATTCATTCGAATTTTTTCGCGGACTGCCATGATTTACGCCCCTTCTTTTTCTTGCATATCAAATAGAACAGCTTCCAAGCCCTTTTTATCGATTGTCTTCATTCCTTTCTTGCTGACACGCAATTTTATAAAGCGTTGTTCGCTTTCAAGCCAAAAGCGATGGGTATGCAAATTAGGGTTAAATTTGCGTCTTGTTTTGTGATGGGAGTGAGAAACGTTGTTACCACTCATCACGTGTTTGCCGGTAACAATACAAATGCGAGGCATGATGAACTCCAAAACGTTATGGCCTATTTAGACCGGGCAAAAAAGGGCGCTCTTATAGCAAATCCCCCATTTTCGAGCAAGTGAAATGTTTTGCTGATAGGGGATCTAAGGGGGAGAACTCTGTAAAGGAGGTATTTTTATAGAAAACTTAGGAGGTGCTGCAACCCCTTCTGTTGGAATCGTGTGCTATGGTATTTGATAGGTTGTTCTAAAGATTATGAGAATAAAAAATGACCAATCCACAGCTTTATCCCTCAGTTTTTGATCTTCAATTTCAATGTATCAACGCGTTGTATCAGCAATTGCGGCTTTTTTTTCGGTTGTTTCCTTCTGAGACTTTTGAGTGCATTGAAAGCACAAGAAGGGCGCTTAAAGCTTGGGGCACCATACAAAAAATAAAGTTAGAGACATTGCAAGAGATGTCAGAGGTCATAAATAGACTGTATTCCGTTTTAGAAAATTGTTTACAACAATGTTCCGAACTAGATAGCTCGATTTCTTTTGAAGATTATCGGAAAGCGCTAAACCGTTATAAGGATGACTTTAGTCGGCTCAACGATGATGCGTTTCTAATGGTATACAAAACAAATGAAGGAACCCGAGAAGCATTTCAAAAAAAGGGGGAAACATTAACGACATCACTTAAAGAACCTGTCGATACTTTTTCTCAAAAGCATAGGACGATTCCCTCCAATTTGTTTCGTGCTATTCAGCGATATGTGTTTCTGGAGAGTTGGTTCAGGGGATTGAATCAATTTCGAGTTGAAGAAGAACAAACCTTTGCGTATTCAAGGCGAGTGCAGGAGCTTTTTTCAAATAGGGAGGCTTTCTATCGTTTTTCCTATTTGCCGCTTCATCGTATTTTGGATCTATTGCTTCAATTGCTTGAATCATCAGACCTAGCAGAACCGTCTACTGATTTATCGTCTTTTCTTAAAGCACGGTCTGAAGAACTTGTTTCATTCATTGATGAAAAAGAATTTGCCATCTCTAATTCCGGTCGTTGGTACAACAATCTCGGTGCAGGATTTATCTCCCTTTCCTCTAAGGTTTCAGATTTATCTATCTTCAGAGAAGTTCTTGATTTGCAATTTCCTGAATTGCCCAATGGGTTAAAGCTCTCGTTTAGCGGAGGCAGTGCGGCGTTTTTTTGGGTAATGCAATGTTGGTTAGGAATGCCCGTGCTTCGAAATCTAGCAATTGAATTAGGGACTCGATGGGCGCAAAAAACGTTGTCCTCTTCTCTTATGGGGGATATTTGTGAAGATTGTGGGGTATCAAGAGACACGGCTTTTAATTACCTAGAACCGGTTGCGCATGGTGCGATTGATTTCGGGTCTCAGTGTCTTTCTTGCTATTCTTATTTTTCTTCTCTGACGCTTTCTATGATGGAATATGCCCTCTTAACTTTATTGCTTTCAAAAGGCATACACAAAGTAGTAGGAAAAATGCATCGATCTATCCATGAATCGAGGCCGTTTGCTTCTAATCGGTTATTACGGACTGTTTTATATTTAAGCACCGTTTTAACTTCTCCAAAAATTAGTCCGTGGCTTTTGTCCAAATTCCTTAAAGGGCGATCTGAGCCAAATGAGGATCAAGTTATATTTCCTTGGTTAGAAGATGGGGTTCTTCACCCCCACGGTTCGAAGCCAAGATGACGCAATAAAACCTTATTTCTGCAAACGTCTAAAATAGATACATACTGAAGTGCATCGAATAAAGAGAAGAACAGGAGGTTCAAATGTTATCTGAAGCTGTTGAATCTGTTATCCGCAATGTGATGCAAGTTTTTTTGCCGAAAAGTAAGCTGGGTCACAGGATGTTGGCGATTGATTGTCAGATTGTATTTGTAGTAAACACCGCAAGTCTTGTGCTGATTGGTTTTATGTTTGCATTTGGATTAAGGCTGATGTTGCCAATTGCATTATTAGTTGCTGCTGCTCAATTTGTGGGTTTTGAGGCCTGCTATCTCTTGGTGAATGCGAATCGACATCGTTCCTCTTTGAAAGACAAAATAAATTCTGAAATAGCTGACGGAATAGATAAGGCCACATATTTCATTCTTGATTCCTGTCGTCCGTGCACATATCCAAAAATACTTAAATCAGGGTTGAAGGCGGTAATGGAAGTTCCTGTATTGGAAGGCAAAGGATTAAAAAAGAATATTGAGAGGAAGAGTAACCCCGTAAAAGTAGCGTATACCGTTGGGTATGCATTAGTTGCGCCTATCGCATGTTTGACAAAATGCCCAGCGACCTTTTTCCGGAAAACAGGTCAAAACTTGAAAGAGAGATATCAATCGGTCTTGGCAAGAGCGAGATACACTCCCGTTAGATGATGATAGAAACGATATAGCCCTCCTCTGAAATACAACATTACTTTTAACAATTTTTTATCATTTTGACTCGATACTGATTTTCCAGACTTTTTCTGCGTATTCATAAATTCTGTCTATACTGAATTTTATCAAGAAAAAGAAAAATGGGAGGGTGAACAAATGTTGGAGAGCGAACGAATTTTTGACAGTGTTGTGCGCAATGTGATGCAAATTTTGTTGCCGAAAAATGACCGAAACCATCGAGCAGGATCCATTGGTTTTCAGGCGATGCTTGGATCCATCGTAACTTTCGCATTAGTTTGTGATGTGGTGGCTTGTTTTGTTTCCGGATCATTGCTTTTAGGCACTGGTGTATTTGCAGGCGTTACGTTGCTAGCTACGGCATGTGAGCTTGGTTATCTCTGTCTAAATGTGCATCGTCATCATTCTGCGTTAGCAAACAAAATCAGGGATAGAGAGTCAGATTCAATAGACAGAGGCACATATTTCTTTCTGAATTGCTGCTTTCAGTTGGAAAATTTTGCCACTTACCCTAAGTTGGTTAAAACAGCCATACAGACAGCAATAGAAGCCCCAATATCGGAATACAAAGATCTTAAGCAGGCTGTTCAAAGCGAAGAAAGCAAGCGTTCAAAAATAGGGCACACGGCCCTATTTTTATTAGCCGCGCCTCTTGGTTTCTGCGGAACATGTCCGGTGTCATTTTTTAAGAAAGCAAAGGAAAAAGTGCAAGAGAGATATAGCTCAGTAGTAACAAGAGCTGGATACACTCCCGTCCGCTAGCGCAGGGCTCCCTCATTAAAATTCACATACCACATACATCTAAAAACAAACACTGACGTCATCCCCGCCCAGACCAACGTCATCCCCGCCCAGACCAACGTCATCCCCGCCCAGACCAACGTCATCCCCGCCCAGACCAACGTCATCCCCGCGAAGGCGGGGATCCAAGTCTCATTCATTTTCTGGATTCCCGCCGAAGCTAAGAATGATGTTCTTTGCGCGTTATTACTAGAAGGTTGGTTTCCCTGGATTCCCGCCTACGCGGGAATGACGTT
>Ga0180009_10000529_pt1 | contig 52607 bp, 45 predicted proteins | sample OS_PC_MetaG_FD_123537 | JGI IMG/M metagenome (GOLD analysis project Ga0180009, IMG submission 123537) | Groundwater microbial communities from the Aspo Hard Rock Laboratory (HRL) deep subsurface site, Sweden - OS_PC_MetaG | ecosystem: Environmental > Aquatic > Deep subsurface > Groundwater... | reverse complement strand
GGGATTGTTATGAAGCAGAAGCGAACAGGTTTTCAATGAAGTGAATCTGAGCTTCAATATCTCCTTTCTCTGCCCCGTCACATTGTCCTTTTCTTATCATGTTCATTATTTCATATCCCTTTAACGTTCTCGCCGCCGTATGAAAAGACTTGAATCCAAGCCCAGGTTTGACACGTCTTTTCATAAAACGGTGGTCTTGTTCAACGATATTATTCAGGTACTTGACCTGTCTGAGTTCACAACCTTCAGATAAGATGCCTTCAGACTTTAGTTCTTTAACGGCAGCAGGGTAAGATGCGTTCTTATCAACAGTTATAACACGAGGGGATGTGGTATGTTTGGCCTTGAACATTTTCTTGAAAAACCGCTTAGCTGCATCTTTGTCCCGCTTTGCCCGGAGTAGAAAGTCGATAGTATGGCCCTTTGAATCGACGGCTCGATACAAATATTTCCATTTGCCTTTTACCTTAATGTACGTTTCATCAACCCGGTAGGAATCGTTGGTTGGGCGAAGATAGGGCCGTGATCGTTTCTCGATTTCTGGTGCATAAGCCTGTACCCACCGATAAACGGTTGTATGAGCCACTTTCAAACCCCTCTCCATCATCATTTCTTCTAAATCCCTGAAACTCAATGCATAGCGAAGATACCAGCGTACATTTAACAGGATTATATCTTTTTCAAAATGTCGCCACTTGAACGGATTTTTTGGATTCATCTACACATTCTCCAGGGGTTATTGTTTATTCAAGAATGTGTTCTTATCACATAGGCTTGCTTTTTTGCAACAGAACCTCTATTTGTACTACTAATACTCGTGGGGTGAAAAAAGTCAAATCACTGTTAAGCTAGGTTTTAAAAGACTTACAGAGGTTTATAGGCAATTTTCTCGTCCATCCCTTTCTGATAGCGAATCCATGGTGATTATTGGGGTAAATGAAATATCGAAAGTTGAATTCTGCGTTTTTTTCTCTATTCTGGGCTGACGACCGCGCAATATGAATTTTGAGGTTTTGTATACGAAACAGCCTAGAATCAACTGTGGAAAAACTATTCATCAAAGTCTTATCATTTTTATACTAAACAGGTAATTATGCTATTAAAACTTATAAAAACAGTATTCGTTATTGGAATGATTGTGCTGCTAGTTACAAATTGTAGTACAAAAAATAGGAATTTATTGATAGAAGAGTGTTGTATTGACAATTTTAAGTTAGCAAGAGTAGTCGAAAAAAATATATATATTGGTCATTTTACTTTTACAGATTCGTTGAACAAAAACAATAAATTTGGAGAATTTAAAAAACAAGTAAAAACCGATAGTATGAGGTATCAAGATGTAAATAAGTCCTTTTACATCCATTGGGTAAAACAAGAAGTTGATGAATTATTTAGAAATGAGTTTTATAGAAGACTTAAGTTAAATTACAAAAATGTTTATCTTGTAGACAAAATACCATCTAGTTTTGAGAACAATCGAGATACATTTCTTGAAGGAACAATTAATAGATTATGGTTTACAAATGGAGAAAATTTTGATTTTAAAGTCGGAGGAATGGAAGTAAAATCTAAAGAATACTTCCGACATAGTTTTAACATAGAGATTTCAACAACTATAAATGGGGTTTTGCTTGATGACAAAATTACAGCAGATTACTTTAATGAATCTGACGTTCATCGTAGGACATCGAAAGGAGCAATAGCAGTGGCCATAATAGGAGGAAGACCAACAACATTTTTTATGGGAGAAAATCCAGGGCAGGAAATGGATACTGAATCAGAGATCAACACAAGAAGAACCCTCGATATAAACAGCAAAATGGTACTACAGATGGATTACTATCTACACCAAGATGGTTTTCCATCTGAAGTTCAACAGTGGATAAGTGCAAAAATTTATAATGAAGAAAAAAAGATCATTAAAAAAATCGACGCTAAAGAAGAAGGCAGTGTCATGACAAACCCACCATTTATTTATTATGATGGAGAAGTAGGCGGATTAAGTACTACAGGACACGATATTTGGTTTGGCATCCAGCCCTCGATTTTAATGAAAACAAATCAAATACGCACATACAAATCCAAATCAGAGATTGCTGATATTAAGAAAAGAAGAGCTGCCTCTAATGTTAAGTGTAGAGAATTAAATTTACATGAACGGAGAAGAGCGCCGTACTGCATATTTAACACTAATAATACTGAATATTTTGATTTATTTAGGCAGTACACAACAAATATCGGTATAATCCAACTAATGATCAATAAGCACATCGATAAGATAATCAAACAAATCTCAGGCAAACTGTAGGCTTACTACCTGGAAGGTGCTTTCAGATTTAAAATCCGAGTTGGAAGGCTGCTTGGCTATTTTCATTTCCATTGGATATTGATATGAGATATGAGACACTTTTCAAGATGTCCAATTCAGTAGCATCGTTTTATAAACACGTACATAAGGACGTAAACATGAAAAAAATTATATATTTTTTGGCAGTAATAGCGATTGTATCTTCATCAACAGCATATGCAGGAGGTGTACTCATGAAACAGTGGACTGAGGGCATGGATCGGTTTTGTAGGTATAGCGATGGAGAAGTGGTTAAAATTGATTTCAATTCAGTTTGTGAAGCTACTAGATAGACCTTAATGATTATTGGATCCTATCTGATCTTGGTTTTTCAGGTACGGATTACTTGATAATACAACATATTATATCCCAGGTATTCACCAGATATTGTTTTGGGTCATCCTAAGCCTAACCGCTGTAATATGGCAAGGAGATCGTGATTTGGGGAGCAATGAAGACTATATTTTCTGAAAGATTGTTTGCTGCATTCGATTCGTACCAATCGTACTTTTCGTACTGGGGTACGTTACGAATATAAAAGAAGTTGGTGCTCGAATCGGAAAACAAACATTTTTTTAAAAGGAATTATGAAAAAGACGCTAATTGGATTAATACTGATTCTGATACCCACTTTTGTTTTCAGCGCTTCCTTAAAAGAAGCGATCAGCGAGGCCGCAAGACAGTTTAAGAATTCCGGGAATATCCCTCAAAACAGCCAGATCGTTATCAGCGGAATCATCAACTATCACTCCAAAACGAATGACCAACTCGCAAAAAGCATTGAAGTGGAACTCTATTCCGGCCTGGGAACCCAGTTTGAGAACGTCCGAATTATCGACAAATCTGAAGCGCTATCGGGTTTTTCATCCCGGGCTGTTTTCATCAAAGGAGAGTATAAACAGGTCGGGCAAACGGCTACTCTTTTTTTAAGAGCGGTTAAAGGGGATGTCTCCGGGGAGATTATGGATCAGGTGGCGGTAGTCTTTAATACAAAAGCCCGTGAGCGTTCCCTTGTGGCGGTTTTAGATATTGAATCGACAAAACTGGACAGGGAAAAGTTAAAAGTGATCAGCGACCTGTTTCGGGAAGCCCTCAATGAAACCAATACCTTTGAAATGGCTTCCAGCGCGGAGATCGATAAAATGAATCCGGACGATATTCAAAAAGCGACCGGCTGCACCAGGGATACCTGTGCTACTGTTATTGGTGAACAATTGGGTGTTGACCGAGTTATTTCCAGTTCATTAAGAAAACTAGCTCAAGATTACTTTATTATTGCTGCAAAGATGATAGATGTAAAAGATGGATCTATTGTTACTACAAAATCTGTGGACTATAACGGTAATGTTTCAACTTTAAGACCCGTATTAAAAAACCTGACTGAATTACTAACCTCAGATATGGTTAAGGAGCCGATAATAGTATTTCCTTCACTTGATGAGAAGAAGAAAGAGGAGAAAAAGAAAGAAGAAATTGTTTACGATCCATCGACTGGATTAACATGGCAGAAAAATAACCTTAGAGAAGCACCGTGGCAAACAGCAATGGATTATTGTAACAGTTTATGGTTGGATAGTTTTGATGATTGGAGACTTCCGAGTAAAGACGAACTTATTTCAGCTTATAAAATTAAATCGAAGTTTCCAAAGTGATGTGGTCTAGTAAAAATGGACACTCAGTTAAGCATCCTTTTTCCTGACTCCTTTTTCTAAATTATTTGGATTTCCACACCCAAATGAGGAATCGAAACGAAAACGGTGATAGAACCTCCAAAATATTCGATAACGTTTAATTTGGCTTGGAATTCACTTTTCAGGGATTGACTCACAGTGTCCATGTCACGCGGAAATGGGACCGCAAAAACATCCAAATATTGGACCTCAAACTGCTTTCAAACAGAAAAAGAGGAGACAAGTTCGAAGGCCAATTTAGAAAAACAGAGTCGGATTTGGATTAACATAGGCTTTTTTCCAAAAAATAACCTTTGGAACCGCAATTTAGACGCACCTCTCCTGTTAAAGTCCTGATTCCCAGCTTTCATTTTATTAGACTCAAGCTGCTTTCTTTGTTCTATAAGCTGTTACTTTCGTTTCCTTAAATCTCTTAGTTTCCAGATCAGCAGGAACATCTTTCGCGCTCTTCAGTACAAAAAGAACAGCTTTGCCTCGGAAAGCTATAGCGGGAGTTGCACTACCAAGAAACTCATGTGGACGCCAGTTGTTATACCATTCGGTGAATTCATTGCAAAGTTTTACCAAGTGCCGATACCCTCGAATGATGGCAACCTTTTTCAACCATTCGTATTTCAAGGTTTCAATCACACGCTCAGTCACAGCAATGCTTCCGTGTTCTTTTGAGGACCCACAGGTCTTTTATTCAATTGCTGAAGCGAAAGAGTGAGTTTTTAATAAAACCTTGCGAAGGAAAGAGATGCCACAGAAAAATTGACATCCGTTATTTCGGGTATTATCATTATTCATCTTGTTGTTTATTATTGTTAAAAACTTAACTTACGGATTTATGATGAAAGATTCAGAAATGATTTCCAAAGAAGAGCATGAGCTGAACTATCTCTTGAAGAAGTGGAACAAGAAACAGAGCATCGAAAACCGGGAAAAGCTATCAAAAAAGCTGGATGAGTTTAACTCTGATCCCAACTACAGAACACATAACCGTGAGGACTTTTACCGGTACATCAATTTTATCGATACATTGGATTAAATTAACCGGAAGATCGAATCATTATGTATTTTTCACACCTCGACCTACTATTGTTGTTTTTCCATGCAAAACAACATTATTACATCGAAACATATATCCGCCGTTATTATCGTCAAAAACGAAACAGTTCATAAACTGTAAAATCAGTTTTCCTATCTCGTTTTGTGGTGGTACTGCTATCGTTCTGCCCTCTGCAAATAACTGAAGTAAATACTCACAAAAATCAGTAACTGCTGCCTGTGAATTGGCAGACAGTTTTGTAGGTAAAAAATTATCGAAAAACAGCAAATGTAATTCCTCGTATTTTATTCTGTGTTTAGCAGTCATTTTGAACAATCCGCCCGGATACGTTTGTGAAAAGGATCTTTTATATTTTTCTTTTTTTTTCACCTTGTGGAACTATTGTCAAGTCCGTTATTTTTTGTACATCCAGGAATGATTTGGGAACTTGTAGTGGTGGGCTTTGAAAGTTGTTTTGGCAAACATTCAACCAATCATTTTTCCCATTTCGATTTTTTCAAAACCGATCTTCTCTGCAAGAATTGCTAGATTAGTTATTTAACTCCTTAATAAACTCTCTAATTGCCGACCAGTATTCCGGAAATATCTGAATATCATTGTGGCCTGCTTTTTCGATAAATATGGCTTTAATGGGGCCTCCCCAGGCTTTGCGGAGTTCTTCAGAGTGTTTATTGGCGATAATCTGATCTGACGTTCCCATAAGTGCCAAGGCTGGGTATTTAATTTCACTTGCATATTTCATGGAATCAAACCGATGTTTGATAGCCAAACCAACAGGGAAAAGCGGGTAGTGTGATTTTGCCACATTAACAAGACTATCGAATGGAGTCACCAGGATAATACCCCTGATTTTTCTTTTGGCCGCTACCTGTACAGCAACACCCGAACCCAAGCTTCTCCCCATTAATATAATATTGTTTGGATCGATTCCCTCCCTGTTAACCATTTCATCACACACGAACAAGGCATCTTTCACCAGGTTTTCTTCAGTCGGTTTTCCCTGGCTTTTTCCATATCCCCGGTAGTTTACAAATAAAAAGGAAACATGGCGCATTCGATCCAGATCCAATAGGTTACCTGATACTTCTTCCGCATTTCCGCCATAATAAACGACTAATGGAGACTCCCCAGATATCTCCTTTTTAATAAACCAACCATGGAGGGAGATCCCATTGTGGTTAAAGGTGATTTCATATTCTAAGAACTGGGCTACGTAAGGATTATTGATGGGTTGGGAAAAGAATATGAGCCGATCCTGAAAAAGATACATCAACACCAGAACGATAATGTATATAATTACCAAAAATTTTAAAATATTCAGGAATGTGGACATAATTTTTCCAGTAACTAGCCGATGATTGGTTGCTCCAATCAAAGGACTCAATTATTCAACTCTTTCCGAAACACCTTGGAAGGATAAAACGTTACCACATCTCTTTCTGTAATCTTATATTCAATTCCGGATTTCGGATTACGGCCAATCCGTGGTTTTTTATGCCTTTGCTTGAACTGCCCAAAACCGGAGATTAAAACATCATCTCCTTTAGCCAAGGTTTCCTTGATAACCCGGAGCAACACTTGGATTAAATTCTTTGATTGCTCAACCTCAGTTCCTGCTGAAACAGAAAGCAAGCGAACAATATCTTCTTTAATGAGTGTCATAATCGGTTCATAGTTTGTGTTGTTTAAGGAATTCTTCACTTTTCATCAATGTTCCTAACTACCTGAAGCAAACATAAATATCAAGCGAGTATTGTATATTATTTCTAGTCGGATTAATGTTGAAAAAAATGGTATACATATGTATACTTTATTCTTTCAATTGGGAGGAGTAATGGCTGAAAAAGGAATGCTACTTAAACTGGTTACCGATTCAGAAGCAATTATCTATAAGATCATCGAGACTGATACAACAGCTTATAAGACGGTTGAAGTTTGTCGGATCGGGCACGGAAAGATGCTCATTAGTTATAAAAACAAAAAAGAATTCTACATCTATTGTTCTGATATAGGAACGACCTATAAAAAAGTCAGTCACGATGAATTAAATAAGATTATTGAGATACTTAGCGATTCTTTGAAAGAGATTGGGTATTAGGGCTGCAATTTATTAATCCTCTTAGGTTCTGGCGTTTCCTTTTTCCATCTGCAAAACCAGTTAGTATGTTCTGTTTCAAAGTGTCTTCGCATCTCTATCTAATTCAACACCACATGCTCAAGAGTTGCCAAATACAAGAAAACCAATTAGGTTACATCCATCTTATACGACAGAGAGCCGATACAAAATTATTCCATTACAATGTCAGACGAGATCCTCAGTTTAATTCCGGATAACTGGTTGGAGCTTATAGACAAGACCGAGATTGATGAAAACACCATCGAAATCACACAAGAACTCATCGGTCTGGCCAGCAAACAACTTGGAATAGAAACGCCAAACCAGGATGAAGTCATCATTAAAGCCTCTCAAACTTGGAACATGACCATAGAAGAGGTTAGAGACGCCTTGAGAACCGTCATCCATCTCAGGGCTACTACAAGGCTATTTATCAAGCATTATGGGCATCTCTTTCCCAAAGATGAAGAAGGAAATTCAGTTCTGAAACCTGCCGAGATAGCCAAGATTCACGGGAAAAGCGTTGAAGAGGTTTTGGAGGCCATCGAAAAGAACAAGGAGGAATTGAAAGACAAGGGGTTACTCTTCGACTGGCCTGAGATTAGCAGTGACTATCAACATTAAAACTACCATGGAATACCCTATTGTTACTCAGGGCTTCAACCTTTATCTTCCTGCTATTATTTGATCTTCAAGTCTGATCATCAAATAATCATTGATGTGAGAGATACTAAAGCAAGTTTCAACTGGCAAAACTGATTTCCGAGTTACTGTAAAATATACGATGATGCTGCTGATTATTCGCCAGTGTTTTACCTTTTCAAGATTCTGAAGAGATGAGACAAGAAATCAGATAGTTCACACAATTACTTGACTATCAGTTTCTTGATAATAACACCTGCAAGATCCTTGTCCTTTCAAATAAAATGACGTAACGTGCTGAAGTGTTACCAAAAAAAATGATCAATTTAGGAAATTTTTTATCACATACAACAAGGGATTGTTTTGAGAAAACTGCGTATTCTCATTTTGCTCCTTATCACAGCCAATGCTCAGGCCGGATCTATTAGCCATGAATTTGTTGATGGAATTACAGACCTTTCAATACCAATTAAAAGGTTCATTTCAAATGTCAGTAAAACCCGTAAATCAAATATCATTATTGGAATTATGAGAGGAGTTAAATCAAATGAAAAACTAAGAAAACAAACGGAAGGCATGTCAAGTTTACATCGTAGGCAATTTTTAGGAAGTTCTTATACGGTTTTGATATTGGGATTTAATGAAGAAAAAAATGTATTTGAATCCATCAGGCTCGCCTATGACATTAGTGGTAACCTCTTAGAGCAGGTCAATATTCAAGAGGATAAATCATTTTTAGAAGTAAATGAGCTCTATTTTGGGGCTAAGTCTATTGATCAAGCTATAGACGCACTCAATGAATCATTTAATTCACCCTTTATTCGCAGTCTCTTTTTGCTAAATACAAAAGATCAGATGCCCTACTATCAGTATCAAATTGCTGCTGATAATCCAGAAAAAGGAAGTTATGAGCTTTTCCAGGGCAAAATGGATGCAACAACCGGTAGGATTCTAACAAAACGAGGGGACTAGATAATGCTGATATCAAGAATCCTACGACTTCTAAAAGTAACTTTTCAGAGTGCCTTCCCAAGGGTTAAAAGTGCTATTTCATCACGCAAAAAACTTTCTATTTCTGTCTTGGTTATCTTCGTCCTCTATCGGGGAGTTTGGAGCTTCACATCAAGAACAGATTCGATACCCAAAATTACGCCCAGTCTCCCAGCATAAGTCGAAACTAAACAAGCGGGAGTAACTATAGACAAGGTTATCGACGGAGATACACTAGTCATCACCAATAATCAGTATACTGAAGAACGATTAAGGCTAATCGGCGTGGATACGCCTGAAGTATTCAACGATAAAAAAGCACGGAGAGATGCTGCAAGGCTAGAAACCAGTGTGGAAGATGTCCGAGAGAAAGGGAAGCAGGCTAGTGCTTTTGTAAAAAATCTGATCACCAAATACAAAGATCAGGCTGAAAACCTGGAACTGGATAAAAAAGAACGGGACAAGTACGGAAGACTGCTCGGTTATCTCTGGTTCAAAGACGGTAAAATGTTAAACGAGGAGATTATCAAAGCCGGTTATGGTACCACTATGGTAATTCCGCCAAACTCTAAATACTATGACAGATTTCAAGAATTGGAAAAGCAGGCAAAAGAAAAGAAGATCGGAATCTGGAAAGATTAAACTGCCCATTTGTTATGACCAAGCTGAGTAAACTGGAACAAACCCTAAAACAGGAACTTATTGATCGAATTCAGGAGTATGATATCCTCATCCAAAGCCGTGTGGAGGAGGATGAACCAAAACACTTGGAAGATTTAATACGGCTTTCTATTGAAGAATTGGAACACTACCTCGATATCCAGGAAACTATACTGAAGTTCCTAACTGAAGATGAACCCAACAATTATTTACTGAACTGATGCCACAAAGATTTATAGAAGTTCCCTACGAGAAAATTGATCCGGAAGCCTTGAAGAAGCTCATCGAAGAGTTTATTGAACGCGATGGTACTTTCTATGGGGAATCGGAATTGCCCATGGATCAAAGAGTGGATATGGTGATCAGGCAGCTAAAGGAAGGAAAAGCCGTCATTACCTGGGATCTTAAAACAGAGACCAGTAATATCGTCATAAGAGAAGATTTATGTAAGAAGTAATAATAGAATTTAAAGAAATGAGAATGATCGGAATATTTGACAGGAAAGCCACCTGAATTTTGCATGGTCGGTGAGGTTTGTGAACGGAGTTCCCTCACTTACCTCAAAAAAGCCATCAGGGAACTCCTGCTGTTAACTTCCCATTAACAGGCAGGAAAATGATCTTAGAATCCATCCGCAATGTCAAGCTCTACCAGCTTCTTTCAGCAATTATGGGTGAAAATCATCAATATATTCAATAAACTGAAAACATGAATTATCAACAATTTCAAACCCAAGCTGAATTTTATTGGTTTTTGATTATCGAAGCTGCAAAACCTCTATTCATCTCAATTAAGGCAAACTGTCAGTAGAACGGAACTTAATACTGAATTTCGAACAGAATTAACGAGAAGAAAGTAGTAATAACATTATAAAATACTGTAATTTTAGGGTAATTAAATCACCCATAATTGCTGAGCTTCTTTTCTTCATCACCAGTGATTAAAATAATGATTCCTTGATCTTTTTAACCAGTTAAGTGCTTCATCCTTATCGCCATTTCTCAATGCCAAAATCCCAAAATATTCCTGAACCTTAGGATCTGACGACTTGTTTTGTTCCATCCATTCCCAGATTTCACCTTGTTGATCAACTAAATTCCCATAGTACTGATCATATTCCTCCATCGTATTGTTGATCCACTTTTGCTTACGAACATAATAGGTGATAAGGCCTTGCCGTTGGTATAACAAATCCAATTCTGAAATAGAAAGACTTCTAATAATGTTATTAATTATTGTAGTTTTGTTTATAATTTTAATATCGTCCAATAACAGCAATTTAAGGATATTCAGATCGATTGAAAGGAATAATTCTCCAGATGCAATGTTATTCAGCTCTTTGTATCTCTCTAAATAGTATTCTGCATCTGTTGATGCATCCAGCATTCCTCTTTCCCCGGCAAGTAATAACCCTATCATCCCGTCTGTGCATTCGACGCAATAATGGTCAACTCCAAACTTTAACAGTTCTATCCCCTTCTTTCGATCTATTGCATTTTGCCCTGTCTGATAATCACCCAAATAGACGTCAGCAATACTTGTAAAGTTATCAAATCTAAACAACAGTGATGGGCTTTTTATAATCTCTCCAAATTCATTTTTGTATTCTTGCATTATTTTCTGTTCCTGGTCGATCAGAATCTCCTTCGCCTTCTTCAAGTCTTTTTCCACACCGATTCCGTCCCGATATAACCTTGCCAGCATGTACCACTCCCAATACGAGGATCGCTGTCGGTATACCTCGCTTAAGTTTTCGAACGCCAGCTTTCCGGCTTTTGGAACATACTCCACAAAATCATAATACAAAGATAGGGTACCGAGTGAAGACCACTGTTCATGACGCAGTAAATCGTACATATAAGACTCAGCCTTTTCAAAGTTCAATGGATATCCAAGCCAACCGATATAATAGTTGTAGTACAAATCACTAATAGTCTTGCCATCGCCCGCATTCGCTGCTTTCAACTTGGCTGCAATAGCTTCTTTTAAGTATTTTCGAAGGTTTTTGCTGTTGGGAAAAGAATCCATGAGAACTGTCGAATAAAGATCTCCGATATATGCCAATCTGTTGGAATCCGCCTTCTGACCTGCCGTTTTTAAAAGCCTGTACATCACCTTTTCATTTTTTCTAAGCCCAGCCTCCTCATTGTGATACATTAACAGCAGCCCTATACACCCGGCTGTAGATTTCAGTTCTGCTGCTTTTTTGTAATAAGAAGCTGCGAGGTATTCATTAAAAACATTCCTTTTAATTCCCTTCTTGCGTTCTTCATCGGACATAATCTCACCCATTTCAAGTCGTCTGTATATTTTATCATCTGCAATGTCCATTTTTAGTGAGTCATAATACTTCCCCAGAGTAGCCAAGGCTTCAGCATGATTCTCTTGAGCGGCAAGTTTCAGCCATTCTACTCCTTTTTCTTCGCTTGCAGTTTGTTTCTTTGACTTTCTTGAGTACAAATAACTGGGTACCCAGTTCGTATTGTCATCTTTCCAACCTTTTAAATAGATCAGTCCAACAGCAAATTTCGCATCAGCTGTGTCTTCGTCGTTTGAGATAGCAAGTTCAAAGAGGTCTTCAAAGAGTCCAACCATTTTTTCATGTCCTATCTCTCTAAATTCTGAGGAGTGACTCTCAATCAGATCTTTTGCATTCGAGAACTCATCAAGAATGTCATTCTTTCCAAGAGCGAATCCTCTCTTTATCAGATTTTCCACATTAACCCGATCTGATAAAAAAACATTCATTGTATTACTTGATCGATTGTTCGATTTGTATTTAAATGCAAGATTATCGGAAAACGCTGTGGGGTTAAGTTCAGGCTTCAATTTTTCAGTAGAACACCCCGAGAGAAAATACATTAACAGAAAAAAGACAAGTGAAGTTTTCTTCATTATTTATACTCCGGACCAAAAGGAGATACTGAGAAGTTCTTTTATTAAAAAGAGTGATTTAAATGGCATTTCAAGAGCCTTTTTTAATTAAAACCCAGTTACTTGTCAAACGTTTTAATCTCTTACTTGGAAATCTATTCGTTTTAGGAAAAATCATGATTCGAATATTATCAATAATCCTTGCTGTTTTTTTGTTTTCCCCCATTTCTGGTAAAATCAGAGAGTACGATAATGCTCGTTAACGTACTCTTGCAGACACTTAAATGGCGTCTATCGCCGATTACGACATCAAGTCTCGCTTTCGGGACTTAAATAGCGCTCAAAAACCTATGACTCTGGTCATCGTGGTGGTTTTGATATCGTGTTCAGCCTTCAGATATTCGATAAGTTGTTTTTCAGTTGGTTTTTGGATTAAAATCTCACAACGGCGCTTGACGAGAGCAAAATCACCTGGGGTTAACATATCAAGAGTCATCAGATCTTTTTTCGCCTGGGTAGATATTTTCAAATCCGGCCTGCTACTAATTTCTGAAAATGTCTGCTGAAACATCAGACAACGTTGTGACAATGTCATATAACCTAACTCAATCTTGAAATCAAAGCGTCGAAAGGATGATTTATCGAAATTTACGAAGTGATTGGTTGCGCAGATGAACACGCCATCAAACCGTTCCATCTGCACCAAAAGTTCATTAACCTGAGAGACTTCCCACCGGTGACTAGCCAGTTTCCGGTCTCTGAAGAAGCTGTCTGCCTCATCTAACAGAAAAAAAGCATTTTGACTCTGGGCATCATGAAACATATCAGCCAACCTTGATAATGATAAACAATCTAAATTTATCCAATCATACTTCTGATAATCTGAAATAGCTTTTCAAAATTATCAGCATCAAATTTAGGTTCTTTGACCGATATAAAACTGGTTATCGTTCTTTCCACGTCAGATTTAATTAGTTCTCGTTTTCCTGTGGTTAATCCCTGATACTCTTTTTGGGTTATTTCCTCAGCCTTTAGTTTGGCTCGAAGTTGTTTTCTCTCTAGTAAAAATGACTTAAGCGGTTCCGCAAGTGTCAATAGCTCGGTTCGATATTTCTGAAAAAATTCTTCTTCATACCGGTCATACGGAATATCCTTATATTTTTCATAAAGATGCACCAAAGTCTTTTGTGCCTTGCTCTCAATGTTGATACCTTTAGGTGTACCGATAGGATAATCTAAATTCGTGACATATCTCACAGGAGCCATCAGCAGCAGATGCCCACCATAACACGCAGCTTTGAGCGGTTCGTCAAGATAAACAGAATAATCCTTAGAAGAGTATTCAATTCGTCCCTTAAGGCGAATCCCGTTATGATCAGTTTCAATTAGACATTTTTTGTATTCCATTTTTTGGCCTTTGTTTTAATTCAAGATATTTGCACCGGTAAATCGAAATAGGTATGCCTTCACGGACTTTCACTTTAAAAACTCATGTCAGATCTGAAAATGCTGGTTCAATAAAGTTGAATGATGTGGTTTAGCCAATATTTGAAGCTTCACCGGGGATCATGTGAGCGTTGCAACCTGAACCGTTACTCTTCAATATCGAGGTATAAACTGATTGGTTCACTTGCTGGTTGACCGACTTCACCTGATTCCAGCTCGATCTCGACCTCATAATCATCGTATTCGAAATCGTCTCTGATATCCTCGATGATCTTGTCAATTCGCTTTTGTGTCCATGTTTTCCACTTGTTGTTTGATATACTGATTATTTCATATCGTTCTTCTTCCCATGAATCTGCAAAATCAAACTCTTGCAGGCTATTCACGTAGACACACAGCGGTATACCCGAATGTCCTCCTTGGAATACCAGCTCAATTTCCGTACGCTCGTCTTTAGTCTGGTATGATAGAAATTTTTCAATCCTATCTAGCGTGTCTTGGGATTCACCAGACAAAGACCTGTACGCAACATACCGTTTAATAAAATCAATTTGTATGCTTGATGAACCATTTCCATAAGCATTTTCCCATTTTTCAACATGACTCTTGATAATTGAGTGGAATTTAGTCTTAGTCATTCTGATCCCCAATGGTAGTGCGGCATTTAAGAAATTAAGAGGGTGCTTTAGTGGCGTGCGTTTTGATGGCCTGTGGTAGTAACTCAAACCATACTGTTTTTGCCTTTTCTTAATAGACCATTATATCAAACAACGGTATATATTTCAACGTATGGATATTATTATCTATTTACTCTATAGCGCTCATTTAAACTGAACCACTCACGAAAAATACTTTTACTTAATTTTCTTATTTTCTTTACCGTTTTCTTATCTTCTTCCTTTTATACTTATCTTATTCGTTGTCTTCTTAATTAAGGAGGATACCGGATTTGCGACTTGTTCGTTGGAATGATTAGCTTTTTTGGGGAGGGCTTTACGCGCGTAAAGAGATCTTGAGGATATTAAAACTTTTTGAGATCGAAAAAATCTACTTTAACACACTTTCAAGTTTTTTTCTACATATACTTACAGTAGTTTAATGGCTCAATTTAGCTGAGCAAAGATGGTTTTGGTGAGCGATATAGTATTTACTACTAACAATTTGTTGTTCAGAACACAGGTAGGTGAGATGATTTTGATGACCGGTACTTGAACCGGCCATCATGGTAAGCAGATGGCGAGTACTAGTTGGTTGTAAACACTTGATTTACGCATAGTTCCTTCTCTTACGGTGAAAATACTTATCTTCATGAGAAAAAGCAGCGCACAAGTTATCAATAAAACATTTTCTCCAATCGGCTACGGTATAGACAGATAACCTGTACTTACTGGCAATTTCATTTATGGTCTTCCTGCTCTGCAGTAGTTCCAGAACGACCTTCATTTTAAATTCTGAACTATGTCGTTTCTTGTACGGTAGCATATTCCCCCATTTCTGATTATTAGAATGATCTTGAACGGTGATCGAAAAATTTGACAGTTAGAAAGTTAAACAATTGTCATAGTGGTACAAGGTGTAGACTTGAAATCATATACGCCTAGCAAACAGATTGTAATAATAGATAATCAGGCAAGAATGAAGATCGAGAACAAACGAAAGAAGCCGCTGTCACTCATGGCATTTATTGCCTTAATAGTAACGTACTGAATAGAGAGGAAGAAGATTGCTGTATGTCTTAACCTTTCCATTTATTGCAGATTTCACTGATCTTTGAATCAATCATCCGTCGAGCATCATACCGATCATAACCTTCTGCTAACAAAGAATCGTAATTAGTATGAACATGCCTGATATGAGCGGTTACCGCTAAATTGATGGTATAGTCTTCATGCTTTTTTGCGTCCGCAGAACGGCCAACTCTACCACTGTATTTCATACAGGCATGGTCAGAAATTTCCTTGGCCTCTTTGGCTGGACATTTCGGAAACAGTTTTTTAATACGTTCCGTGAAGTTCTCGATATATTGTTTATCGAGCTTTTGACGGCGTTCAGCATCACGTTCTCTATGCAAAGCTCTGAGATCAGCGTCTGCCAGGCATTCCTCTTCTGCTTTCTTCAGAGCCTGAGATTCAACTAATACGCCTTGTCGTTCATTTCTTTTCCTGGCTTTGCTGAAGCTGTAAACGATTGTCGACAGAGAAGAATGTTTAGTCGCTCTTCTTGTCAGCGCAGCATCTCCAGCAGGTAGATATACAAGGTGATCCATGTCAGCACAGGTCAGACAAATTGCTTCATTCCCTTCAGCAAGAACGATCAATTCTCTGACTTCAATAACCGATTGGCACTCGGAACATGAAGTATCCCTGTTGGAGAAAAATGTACGAAAATTACTCCTTTGATCTAATTTATTTTTTCCCATTATCTTGAACTCATTGAAGTGATATATTGAGATCACTTTTAAATATACAGTAAGGTTCAGCGGCTGGAATATAACTTAAAATAAAACAGTAAGTGGTTTATTACAATCCCATGAGTCAAATTCACCACAACCTTTGACTTAATCAGTCATGCTTTTTGAAGTTGTGACAAAAGATTGCCAGAGCTGCATGAAGCCCTTCCCTGATTGTAATGTTATTCTGCTGACAGACCATCTTGAACTGGTTGTTTAAATCCTTATTCAATTCGAAAGCCACCTTAGATGCTCTTTCCTTTGGGTTAGATAAATCAAACTTGTCAGTTAATTTCTTTAGTATTTTCTGATGTTTAAATGGATCTAGTTCAGAGCTAGTTTCTTGCATAGCCGAAGTAGATGAAACCAGTTCGGGTCTAGTTTCTAAAACTCTTGGGTTATGCTTGGCGATTGATTCAAGGATTTCCGGTGTCCATACCTTCTGCCGAATGAAGTATTTGATCACGTTCTGATCATCAGTTAGCCCCTCGTTAAATACATCAACGGTGTATTGATGATCTTTCGGTAGTGGTACCAGCTCTATCATATTGTCGGTGACAAGCTCTCTCAATATTGAGTCTTGTTGTTCCTTGTCTTGCTGAAACTCTGCGGGTAAAGTCTTCGCTAATGATTTCCTTAAAATCGGAATCGGCAACATATTGTTCGTCTGATGTTTGTGATTAAGACGCTGAACGTACTTAAAAATAGCAATCTTGATCCCGTATAGATTTATCAGATCGATCCTGGCTTGTTCGATTTGATTGCGGCTCTTAGCATTATCGGCCAAATCTAAACGACGAATGATTTTATCTGTGGTCTGGGTAATATCTTTGTCCAAAGATTCGACTATTCGATTTGCAAAATCCATTGTCTCTCCAATACTAGATCGAACTAGTTTAATTGAACTTATTCAATAATTACAGATGGTTTTATAGTTCCATCGATACTATTTAAGGCTGATGTATTTAAAATAACATGATTTAAATTTAGTAAATAAATTTTGCTCAGCCATTCCAATTTTTAATTGGATCACAAGACTGACAAATCTACTTTTTCAACTGTTTTTTGTAACTCTTTCATTTCATTTTCATCATTGGTAATTCGTTCAATTTCCTCTTCAAGAAACTGCTCGATAATCTGCCAGCAGAAATCATGCATGCTCTTATATCGAAGGTGCCTGGCTAAAACTTTGATTTTAACATGATTGGGTTGTGAGATACGCAGTAAAAAACTTTTAGTAATATGATCATCCAAATCATCCCACGGTAATACGGGATCATCCAGCGCTATCTTCCGTTTTTTCTTTTTCGCCATATTGACCTCCATAGGTGAGTAGAATTGCATCAGTTAAAAATCCAATTCCATATATAAATAAAAATTTAATAATATTATATGATATCATATGGTATTAGTCTACTTATTTTTGGTTTACATTACTATGGAGCAATTCTAATTACATTTCCCTCACTCTTTTTCTTCTTTCATTCAAGCCTATAACATTCAAAGTTCAATTCGACTTCACGCCTCTATTCATAGCATTCCACAGACTTTCTTAAAATTTCGTAAATCAGACCTTATCTAAGTTTAAAAATCTCGATTCAACTTTTTAACTTTAACATAAGGAATGCCATGAAAACAAAAATTACAGTTGCTCCATACTCAAAACTTCAAAATGATGACAGTACAAAATCTACTCTTTTTTATTACCTGCGATCATCTTCAAATAAATCTAAGGAACCAGATAAAAACATAAAGAAGCAGAAAAAAGTTTTTAGGAAATTAATTACCGATTTTGGTTTACCAAAAATGAATAATACCAGTTTCGTCGTCGATTATAAAAATGGTGCTACGAATTTGGTGGACCGAGAGTTTGCCAAAATACCTGAAAACACAAAAATTGTTTCTGCAAATTTCGACCGTATTTCCAAAGAGGATAGTCTTGTTGATATAATAGCATATCGTAATAATGTCGTAGGAAAAGGTCAGATAATCTTTATTCCAGATAAAGAATATGAGCTATATAAGAAGATTTCCAGAGGAATAAAAACAGGCAAAAGGCTTGTTAAAATCGTCACGGCATTTCTGTCAACAAGACTTGTGGAAACTATCGGAAGTCATTCATATCGAAAACCAATCGAATCCATAAGCAAAGATCTAATAGTAAAGATCAAAAAAGATCTTCAAACGGTAAAAGACTGTGATCTGGCAATATGGATAGCCGCATCAAATATTGGCGCTTGTATCAATGAGTATTTGACAATGATGGAGCCCATTGATGAGGCACGTATATCAAATTTTGACATCGCTCCTTATAATGCAGTCGCCACCATTGATCATAATCATCCTGAATACCTGGAATCGAGAAAGAAAAATCAGTTGGTGATTGCAGAAGCGAAGAAAAAAGGGGTGGAATTAACATCAAGCAGAATCAGCAAAATTCGCAATTCTATCGTATACAGCATGATCATGAGGTACAAACGAGGTCTGCTTGGGAACCACCTGATTAACCAATTCGATTCACTCAAAATCAAAAAAGATAAAACATCATTTACCGGATTATCAAAACAAGACAGAGATCTTGTTCAAAAGTATTTCCCCAGATACAAGGGATTGCGACCGTTTCAGATAGAATCGATCAATATGTTACAATCTGGTGAAAATTTTGTTCTTCAAGTGATGGCAGGCGGAGGCAAGAGTTTCATATATCAGTACGCCGCATTAACAGGCCGAAATGTGCTTGTCATTAGTCCCTTCAGACCACTGATTATCAATCAGGTTCGACAAGCACAAAAAGTCTTGAGAAAAGCGAATATTGGCTTCCTTAGCTCTGATAATAGTGACAAACGAAACCATCAGAATGTTTTGAACTATACCATTGACAATTTTGGGAGCCATCGGCCTTCATTACTTTTTTCAACTCCTGACCAATTGAATGTTGAAAATGATAAAAAGTTAAAAGAATATGTTTCACTACTTGCGAGCAAGGTTGATCTGCTAGTCTTCGACGAGGCGCACCATATTCCTATTGATGGCGAGTATTTCAGGGAAGTTTACGGTTGGGAAAGGCTTAATGATTTGTGGTCTTTTCTCGGTATGCCACAGACCGTGTTCATGAGCGCTACGTTGTCGCAAAAATCGTTAGAAACGCTCGGTCGTATCAACCAATATGTGAAAAATACTACACACTCAAATAGTCTGCCAATCAGCCAGGGGCCATTACGTCGAAGCAACGTTCTTTTGCAAATGAAAATTTTTGATGAAGATAAAAAATTAGCTCAACCAATGAAAACAACCTGGATTTGTTTAATGGTCAAATTCATGAAAGAAGTCCTTGGATTCAAAAAAATTATTGTCTATGTCAATAGTCCTGCACGTGTTTATCAAATGATGAGACAGCTCAAAGTATTCTTTCCTGGGAAATCGAAGATCTATGGGATGCACAGTAAGTCGTACACAAAAACAAAAGATAAGGGCAACACAAAATACAAATTCATCAAAGACAAACATGGCGGGTGCGTAATTTTATCAAAATCAGGTTGTTCAGATAAAAAAATTGAATCGGTGCAAGACGAATTCGAAAAAGGGAAAGGCGGTATTATGGTCTCAACGTCAGCATATTCAGAAGGAATTGATGTGGCTGTTGAAGGCGTTATTGTAGCTGATTTACCTGTCACAATAGAAACACTCTATCAAATGGTATCACGTGCGGGGCACCAAGGTCAGAAAGCGATTTCGTTCATTTGCATTGATCAAAAAAGCATAAATTTTAACATCCGGGGTCTTCTCAAAGAAGATCAAGAGCGGCAGCGACAATTCAATGAGAATTTTAAGTTCCTTGAGGATTCGACTGCGGTCTGGGATGACCTGGTTGACAAAATAAGCTAATTATTTCGGGGTCTGCTTAACGTTTAGAAAACAAAAAACTCAAGCCTATAACATTCAAAGTTAAATACGACTCATAACCTTTGTTTATAGGCTTCCACAAAGTTTCACCAAAAAACGTAAATCAAGCGTTATCTACTTATAAAAGTAACCAACTTTTCATTTTTTCAATGTATTTCTTAACGTGTTGAATACTGAATATCATGGATACCGCTTAATATGAATCTAGTACTATATCTTCTCCACTTGTTTTCAAAAACAGCTGAGTATCTATAAACACAAGATAATTAAACACGACTTTTTTAACTGATAAGCTGGATTACCGCATGATGAATCGTCTTCTTAGAAAATCCATCTATTAACTCTATTAATGGAGGAAAGAATGATATTGAAGAATCGAAAAAGATTTAGCCCGGAGTATAAAACCAAAGTAGTGTTGGAATATCTCTCTGGCAAAATGCCTCTGTATAAAATTGCTTATAAATACAGGATTCCTTGTTCAGTTCTGAAAACCTGGGAAGCCACGTTTATTGAAAATGCTTGTCTTGTATTCGGTGTTGGCCATAAAACCGAGAAAAGGCACCGTGGAAGATCACGTCTAACCAAATCAAGAGATAGACGACCATTAAGAAGATACTATGCATAGTGGCTATATACAGGTGATCAAATCAATAGCCCTCCCGCACACAGATAAACCGATCACAATCTCTCTCCTTATGATCATCATTTGCTAAACCTGTCGTTGATACTGATATTGCGTATTCATCCAGCTGAAAACTTGTTGAGGAACACAATGCAAAATCACTCTCTTTGATTCGATAACCAGATTTTCCACTCCATTTGCCTTTCTCTTTTGCCTGGCAGCCTGTTCTGAAGTGCATATCAATAATGCAGGTCTCATCCCCATCCATATTTTCTTTCTCATATAAGTTCTTCATTCGGATTACCTGATCATAATTGAATATTGAAATCAGCTCTTTAATATTCGGCAGACGCCAGTCAGAATAACCGGCATACGTAGATTCTTCACACATCGATATACCATCATGCCAAAAGGTTTTACCAGGGGTAGGTAATAGAGAATATCCACGTGGGTCTTTTTCCGGTATTGTTTTGCTATAAGGACTGTATTCAAGCAGTTTGTAATCATTCCACCACATTAGCCCTGTATTTAAATCTAATATCGTTCCATCTTTGAACGGTATCATCTCCATATCTTCATTTCGGTTCTTTCCTCTGACACATTTCACTTTTTCTTTATCTTCTGGGGCACTTGTACTGATACGACCATCCATGAAAACAGTATAGATTCTGTGATACTTCGGTGGGGACCTTTTCAATTCGTCTCTTGTCCAAAAAATCCCTTCTTTTTCAAATGGAGTGTTATTAAATACGATTATGGAACTTAGCTCTTTTACTGACGGTAGTCTCCAATTTTTTCGACCTCCCAATTTGAGCTTTTGGCAATAGGTAATGGCATCTTTATGAATCATCGTGGTAGAAGCAAAATCTTTCTGCCAAATTAATTCAGATGCATTGTCAGTTATGGTTCCATCCATGTTGTTATTAAACGATGGGTAAGTGGTCTTATAGTCAGAATCTTCACCGAATACCACATCATCTTGTACCTGCTGATTTGTATCTGTGATTCGATAACCCTTCACAACAAAAAACTCCCATTGATATCCTTCGGGGAAAAAGTGATTACCGTTGATATCTTTTAGTGTTGATGCAACCATCGCTGTATAAGTTGAGTCTGCTTTGAAAGGCTTTTCAGGAGTAAATACGACTTTGCCGGTTTTCCCCGATAATCGAATACTACCGGTTATAAATTTTTCACCTTCCTTAAAGTAAAATGTTGAATCTGTAACTGATTTCAAATCAATTTGTTCGGCCAGTGTAAAAGAAAACTCTTCTTTGCTGCTTGTTCTGCTCTCTCTTGAAAAAGGGAGTCTTGTTTCAAACATACTTACATGTGATTTTTCTAAAGAATTTCCAGCCAGATCGGTTATTCCAGTCTGTACTTTAATTGAATACCTTGCATGATAACTGAGCCCAACAGGAGTTAATCTGATGGTCTTCTTGTCATCGCTGAAAATTAGTGATTTTTTAAACGGTACACATGTTTTGAAATCATCGGTGGACAACAAAACAGAACCGGAACACTCATCATTTTCATGATTCAGCACCATCGATGCTGCCTTTATTTCTTCAGAAAATGTCAAACTAATATCTTGGGATAAAGGCACCTCGTTTTTTTCGTCCTGCGGTGCTAATGAAGTTAAGACTGGGGGTTCTTTATCGGCAAAGACAATTTTCAGAGTGATTATTAAAATCACTAGTATTGCAGCACCATAATAAATAAATTTCAGAATCTTTTTGACTTTAGAAGTATCATTCATTTTTTCAAGCCTAAAAATATCTCATCAAAAGATTGTTAGCATTTAGATTGATCTTTGAAATAACTGAACGGAGATTTGGTAGTAGAATAGGTCAAAGAATGAAAGGAAATCTATCGACCTACTCATTTGGTGTTCAATTTGTGAATAACAGACTGAACAAAAAGCTTGCCATTAAGAATGAGATAATGTTGACTTCTCCTCTTCATTTCTAAACGTCCATGATTTTGTTGCGTATGATTATAAAGATTATCGCTGTTAAAATTGGGGCGGCAAGATAAGTGATCAGACTAAAATAGATCATAATAAGAATCGTACCTATAATGAAACCAGCAAAGATCACTAATAATACCCCAATAGGTGTATTATAAGTTATTCCGATGAAGACAATTCCACCCAGTATCCAATGAAGAATTGAAGATGTCCATTTTTGAATTTCGACATACCAGATCACTGTCTGTGCATCCGCTTTCATCATTCCCATTCCTGCTCGCATGAGTGCGTAGTAAATCATAATTGCGACTGGGCCAAAAATAATGGCCCAAATGGCTCTTTTGATACTGAAATCATCAAATATACTTGTTTCTTCAGCTGTTTCAATTAATTCATCAAGTTTTTGGTTTTGATACCCAAGTTTTCTCAAAAAATAGATATTGTGAATTAAAGCTCTATCAATTTCATATTTTTTCAATTCATCGGTTTCATCCATCTCTAACAAATTCTCTGTTTCTTCAAAGATTTGGTCTAAGTTTTCTTTTGTAGCCTCTTTAAAGAACCTTACGCTAATTTTCGTTCTGCATTCACAAATTCCTTCTGACACTTCCTGATCACATGAACAAACAAGGTTTTTTTCTTCAGTCATACTTTTTTGATTTGAAAAATTCTTGTTCCCGCAGTTCATACAATGCAACTGAACTAACCTCTTACATCTAGGACACGTTGCGACCAAAACACTTATTTCTTTTTCTGTCTGGCCGTTTTTACCTTTATCATCATCAGTATTCATATCATGACCTGTCGTTTTTTGTTTTGTTGCGAAATTTATTTTTCGTAGATAAAAATCAAATTCGTACTTTATATACGATTATTTTCGTTTTTGCAATAGTTTTAGGTCCTTCTTCACAAGGCAGTGATATAATAGTGTTTTATGTTACAACACTATTATAATAGGACCGTAGTGATTGAAAATATAAACGCTAAAATCGGCAAGAAAATCGCTCAACTAAGAAAAGAGATCGGTTTATCTCAAAACCAATTGGCAGAAAAGTCAGGATTATCCACAGAATACATTAGCAGGCTTGAACGTGGTATTAACGCACCTTCGGTGCAGTCAATGAATGTACTCGCTGATGTTCTCAGAGTGGATATACGAGACTTCTTTACTTTTTCTGAATCAGACTGGGAGATAGAGATTGAGGCACTGGTCGTTTTGTTGAAAAACAAGCAAGGAAAAAGTATCAGGAAAGTATTTAAACTGGCCGAGATCGAAGGTGAGTGAATGATCAATGGCTTTATAAATCCGCTAAAATCTCTTCGAGACGTTGAACGAGTAAAAGTTCGTTCTCTTCCTGCCGATCAATCAGCATCTCAACCAGCTCCAACATTTTTATAGCAAATCTGCTCTCGTCTACTCGCTTTTCAAACGCTGACTTAAGCCTTTCGATTACCTTATTTAGTTCGCTTCTCATTGTATTTATTGTATAAAATTATCATTCATTGATTGAGCAACACCGAAACCGATGAGTAATTATACACTAAATTTAGTAAATGTAAATATTTTCAATATGATGGGCAATTGTAATGCAGAGGAATTATTGATTTCATATTGATAGTTTATTTCAATACAGTATAACTATATCCTATATTGAAATATAAATTGAGAATGGAAGATGGCAATCGAATACGATCCCTGGAAATTCATTGAACTATACAAGACTGAACTCGGTCAGGAAATCTGGAGATTTCTTTGTCTTCCCGCCAACATTGTTCGTGCTGAAACTGCGGTTGATCTAAAACGTACTTCTATTGAGGCATTGGAAAGACCATTGAATGAGAAATTCGAAAAACAATTTCGTGAATTGATCAATGAGGATAAAGCAAAGGGAAAGCAGAAGACACTGAGGCTAAAGCAAATGATTGGTCATATGGTCGGTCAGATTATGGCGTCAAGAGGATTCATCAAAGATAAACAGGGGGTCATTCTCCCCTCACGAGAAGATGAACCATATCGGGTATTGACCTTTACAAAAGCGACCCGGTTCAAGCGAGGTCAACGACTTGAGAACGAAAAATGACTATATGAGGCATAATCCACTTATGATCGATCTCTTTCGGTGGATGCACGCAAATATTTGGTATCACATTCCGAGGGGACTATTGCAGAGGCTTGACCTGTTTTCTTCTAAAACCAACATGGAGATTTTACGCTGGTGGGATCGTCTGTTATTTCGTTGGTGGATGAACAGTTTTGTTTATAGACGAAGGAAGTGTGTCAGGCGACTCAAGTACACCAGTTATCCGAATAATAAGTGCCTGAATCCTTTCTTCAAACACGGTCAGATATATACCAGCACAACCTTCAATACATGCACTTATACAATTGAAGGCTGCGAGAATAAGAAGATTGGAAAGGCTCATTTTAAACGACTTGCGTAATCGGAGTATTGACACCTGCTTAGTGTTTTGTGTCGCTCCATTAATTTATGTACCGGTGACAAAGGGAATTTGCGGTTCTGAGAACAAAAATGATGGATAAAAAAAACGGCTTACCGGAAGTACAGGTGTTGATTCATCGAGGCAGTAAAGAGATCGGTGGAACCTGCGTTCAGCTCTCTACCAATAAGTGTTCAATCTTGTTGGATGTTGGTCAGCCCCTGAGTGCGGATAGTAAACCGATTGATATTTCCAAGATCAAAGCAGACGCCGTTCTGATCAGTCATCCACATCAAGATCACTTCGGTCTTTTGAATGAGGTTGATAAAAATATACCGGTTTACATTGGCGAACTTGCCAAGAGATTGATGGATGCAACCAAGATATTCATCAAACATCCACTATATGAAAACAACTTCTGTTTTTTCCAGAACAGAACACCATTTGAGATAGGTGAATTCAGAGTCACTCCATACTTAGTAGATCACTCAGCGGTTGACGCCTATGGTTTCTTAATCGAGGCTCATGGAAAACGAATTTTCTATAGTGGCGATTTCAGGGCGCATGGAAGGAAGTCAAAGCTGTTTGATGCAATGATCAAGTACCCGCCAAGAGACATTGATCTGCTATTTATGGAAGGGACGATGATGAAACGCTCAAACGAAGAATTCCCCGATGAAAGTAGTGTGGAAGAGAAGATTTACGAAACAATAAAAGACCAGCGCAATATTACATTTATCATATCATCATCTCAAAACATCGACCGAATTGTTTCCGTTTATCGAGCTTGTCAACGAACCGGAAAGACTTTGATCGTTGACGCTTATACCGCATGGGTGCTTGAGCAAATCAAGATGGTTTCGGTGTCAACGCCAAATGTCGAATGGGATGATGTTGGCTTTTTCGCCGATTACAGTCAAAATGAAGTGTTGAAAAACAACCTGGAGTATTTCGGTGGCTTTCAGGGAACTCTGTACAAGTCACGAATTACAAAGGAACTGCTCAGAAATGATCCAGCGAGATATGTTTTCTATTCCAAGATGTCAAAGGCGAAATGGATCAAGTCATTTGCTGGTGAGTATCCTGTGAATGTCATCTACTCTCAATGGCTTGGATATTTGAGTAAACCAGATGAGGAATACTTTGGTGCTGAAAAAATGAGTCAGTTCAAACATAACCCAGGCATCAACTTCGTTTACGCTCATACCAGCGGACACTCTACCGTTGAAGACTTACAAAGATTTGCGGCCGCAATTAACGCAAATCAGGTTGTGCCAATTCACACTGAGTTCGCAAAGGAATATGAGTCCCTGTTTAACAACGCTCATTGTTTGAATGATGGGCAGACATTTCTCCTAAACAACGATGGCGAGGGTGCTATGAAATGTGTTCAAGATACAATTAGCAAACTATCTGAAAATGAACCGGAATGGGTAAGACTTTGGAGCGGCTATGCTGACTATATACTATCAAGAGAACAACAGATTTCAAATCTGAGATCACTATTTAGAGAATGGAAACCATTGAAGGTGTACATTTCCGTTAATGATATCAAAAACAGATTGGGGCAGTTCTCAATACGTTATAAAGGCCAAGAAGTTGGGAAGTTGAAGGTGAAAAAGGATCAAAACGTTGTCCTTGCCATCAATAAAAGTACTGAACGGACTAACGCAAACCATTTTGGACTTGCTCTGAATCAAGGGGAATACCCTTGGACTGGCAAAGACGCACAAGTCTTCAGAAAGTTTTTCATAGAAAACGACACTGAACATGGTGGCAGCAAAGAACACATGTTTGAATCGTTAATACTTGAAGAGATGGGAGATAACACAAGCGCTAAATTCGCCGGAACTTTAAGAAACATACAACCAATCAAACTCGTTAATAACAAGCTACCATTTCAGATGCCCATACCTGTGTCTGGTCATGGTGGAGTCCCAAAGTATTCAAAAAGAGGAAACATAGATATATTGGCACGAATCGGAGTTGGTAAGGGGACAAAAGTCGGGGTTATAGAGCTCAAACAAGATAAACGATCCTCATACAAGAATGCGTTGCAGCAGAGCATCATATATTCAACCAATATTATCACTTTATTGAGGAATCCTGAATTAGGTGATAAGTGGTGGAAAATCTTCGGTTTTGGCGGGAACCTTCCCAAAGTATTGACGGTTAATGCAATAGTAATGATCCCTGAATCCATTTCAGCAAAACACAAAGAAGAGGTAATGCAATTAGGCATTGAGAAGAATGATAACAAGATTCAAGCAGGTGAAGACATCATTCAGTGCGCACATATCTACTTCGAACATAATGATGACAGGATAGTCATCACAGACCATAATCTTAAAAATTAGCAACTGAAAGGTGAATCTGTTCGGTGTTGTTTGAGTCCTTCAATGAGCATTATCGTACACATCGATAGAATATACTTCTTAAATCAGAGTCATACCTATAAATCCAAATTACGCTTATATCTCCTCCGGTTGAGCATCGCATTTAAAAATTCAATATAGTTAGCAGTATTGAATTTTTATCCTTCCTATCCCTTCATCACTATTCAAATATACGGCAGGTAATAAATTTACTTGCCAAAGTTTTGTTATTGGAATAGAGTTTAAAAGCTTTGTATATCAATAGTGTTAAATCGCATCGGAAAAATATTTTCTGGAAGTATTCAGCACTAACAGTTTCTCATCCTGATACTCCAGATCTTTTGTTTGCTTCTGATATTAATATCGATTTTCTAGGTACGTGTTTTTTCTGATTGATTTTACACGATGATTATTTGTTGAATCCGTAAGCACATATTATGAAAAATTCCGAGGTTATTTCCGAACTCAAGAACAAGTATGGAACTCAATCCACAGTTTCCACTCAGGAAATTAAGGAGGTGCTTATCGGTATCTTTCCTGATCTTACTCCAAGTACCATTTCTTGGAGGATCAACCAACTCAAGAAGGAAAAACTGATCCATCAGGTGGGGAGAGGGATTTATTCTTTCGAATTCAAACCGGATTACATCCCTCAATTGAGTTTGAAGACAAAAAGAACTTATAACCGAATAAAGCAACTTTGTTCTTCGACGTTATGCGTTTGGGATTCATTAATGCTGGACGATATCCTGGGAGCCGAATCTGATAGGCATTGGATGTTTTTTTCAACCGCCAAGAATGAATTAGAACCGCTGTTTCAGCAAATGTTGGATTTCAGTAAGCAGGTGTTTTTGTCTCCCGATAAAGAAGTTATTAACCGTTACATGGCACCATTAAAGGAAGCAATAATTTTGACTCCTCTGGTTTCAGAAACCCCGTTGTTTGAAGATACAGACTATATTACCCCAACCATTGAGGGGGTATTGGTCAACGCCTGGATTAGTTCATCTAATATGTTAGATCTGATCGGATATGACATTAAGAAGCTCTTTCAAGACGCATTTACTAGTTTTAACATCAACCGAAGTAAGCTACTACGGTATGCTTCACGAAGGGATCAACGATCTCAAATTGAAACTCTTATCAATTCGATTACCTAATGGACACAGAAATCAAAGACAGGAAGGAAGATATTGTATTGGAAGATAATGAATTAATGTGTCTTCTAACCAATTCGGTTAAAAAGATCAAACCACAGGAAGAGAACTTACAATCAGTTGTCAGAATGTTGAACGAGGAATACGGTTTTGATCTCACGGATATGGAACGTGATTTTACAGTCGTCTACACTGACCCGGATAGTGGTAAGAATAAAAAACAAAAGGTTGAACTCGTCATTTTTGATAAGGGTAAAGAACATAATCAGGAAAACATCATTCGAATCTGTGTGGTTCAGGACGATAACGTAAAAGAGACTGATAAGAAAAAAGGACTTACAGCAACCTTGGAAAATGGCATGGGAGCGGTTGAAAGCTGTGAATTTGGGTTATGGGCAAACGGTTTGACTCATCATTTTCTGCAAAAAGAAGACGATGAGATAAACTTTGATTATGAGTTTATAGATATTTCCGATTTTCCGGGAGAAGGCGAGACTTTGGAAGATATTGATCGAGCAGATAGATCTCATAGCCGAAAGCCAGCCAACGATTCAATGGTTCGAGTTTTTAAGCGTTCTCATGATTATATTTATGGGAATGAGGGTCGAAAAAAGGATGCATTTTGGCAGTTATTAAACTTGATATTTTGCAAGCTTTACGACGAGAAATTAAGAATTACTCCAAATGAAGATGGAAGCAGTTACCGACGTAAATTTTGGGTAGGGGTAAAAGAACAAAACACTGAAGAAGGCAGAAAAGAAGTCGCAAAAAGAATTAAGAAGCTTTTTGAGGATTTAAAGAAGGATACTATTTTTTCTGAAGTATTTGATGGGAATGAAGCAATTGGGCTGACTGATAAAGGATTAGCATTTATATCCGGAGAATTAGCCAAATATTCGTTTTTGGATGCTTCGGTGGACGTGAAAGGTGTCGCTTATGAAACGATTGTCAGCAACACATTGAAACAGGAAGCCGGTCAATTCTTCACTCCTCGTAATATCATTCGAGCCATGGTAGAGATGCTCGACCCATCTGAAAATGATCGAATTTTAGATCCAGCCTGTGGTTCGGGTGGTTTCCTTGTGATGGTGTTGGAACACGTTCGCAAGAAAATAGCCAAGGAACTCTATCCAGATCTGGATGGCCCCCTTTTGACAGATAAATATAACTCTCCCGATGTTAATGAAAGAGTTCGACAATACGCCGAACGAAGTATTTTTGGATTTGATTTTGATCCTGATCTAAAAAAGGCAGCTAGAATGAACATGGTTATGTCAGGAGATGGGCATGCCAACATCTTTCATGTCAACTCATTGGCTTACCCCAATTGGGAGCATCCTGAAGAGATTAAAAAAATCAATGCAACAATCGATAATAGTCTAAGAGAGATGAAAGATACTGTTGATGGGCTTAAAAATGATGCTAGAGGGAAGTTCGACATGGTTTTTACCAATCCACCTTTTGGGGCAAAAGTTAAAGTCGACCCAAGCATTCTTCGAGATGAGAATGGACAATTAAATTATCAATTAGGTGCCTATAGCGATGCTCCTGAAGTTATCTTCATAGAAGCTTGTTATAATTACCTGAAAGAAGGTGGCTATATGGCTATTGTTTTGCCAGATGGTATACTGGGTAATCCAAATGCCTTGCCTGTCAGAGAATGGATATTAGACAAATTTAAAGTGTTAGCTTCTGTTGATTTACCTGTTGAAGCTTTTTTGCCTCAAGTAGGAGTTCAAGCTTCACTTTTATTTTTGCGAAAGAAAACGGAAGAAGAACGTCAGCTTGCCCAAGAGAATGAAGACGACTATGAGGTATTCATGGCTATTGCTGATAAGCTTGGAAAAGATAGAAGGGGAAATCCGATATATCTCCGGGACGATGATGGTGCTGAGATCCTATTTGAAGTAGACACAGAATATCTTGTAAAGAGAAAAGATGGAAAGAAACCAGAACTCAAATTACGCAAAGAAAAAATAAAACGATTAGATGACGATTTACCAAAGATCGCAATAGATTATCGGGAATTTATCATAGGATCTCAAGCATGAAAAAAATCATTATTAACAGCTCATGGCTAAATGAAAGCGACTTAAGATTAGATGCCACTTTTCATCTTAGTGATGGCCCTGTAACAAGGTTGATTCTAAAGCGATCCCCAAATGAAATCACTGATTTAAAAAGTGAATCAAAAGATATTTTTAAAGGGAACATTTTTAAAAGGACTTATGTTTTAGATTCCAAATACGGTCATCAATTCATGACCGCTTCAAATATGATGAAATCGTCTTTGGCTAAAGATTCTTATGTATCGAAAAAATACACGAATTTATTAAACCTCGTTTTGGAAAAAGGTTGGATTCTAATTTCCAGATCAGGAACCTTAGGTAATGCTGTATTCACTAATGAGGACTTTGCCGGAATTGTCGGCAGTGATGATTTGATTAGAGTGATCCCTAATGAAAAACGTATAAAAAGCGGTGTCTTGTATGCTTATCTAGCTTCTCATTATGGGTATGGGTTATTGACCCAATCAGGATATGGGGGAGTTATTCAACATATCGAATCTCACCATTTAGAAAATTTACCAATCCCTATCTTACCTGAAGAACAACAAAAACAAATTCATAAATTTGTTAGTAGGGCTTCAAAACTAAGATCAGATTCGAATAGAACTCTCAGAAAAATATTGGGTAATATAGACTCCGGTTTTACTTTTGATAAACCTCTAAAATCATTTTCTGTTAATATTCAATCAATTAAACAAGGAGACAAATATACAAAAGAATCAAGGCTTGAATCTGACTATTATCAACCTTCGACGGTGTCAGTTATTAATCAAATAAAAAAGAAGAAATGGCAGTACTTAGGAGATCTTACAAGCGAAATCCATCGTTCTGGTTTAAGAGATAGAAAATTTGTCAATAAAGGTATTCCACTAATCACGGGGCAAAACCTCAACTTGGCCCGTTTAACAGGCTTGAAACATCTGTCTAGAAAATTCACCCGGAATATAGGTAAGAATACTACGGAGAAATCAGATATCTTGATAACAGTTCAAGGCACTATAGGAAAAATCGAATATGTTTATAAGAATATGTACCAAGGAGTATTTGCTAGTGAACAACTTAGTAAGTTAAAAGTAAAATCTGATGAGATTCATCCAGGGTACTTATTTGCTTTTTTACTGAGCAAAGCGGGTAATATTCAATTATTGAAGCATAAAACAGGAAGTGTGATTGAATGGATAAAGGAAAACAATATTGGTTCAGTTGTGATCCCTATCCCTGAGGATAAAGGAGAATCAATAGGGAAAAAAATTAATTTGATTACAAGAAAACGAGAACTAGCTTTCCAATTAGAAAATCAGGCAATTGACTTAGTCGAAAAAGAGATTGAATCATGGCAAAAATAATCAAACCTCCCTATTTTGAATCTGTTGTGAATGCCGGAGAAAAGAGGCTATTGGAGTTTCTGGAGTTAAATCTTCCAGATGAATATTACCTGGTTCCAAATGTAGAGATTACATCTACGAATCCCCGCAACAATCGAACTCAGGTTTGGGAGTATGATCTGATTGTGGTGGCTCCCCACGCTATCTACAACATTGAGAACAAGGACTGGAAGGGAAGAATCGAAGGGGATGACAACTATTGGTATATCAATGATCGTCAAAAACCCAATCCTCTAAAAACCGGACGACAGAAGACGGCTATTTTGGCTTCAAAACTAAAAGAGAATGAATTCAAATGGGGAAAAGCCTGGGTACAAAACATGGTTACGCTTTCTTACCCCAATGTAGATTCTCCTTATTTGCAGCAGGAGGCTGGAAATTTAACCTTTGAATTGAATGAGGAATTAGTAAGATACATCACTTCTCCTTACAATGTCGGTGCTGTCGAAGACAATATTGTTGGGATTCAAAAGAAGATCACAGACTTCCTGATTGGCAAACAAAATCAAAAATCAGCAAAAGAAAAACGAGAGGTTGAAGGGTATGAAATTATTGAAGTGCTTCAACTTGAAACCAACTTTGCTGAGTATCTGGTCAAGCCAAAGGGAGTGACTTCTTCCATTCGTAAGAAAGTTAAGGAATATAGTCTCCAAGTGAATGGCCTATCATCGGAGGAACTCAAACATCGTGAAGAGGTTATCAAAAATCAATACAAAGCCCTACATAAAATTAAAGCTAAACCATTTATCTTGAATGTTGAGTTCAAGATCGATGAAGAAAACCATCTCTTTTACGAAATATCAGACTTTCTGGACGAGAATTCTCTTAGAGCTGAAGCTAGGCAGAAAACCTTCACATTCAATGAAAAAATCAACATTGTCCGAAATGTCATGGCAGCATTGAAAGAAGCTCATAAAGAGAACATCTTTCATCGGGATATCAATCCAGACAATATCTATATGAGTAGTGGTTATGCCTATTTAGGAAATTTTGGAAAATCATATTTTACTGACCATGATGAGCAGGGATATACCGTTATGGTTACCCTGAACGAGTCTAACACTACAGCCTATCATCCTTTAGAGTTGACAGTTGGAGACGCATCCAGGTCTTCAGATGTTTATTCACTGGGAGTGCTAATCTATTGGTTGTTCACTGAAAAAGAACCGATAAAAACACCCTATGAACTCGATAAGTTAGGGGGGAAACTGACTGATGAGTTATTACCCTCGTTTGTTAATCCAGCACTTCCCAAATGGCTTGATGAACTATGTCACAAAACCATTTTAGTTGATGACACACAACGAGTGGATAGTATTGAGGAGCTTGAAAAGGTCATCAACGAATCCTTGCAAGAAGAGGAATCAAAGTCTCTGCCTCCAGCCCCTCAAAGAAAAATCCAAGATAATGATATCGACCCTCAAGAACTAAAGGAGGGAGACCGGATTGGAAATGAATATACCATCTACAAGGTGCTAGGCAGGGGGGGATATTCCAGGGTTTTCAAAGTTAAACATGGGATTCAAGGTAAAGACTATGCTTTAAAGTTGTTCCATGAAAGCGTCAATGTAGCCACTGTTATTGACGAGTATAAGGCGTTAGTGGAACTGGAGCATCCCAATATTATAAAGTTTGTATGGAATGGTGAAACCCCGAATGGTCAGTTTTATACCCTGATGGAATATCTGGAAGGGGAAAATCTTAGTACTTACACAAGAACCGATGCCCGGTTGCCAATCCATAGGGTCTATCAAGTAGCAACAAACATATTATCAGCCCTGGTTGAGATGCAATCTCAAGAACATCCGATACTGCACAGAGATATAAAACCACAAAACATCATATGGGATCACAAGAAACGATTTGTCTTGATTGATTTTAATGTCGCTTCTCTATCTGAGGATAATAAAGATTTTGTGGGCACCAACCCATATCTGGCTCCTGACCTGATAACAGATAATTACAAAGTAAATTGGGATCGCTCAGCCGATACATTCGCATTGGGTATCACTTTGTATGAATTGGTTTGTAAGCAGTATCCATGGGCACCTCAAAAGACACCATTGATCAGTAAAACTCCAATTGATCCTAGAACCATTGAACCTAGATTATCGGGTTTATTTGCTGAATTTCTCCTAAAAACCATTAAAACCGACAACACTCTACGGTTCCAAAACGCTCAGGAGATGCTTAATGAGCTTAATTCAATTGGGCCAGACGGCATCTTATCAGAGCAAGTTATTCCTGAAGAATCAAGCGAGAGTATTGATTTGGAGGGTAACGATTTTATTGACTATATTAATACACTCTATAGCCAATCCAAGCATGGTAACTCCGGCACCAGAGTAAGTGCTGACAGCAGCAAGTTTGATCAACTGACTTACACCCAAACCAAATTGGATAAACGTTTGATTCAGGATGTGTTTGATGATCGGTTTAAACTGTTGATCATTACTGGAAATGCTGGGGATGGGAAAACAGCTTTTATCCGAAAAATTGAAGAACATAAAAATGTCAAAGATCTTGAACGTTATGATAATAAAAACGGTGCCAGATTTAAGATCAATGGAGTAGTGTTCGAGAGCAATTATGATGGATCTCAAGATGAAGAAGACCGAGCAAATGATGATGTGTTGAAGGCTTTCTTCGAGCCATTTAAAAATGTAACCAACTATAGTCAAGCCAAAGAGGGAAGGATTATTGCTATTAATGAAGGTCGCTTAATGGAATTTTTAAACACTTCAAAAGACCATCAACATTTAGCAAACATCATTGAAGAGTACTTCTACCAGGAAGATTCCGGCTCTCTGTCGGATGGACTAATGATCATTAATTTAAATTTAAGATCCGTTGTCGCAAGTGCTAACAACACACCAAGTTTGTTTAGGCAGCAAATCAAAGCATTAACAAAACAAGCCCTGTGGGAAAAGTGTGAAGCTTGTTCCCAAAAAAGTTTTTGTTTCATCAAATACAACCTTGATACATTTAATGATTCTGCTGTCGGAGACTCTATCATCAGCAGAATGGAATGGTTATTGAGGACGGCCAGTTTGAAGAGAGAGCTTCACATTACCATGAGAGATCTTCGATCCTTCATTGCATTTACTTTGACCAGGGATTACCGATGTGAAGATGTTAAAGGACTAATACAGTCTTTTGAAAACTCACCTGAGAAATATTGGCAGCTTTTTTATTTCAACATCACTAACCCTGATAACTGTGATAGTGGAAAACAAGATCGACTTATCAAGTTATTGAGAGAAACTGACATTGGAGAAGTGGCATTACCGGCTTTGGATCGTGATTTGTTTTTTGGCAAGCATCAGGAAAACAACTACCTGGAGTTCGGGGAACGAAAGTTAAGCTTATTAGAGCAGTTTAACAACTACAAAATCCAGGTGCCAGCTCATGAGCAGTCTACAGAAGTTGTTGCTAGGATAAAGGAAATTCAAAAAGTATTTATCCGTCATCAGTACTTTGAGGGGAAATCAAGTCTGATCAAACTTCAAAATAATGGTAACAGCACTCAAGAAGAGATGCCGTCTTTTTTGCTCAGATTGCCGTATCATTCAGTTTTTAAGTTTGTGAATGTTCTCAGTCAGGGGGATGATGGTGATTCAATAAAATTGAGCATTTCAAGAGCCATATCATTGAATGAAGGGCTAGATACCTCATCAATCTACAATGAGCATTTGGCTCTATCCTCAACTGAAATCAAAGATCCAATTAGTAAATCGTTTCGGTTGTTTGAGTTAGATAGTTTCGAGCTATTTGTAAATAAAGCCAACCATTTGACAGGGTATCTGGAGTATGAACCTGACAGTTTATTATTCCGTCATAAAACTGAAAAACATATCAAACTTACTATTTCCCTTGATCTTTACGAGATGCTTTATTTCATCCAGCAGGGTTTTAGTCCTTCCCTTAATGATTTACGGGGAAAGTATGTTGAATTAATCATCTTTAAAAACTTGCTTGAAAACCTGAACTACAGTGAAGTTGTTGTCACCAAAGACAATATGGAGTTCTTCAAGATTAGCAAAGATACCAATACCTGTTTACGTATCCAATTGATGGAAGTTTAGAATGGCCATAAAACTAAATAAAGAAGAGAGCATTTTTCGTAATGAGCTGATATTCACTGTCGATGCAAAGGCAGTCAATATTGACAACACAATGGTTAACCTCTTTATGCTCCTAAAGCATAATGGGATTCGTCCCAAACAAAGAGCCAGAGCTGGGGAAAAGGCATTTATCGATATAGATAAGATGAAAAATGTCTTTAGTAAATTGGAAAAAGAAGGCTTAGTGAAGGGTTATAATGAGTATCCAGAAGCAATTACCCTTTGGTTAAGAAGTAAACTTGTTAATATGGTGAATCGTGGAGTTGTTGACCAGGAAAAGATATCATCACTAAGACCCATTCACCTGGAAAGCTTCAGGGTGAGGAATGCAGCCAACACCAGAGATTACTTTACGGCTGATCAGGTTTATTTGATGCTGGGAGCCAACCCAACAGTTCGAGATGATTTAAAGAGTTTCTTATTGGAAGGTTGGGATAATACAACCGGAAAAATCGACGATTCCAGTAATCTCGATGTAGACAGTCTGGGATTATTACATATTATCAAAAACTTTAAACCCGGCTTTTTGGAAAGCTCAACAACACTCAATAAAATTGAACCGTTACTAAAAGATCAAGCTGAGCTTTACTGTGATGATGTTCGGAGGCTACTGGTTTACAAGCGTCTTATTCCCAGAAGTGTGCTTATTGATTATTTAAAGACTATCACATCGTTTCATCTGGCTATTTATGTCCAAAAACTTATCCATCTACTGCCTAAAGTCGTTGAGCAAGGTGATGTTTCTATCGATGATGACTGGAGCATTGTCATCGACGCAACTGATGATTTGGAGAGTAGAGCAGCATCATTGGCTGCTGAAGATGCAGAAAAACTAATAAACTCAATTTATGACTATATCCGATCCACATTCCAAATCAATGCTGTTTTAAGAAGGTTAAAGCTAGACAAAACAGATTCAAAGAACCTTGTAAGTGCTTTAAAAGCTCTTAAAAAAAGGAGCAAAGATTTTGAAGTCTATTTTGAAACCCAATGGGATAGTCTTTTTAATTCTTTGGATGAGGAAGACCGGCTATTGTTAGATGACCTGGTTAAGTATGAAGAAAGTTATTTTGATAAATATGTTGAGTTGATTATCAAATCGAGAGGGGCTTACCAGTATCAATATCATATTCAATTGATTGATAACCTATCCCAGAAAAACAGTGAAAGAGGTTTCTTAGCCCAAGGCAGAAGTAAAAAACATCCCAGACGGTTTGTTTTGGGAACCAGATTATTGGAAACCATTGTTCAGATTCTGGTTCTAAGAGCAAAAGATGACCATTTCATTACCAAGAGCCTTTCTATTGAAGAATTAATTAACCAAATCCGTGACAGGTATGGTTTGATCATTAATGGTTTATCGGAAGAGCGATTTCAAGATGCCGATTTAAACACACATCTAGCATTCAAAGATAATCTTGAAGCTTTTAAAAAGAAACTCAGACAAATTGGGTTTTACAATGATTTGAGCGACGCATACATTCTCCAGAAAATTAGACCGAGATATCAAATAGATGAATAAAGATATGAACCCAAAACCTACTATTAATACCTACTACCAAAAAATCATTAATCTGATTCTTGATCAGTACCAAGATGAGTTCGCTTCAGCAGATCGTGGACATTGTATGAAGATTACCGGTCTTGGGAGTAATGAGCTTGAGCATTTGTGGGATAAAATATCTAAAAAGTACAAAACCTTAGAAACTTTCATTGTTTCTAATACAGATATTTCAAGCAGACATATTTCAGCCACAAAGCTCATTGAACTTAGAAACAAGCAAGAAAAGCCACTTTTGGTGCTGATACCTTCAAATAGTCGGACTGCTGCTGAAGATTCCTATGGAAATGCGACATTTAAAGAAATCTCTTTAGCAAGGATTGAGTCAGACTTGGAATCGAAATTATTGTCAGAAGTTCCAGCCGATTGGAAAGACCGGATTTCGGATATTATGCAATATTTAAAAACTGAAAATATTTCACAATCGGACATGATTCAATATCTCCTTGCATTAGGAGATAAAGGATACACAAAGCAGAATGTTGGTAATTTTCTATATCATTTACAGCTCCTCCCAGATGAAGAATTGCTTTTGAATGAACAAACAACACGAACAAGATTGAACTTCAATCTGGCGAGTATTCGATTACTAAATTCTTTTAATAAGCCTGTATACGACCGTATTGAAGAGCTTCCTCTGGAGGCGAATACACTTCAGAAAGATTTGGTTTCATTCTTCAAGGTTGAGAAGGATGCAAAGAGCGCAAAGGAAATCTGCGAGAATATTTTCCATAAATACCCCCAACTAAACTTTCAATACTGGCAAATACCGGATCTCGATATAAAAAATCTCAAGCTAACTGTAGATGATATAAAGTCTAAAGAATTTAGGATCGAAGAAGGAATCAAAACCCTTCATGCTGAATCAAGCAAAAGCTCTAAGGTTCGAGTCAAATTTATGACTCAACCGGCACCAAAAGATAGGGCTGACCTTAAGTATTTCAGAATAATTTTGATGGCAGTGGATGGGGCTTCTGGAAAAGAAATCAGAGATTTACGGAAGTTAAAAAACACGAACTCAAATAAACCTTATAGAGAAGCAACTGTCGAGCTTAATTCCAATATGATGGAGGAAGGTTCTTATTTTCTAAAAGTCCTGGCTGAAGACGAGCGCGGAAATGTGCTGAACAACAATGACGATTTTAAAGACCCTACAATCCAAAAAGCATGGGAAGGGGCAAAACAAGCCGACCCAGACACTCCTAAATCCAGTTTTAGCTATAAGCGGACATGGGATTCAGAAGATTTTGATTATGTCCTTGACGAGATAGACACTCCCCCAGTTGAGCAAAGAAAAGACAAACTCAAAACAGTCTTACAGGCATATTTCAAATTCAGAATTGATCAGCTTAAAGCTGGAAATGAAATGATGGTGCCTTTTGCATCTGATAATTCAAATATTTGGCTGTCTGATAGTGAAAAGAAATTAGTATCGACATTTCACATTAACTATTCCTCAAGTCACAATTATCAAATAAATCTTTCATCTAAACTCAGGCTAATTGAGGATGAGTTTTTGAAGAACTCTGGTGAATTTGGATACATTACTGGTTTACTGAATAGTAACGCAGGGTCTCCAGGATTTGATGGCAAACCAAAATTTAACGGTAGTGAACTAACCAGCCATATTCCACCAAATATATTAAAGCTGCGAAGGTCGATTTTCAAAAGTATTCAATGTTCGAATGAACAGAAGAATGGAGTATTTGAAACATCAGATATTTTTAATTTTATTGATGTTATCAGGGAATATCTCTCACTTTACAATGACTGGATAAGTGATCTTCGGCTTCAAATTTCAAGTAAAGAACTGGAACCGAAAGAACAAGCTAATATACAACGACTATTAACCCAGGTTCAAATCCTTGACACTGCTAAAGTTAAAACGCATTTACCTGATGGAAAATCAGTCGAAGCCCTTCTTGTTTGCCCTTTACATCCTCTGAGATTGGCTTGGTTTGCTCAGTTAATTGATGTTTTTGATGTGTGGGAAAAGAGAACCAGGGAGTTTCCAGGACACAAAGATTCATGGAAACACTTAGAAGACCTATTTCTTGGTTTGTTGTCCCCAGAAAACAACCCGCTAGTGCTTGTTGAACCTGGATCATACATCAGTTACAGCTACTCAGGAGAGCTTTGTTATGGATGGGGATTGTATTTAAAAACCTCAAATAAAAGGGCTGAAAGATCTCTCACATCCATTAATCGGCAATTGAAGCACTTCTTTAGAGTTCAATTCAATATTACCAAAGAGAACTTTATAGAGTCTGATATCAGTCTTAATTTGATTGTCAGGCACATTAGAAACTACATAATCCAGCATCCATATACTGATAAATTGATTATCAATCTGTTTAATGCAGGCGATGCCAGTCTTTTTGCTGAGGGATTAGTCGAGCTTGAGAAAGATCGATCTCTCAAAAACATTAAATATGAAATCCGGGTTTTTAGAGGGGATGACAGAATCATAGAGCATGGTGAGTCCATCAAGAACCTAATCAACCCGGAGTTTAACATTACTGAGGAAGCAGAAGCATTTTCCCAACCTTCCAAAAACAGATTATTCCCCAAGCTTAGATTCTCTATTAATAATATTAACGATTATCTTAACTCGCCTTCAAAATATAACGCACATCTAAGTTTTCTTGTAAGCCCTTATCCTCTCCAGGTCGAGCTAGTAAAACCCCGTGCTACCACGCAGAACTTTTACCTCAATGGCTTGTTAACAAAAGCGAATCTTGTGTTTGAGGAACTAGAGAACGAATATAAATGGAAACGATATATCCAACCCAATGAATTACCAGTGAAATATTCAAAGATGGGTGAAATTGGTATATCAATTTTCAATAATCTTCAAACCTTTATAGCTGGTGCATTGGCTGCTCGTTTTACTGAGTCGTTACCTGCGACACAACTGACCTTGACTGAACATGACAAAGTTTTACTTACCCATTTTCATGATTATTCAGACTGGGTTGTAACGTTTGACAAAAATTTAGGGCCACAGATATTTGATCAACCCTCAAAGGACGGGAGAATACCATTCTTGCTAGACTACGTCCCTGGAGAGGAAACAAGTGGTATTTCTTCCTATTTAACAACTCGTGCAACATCCGAAGTATTAGGTTTACTGGGGCCACATTTTGAGGAGTTCAACCTTGATGTTCACAATGCAGAGGATGAAAAAAAGATCAAAATGCTGCTTGAGGATCTGAGAGCAATTAGCAGTTCTCTTGTTCTTCAACTTAATTCGTCCAGGAATAAAGCATTTGAGGTCATCGGATCTGCTTTTACTAAACGGGTTCTGGAGAAGAAAGGATTATTGAAAGAATCCTTTCTAATTCCGATAGATCTTCACCAAAATCTTTTTGAAGATTTACCAACCGATAGCAAAAGTCGAGCAGACAACCTTTTGGTGTCGATTGATCCTAAGAAACGAGAGATTATAGTAACGGTTATAGAAATTAAGTGTCGAAAGTCTTTGGGCAAAGCAGAGAAAGAAGAATTAAAAGGGAAAATGAAATCGCAGATTGAGAACACGATTAGTGCGTTGCAGACTCATTTTGACCCTGAGCACCATACCTCTTTCGACCGATTGGATAGAGAAATAAAGAACAAGGAACTTAAATCATTGCTAAGCTTTTATGTTGAAAGAGCCAGTCGATATGAATACCTTTCCGGGGAAGCTTTTGCTTCCCATTCAAGTTTTTTGGAAACGTTGGATGAAGGTTTCAGATTTAAGTTCAATCAGCTTGGATTGATATTTGATTTTGCTGCCAGTAAACGACATGAAAAGGAAGTTGTGGATGACGAACTTACTTTCTTCACATTCGGTGGCAAACTTATTGAAGACATAATTGACCCGGATTCCGAACTGAATACTAGTAGATTGGAGGAAAAGGAATTTGATGATGAATTTCGAAAAGTGTTTGGACTTCAGGAAAGTATATTGCCTTTAATCAAAAAGTATAAAAAAGACTACGAAACGGATAACGGATCAGAGACAGTTGATGAAGAAAAACCTACTCATGGAAGTAGTGATAAGGATCTTCCGAGCGAAAACCAAACTCCAACCGATAACCAAGATGATAAGGAAGAACCTATTCAGGAAGAAGAAACGGAGGAAAAAGCCTCACTTGACTATGACATTTTAATTGGAAAAGAATCCCCTACTTCGCAATTTGGTGTGTTGGGCACAAGTATACATGGCAAAAAGATTGTCATTGATCTGGAAGGAACCAATACAATGAGCCTGTTTGGAGTTCAAGGTGGTGGGAAAAGCTATACCATCGGCACTGTTTCGGAAATGGTCTTAAGGCAGATTAAAAATATTAATGAACTTAGTACCCCATTGGCCAGTGTGATATTTCATTATAGTGAAAGCATGGATTATGCTCCCGAATTCACATCAATGATTTATCCGAACGACAAAGAAGGCGAGATACAAAAGCTCAAAGAGGAATATGGAGCCGATCCAGAGAGTATAGACGATGTCATAATTTTAACTCCGAAAGACAAAGTAGATGAGAGAAAAGAGGAATACCCTTCAATTGAAGTATTGCCTATCTCTTTTAATTCAAAGGAAATTGGGGTTAAAGACTGGATGTTTCTTTTAGGTGCAATGGGAAATGATTCGACCTACATTAAGCAATTAAAAGCCATCATGAAGGAGCATAGAAGGAATATCACATTGAATGGCATATCCGAAAGTGTTGAGGCTTCCGAGCTGCTTTCCAATGCTCAAAAGGCTTTAGCAAGGCAACGATTGAGTTTTGCTCGTGAATATATTGATGACACCTTTTTCTTAAGAGATTCGTTGAAGCCTGGTCGGTTAATTATTGTAGATCTAAGAGATGAGTTCATTATTAAAGATGAGGCTTTGGGGTTATTTGTAATCATGCTTAACATTTTTTCAGGTGTAAGAAAATATGAGGGAACTCATTTTAATAAATTTATAGTCTTTGATGAAGCCCACAAATACATGGATAACAAGGATCTTACCGGTAACATAGTAACGGCAATTCGTGAAATGCGACATAAAGGCGTAAATATCATGATAGCAAGCCAAGATCCACCAAGCTTACCGAACGAGATTATTGAGTTAAGCAGTATCGTGCTAATGCACAAATTTAATAGTCCCCAATGGTTAAAACACATTCAAAGATCAATCACACAGCTCAGTACTCTAACTCCTGCTGATATGGGTGCACTTGCTCCGGGAGAAGGATTTCTATGGGCAACAAAAGCAACGGACAAAAGCATATCTACTAAACCGGTCAAAGTTTCAACAAGACCAAGAGTAACGAAACACGGTGGTGAAACAGTTCAAGCGACAGGTAACAATTGAAAGTAAGTTATTTTTCAGACAAAGGCCGAAGAGAATCTAATCAGGACTTTGTCACAGTTAGAGATATTAACGATGATTATAGTATCTGCATTATCGCAGATGGAATGGGAGGTTATGAGTTAGGTGAAGTCACCGCCGAATTAGTATCAGAAAATATTGTGACTTTTCTTTCGAATTCAAAGGTAAAGGATGCAAGTAGCATTCAAAAAGCGATAAACAAGGCTAACTTGGCAGTCCGACAACTTGTTGAAGATAACGGTAAGAAAACCGGAGCTACTATCGGTGGGATTCTAATCAATCAAAGCTCGGCCACATGCTTTTGGGTTGGGGACGTTAAAATCTACGCTTTCCGATCTCCGGCAATGCTATTTGAATCAACATCTCACTCCTTAATGAATCGGTTAATTAGAAACGGTTCGTTTTCAGATAGAAATAAGGCCGTAAAGTACAAACACGTGGTAACTCGCTCAATTCAGGGAGATGTGGAACATTCGAACGCAGACTTTTATGTTGTTGATGAGATTAGGAAAGGGGATCAGTTCCTGATTTGTTCGGACGGTGTGGATGAAGTTTTTGAAAAGAGTTTGATACAGAAAATCTTGTTGGAAGCCGCTACAATGGACGAGGCTGCGTCGCAGATTAGAAGAAAGTGCGAAGTTAGCAGTAAAGATAACTTTTCATTGATAGCCTTGAGTCTCTAAGTCAGCACTTCTATAGAAAATTACGGTCACTCACACAATACCTATTATTACAATGAAGGTATCCGAATTCGAATTGATGGTTTTTGGAAAGCCTGTTTCGTTTCAGCGTTCTGAATGTAAAGGTTACGCTTTGTCAGCAAATATGAGGATTATAAGGGATTGAATGTAAATGGAGATTTAGGTGAATAACACGACTTCAATTTATCAAGACGCTATACGTCTTCTCTTTCTTTTGGTTTTTGGAGCAGAGGAGTTTGAAGACCAGTCAGATTCTACTTTGAAAGGTGTGTTTAAGGGAAAAGCACGATTGTACGCATTAGATTTTTGGGTAAGATATCCTGATTACTTCGCCCATGAGCTTCTCGCAAAGTTTAAAGAAACCGGTGATGTTCAATACTTTCAAAAGGCTGAAGATATATTTCAGGACAATGAACCAGATCTTCGTCGTATTCCTATGATTCGATATCTTTTTGGAGCATATGAAAATTTTGACAACACTTTGGCAATCTTAATTTCCAAAGGATTAGTAATTCAAGCCGGAAGTAAAACTCCAAAAAAAATCCAACACTATGACTTTATTATCTCAAAAAAGGCATATGAAGTTGTCGATGAAGCTTCTACTCAGTTTCCGATTCTAAGATGGTATGAGGATAGGGCAAAACTTGTGATCAGTATCGCTGGGGATAGAGCAGGGCATATCTTGAAGAATCGGCAATATGAACATATTGAATACGCAAAGACAAAGCTCGGTGGCGTTATCCCATCAATAAAAGAAGAGATTCAAGAACAGTTAATTCAATTGAAAAAATCTTTTAAGACAGCAGGTTAAGCAATGACAAAACAAAAAGGTAAAAAGAGCTGGCTTGATGAAATTTCTATCAAATGTGGATATTCGAAAGATTTGGTAAGAGAGACAATTGAAAAGTATAACATTCATCAAAGCCCGACATGTGGCAGACCCAAGCATCTTTACATCCAAGACTTACGCTTTTCTGGTGAAAAAGAGGGAAAATTTTCTGATGAATTCAAATTTGAATTTAATAAGTTAACACCAGGAGTCTGGGGCATATTCTCCGATGAAAACCTTAGAGGGAAAACAACAATTCTAGAAGTAATTAAGTGGTTATTAAGAGGTAAAAGCTCAAGTCTGTTTCAAGATGGTGTAAAAAATTGGATCTCAAACGCAGAGTTGTATTTTAATCTTGATGAAAAAACCTTTCATGTCACTGTCCAGCAAACAGAAGGGGAAGTATCGGGAAGGCTATCACAAATAATAAGTGAGCATGAAGAAACATTAGCTGAATTTTTCTCTAACGAGGATTTCGAAATTTGTATGTCTGAATTCATGTTAAAAGAGTTTTCTTTGGATAATATAAGTGCGTTTAGGCAATCGTCCATTAAAGAAGAAGTCGGTAAAAAGGTAAACCATAGTTGGCCGTCATTAGCATCTGCCTTATTTATTAGTACTGATTACACTTCGCTTTTCGGAGATATTGTATCAGATGGCCTTAGTGGAAGATTGATGAATATGTATCTTGGTTTACCATGGATTGCCACTCATGTTGCGCTAAAAACCCTTGAGAAACAACTGAATTCGGAAGCAGTGGTTGAAAAAATCCATCAGAATAAAGAATTAGAACGGAGAAATAAACGACTGTTAGATATAACAAACGAATTACACAAAAAAGAGATATTAATAAATTCAATGCCCTTGGAAAAGGAGTTTCAGCATTTATTGTTTGAGGTTAGAAAAAACTATACTTTAATTAGTCGGGAGATTACAAAATTAGACTCAGAGCTGAGACGAATTTCTACGGAATATGAATTAGTTAAAGAGACAAAAATAAATGACGCAAAAAAAATCAATAATTTCTTTGAAGATAAAGCGGCAAATGCTGTTTTTAAAAGCATAAATCCAACTTGTTGCCCCCATTGTGAACGAGAAATAAGCAAAGAAAAAATTGAAAAAGAGAAAACCCAGCATAAATGCGCTATATGTGACGAACCGCTCCTCAGTTCTGAAGACTCTGAACTCATATTAAACGAGCTTCAATTGAATTTAAAATCATCTGAAAAAGCATTCAAGGAAATAGACAAAGAATTAAACACCAAACAAGACCAACATAAAAAGCTTTTAGAAGACCTTCACAAAGTTCAAGCAGAAATCGAAAGATTAGAAAAAAGAATCAATGAGTCTTCTGAGCGGTCTCAGATAGAACAAGACATAAATCGGTGTAAAATTCTAATCGATGAGTATTCAAATCAAGCCGATGACAATTCAGACTCAGATATAACATCAGGTGATGTTGATGAATTAAAAATAGTAAAGAGCGCAATTGATGTTACAAAAGATAAATTTGAAGAGTTGCAACAAGATTTACTAAAAGAAGTTAGTGATGAAATTTTAAAGTTATCCGCCATAGTTGGCTTAGACCAAGTACAATCAGTAAAATTGACAGCCAATCCGGCTCTTTCAATTGAAAAGGATGGAATTAAAACAAGCTATTCCAAGTGCTCGGAAGGGGAAAAGCTTAGATTTAAAGTGATCACGACCATTGCTCTGTTGTCTGTAGCTGAGAAGAGAAAACTAGGGCGTCATCCTGGACTTTTATTAATTGATTCTCCTGGAGCACAAGAGGTAACTGATAACGATGTAAACAATCTTATTGAAGGATTAAAGAAATTATCGGAAGAACTACCTTTTTTACAGGTGATTATTGCGTCAAGAGCAACAGAAGTTGTTTTGGCTCAGATCGATGATGAACACCGGAAATATGCCACTGGAACTGATTACTTGTGGTAACTACTAAAATGACCATTCACGACCTTGAAAAAATCGTAATCGATGCTTTGCAGGCTGGAAAGCCTTTATCCATTTCCGACTTTGGATGCATTGAAAACCTATACAAACATATTGATATCGTTGCTAAATCGAAGTTCGTTCCTGAATTCTTATCAATAATAGTACCTGAAATTGAAAATACTGAGCGGAGAAAAAGAGAAGATGCAATTGAATTTATCTTGGTATGTATTGATAAGTGCAATGATGAGCTTGTGATCCAAGATGTTTTAAAGTCGATTGATGAAATATCAGATCAACTGCCTGAATTGAGTGAACTCTATTTCAATACGCTAGTTAAACAGACAGATAATAAGGATAAGGTTCCGTTAGTTCGTGCTTGGGTATTGGAAGCCGCATTCCGATTGTCGCTTAAAAAGGAATCAAGAAGATTTAAATTGCTGAGCTACCTAATCGAGGTTACTCCTGATGATAATGAAGTCTATTTATTGCACGCCTGCAAAGTCATTGGGCAGGCTTATGCTATTTGGCAGGAAAAGGAGTTATTAAAAAAACTTGAAGAGATTAAGGATGCTGAACAAGGTGGTAACGAAGTTTGGTTCGAATTAGGTATGTGCTATCTACATGAAGCTTTATCTTCTGATACGAAAGAATCAGCAAATTTGTTCTTCTCGAAAGCAAGGGATCATTACCATCAATCATTTCAAATTGGAAATGATAGACCAGACGCTGAAGCATATGATGCTATTTTATCAATTTTGCTTTCAACTCAGTATGATCAATCAGAGATATCACCACAATCTTTTATTGAAAAAGCAAATAGGGCTGTTACTATATTTGACGCTTGGCATTTAAATAGAACGCCCAACGTTAGTTGGTTAAATGCTCGTAATACCGAGCTAACAAACTGGTATACCCTAATCATCAAGTTAGAGAAACTTTTAGAATATTTACATGAGCCGAGTTGGTTTGATCCCAAAACAGTCATAGAAAACTATTTGCTAAATATATATACAGCAAGTCGCACAATCTTGAAAAGGAACAGTACAGGGGGATTAGAACAAATAATACAGCCTAGAATTGAGTCAAGTTTGCTTCAAAACAAAAGTCAATTATACCTTTTAGATAAATGGCTGAAACTGCGAGATGAATCTCAGCTAAGTGAGCAAGCCATTGCTTTGAGGAATAAAATCAACCTTAAAAAAAAAGATACTACAATAAACATCATTGATTCTCTCGCATCAATTGAATCCCTTCCTAAAAAAGAAAAAACCAGTTTTCAACAGTTTGTAGCCGATTACAGAAATCAACAGACAAGTGGCGTATCGCTCGTGATAGAAGAAGTATTCGAAAAGATTACTTCAGCACTTCATATGAATAAGAGCTACCAAAATGATGAAGTGAGAAAATACTTCAATATTGTCTTGTTCAATAGCTTGAGATTCCTTGAGTCAAGGATGAACGCTTCGAGGCAAAACTATCCAAATCTCTCATATCTGTTTGAACAGGATTCTAAGCCAAAAGAAATCGAGCTTCAGAATGATTTTCATCAGTTCATGATTAACAATCTAATAGATGGTAATATTTCTACCGAACGTAGTGACATTGCTAGTGGGAGAGTTGATGTTTATTTTTCGTTTGGAAGATTCAATATCACGTCAGAAATCAAAAGAGATTGGAAGGATTGCTCATTTAAGGCTATCAGAGAAAACTACCTAGGACAATCTGCTGAATACTCAAACACTGATGCCAAATTAGGTTTCCTTGTTGTATTGGATCTCCTTCCCAAATCAAAAGGGATGAGATCTCTTGAAAGCTCTGTGAAGGTTGAGTCTATTAAAAAGGAGAATGAAGCAGAAGAAAGATCTATTGTAGTGATGATAGTTCCAGGAATGAGAAAGACTCCGAGTCAAGTTAAATTATGATGCCAGCAAAGAAACACAGGTTCATCAAGAATTTACCAAAAATACGTTACACTAAAAGGTTAGATATAAAATCAAGGATTAAACATGTCCCGTGGAGTTAGTTATGTAGAAGACTTAGTGCCTAGAATTCGTGACCTTATTGACGGATATTCAAAAAGTTCCATATTAAAGGAATACCTGCAAAATGCGGATGATTCAAAAGCAACAGAATTGGTAGTTACATTTGATAAAAGAAAACATTCGTTTCTTATTGGTACTGAGTTTGAGATCGCTAAAGGAACTTCGCTTTTACTATACAACGACGCTAGTTTTAAAGAAAGTGACTTTGAAGCCATTGTTAGAATCAGTGGGCAGGGTAAGATACAAGACGCTAACTCCACAGGTCGCTTTGGCCAGGGGTTTAGTTCCAGCTTTAGTATATCTGACCACCCAAGCTTTGTCTCAAGTGGAAGAGCATATTGGTTTGATGTACATAAAGACGCTGTTTCCAAAGGTAAGGAAGACACCATTCAATCTTGGGACTTAGAAAAGGACAAGGATGAAATATCGCAATGGTTAAAGACTATAAGTTTTGACAATGATAGCTCTGGAACAGTTTTCCGTTTACCCCTTAGAAATGATACAACAGCAAATAATAGTGAGATTAGCCATGAGATATTCAAGTTTGATGACTTTTTGAATTGGTGCGATGAGTGGAAAAACGACACATCAGGGCTTCTATTTTTACGACATATTCAAAAATTAGTTCTACAAGAAATAACTGAAGAAGAAGAAAAAATAATCCATGTTGAGATAAGTACAAAAAACTCGGAAGAAATATACAAATACAATAACGAAATACAAAGCAAATTTACCTCCAGCTTACTAGATATCTGTGAAGGCTGGAAAAATAATAGTGAAGCCCTCCCCCTGTTTACCTATAAACACCAGTTCTCGATTAAATTCTTTGATAGAAACAAAAGTACTTATCATAAGTTTGAAGAAAGCTGGGTTGCCGTTAATGGTCTGTTTAGAGGAGAAAATAACAATCTGATAGATCAAGCCATCAAGGTTTTAAGTATTTCACCAAACCCTCGGAAAGTATTACCTTGGGCTGGAGTTGCCATATCTCTGAATGAAAAAGGAAGTGTTACAAAAAATAACAAGTCAAATTATTATACATTTCTCCCGCTTCCGATAAAATCAAAACACCCCGTACATTTACATGGCTGGTTTGATCTCAATTCAAAAAGAACAGAAATCACCTTTGATGGTTCAGGGGATGATAAAGAGACATTGATTGAATGGAATAGACTGTTATTTAAAGAAGGTGTGGGAGTCGCTTGGGCTTATCTAATAGATTTTATTAAAAAAAGTTGTGATTCCAAAAGATATTATTCACTTTGGCCGGAAAACCATAAGGATGAATTCGATGAATATCTTTTAGAAGGCTTCTATAAAAAAATAAGTGAACTGGAGTCTTTAAAAACACAGTATAAAGAAGAACAACCATGTTGGAATAAGCCGAAAGATGATATTTATTTCATTCAAAATAATACAGACAAAAGTTTATTAAATGCTTTTAAAGAACACTTCTCAATTATTTTACCCAAGCCACTCAAATTTATTGTTCAGGAATTACATAATATTGGCACTGACCTAAAGGAAATTACACCAGAATTCATCCGTGAGTATTTAGGCAGTGAGTCCGAAGAATTTGAGCTTCCTTGTGAGTTGGAAGACATGCAAATCGCAATGTTATCCAAAAAAGAATGGGTGTTATCAATCATAATATTTTGCGCTGATGAGGATAAAGACTACAGCTGTTTAAATGGTCTCCCCTTAGAACTGTCCAGTGACAATAAACTATATCGCTTGGCAGAAAACAAGTTGTTGGACAGCAATCCTAAGTTAGATATTTTTGAAAATGATAAATCATTGTTCATTCACTCTGAACTAATTGAAATTGTAGAAGACGCTAAAGAACTGCCATCTTCATGGCTGAAGCCTACGCTTAAAAATTACTTAACTGTTCTTCATGAGCATATCGATAAATATGACAGAAAAAATAAAGATTGGTTAAGACATCTATTGAGCATAATTACAAAGGCTGATGAAAGCGAGTTTTCTGAAGCAATTAATGAAATCTTTGAGCTTGAAGTTGTTTATCAACATGATGAAACGTTCGCTCATCTTAAGCCTGACACGGATTCTCCTGTATTGATCAAGGAAGTAGAAATACCGAGTATTAAATATCTTGAAAAAACAGGGTTAAACCTAGTACATCCTGAATATCTCGATATTTACAGACCATTACTTTATTTGGAGGAACATAAACTAATTTATGCATTAAGTTCTCAATCCTTAATTATGCATCTTGTCCGCATAGATCAAGATAAGTATGGTTTTTTCGAAGATAAAGCAACACGGGAATATCTAATTGATCTCCTTGCCCAGAACGATTCCTGGATAGAAGAGCTTGATGCTTCTGAAAAAGAATGGCTAGATGACATGCCTTTTATTGCGACAGAAGCTGGCAACATCTACGCAAAATCGGAAAGTAAGAATCTTTATCTATCCGCAGGTTTCAAGCCTCCTAAACATATTCAAAATCTAAAGGGGGAATATGAAATTATTAGTGTTGCTGATGATAAGCAACATGACATGTACAGAAAATTGGGGTTTTATGAGCAAAATCCTATTAACTATTTAAACCAAATCATTATTCCTTACATTGGACATAAACCCTCAGTTGATGATGTCAGGAAAATATCAGAATGGCTTGCCAATAACTGGGAAGAACTAATAAGAGATATCGACTACGCCGAGAGAGAGGAATTGGTCTCAACTCTTTCTGAGTCAACAATAGTACTTGATAATGATAAGTATTTGAGGAAAGCAAAGGACTATTACCACCCAGATTTTTATTCACAATTACCAGGCTTTCTTCAGGATGAAAAGTATGCTCCTTTAAAGTTTGAAGATGAAACTACCCAGAAAAACTGGTCAGAATTTCTTCATAAATTAGGCACATCGACAGAAGTTTTTCCTAAACATATCGTTAGCACAATCCAGTCAATCGTAGAGGATGACTACGATAAAAAAGCTACAGAGTTGCTCAACTATATTTCAAATCACTTTGAGTTGTTTGAGGATATGAGGCATAACGATGAAGATATTTTTGAGTATTTATTAGATTTCGCATGGATACCCGTCGAAAAGACTGAGAATGGAATCCTAGTTCCAGAGGACGAATATGAAAAACTACAAAAGCCTACTGAAGTTATTTTAAAGAATGACTATATGATAGCAGGTGGTGCTCACTACATGCTTTCCAGAAAAGTAAAGCTCGGTAAAAAAGATGATAACGCTGCATATAGTGAAAAAGAGATCGCAAAGAGATTGGGGTTGTTAGTTATTCCTCCAAATGAAAGTGTATTTAAAAGTTTACAACGTTTACAAAGTAGCTGTATTCAGCAACATGAAAGCAAAGTGCTTAAATTTGCGAAAGAATTTTATAAATACATTGGACGCAGTAAAATCCTAGAAAAGGATATCCCTGATGATATAAAGGAAAAATCAATATTCATTAAAGGACACTGGCTACCTTCAAATAAGGTGTTTCAAAAATCTATTAAATTAACCGGCATCTCTAATTGGTATGAACTTGTAGTTAGTGAAGGCGAGGGATCTGATCTTGCCAATGGGCTGAAAAAATTGGGAGTTTTAGAACAACCAGATAATGAGTTTCTGGTTAATTATCTCTGTGATCTTCCTCATAATCAAAAGCTGAGTACCCAGCAGTTGAAAGACGCCAAAGCAATCCTAAATCAACTCCAGGATAATCTGGATACATTGGACATTGGTAAGCGCTAATTAAACCGCACCTTGTTTTTCACCAGGCGATGTACCAACCTGATATTGGGGGAGTAGAGCCTTCAACTCTTCGTCTGTTTCAGCTAAAGGAAATTTTTCAAACAGCATT